>Ga0335082_10009108_pt1 | contig 10804 bp, 9 predicted proteins | sample Lox_Sample_41_FD_206718 | JGI IMG/M metagenome (GOLD analysis project Ga0335082, IMG submission 206718) | Soil microbial communities from Loxahatchee National Wildlife Refuge, Florida, United States - Lox_Sample_4.1 | ecosystem: Environmental > Terrestrial > Soil > Wetlands | place: USA: Florida... | reverse complement strand
TGGCCAGCGAACACGCCGCGATGATATTCGAGATCGCGACGCTGCTACAGGAAGGACTGCGGAGTATCCGGTCCGGCGAGCACGACGGGACATGCCGGGTGCTTGCGCAACGCGCGCGGGCCTACGAACACAGCGCGGACCAATTGGTGGTCGAAAGCCGCGAGGCGGTGCGCAAGCGGCCGGAGTACAAGAAGCTTTTCAACTTGCTGGAGACTGCGGATAACGCCGCGGACGAACTGGAGGAAGTGGCGTTTCTGATGGATCTGCTGGTGGCCTCGGAAACCGGCGGAGAAGTGTTGGAGGAATTAGTAGCTTTGGCGGATTTGTTGCTTGAAGCGGCGCAGGAGTGGATCAAGGCGCTGAGCCGCGCTTCGCAGGTCGATCAGCCGAAGGGAATGGCGGCGCAGGAGGAAGTGCGCGATTTTCTGACCGCCGTGGATGCACTGTTTGCCTTGGAGCATCGCGCGGACGACGCGGAGCGGGCGCTGACATACGCAGCCGTGCAGAAGGCCCGCGATTTCCGGCAACTGCATATCTATTCGAAGATGGCGGACAGCTTGGAAGAAGCGTCGGATGCGCTGAAGTGGGCGGGGCTGATGGCCCGGGACTATCTGCTCGGCAACGTACTGGGAAGCTGAGGTGGCCGCCAATGAGTTTGGGACTTTACAAGATCCTTCCGAAAGAGACGTTTCCCGTGGGCGGCGCCGAGGAAGTGGGCAACAAAGCCTGGAACCTGATGCGCATGAGCGCCGCCGGATTACCTGTCCCGGCGGGTTTCGTGTTGCCAACGGAATGGTGCGGGCGAATCGCTTCACCGGGGAATGAACATGACCTCGAGCGGGCGCTGGCCGCAGGAATCGCGGCGTTAGAGACGGCGACGGGTCTTGGCTTCGGGTCGCGGCGCCGGCCTCTGCTGGTTTCCGTTCGCTCCGGCGCGGCTGTCTCCATGCCGGGCATGATGGAGACGGTCTTGAACATCGGTGCCAATCCGGAAACGGTGGAAGGGCTGATCGGCGACACCGGAAATCCGCGGCTGGCGTGGGACTGTTACCGCAGGCTGATCCAGGGATATGCCGAGGTGGTGCAGGCATTGCCGCGAGGCCCGTTCGAGGAATTAGTGGCGCAGGCTTTGACGCGCTCTGGCATCGACGCCGAGCGCAAACTGGATTACAGCATTCTGCGCCAGTTGACCCACGACCTGCTGGATTGCTTCCGCGAATTTTCCGGAATTCCCTTCCCAAACGATCCGTACGAGCAATTGAAACGCGCGGCGCTGGCTGTTTTCCGGTCGTGGAGTCTGCCGAAGGCAGCGGCTTACCGGACGGCAAACGGAATCGATTCGTGCGGAGGAACCGCGGTGACCATCCAACGCATGGTGTACGGAAACGCGGGAGGCGCTTCGGGCGCCGGCGTGGCATTCACGCGCGATCCGGCAACGGGCGTCCGGGAGCTATACCTGGACTTTGAATTTAACGCACAAGGCGAGGACGTGGTGGCGGGGCGATTGGCGGCGCGTGGCGATCGTCAACTGCGGCGCACGCTGCCTGCAATCTGGGGACAGCTCGAAGAGGCGGGCCGCACCGTGGAAGCGTTGTTCCAGGACGCGCAGGATTTCGAGTTCACGCTTCAATCAGGCAAATTGTTTCTGCTGCAGGCGCGATCCGCAAAGCGCACGCCCTGGGCGGCGCTGCGAATTGCGGTGGATCAGGTGGAGGAAGGACTGATAACCCAGGCCGAGGGCCTCGCGCGGGTCGCAAGGATGGACGTGAATTCGGTGACACGCACGCGCTTGTCGCGCACCACGGCCCAGCCGCTGGCGCAGGCCCAGGTGGCGGGGATGGGGGTGGCCAGCGGGGCCATTGCGCTGGATCCGGAAGCGGCCCTCCGGCTGGCCGCAGCCGGGAAGCGCGCGATTCTGGTTCGCCGTGAAATGGACACCGCCGACATCGAGGGCATGATCCACGCGGCAGGCATCCTGACCGCCACGGGAAGCCGCACTTCCCACGCGGCGGTGGTGGCGCGCCAATTGGGGAAAGTGTGTCTGGTGGCCTGCAACGATCTGCAGATTGATCTCAGCCAGCGCTGCTGCCGCATTGGGGCGGATACTCTGCGGGAAGGCGAGTTTTTGTCGCTCGATGGGAATGATGGCGGGATTTACGCGGGCCAGTTGGAAGTGGTCACCGAGCGCCCGGCAGGCGAATTGGAAAAAATCAGGAGTTGGCAGTTGACCGCGGTGGCGAGTTAGCTTCCCCCAGGCGAGAAGCGATTCAAGAATTCCCGGCAATCGCGATTCGGGCTTTTTCGGCGCGGAGAAATCTCCGCGAGAACCAATCGGCGGCCAGGTGCGCCACTTTTTCCATGGATCCTGGTTCCGCGAAGAGATGGGAAGCGCCGGGAACGATCACGAGTTTTTTCTCGGTGCAGTTGAGTTGTGCAAGGGCCTTCTGGTTCATGGTGATAACGGGTTTATCCGCGCCGCCAACAATTAGAAGTGTTGGGGCCCGCACACGCCCGAGGGCATTTCCGGCCAAATCCGGCCGGCCACCCCGCGAGACGATGGCGGCCACAACCTCGGGTAGTTCGGCGGCGGCAACAAGCGCCGCCCCCGCTCCCGTGCTCGCTCCGAAGTAACCGATCTTCATTCCATCGATGCCCCCGGCAGCCAGCGTCCAGCGCGTTGCGCCGATCAGGCGCTTGGCCAGCAAGGGAATGTCGAAGCGGAATTCCATGTTCAATTCATCGATCACGCCTTCCGAACGAGTGAGCAGATCGAACAACAGGGTGCCGATTCCGCGCGATTGCAGAATCTCCGCGACATACAGATTGCGCGGACTGCGGCGGTTGCTGCCGCTTCCGTGAGCAAACAGCACCAATCCTCGCGCGCCGTGAGGCAAGATCAGATCCCCAGCGAGTTTCGCGGCGTCCACTTCGATCACAACTTCCCGCTCTTGTTCGATTCTTTCCGGCTTACGACCTGGGATCATGGCGGCCTCCTGACCGCAAGGCAAACGCGCGGACGGTGCGGAACGCCGCGAGGGAGCGGCTCGGTGAGCGGAGGCAAGCGGAATTTCACCCCGAAAACTCGTCCGGCCCGTATTGAGGGGGGCTAACACCCATTTAACTTATTTGGCCGAGTCCGGATGTGACCACGGGCATGGAAGAATGTGATTCAAAGAGTTGCCCGGAACCGCGGCCGGTGCTACAACGAGGGCACGAAGAGCGGGCAGTGCCCTGCCGGAAAGCTGAGGCAGCGCGATGATTTTCACCAATCGGCAAGAGGCCGGCCGCGTGTTGGCGGAACGCCTGGGAAAGTACGCGAACCGCGAAGATGTGGTCGTTCTTGGAGTCCCGCGCGGCGGTGTTCCTGTTGCTTTCGAAGTAGCATCGGCGCTTGGTGTTCCCCTCGACATCTTTGTGTTGCGCAAACTCGGCGTGCCGGGCCACGAGGAGCTTGCGTTTGGCGCGATTGGAAGCGGCGGGGCGCGCGTGCTGAACACGGACGTGGTGAACAAACTGGGCGTCTCGGAACAGGAAATCGCTGTGGCTACCAAAGAAGAAGCGCGGGAGTTGGAACGGCGGGAGCGGCTTTATCGCGGGAACCGGCCGCCGCTGAATGTGGAGGGGTTCACGGTGATCCTGGTGGACGACGGAATCGCCACGGGCGCGAGCTTGCGTGTGGCCATTCAGGCGCTGCGCAAGCTGAGGCCAGCGGCGCTGGTTGTCGCCACGCCGGTAGCGCCTCGCACCACCTATCATTCGCTTCGCCCAGAGGTGGATGACCTGGTTTGCGCGCGGATCCCCGATCCGTTCTATGGCGTCGGGCAGTTCTATGAAGACTTTTCGCAGGTTTCCGATGAAGAGGTGATTGCACTGCTTGAGCGGGCGCAGGGTCCCCGGGCAGCGAGCAAAGCGAGTGCAGCGTAAGCAGAAAGGTGTGCGCGGAATGCGCTGGGGTGAAACCTATGCTTGCGAAAAAAGAATCTCAGAATATTTTGGAATTCAGGCCGCCGGCCGTCGTTTTGGAGCCGTTTCCCCTGTGGCAAGTGGACATCGCCGAGCTTGCCGGGCATAACCTGGAAGCAAAAGGACGCGAAGAAGTGAACCGCATGCTGCATGCGGGATGGAAGCTCCTCCACATTTACACGCTGAAGTACCAAGAAGACGGCGTGTGGCGCGAACGGCCGATGGCTATTCTGGGACGGCCTAGAGCGGGCGGCGAATGAAGTCCGGTGAGTTTCCGTAAACCGAAAACTCGAAGCTCAGTAGTGGGCCTTCCTCTCTTGCTGTTTCCAGAGGGCGAAGATTTCGAGCGATTCCTCACGCAAAAGCTGTTGCATGGGCAAACGGCGGTGCGGGTGCCCGAGTTTTAGTTCTTCGTAGATGAACGCATCATCGAATCCCACTTCGGCCGCATCGGAAGCCAGGGAGGCATAGAAGACGCGCGCAGGCCGCGCCCAGTAGATCGCGCCGAGGCACATGGGGCAAGGTTCGCAAGTGGAGTATAGGTCGCATCCTGTCAGTTGAAACGTCTTTAGCGCGCGGCACGCCTCGCGAATGGCTACGACTTCGGCGTGCGCCGTGGGATCGTTCGTGGCGGTGACGCGATTGACGCCTTCGGCCACGATGCGGCCATCCTTCACCACCAGCGCGGCGAATGGGCCGCCTCCCCCGGATCGCACATTTTCGATTCCGAGCGCAATCGCCCGGCGCATGAATTCCTTGGACATGTTCCTCTTATCCTGCTTCAGGGTGCCTTCCGCCCCTTGAAATAGCAATACGCAAGTGCCTCGGAAGTGTGCGGCAGGAACCACCGTTCGCCCGGCAGTTCGCTGCTTGGGGTATGGACAGGCCGCATCCACAAAAACTGGGGTAACGCTCTTGTCGCTGCGCTACAATTCCACGACATTACGGCTATGGAAAATCGTCACATCGGCAGATCAGTTCCTCGCAAGGAAGGGCGTGAAAAGGTCACCGGGGCCGCGCGCTACGTGGACGATCTGACGTTTCCGGGAATGATCCACGGCGTGACGGTGCGGAGTCCCGTGGCCCGTGGAAAGGTTCGGGAGATTCACTACGCCAAACACATTCCCTGGCGGGAATTTACGATCGTCACGGCCAAAGACATTCCGGGCAGTAACTGCGTCCCCTTCCTGATTGAAGATCAGCCCTGCCTGGCCGATGGATTTGTGAATCATCCCGAAGAGCCGGTGCTGCTGCTGGCGCATCCCGATCAATATTGGTTGGAAGAAGCCCGGCGCGCCGTGCATATCGAAGTGGATCCCTTGCCCGCGGTGTTTTCCATCGAGGATTCGCTGACGCAGAAGCAAGTGATTTGGGGCGATGACAATCTTTTCAAGGCCTACACGGTGGAAAAGGGAGACATCGAGAGCGCGTGGAGCGCGGCGGATTTCATTGTTGAAGGCGAATACGCGACCGGTGCGCAGGAACAGCTCTACATCGAGCCGCAAGGCATGATCGCACTGGCAAGCCCTGCGGGCGGCGTGACCGTTTGGGGTTCGCTGCAGTGCCCTCATTACGTGCACAAGGCATTGGTCCGGATTTTTGGCCTTTCGAAAGACCAGATTCGCGTGGTGCAAACGGAAACCGGTGGCGGCTTCGGCGGAAAGGAAGATTATCCCTCCATGATCGCGGGACACGCCGCGCTGCTCGCGTGGAAGTCTGGCAAACCGGTGAAAATCGTCTATGATCGCGCGGAAGACATGGTGGCCACGACCAAACGCCATCCATCGCGCACGCGGCATCGTACCGGGGTAACGCGCGAAGGAAAACTCGTGGCCATGGAGATCGATTTCACCTTGGATGGCGGGGCCTACGAGACTCTTTCGCCGGTGGTCCTTTCGCGCGGCACCATCCACGCCGCGGGGCCATACTCCTGCCCGAATATTCGCATCCGCAGCCGGGCCGTGGCCACGAATCTCCCGCCGCACGGCGCGTTTCGCGGATTTGGCGCGCCGCAGAGCGTCTTCGCGCTGGAACGGCACCTGGATCGAGTCGCAGCCGCCGTAGGGCTCTCCCCGGAGGAGATGCGGCGCCGCAATTTCATCCATCAGGGAGAAACGCTGGCGATCGGGCAAGTGATCCACGAGAAAGTGGAGATGGAGAAATTGTTGGACCGCGCGCTGGTTTTGAGCGGCTATCACGAGAAGCGCCGGCGGTTCGCGGAAGATAACCGGAACAATTTGACAAAACGCGGGATCGGGTTCGCTTCCTTTCTGCACGGGGCGGGTTTCACCGGCTCCGGCGAGGAGTATCTCGCCTCGGAAGCGCTCGTCGCGGCCACGCGCGAGGGAAAAGTGCAGGTGCTGGCGGGCAGCACGGAAATGGGCCAGGGGACGAACACCGTGTTCGCGCAGATCGCCGCCGATGCGCTGGGCATTGACTGCGAGCAGATTGAAATCCTGCAGCCGGACACCTCGCTGGTGCCGAATAGCGGCCCCACCGTTGCCTCGCGAACCACGATGATCGTCGGAAAACTCGTGGAAACCTCGGCGCTGAATCTTAAGAAAGCGCTTTTCGAAAGCCGCCTGTTGAAAGCCGGGTTCAACGCCGCGGAATTTCACGATGCATGCGCGCAATTCATCCACAAATTCGGCGAATTGCGTTCTCTGGTCAAATATCACCATCCGGCGGATTTGCATTGGGACGAAGCCAGATATCAGGGCGACGCGTACGGAGCCTATGCCTGGGCGGTGTATGTCGCGGAAGTTTCCGTGGACCTGCGCATCGCCGAGGTTCACGTGGAAGACTTCGTGGCCGTGCAGGAAGTGGGCAAGGTGATTAATCCGGTGCTGGCAGCGGGACAAATCGAAGGCGGGGTCGCACAGGGCCTGGGATATGCGCTATACGAAAACGTCGTGTGGCAGGAAGGGCGGATGGCGAATGGGCAGATGGCCAATTACATCATGCCCTCCGCGATGGACGTGCCAAAGATTCGCGTCTACTTCGAGGAAATTCCGTATGCGCGCGGCCCTGCCGGGGCAAAGGGAATCGGCGAGTTGCCCCTGGATGGCACCGCGCCAGCAATAGCCAACGCGATTGCGCACGCCACCGGCGCCGACGTTTGCGAAATTCCGATGACGCCGGAAAAGTTGATGGACTTACTGGAGCGCGTGCATGCCTGATCCGCCGCGCAAGGTTCGCGTGCAGTGCGAAGTAAACGCCAAGCCGGCCACATTCGAAGTTTATCCGATGGAGCGGCTGCTCGACGTGCTGCGCGAACAGGCTGGCTTGACGGGCACGAAAGAGGGATGCGGCGAGGGAGAATGCGGCGCATGCTCCGTGGAGATGGATGGCGCACTGGTCAACAGCTGCCTGATACCGGCAGTGCAAGCCGAGGGAGCGCACATTCGAACGATCGAAGGCGTGGCCAACGCAACGCAATTGAACGCTGTCCAGCAGGCGTTTCTGGCGCAGGGCGGAGCGCAGTGCGGCATATGCACACCGGGCATGATTCTCGCGGCCTTAAACTTGCTCACGCGGAATTCGCAACCTTCGGAGAACGACGTTCGCGAATGGCTCGCGGGAAATCTTTGCCGTTGCACTGGCTATACAAAGATATTCGCGTCCGTGGTGGAGGCATGCCGCTTAATGAGGCTGGAACGATGAGATCGTTTATCCCGGACTATTTCTTGGAAACGCCTCGGAATTTGGCGGACGCGCTGGAGCAAATGGCGAAAGCACCGGGAATGTGGAAACCATTCGCGGGCGGCACGGATCTGATGGTACTGCTGGAAGCCGGAAAATTGCATCACCGCCATTTTCTGAACGTTTCGAAATTGGCTGAACTTCACGGGATCTCCGTTTCGCCGGAATATGTTTCTCTCGGCGCCATGACAACGTATTCCGACGTTCGCCGCAACGAAGTTCTGGCGCTGGAATTTCCAATGCTTTGCCGGGCAGCTGCGGAAACCGGCAGCGTGGCCACACAAAATCGCGGCACGCTGGGAGGCAACATCGCCAATGCCTCGCCCGCGGCCGATTCGCCTCCCGCATTGCTCGTCTACGACGCCGAGCTTGAATTGGTCTCGGCCAAGGGCACTCGCCGCGCGGCGTTCCACGGATTCTGGCACGGCTACAAGAAGCTCGCTCTGCGCGAAGACGAATTGATCGCTCGAATCCATTTGCCGCGAAGGTTGCACACATGGACGGAGTTTTACCGAAAGGTGGGCACGCGGCGGGCGCAGGCGATTTCCAAAGTTTGCTTTGCGGGCGCAGGGATGCTCGAAGCGGGACGCATCGCGGATGTACGCATTTCCGTGGGAAGTGTTGCCCCGATTGTGCTGCGCTGCGCCGAAACGGAACAATTGCTTCGTGGCGAGAGAATCGCTCCTGAATTGATTCGGGCGGCGCAGGCGACTCTTGCGCGTGAAATTGCGCCCATTGACGACATCCGCTCGACCGCACACTACCGCCTGCGTGTGGCGCAGAATCTTCTCGCGGAATTTTGCGAATCCCTTGCCGCTTGATCGGTCATGACGCCGCATCCTCCAACTGCCGACAATCCCGCGGGTGCCCCCGACCTGATCGTCCGCGGCCGACGCGTTCTGACACCACAGGGCGAACAGCCAGCGGCCATTCACATCCGCCGTGGAGTCATCGACAAAGTGACGCAGTTTGAAGACGTTCCTTCCGGAGCACGTATTTACGAAACGGGCGATCGCGTGGTGATGCCCGGCCTCGTGGATACGCACGTACACATCAACGAACCGGGCCGCACCGAGTGGGAAGGTTTTTCTACCGCGACGCGCGCCGCAGCGGCAGGAGGCGTAACCACGCTGATTGAAATGCCGCTGAACAGCATTCCGGCAACGACCAGTGTGAAAGCTTTTCGCGCAAAGGTTGACGCCGCGAAAGACAAACTCTGGGTGGACACCGGTTTTTGGGGCGGCGTGGTGCCGGGAAATGCCGAAGAGCTGCGCGGCCTGTGGGAAGCCGGATGCTTCGGCTTCAAATGCTTTCTCGTGGAAAGTGGCGTTCCGGAATTTTCTTGTGTGACCGAGGCGGATTTGCGGCAATCGCTGCCGGTGCTGGCGAACCTCGATGCGCCGCTTCTCGTTCACGCCGAATGGCCAGGTCCGATCGCAGAAGCCGCCAAGCGCACCGCTTCCGCTCCGGGCAGTCGTTATCAGACCTGGCTGGAATCGCGGCCGCGTGCTTCCGAAAACGAGGCGATTGCACGGTTGTTGCGATTCGCCGCAGAGCACAGCGCGCACATTCACATCGTTCATCTGTCCTCGTCCGATGCCATGGAACAGCTGCAAAAAGCGCGAGCCGCGGGAATCCGGATCACGGTCGAATCCTGTCCTCATTACCTGACGTTTGCGTCCGAAGAAATTCCCGATGGGTCCACGGAATTCAAGTGCGCGCCGCCGATCCGCGAAAGCCAGAACCGCGAGAGGCTTTGGGAGGGACTCCGCGCGGGCGTGCTCGACCTGATTGCTACGGACCATTCGCCCTGTCCGCCGGAAATGAAGCAGCGGAGCGCGGGCAACTTTTTCGACGCTTGGGGCGGCATTGCTTCGCTGCAACTCAGTTTACCGGTGGTCTGGACTCAGGCACGCCGGCGCGGCTTTTCTCTTTCGCACCTCGCTGCATGGCTTTGCGAAGGGCCTGCGCGCCTCGCCGGTCTTGGGCACAGGAAAGGAGCCATCGCCGCGGGCCATGACGCGGATCTCGTGGTTTGGGATCCCGAAGCAACGTTTCAGGTAGACGCGCAGCAACTGCAGCACCGGCACAAGCTCACGCCCTATGCAGGGCGCGAGTTGCTGGGTATAGTCGAGGCCACCTTTCTGCGGGGACAACCGATCTACGAGAAGGGCGCTTTTTGCGCCGCTCCCGCAGGACACGTCCTGCTTCGAGGCAAAGCGTGAACGAATTTACACAACTCGCCGATCTGGCCGCGGAACGCCTGGGCGGCCGCGTCCTGGAAGCCAACGACGATTTTTTTGCCCCGAAAGAAAATCTGTTGAAGGAATCGAAACCGCTTTTCCTCGACGGGAAATACACAGCCCGCGGCAAGTGGATGGACGGCTGGGAAACACGGCGCCGCCGGACTCCGGGGCACGATTGGTGCATCGTTCGGCTTGGCCTGCCCGGAAGAATTCACGGAATATTGGTGGACACGAGCTTCTTCACCGGAAATTACCCCGATCGGTTTTCGCTGGAAGGCTGTGATTTGGGACAACGGCAACCCTACAAAAACGAAAAAGCACGGTTGCACTCGGCCGAGACGCCGTGGAAACAAATTCTTCCCGAAACACCTCTCAAAGGAAATTTTCAAAATCTGTTCTCCATAGAGAATGTCGCGCGCTTCACGCATTTGCGTCTGCGCATCTATCCAGACGGCGGCATAGCGCGGTTGCGCGTACACGGCGAAGCGGTTCCCGATCTCAAACAATTCCCCCATGGTGAAATGGATCTGGCCGCCATCGAAAACGGCGGTAGCCCGGTGGCTTCCAGCGATCAACACTACGGCTTGCCTCGCAATCTCCTGATGCCCTATCGCGCGAAGAACATGGGCGACGGTTGGGAGACGAAGCGCCGTCGCGGCCCGGGTCACGATTGGGTGATTCTGAAGCTCGGCATTCCCGGCACAATCCATCGCATAGAAGTGGACACCACGCACTACAAAGGGAACTTTCCTGACTCGTGTTCCCTGGACGTCACCTATGCGCCGGGTGCAACTGCGGATGTCTCGACGGCGCAGGCTCTCCCTTGGAAAGAGATCCTGCCACCAACCAAATTGAAGGCCAACTATCGTCAAGTATTTGCCGAGATCCGTGAA
>Ga0335082_10009106_pt1 | contig 10808 bp, 9 predicted proteins | sample Lox_Sample_41_FD_206718 | JGI IMG/M metagenome (GOLD analysis project Ga0335082, IMG submission 206718) | Soil microbial communities from Loxahatchee National Wildlife Refuge, Florida, United States - Lox_Sample_4.1 | ecosystem: Environmental > Terrestrial > Soil > Wetlands | place: USA: Florida... | reverse complement strand
CCGGCTTCGGCGAGCCCGCGAGCCGCGATACCGCGCCGTGCAGGTAGGTCGTGAGCTGCTTGATCAGGATCCCGGCCCGGTCGCCGCTCGCGTGGAACGCCTTGACGTCGCCGCCCGCGCAGAACGCGTTGCCCGCGCCGGTGATCACCACGCAGCGCACCGCGCGGTCCTCGTCGGCCTCGAGCGCGGCGGCGAAGAGCTCGCGCGCGAGCGTCAGGTCGAGGGCGTTGTACGCCGCCGGCCGGCTGAGGGTAATGGTCGCAACGGCTTCGGCGACGTCGTAAGTGACGCTTTCGTAGGGCATCGCGGTTTCCTCGCTTTTAGTGCGTGGTCACGATCTCGGGCTTCTCCGGCTTCGCTTCGCGGGCGTCCTCGCGCGCCCGGCGCGCGAGCTGGTAGAGCTGGTCGCGCCCCGACCAGTACTGCTTCGGCCACGACGCGCCCTCGATCGGGTAGCCCATCGCCTGGTACTCGGCCGCGGCGTGCAGCGTGAAGTACGGGTCGGCGAGATGCGGCCGCGCGAGCGCGCAGAGGTCCGCGCGGCCGGAGGCGACGAGCGTGTTCACCTGGTCGGCGGTGGTGATCGCGCCCACCGCCATCGTGGCGATGCCGGCGTCGTTGCGGATCTGCTCCGAGAACGTCGCCTGGAACATCCGCCCGTACACCGGCTTCGACTGCGGATCGGTCTGGCCGGTCGAGACGTCGATGAGATCGCAGCCGTGCGCCTTGAACATCCCCGCGATCTCCACCGCATCCTCGCCGCTGATCCCGTCCGGGATCCAGTCGGTCGCCGACAGGCGCACCGACATCGGCTTCCTCTCCGGCCATACCGCGCGGCAGGCGTCGAACACCTCGAGCGGGAAGCGCATCCGGTTCTCGAGCCGCCCGCCGTACTCGTCGACCCGCCGGTTGGTGATCGGCGAGATGAAGCTCGCGAGGAGATACCCGTGCGCCATGTGCAGCTCGAGCATGTCGAACTCGCACTCGACCCCCATCTTCACCGCGGCCACGTAGTGCTCGCGCACCCGGATCATGTCCTTCCGCGACAGCGTGCGCGGCACCTGCGAGCGCCCGGCATAGTAGGGGAGCGACGACGGCGCGACGATCGGCCAGTTCCCGCTCGGGAGCGGATGGTCCATCTCCTCCCAGCCGAGCTGGGTCGAGCCCTTGCGGCCGGCGTGCCCGAGCTGGAGCGCGATCCGGCAGTCGGTGTGGGCGTGCACGAACTGCACGATCCGCTTCCACGCCGCGCGATGCTCGGCCTTGTACATGCCGGTGCAGCCGGGGGAGATGCGCGCGTCGCGGCTCACGCAGGTCATCTCGGTGAACATGAGCCCGGCGCCGCCGACCGCGCGCGAGCCGTAGTGCACGAAATGCCAGTCGGTCGGCGTGCCGTCGACGGCCGAGTACTGGCACATCGGCGAGACGACGACGCGGTTCGCCACCGTCATGCCGCGGAGCGTGAACGGCGCGAACATCGGCGGCGGCGCGCGGAAGCCCGCCGGCAGCCGGATCGACGCCTCGCCTGCGACGTGCTTCGTCCACCACGCGTCCACGTCGCGGATCACCTGCGGGTCGCGCTTGCGCAGGTTCTCGTAGGTCACCTGCTTCGCGCGCGACATCAGCGCGAAGTTGAACTGCACCGGATCGGCCTGCCAGAACCGGCGCACGTTCTCGAAGAAGAAGAGCGACGTGTTGGCCGAGTGCTGGATCCGCTCGGCCTCGGGCCGGCGCTCGGTCTCGTAGGCCGCGAGGCCCGCGCGCACGTCGCCGGGATGGGCGATCACCGCCTGGTGGAGGGCGATCGCGTCCTCGAGCGCGAGCTTCGTGCCGGAGCCGATCGACCAGTGCGCGGTGTGCGCGGCGTCGCCGAGGAGCACCGCGTTGTCGTGATGCCAGCGCACGCAGCGCACGACCGGGAACTGGCGCCAGAAGGAGCGGTTCACGAGCGCCGGCGCATGGTTCAGCTCCTCGGCGAAGAGCCGCGCGACGTAGGCGGCGGTGGCCTGCTCGTCCTCGACCCCGAGGCCGCTCTTCTTGAACGCCGCGTCGGTGGTCTCGACGACGAGCGTGCATTCCCCCGGCGCGTACATGTAAGCGTGCAGGTTCCAGATGCCGGCCTTGTCCTCGCGGAAGCTGTAGGTGAAGCCGGGCAAGGTCGTCCGCGCGCCGAGCCAGACGAACCGGTTCGGCCGCGTCTCGATCGTCGGCTGCAGGTGCACCGCGAGCTGCGAGCGCACCTTGCTGTTGATGCCGTCGGCGCCGACGACGAGGTCGGCGTCGCGATGCGCGGGGATGCCGGCGTCCTCGGTCTGGTAGCGCACCGCGACGCCGAGCGCCGCCGCGCGCCGTTGCAGGATCTGGAGGAGCGTCAGGCGCCGGATGCCGGAGAAGCCGTGCCCGCTCGACTTGAGCACGTCGCCCTTGAAATGGGTGTAGATGTCGTCCCAGTAGGCGAAGTTCGCCGCGATCTCGCGATAGCTCGGCTCGTCGGCGCGCCTCAGGTTCGCGAGCGTCTCGTCGGAGAGCACGATGCCGAAGCCGAAGGTGTCGTCGGCCCGGTTGCGCTCGACGACCTCCACGCGGGCCTCCGGATGGCTCGCCTTGATGAGGATGGCGAAGTACAGCCCGGCCGGGCCGCCGCCGATCACGTCCACGCGCATTCGATTCCCCCGCCTCCTCGCCTGCCGCGAGCGGAGATTCTAGATCCGAAGGGTCGCACCGGCGAGGTCGTATAATCGCTGCGCACACCGTGAGCACCCCGAACGACAACCGCCGCCGCTCGCGCGTCGCGGTCGACGGGCTCGACCGGACGCCGCATCGCACGTTCCTCCGAGCGACGGGGCTCGACGATGCGGCGCTCGCGCGGCCGTTCGTCGCGGTGATCAGCACGCACGGCGACAACACGCCCTGCTCCAAGTCCCTGCGCCCGCAGGCGGACGCCGCCAAGGCCGGCGTCGCCGCGGCCGGCGGCACGCCCTTCGAGATGACGACGATCTCGGTCTCTGACGGCGTCGCGATGAATCACCGCGGCATGCGGATGAGCCTCGTCTCGCGCGAATGGATCGCGGACTCGGTGGAGATCGTGGTGCGCGGCCACGGCTACGACGCGCTGGTCGCGTTCGCCGGCTGCGACAAGACGCTTCCGGCGATGATGATGGCGATGGTTCGGCTCGACATCCCGAGCGTCTTCATGTACGGGGGCGCGATGCTCCCCGGCGCATGGCGCGGGCGCGAGGTGAGCGCGATCGACACGTACGAAGGGGTCGGCGCGGTGCTCGCCGGACGCATGAGCGAGACCGATCTCGCCGAGATGGAGCGCGCCTGTGCCCCGACGCTCGGCTCCTGCCCCGGGCAGTTCACCGCGAACACGATGGCGATGGTGTCGGAGACGCTCGGGCTCGCGGGACCCGGAACGGCGATGCTCCCGGCGCCCTACCCCGACCGGCTCGACTCGGCGCGCGCCGCCGGCGAGACGGTGATGCGCATCCTGCGGGACGGCGGCCCGCTGCCGCGCGAGCTGGTGACGCGGAAGAGCCTGGAAAACGCCGCCGCCGCGGTCGCGGCGACCGGCGGCTCGACGAACGCCGGCCTGCATCTCCCGGCGATCGCGCACGAGGCCGGCATCCGTTTCACGCTCGACGACGTCGCGGAGGTGTTCCGCCGCACGCCGCTCATCGCCGATCTCCAGCCCGGGGGAAGATACCTCGCGCGCGATCTGCATCACGCCGGCGGGGTGGACGCAGTGCTCAAGGTGCTGCTCGACGGCGGCTACCTCCACGGGGACTGCCTCACGCTCTCCGGCCGTCGGCTGAAGGATCGGCTCGCGAGCGCCCCGGTTGCGGACGGCAAGGTCGTGCGTCCGGCTTCGGCGCCGATCCATCCCTCGGGCGGTGTCGTCGTACTCAAGGGCAATCTCTGCCCGGACGGGGCGCTGATCAAGATCGCCGGCCTGAAGTCGCTCGCGTTCGAGGGCTTCGCGCGCGTCTTCGAGTGCGAGGAGGATGCGGCTGCGGCGGTCAGGGCGCGCCATTACCGGGCGGGCGAAGTGATCGTGATCCGCAACGAAGGTCCCGTCGGGGGGCCGGGGATGCGCGAGATGCTCGGCGTGACGGCGCTTCTCTACGGCCAGGGAATGGGCGAGCAGGTGGCGCTGTTGACCGATGGACGGTTCTCGGGCGCGACGCGAGGGCTCTGCATCGGCTATGCCTGCCCGGAGGCCGCGGCGGGCGGGCCGATCGCGCTGGTGCAGGACGGCGACCGCATCAAGATCGACGCGGACGCGAGGAAGATCGATCTGCTCGTTGACGCGCACGAGCTCGCCCGCCGGCGGGCCGCCTGGCGGCCGCGGCGCGACGAGCGCCTCGCCGGCGTGCTCGAGAAATATGCAAAGCTGGTCGGCCCGGCGAACCTGGGCGCAGTGACCCACTCGGGCGCGCTCGAGTGGCCCTACGAATAAGGACGCCAAATGGACAAACCCACGCTTGCTTTCCTCGGCCAGGGCCTGATGGGCCAGCCGATGACGCTTCGACTGCTCCAGGCGGGCTTCCGCGTGCACGTCTGGAACCGCAGCCGGCCGAAGCTCGCGCCCGCGCTCGACCGCGGCGCGATCGAGGCCGAGACGCCGCGCGAGGCGGCGAAGGCCGCCGACATCGTGCTCCTCTGCCTGCTCGACACGCGCGCGGTGGAGGAGGTCACGTTCGGTGCCGACGGCATCGCCGGCGCGGAGGGCCGCGGCAAGGTGCTGGTCGACCACTCGTCGATCAGCCCCGACGCGACGCGCACGTTCGCCGACCGACTCGGGAGCCGCAACAGCATGCAGTGGGTCGACGCGCCGGTGTCGGGCGGCGTGAAAGGCGCCCAGGAAGGCACGCTCGCGATCATGTGCGGCGGGCACCCGGAAGCGATCGACCGCGTGCGGCCGGCGCTCGCGGCCTACGCGCGCAACATCACGCACATGGGCGCGGCGGGCACCGGCCAGACGACGAAGCTCTGCAACCAGGTGATCGCGGGCGCCGCGATCGCGGTGATCGCCGAGGCGGTGACGCTCGCGCAGAACGCCGGCGTGGATGCGCGGCGGCTGGTCGAAGCGTTCGCCGGCGGGTTCGCCGACTCGAAGCCGCTGCAGATCTTCCTGCCGCGGATGGTGTCCGGCTGGCAGGAGCCGATCGGCGCGGCGAACCTGCTGCTCAAGGACCTCGACACCGCCGCGGACCTCGCGCGCGCAAGCGGGACGCCGCTGCCGATGGCAAGCCTCGCGCGCGAGCTCTTCCGGCAGCTCGCCGCGCAGGGCCGCGGCGACGAAGACCCGGCGGCGCTCGTCACGCTCTATCGCAAGCCGAAGTAGCGCCACCCGCACTCGTCCTTCGCCGGTCGCCGTGACGCTCGTGCTCCACCACGGATGGACCTCCACCTGCTCGCAGAAGGTCCGGCTCGCGCTCGCGGAGAAGCGGCTCGACTACGAAGGGCGCGTGCTCAACCTGCGGCGGTTCGAGCACCTGACGCCCGAATTCCTCGCGCTCAATCCGGACGGCGTCGTGCCGGTGCTCGTCCACGACGGCTTCGTCGTGCGCGAGTCGACCGCGATCAACGAGTACCTCGACGACGCGTTCCCCGAGCCGCGCCTGCGGCCGCGCGACGCGATCGGCCGGGCGCGGGTCGGAATGTGGACCCGCTTCATCGACGAGGTGCCGACGCAGGCGATCAAGTACCCGAGCTTCCAGCGGAACCTCGGGCCGGCGATCCGCGGCTACTCCGACGACGAGCTCGAGGCCGCGCTCGCGCGCATGCCGAGCCGCGAGACGGCCGAGCGCTGGCGGAACGCGGCGCGCGATGGCATCCCGCACGAGCAGCTCGCCGAAGCCGACCGCCAGCTGCGGCTCACGCTGGAGCGGATGGACGTCGCGCTCGAGAAGTCGGCGTGGCTCGCCGGCGACACGTACACGCTGGCGGACACGAACATGACGCCCTTCGTGCACCGGATGGCGAGCTTCCCGGAGTACGAGCTCGCGCGCTGGCCGCGCGTCGGCGACTGGTACGAGCGGATCGGGCAACGGCCGTCGTTCGCGGCGGCAAGGCTCGTCGAGCAGACGCGCGCGCTCGACCAGACGGTGGGCGCCGGCTGACCCCGCTCGGGGGCCCGGGCGCGCGTGCAATTTGTCACACTGCGGTCCGAGGCACGCGTCGAATTCCGGTCAGCGCGTCGCGCCAGGCGATTGAACCGTCGGCCGTAGCGCGGAGTGGTCCGGGAGTTGCTTTCGTGCGTACCGATGCGCGCGATGCCCCTCGATCCGACCGTGCCGAACCGGTGCCAGCCGGGGCTCGCTCGCGCACTCGTTCGACTCCTCGGCATCGCGATCTGCGTCGCATGCGCCATCGGTGCGCGTGCGCAGGACGCCGCGGCGGATGGCGCGGGAGCCGGCGCCTACCTCCTCGGCTTCATCCAGTACGTGCGCTGGCCGGCCGAAGAGTCGATCGCCGCGTGGCAGGTGTGCACGCCGACCGCGCCCGGCAAGGCCGCGCCCTACGGCGTCGGGCCCGCGCGCGGCAAACCGGTCGCGGTGCGCACGGTGGCGGCGGGCGACACGCTCGCCGGCTGCCAGATTCTCGATCTCACCGTCGCGCCGGCGGCGAGCGCGAAAGCGCTGCTCGCGCAGGCGCGGAAGCTTCCCATCCTCACGGTCGGCGAGAGCTCGGCCTTCTGCACCGCCGGCGGCGTCGTGTGCCTCCGCGGGGGCGACGCGGCGAGCGGTTTCGAGATCAACCTCTCCGCAGTCCAGCAAGCCGGCTTGAGCGTCAATGCCCAGCTCCTCATGCTGGGCCGCAAGCGCCAGACGGCGAGGGGCAACCCGTGAGCGCGCCGGAGATTCGCGGCGTCGCGACCCTGGCCGGGCAGATCCGGCGCGCGCTGCTGTCGGTGACGCTCGCGGCGATCCTCATCGCGACGGTCGGCGCGCTCCTCGTCGGGTCGCACTACCTCCTCGAGCAGATGCGCGCGCACCTGCGCGCGCTCGCGAGCGTCACCGCAACGCACAGCGAGGCGGCGCTGCTCTTCAAGGACCGCAACGCGGCCGAAGAGGTCCTGCTCGGCATCCCGCCCGAGGAGGGCGTCATCGTCGCCGAGCTGCACGACGCATCCGGTCGACTCGTGGCGCGCGTCGCGAAAGCCGACGCGACGCTTCCGGCGGCCGCGATCCGGATCCTGATCCAGGAGCGCGCAAGCGCGGACGTGATCGTGGACGGACGGCGCATCGGGAGCGTGACGCTGGAGAGCGCCGGCGAGCCGTTGCTGCGCGGGCTGTTCGGCCTGCTCGTGTTCGATCTGCTCGGCGCGATATTCGTCGTCGCGCTCGTCCTGGTGGTGGAGCGTCGGCTAACCGGGCACATTACCCGGCCCCTCACCGACCTCGAAACGGTGATCCGGACCGCGCGCGAGGAGCGCGACTTCAGCCGGCGCGCGCTGCCGTGCGGAATCGCCGAGATCGAGGCGCTGCGCACCGACTTCCACGGCTTGCTCGACGAGATCCAGCGCCGCGACCAGGACCTGGGCCGGACTCACGCGGCGCTGAAGCGCCTAGCGTTCCGCGACACGCTGACCGGCCTCGCGAACCGCGCGATGCTCGAGTCGGCGCTGCTGACCGCGCTCGGCGGCGACGCGCAGGACAACGAGCGCACCGGCCTCGTGTACTTCGACATCGACTCGTTCAAGGCGGTGAACGATTCGCTCGGCCACGCCACGGGCGATGCGTTGCTGAAGGGGCTCGCGTCGCGCCTGACGGGCGCCCTGCCGCCGCACGCGATGCCGGCGCGCATCGGTGGCGACGAGTTCGTCGTGCTGGTTTCCCCGGTCGCCTCGGAGGAGGAGCTGCGCGCCCTCGCGGGGAAGCTCGACCAGGCGCTCCACGCCCCGATGCTGATCGGGCCGCACGTGTTCCACCCGGGCCTCAGCATCGGCTGCGCCGTTTCCGGCGCCGCCCGCATGGCGGGGGCGGAGCTGATCAGCATGGCAGACCGCGCCATGTACCTCTCCAAGAAGCAGCGCCGGAGAGCCGGCGACCGGACGCGCTGGGAAGAGGCGCGCGGGGAGGTCCCCGAACCGGAAGCCGTCGAGGATGCGCGCTGACCGAAATCTTCAACCTGGTCGAGGACGGATCGTGAACGACAGTCGCTCTACAGAAGGACGATACGGAAAACGTGCGCCGCCGGGCACGCGGTGGGCCCGCGCGGGCCGCGCGTTCCTGACGGGCGCATGCCTTGCGGTGCTGCTCGCCGGATGCCAGGCCCCGGGGACGGCCTCGCGTGCGGAGCAAGTCCAGGCGCTACGCTCGCTCGGGTTCTCCCAGACCGACGACGGCTGGACGCTGAACCTCGCCGTGCCGATTCTCTTCGACGTCGACAGCGACGAGCTCAAGCCGGAGCCGAAGCGCGCGATCGCGCAAATGGCGAAGCAGCTGCGCGAGGTCGGCATCGAGCGCATCCGGATCGAGGGTCACACCGACAACCAGGGAACCCGCAGCTACAACGTCGAGCTGTCGCGACGACGGGCGGAGGTCGTTGCGCGCGAGTTCGTGGACAACGGCTTCCCGGATGCCACGATCGAGCGCAAAGGATGGGGCTTCGAGCACCCCGTGGCGTCGAACGACACGCCCGAGGGCCGCGCGCTCAATCGGCGCGTGGCGATCGTGGTGGTGGCGGCCGGTCCCGGCGCGGACTAGCGTCGTCGCCGGCGCGCAGGCGATCGACGAGGCGCAGGAGCGGCGCCGCGACGAGGATCGCAAGGCCGATCCGCGAGCCGAGCGCGCGAGGCCGGAGGTGACGTAGAAGGTGCCTGCGGCGATCGCGAGCGCGAAGCGCGCGACGACGAGGCGCGCGGGCTGCACCCTGGCTTCGCTTTTCGCCAGCCCGGCGAGCGCCGGGAGCCGGGGAGGCGTCCCCGGGCGGCCCGTTAGGCGAGCCCACGCCGCCGCTGCGCCCGGCGCATCCAGTAGGCGAAGGTCTGCAGCACGATCCCGTCCCGGCGCAGGAAGTCGCGGGCCGCGCGCGCCTCCGCGTCGGGCACCGGCTTCACGCCGCCCAGAGCCGCCGCCCTCACCTGCATCCGCGCCGCGCGCTCCATGAAGACGGCGAGGAACGCCGCCTCCTGGACGTGTCGTCCAGCGGTGAGGATGCCGTGGTTCGCGAGGACGATCGCGTGCCGCTGCCCGAGCGCGGTGCAGATGATCGCGCCCTCGCGGTCGGCGACCGGCACCCCCGGCCACTCCGGCAGGAAAGCGCAATCGTCGAAGAGCGGCGTCGAATCCATGTGCGCGACGACGAGCGGCTTCGCGGCGGCGGCGAGGACCGAGCCGTAGGGCGGATGCGTGTGCACGATCGCGTGCACGTCGGGCCGCGCGCGGTAGACCCAGAGATGGAAGCGCGTCGCGGGGTTCGGGGCACCGCGGCCTTCGAGCGTCCTCAGTTCGCCGTCGACGAGGACGAGCGCCTCGGGGGCGGCCTCGTCGAAACCGAGGCCGAGCGGCAGCGTCCAGTAGCTGTCGGGCTGCGGTCCGCGCGCGGTGATCTGGCCGGCGAGGCCGGACTCGTGGTTCTCGTCGGCGAGGATCCACGCGCACGCGGTGAGCGCGTCGCGCACCTCGAGCGGGCGCGCGTCGCCGACCGCGCCGAAGTCGAACGGGATGTCGTCGAACTGCAGCGGCGCGCGGTTCTCGCCCATGGGTGCGCCCTCCTTCCGGCGGTAGAATGCCCCGAACCCACCCGCTTGCCAATCCGCATCAACGCACCCGAGGTTCTACCCGCCGTGGAAGCGCCCCATTCGCTGCCTCGGCCGGAATTAGGACGGCCCGAAAAGCGTTAACCTGCACGATGCCGCAGTCCCGATCGAGGTTACTGATCTCAGAGGAGGGTCCAGTGAACAAGATGCTCGCAGTATCCGCAGTGCTCGCCCTCATGCCGGCCGCGCAGGCCGCCGACGTCGAGGCGGGCAAGGTAAAGGTCGCCACCGTCTGCGCCGCCTGCCACGGCGCGAACGGCGTGAGCGTGAGCGATACCATCCCCAATCTCGCAGCGCAGCGGGCGGGCTACCTCGAGACGCAGCTGAAGGCGCTCAAGGACGGTTCGCGCAAGAACCCGATCATGAACGCGATCGCGTCCCAGCTGAGCCCCGACGAGATCGCAAACGTCGCGGCCTACTTCGCCGCGCAGCCCGGCCCCCAGACCGGTGCCAAGTCGACCTTCCTGCCCAACGTCGCGAAGTCGTACGTGACCTTTCCCGAGGGCTACAAGGACACCTTCACGAAGTACCACACGATCAATTTCCCGGCGACCAAGCAGGTGCGCTACTACTTCGCCAACAAGACCGCCGTGCAGGCCGCAAAGGCGGGCAAGCCCCTGCCCGACGGCTCGGTGCTCTTCGCCGAGGTGTGGGCGGCGAAGCTCGACGCCGACGGCAAGCCGGTGACCGGCGCCGACGGCTTCTTCGTGGCGGACAAGCTGATCTTCTACACCGCGATGGCGCGCGACGCCGGGTGGGGCAAGGACATCCCCGATATGTTGCGCAATGAGAACTGGAACTACGCCGTCTTCACCCTCGACAAGCAGCACCGGCCCGGCGTGAACCAGGCCGAATGCCTCGCTTGCCACAAGCCGCTCGACAACGTGAGCTACACCTTCACGCTGAAGCAGCTCGCCGGAGCGAAATAAGCGGGGCGGGCGCGGGCGAGGACTGCCTTTTCGCCCGTGCCTAGCGCGCGCCCCGGGCAACCCCGGAAGCGATCGCGGTGCGGGCGCTCGTCGCGTTCGACGAGCGCCCC
>Ga0335082_10009105_pt1 | contig 10808 bp, 11 predicted proteins | sample Lox_Sample_41_FD_206718 | JGI IMG/M metagenome (GOLD analysis project Ga0335082, IMG submission 206718) | Soil microbial communities from Loxahatchee National Wildlife Refuge, Florida, United States - Lox_Sample_4.1 | ecosystem: Environmental > Terrestrial > Soil > Wetlands | place: USA... | reverse complement strand
GGTCGAACTCCTCGATCTTCTCGCCGAAGCGATCGCCGTACTCGAAGTCGAACTCGTTCTGCCCCGACTTCTCGACCGGCATGGCCAGCTTGTACCCCCCTGCCTTGGCGGCCCGCGCAACGTCGGGGCCGTACTGCCCATCGACGAGGACTCCGGCAGCATCCTTCGGCACCCCCTCGCCGACGGCCCGCTGGAAGCCCTCCCAGATCAGCTGCTTCGCACCGGGCACTCGCGCCGTGTCGCCGACCATCTTCTCGAACGAGCCGCGATGGTCGAAGGCGAGGACGTACAGCTGCTCGTCGTAGCCGAGGGCGTCGATTCCGATCGGGTTGGTCATCTGAACTCCCTTCCTGTGAAGTGCGTGAGCTTCTCTAGGTTGTGGCGCGCTTCGATCCGGCGCACCGTGCCGGACCGCGAGCGCATGACGATCGAATCGGTGACGGCGCCGTCACGCACGTAGCGCACCCCGCGCAGCAGCGCGCCGGTCGTGACGCCCGTCGCCGCGACGAACACGTCGTCACCTGCGACCAGGTCGTCGGTCGTGAGCACGCGGTCGGGCTCGAATCCGGCCGCGACCAGCGCGTCGCGCTCCTCGGCCGTACGGGGCCACAGCCGTCCCTGGATCCCACCGCCGACGCACTTGAGCGCCGCCGCCGAGATCACGCCTTCTGGGGTGCCGCCGATCCCGTAGAGCAGGTCGACACCGGTCTCCGGCCGTGCGGCCGCGATCGCAGGCGCGACGTCTCCGTCGCGGATCAGGTTCACGCGCGCGCCTGCCTGCCGCAGCTCGCCGATCAGCTGCTCGTGGCGTTCGCGCTCGAGCACGATGACGCGCAGGTCGGTCGCCTTCACGCCCTTTGCCCTCGCGACGGCGTTCACGTTCTCGGTCGGGGTCGCGGCGATGTCGATCGCGCCGACCGCGTCGGCGCCCGCCGCGATCTTCTCCATGTACACGGCGGCGCCGGGGAAGAACATCGAGCCGCGCTCGGCGACCGCGATCACGGCGATCGCGTTCGGCTGGCCCAGGGCGGTCAGGCGGGTGCCTTCGAGCGGGTCGACGGCGACATCGACCGCCGTGCCGCGCCCCTCCCCCACGTGCTCGCCGTTGTAGAGCATCGGCGCTTCGTCCTTCTCACCCTCGCCGATCACGACGACGCCGTCCATCGTCACGGTGTCGAGCATCGTCCGCATCGCGTCGACCGCCGCCTGGTCGGCGGCGTTCTTGTCGCCGCGTCCGATCCACCGGCCGGCGCCCATCGCCGCAGCCTCGGTGACGCGGACGAGTTCGAGCGCGAGGTTGCGGTCGGGAGCCTGGGTTGCCATCGGCCTGGATCCTAGAGCCCACCCGTAGCATCGGCCCGATGGGTGTGCGGCCCCGCCTCGCCGGCGACCTGGAGCAGTGCGTGCGCCTGCTCGCGGACGTCCACCGGGTCGACGGGTACCCGACGTACTGGCCGAACGACGCGGTCGGGTGGCTCTCGCCGCGGGGCAGCTTCGGCGCGTGGGTGGCAGCTGCGGCCGGCCCGGTCGCCGGGCACGTGGCGATCGCCGCGGTCGGCGATGGGCACGCCGCTGAAGTCTGGCGGGAGGCCGGTCTCGTGCCGGAGACGCTCGCATCGATGTCGCGGCTCTTCGTCGCGCCGACCGAGCGCGGCGCCGGCCTCGGAAACGAGCTCGTCGACGTGGCGTGTCGCGAAGCCGCCCGCCGTGGCCTCCACCCCGTTCTCGACGTCGTCGAGACGAACCTGGCCGCGATCGCCCTCTACGAGCGGCGCAAGTGGGTGCGGGTCGCCAGCGAGCCGTGGCGCGAGTCGCGCGACGTCGAGCTGACTCTCTACTACTACGCCGCGCCGCGTTGACTACATGCGCTCGGGTGCGTCGACCCCGACGAGGTCGAGGCAGCGCGCGATCACGCGCTGCGTCGCCCGGCAGAGCTGCAGCCGGAACGCCTGCGCCGGGTCGCCGAGCACCCGGCACTCGTGGTAGAAGCGGTGGAAGTCGTCGGCGACGCGGATCGCATACGCGGGCAGCAGCTGCGGGCCTCTGCGCTCGGCCGCCTCGCGCACCGTCACCGGGAAGTCCGTCAGGCGCTTGATCAGCTCCTTCTCCTCGGGCCCGAGCGGGCCGGGCGGCGGGGCGCTCTCCTCGGCGCCGTCCGCGTTCCGCAGGATCGCGGCGATCCGCGCGTGCGCGTACTGCACGTAGTAGACGGGGTTCTTGTTCGACTTCTCGGCGGCCAGGTCGATGTCGATGTCGATCGTCTGGTCGGGCCCGCGGTTGACGAGGTACCAGCGTGCGGCGTCGACGCCGACCTCGTCCATCAGCTCGTCGAGGAACACGACGTTGCCGGCGCGTTTCGACGCCTTCGCGGTCGAGCCGCCGCCGGTGAGGTGGACGAACTGGTACAGCAGAACCTCGACGCGGTCCGGGTCGTAACCGAGCATGCGCGCGATCGAGGCGTACCAGCGCGCCGTTGCATGGTGGTCGGCGCCGAGCACGTAGATCGCCCGGTCATAGCCGCGTTCGAGCTTGTCAACGAGATACGCGACGTCGGCGGCGCGGTACGTCGGCGTCCCGCCCTTGTCCGCGGAGCGCACGAGCACCCAGTCCTGCTCGTCGCCGTAGGCCGACGACCGCGCCCAGAGAGCGCCTTCCCGCTCGTACGTGTCGAGCCGCGGGAGCAGCTCGGACAGACGCTGCTCGAGCGAGCTCTGCAGCGCCCAGCCGTCGAAGTGGATGCGGAAGCGCTCCATCGTCGCCTCGATCGAGCGGAGCATGCGCGGCACCGGGTCGCCGTCGGCGGCCGCGAGCTCGGCCACGTAGTCGCCGCGGTAGCCGTCCTCGGGGACCGGCTCGCCGCGCCGGACGGCCTCGACCGACGCGCGGAAGCGGTCGATCTGGGTGCCGGCGTCGTTGTAGTAGTACTCGCGGTCGACCTGGTGGCCGCCGAACTCGAGCAGGCGTGCGACCGAGTCGCCGAGTGCGCCGTTCCGTCCGGCCGAGACGACGACGGGCCCCGTCGGGTTCGCCGACACCATCTCGACCTGGATGCGGGCCGGCGGATCGGCGAACCCGCCGCCGTAGGCCTCGTCGATCTCACCGAGCGCCTCGACGAAGAAGCCGTCGGCGAGCCTGAGGTTGACGAACCCGGGGCCGGCGACCTCCGCCGAGACGACCTCGTCCACCTCCGCCATCCGCGCGGCGAGCTCCGCGGCGACCTCGCGCGGCGAGGATCCCGCCCTGCCGGCCGTTCGGAGCGCGACGCTGGTCGCGAAATCGCCGTGCTCGGGGTTCTTCGGCCGCTCGAGCTCGACGGGTGCATCCGCGATCTCGTCGAGGCGCGCCGCCAGGCGCTCGACGCTCCTCTCCGGGGCCGACACGCCTCTAGTATCGTCAAGCCGAATGGACGACGGCACCGAGCGTCAGCTCAACATCCACCTGGATCCGCAGCACCTCGCCGGCGTCTACGCGAACTTCGCCAACATCACGTTCTCGGACTACGAGTTCACGCTCACGTTCGCGCGGATCGACCACGAGGTCGAGGAGGGCGACGTGCCCGGGGTCGTCGTCGCGCGGGTCAACATGTCCCAGCAGTTCGCGCGCGAGCTGCTCGCCGCGCTTCAGGACGCGTACTCGAAGTACACGACGGTCAAGGGCATCCAGGCGCTTCCGGAGACCGACCGGCCGACCGACTGAGGCCGAAGCCGCCCAAGCCCGACCCCAAGTACCCAAGCCCGACCCCAAGTAACAGTCTGTTACTTGCCTGCGTGGCGCTCCTGCCAGCGCTGCGCCATCACGATCCGCTGCATCAGCGTCGGGTGGTTCTCCAGCCACAGGTAGTCGAGGAGCGGCGGGTTCGGCTGCTCGAGGCTCGTCTGTGCGAAGCCCTTGAACAGCCGCTCCGCGGCCGCAGGGTCTCGCGTCGCGTTGAGCGCGCGCCAGTCGGCCTCGGCCTCGTAGCGGCGGGAGACGGCGTTCTGGAGCGGCAGCGTCACCAGCCCCACCAGCGCGAGCACGAGGATCGCGAGCGGCAGGTTCGCCGGATCCGCCATGCCCCCCCGCCTGCGCGTCGCGACCGCGACGATCCAGAGCGTCGGCAGCACGACGAGGGCCGACCAGCCGATCGTCTTGACGATGTGACGGCTGCGCACGTGCCCGAGCTCGTGCGCGATGACGACGTCGATCTCTCCGCGCGAGAAGCGCCCGTCCAGGAGCGTGTTCCAGAGGACGACGTGCGTCGAGGGCCCGAACCCGCTCGTGAACGCGTTCACCTGATCGGTCCAGTCCGAGACCTCCTGCACCCGCACGGAGGTGCCCTGGACGCCCTCGGCGCGCTCGAGTCGCACGACGTCCGCCCGCAGCTGCGTGTCGCTGAGGCGCTGCGTTCCGGAGGACGCGATCCACCCTTCGACGAACGCGAATGCCGCGGCGATCGCGACGATCGTCGGCGCGGCGGCGAGCCACCACCCCCGAGGCCAGCGGCCCGCGTACCCGACCAGCAGCACGATCGCGAGCATCACCGCTGCGACCTCCGCACCGAGCATCGCCCACTGCGCGTTCAGCCACGCCCAGGCGTCGAACGGCCCGAGCCCGAAATGGTGGTCCCACCAGAGCGAGGCCAGTCCGAACGGGAGCGAGACGAACCAGAGTGTCACGAGGATCACGACCCCGGCCACGATCGAGCTCGCGATGCGCCCGAGCCCCATGCCGCGGATGTTCGGCGGCAGGCGCCAGACGAGGATCGCGAGAGCGCCGAGCGAGGCGAGAGTCCCCGTCAGCCACAGGACGTCGACCCCGCGCCAGTACCGCGCCGTTCGGCGGATGATCGCCCCGGAGAAGAGCGAGTGCTCGTCGACCCCCGACAGGTGGAGGGGCGGAACGCTCGTCCGGCTGAGCAGCCACGCGGCGACCACCCACACGGCGGCAAACGCCGCAAATGCGACGACCGCGAAGCTCTTGTGAGAGCGTCTGATCGTGCGCGTCGCCGTCATCTCCGACATCCACGGGAACCTGCACGCCCTCGAGGCCGTGCTAACCGACATCCTGCGCGAAGGTGCGGATGAGGTGTGGTGCCTCGGGGACGTGATCGGCTACGGCCCCCACCCCAACGAGTGCTGCGCGCTCATCCGCGAGCGCACCTCGCTTTGCCTGTCCGGGAACCACGACCTCGCGGTCGTCGGCGGACTCGACGTCTCCGACTTCAGCGGCGACGCGGCGGTCGCGGTGCGCTGGACGCAGGACGTCCTCGAGGCCGGCCATGCCGACTGGCTCCGCTCGCTCGCTCCGAGAGCCGAGCGCGAGGGCGTGCAGCTCTTCCACGGCAGCCCGCGCGACCCGGTCTGGGACTACGTCCTGTCGGACGAGGTCGCCGTCGCCAGCTTCGGGCTCACGGACGCACCCATCGTGCTCGTCGGTCACAGCCACGTCGCGTTGGCGCTCTGGCTCGACGAGGCAGCCGGAATGCTCGACGGCGGCCAGGCTCCCGGCGGCACCGAGCTTCCGCTGACCGGCCGGCGCTCGCTGCTCAACCCCGGCTCCGTCGGCCAGCCTCGTGACGGCGACCCGCAGGCGGCCTGGTTGCTCCTCGATCTCGACGCGGGGAGCTGCGCGTTCCACCGGACGAGCTACGACGTCGACGGTGCCCAGGTGGACGCGCGGGCGGCCGGACTGCCCGAGGCGCTGGCGGCGCGGCTCCAGGTCGGGCTGTAGCTCTACGCCGTCGAGACGGTCGTTGCGGCCGCTGGTGCCGGCTCGGCGTCGGCGCCGAACGTGATCCCCTGGCGGGCGAGCGCGATCTGCACGTCCTCGCGCGCTTTGAAGATGCGCCACTTGACCGTCGCCAGCGTGATCTCGAGCGAGTCGGCGATCTCGTTGTACGACAGCCCGACGACGTCGCGCAGGAGCAGCGCCATCTTGAGGTCGACCGGCAGGGCCTCGATCGCGCGCCAGAGCGCATCGATCGTCTCGACCCGCTCGACCGGCTGGTCGACGACCTCGAGCGGCGGGATGTCGTCGAGGTTGACGGGCGCGACGGGCCGGCGCTCCTTGGCGCGCAGCTCATCGAGGACGCGGTTCTTCGTCACCTGGAACAGCCACGTCGTGAACTTGCAGCGCAGCGAGAAGCGCGGAAGCCCCTGGAACACCCTCAGGAACACCTCCTGCGTCAGATCCTCGGCGAAGATCTTGTCGCTCGTGAGCCGGAGAACGTAGTTGTAAACCGGCGTCTCGTACATGCGAACGATGATTGCGAAGGCACGCTCGTCCCCCTTCTGGGCCTTCCGCAGGACGGCGGGATCTGGCTGGGGGAGCGGCAACGGAGCGGGAGTATAGCTCCGCTCCCGGCAGGCGAACGGGGGCTTACGAACGATTTACGAGATCACAACCCGTCATAACAGAGGGCTTTTCGAGGCCGAGGAGGGCGAGCACGGTCGGGGCGAGGTCGGCGAGCTCGCCGCCCTCCCGTAGGGAGATCCCCGGCGCCGTCACGACCAGCGGCACGGGGTTGGTGGTGTGGGCCGTTTGCGGGCTCACGCCGTCCTCGGCGAGCAGCTCCTCGGCGTTCCCGTGGTCGGCGGTGACCAACGAGACCCCGCCGAGCTCGGCGACCCGGTCGACGACGAGGCCGAGGCAGCGGTCGGTGGTCTCGACCGCCTTCACCACCGCCGGGATCACACCCGTGTGGCCGACCATGTCGGGGTTCGCGAAGTTGACGACGCAGAACGCGTAGCCGTCGCCGATCCCGTCGACCACCTTCTCGGCGACCCCAGCCGCCGACATCTCGGGCCTCAGGTCGTAGCTCGGCACGTCGCGGGGGCTCGGCACCAGCTCGCGGTCCTCGCCGGGCCAGGGCTCCTCGCGGCCGCCGTTCAGGAAGTACGTCACGTGGGCGTACTTCTCGGTCTCGGCGACATGCAGCTGCTTGAGTCCGTTCCGGGAGATCACCTCGGCAAGCGTCTCGGGAACGTCCTGCTCCTCGAACGCGACGGGCGCGTCGAGGTCGGCGGCGTAGCGCGTCATCGTGGTGACGTCGTAGCCGCTGTCGAGCAGCAACCGGGTGAGCTGGCGTCCACGGTCGGGGCGGAAATTGAAGAAGATCGCGGCGTCGCCGTGCTCGAGCCTCGGACGTCCCTCGACGACGATGGGCTCGATGAACTCGTCGGTGACGCCGGCGTCGTAGCTCGCCTGCACCGCGGCGATCGGGTCGGCCGCCTGCCGGCCCTCGCCGGCCGTGATCGCGTCGAAGGCGCGCTGCGTCCGCTCCCAGCGCTGGTCGCGGTCCATCGCGTAGTAGCGGCCGACGACGGTCGCGATCCGGTCGACGGGCAGCTCGGCGAGATCGTGGACGGCCGAGGTCGGCGACACGTCGCGTCCGTCGGTGAAAGCGTGGATCCACGTCTTCTCCGGTGCGATCTGAAGCAGCGCCTGCAGGTGGTCGATGTGCGAGTGCACGCCGCCGTGCGACACGAGACCGAGCAGGTGAACGCGCCGGCCGCGCTCGAACGCCCCCCGGATCGGCGGCAGCTCGGCGAGGGAGCCGTCCTCGATCGACTTGTTGACGCGTACGAGGTCCTGGTAGAGCCGTCGCCCGGCGCCGATCGTCAGATGACCGACCTCGGAGTTCCCCATCTGCCCTTCCGGCAGGCCGGCGGCCTCGCCCGATGCCTCGAGCAGGGTGTGCGGGTACGTCTCCCAGAGGCGGTCGAACACCGGTGTTGCGGCGAGCTCGATAGCGTTCCCCGGCCCCGGCGGCGCACAGCCGAAGCCGTCGAGGATGACGAGCGCTACGAGTGGGAACCGGCCCGGCAAATCGCCTCGAACGCCCCGAGCTCGAGCGACGCGCCGCCGACGAGCGCGCCGTCGACGGCCGGTTGCGCGAGCAGCTCCTGTGCATTGTCCGGCTTCACCGAGCCTCCGTAGAGGACCGGGACGTCGAGCACCGACTTGACGACCTTGTGGGCTTCCTGCGCGAGCCCCGGCGTCGCCGTTCGGCCAGTCCCGATCGCCCACACCGGCTCGTAGGCGATCACCAGGTTGTCGTCGTGCTCGAGCACCGACACCTGTCGGCGGAGCACCGCCTCGGTCTCCCCCGCGTCGCGCTCCTCCTCCGTCTCACCGACGCACGCGATCACGTGGAGGCCGGCCGACAGCGCCGCCGCCGCACGGCGGGCGACCGTCTCGTCCGTGTCGCCGAAGAGCTGTCTGCGCTCGGAATGGCCGACGATCGTGCCGTACACACCGAGCTCGAGCAGCATGGCTGCGGAGACCTCGCCGGTGAAGGCGCCTTCCGGGGCCCAGTGGCAGTTCTGCGCGAACACGCCGATCTCGGTGCCCGCGAGGACCTGCACGGCCTGCGCGAGCGAGACGTACGGCGGGCAGACGACGACGTCCACGTCCGCGCGGAGCGCGAGGTCGCGGAGCGCGCGGCAGAAGGCGCGGGTCTCCTCCGGCCCCTTGAACATCTTCCAGTTGCCTGCGACGAGCACGGCTCAGGCCTCCGGGATCGCCGCGACGCCGGGAAGCGTTCGTCCTTCGAGGAACTCGAGCGACGCGCCGCCGCCCGTCGAGATCCAGGAGATCCGGTCGGCCTGTCCCGATTCGTGCACTGCGCGGACCGAGTCCCCGCCGCCGACCACCGTGAAACCGTCACAGGCGGCGACGGCGCGGGCGATCGCCGCGGTCCCTTCGGCGAAGCGCGGCCACTCGAAGACGCCCATCGGCCCGTTCCAGAACACGGTCCGCGCCCCCATGATGCGCTCGGCGAAGTCGGACCGGGTCTCCGGGCCGATGTCGAGCCCGAGCCAGCCCGGCGGCACGGCGTCGTACGGTGTGACCTCGAGGTCGGCATCGGCGTCGAACGAGGCCGCGGCGACGACGTCTCGCGGCAGGACGACGTCGAAGTCGAACGGGCTCTCGCTTCGCACCTCCTCGGCCATCTTCCCGCCGAGCAGCACCTCGTCGGCTCGGGCACCGAGGTGTGTCAACACGGCGAGCTTGTCCTCGACCTTTGCGCCGCCCGCGACGATGACGAACGGACGCTCGACGTCGCCGAGCAGGCGGCCGAGGTTGCGGAGCTCGTCCAGCAGCAGTAGCCCGGCATAGGCCGGGAGCAGCTCCGCCACGCCGACCGTCGATGCGTGCGCGCGATGAGCCGAGCCAAAGGCGTCGTCGACGTACAGGTCGCAGCCGTCGGCGAGCTCTCGGGCGAACCGCGGGTCGTTCGTCGTCTCGCCCGGGTCGAAGCGCGTGTTCTCCAGCACGGTCACGCGCTCGTCGCCGACCGCGGCCAGCAGGGCGGCGCGGACGGGCTCGATCGCATAGCGGTCGCGATCCTCCGGTGACTTCGGCCGGCCGAGGTGCGAGCAGACCCGAACCTGGGTGGCGCCTGAGTTGCAGAGCAGCCGGATCGTCGGCAGCGACGCGCGGATGCGCGTGTCGTCGGCCACCTTCCCGTCCTCGAGCGGGACGTTCAGGTCCGAGCGCACGAGCACGACTTTTCCTTCCGCATCGGCCTCGGCGACAGAGCGCGGCAGCGTCACAGCACCCTGGGCACGAGGTCGACGAGCCGACAAGAGTACCCCCACTCGTTGTCATACCAACCGAAGACCTTCGCCGACAAGCCGCTGACCATCGTGAGCTCGCTGTCGAAGGTGCAGGACGCCGGCGAGTGCACGATGTCGGTCGACACGAGCGGCTCCTCGGAGTACTCGAGGTATGGGGCGAGCGGTCCGCTCCCGGCGGCCGCGGCGAACGCGGCGTTCACCTCGTCGACCGACGCCTCGCGCGACAGTTGCACGACGAAGTCCGTGATCGAGCCGGTCGGCACCGGTGCGCGGACCGAGATCCCGTCGACCTTCCCGGCGAGCTCCGGCAGCACCAGCCCGATCGCCCGCGCGGCGCCGGTCGACGTCGGGATCAGGTTGATCGCGGCCGCCCGGGCGCGGCGCAGGTCCTTGTGCGGCAGGTCGAGGATCTGCTGGTCGTTCGTGTACGCGTGGATCGTCGTCATGAAGCCGCGCTCGATCCCGAACGAGTCGTGCAGCACCTTGGCCATCGGCGCGACACAGTTGGTCGTGCACGAGGCGTTCGAGATGATCGCGTGCCTCCCGGCGTCGTAGGCGTCGTCGTTGACGCCGAGCACGAGGGTGATGTCGGGATCGGTCGCCGGCGCGGAGATGATCACCTTCTTCGCGCCTGCGTCGAGATGCTTCTGGGCCGCGTCGCGCTTCGTGAAGAAGCCGGTCGACTCGAGCACGACGTCGACGCCCAGGTCGCCCCACGGGATCGCTCCCGGGTCGCGCTCGGCGAAGCCGCGCAGCTCCGCACCGTCGACGACCAGCGAGCTGCCCTTGACCGAGACGTCGTGGTCGAAGCTGCCGAGCACGGAGTCGTGCCGAAGCAGGTGCGCCATCGTGTCGACATCACCGAGGTCGTTGAACGCGACGACGTCGAAGTCGCCTCCGCGCGCCAGCGCTGCACGGAAGAAATTGCGGCCGATGCGGCCGAAGCCGTTGATCCCAACGCGCGTTTTCGCCATGGCGGTCATCTCCCTATGCGGCGGTGGCGGCGATTCCATAGATGGCCGCCAGCTTCTCGCGCAGGTAGCGCACGTAGGGCCCCGGATCGATCTCCGAGGTGCCGGCGACCCGCTCGAGCGTCTCGGCAGGAGTGAACTTGCGGCCGTACCGGTGCAGGTGCTCGCGCAGCCAGTCGCGCAGCGACCCGAACTCGCCCTGCTCGAACTCGCCGTACAGCCCCGGCAGATCCTCGACCACCTTCTCCCAGATCTGCGCGGAGATCAGGTTGCCTAG
>Ga0335082_10009104_pt1 | contig 10808 bp, 7 predicted proteins | sample Lox_Sample_41_FD_206718 | JGI IMG/M metagenome (GOLD analysis project Ga0335082, IMG submission 206718) | Soil microbial communities from Loxahatchee National Wildlife Refuge, Florida, United States - Lox_Sample_4.1 | ecosystem: Environmental > Terrestrial > Soil > Wetlands | place: USA: Florida... | reverse complement strand
TCTATCAGGGCGGGGCGCTGCGCGCCCAGGTGGAGATCCGCACGTCCGAGCAGAAACAGGCGCTGGCCGAGTACGCGCAGGCGGGGCTTCGCGCTTTCGGCGAAGTGGAGAATGCGCTGGCGACCGAGTTCACGCTCAAGGATCGCCAGACGATTCTGATGAACGCCGTGACGGACAATGAGCGCGCCCTCGAGCTAGCCAATGTACAGTATCGCGTGGGCTCGGTGGATCTTCGAAGTGTATCGCAGCAGCAGCTCGCCCTGTTCGCCGCACGGTCGGCGCTGATTCGGGTTCAGAGCGAGGCGCGCGTGCAACGGGTTAACTTATACCTGGCGCTGGGAGGAAGCTTCAAAAAGTCCGAAGAGGAAAAGAAGACCGAAGACGGGACGCAATCAAACCTGGCCCCGCCTTCGCCAACAGAGGAGACGACCGGCAGTGGCAAAACTACAAATTGAACACGATCGGCCCAAGATGAAACAAAAAGAGTATGCCAAGGAGCTGCAGCGCCTTCAGGCGGAGCTTTGCATGCTCCAGGAATGGGTCAAGGCCAAAGGACTGCGGGTGATCGTTTTTTTCGAGGGACGCGACGCCGCCGGCAAGGGCGGAACGATCAAGGCGATCACCGAGCGCGTGAGTCCGCGGGTCTTCCGCCTCGTGGCCCTGCCCGCGCCGTCCGATCGGGAGAAATCGCAGATGTACGTCCAACGGTACGTCCAGCATTTCCCGGCGGCCGGTGAGATCGTGATCTTTGATCGCAGTTGGTACAACCGCGCGGGCGTGGAGCACGTCATGGGGTTTTGCACGAAGGAGCAGCACCGCCGTTTCCTGAAGCTTTGTCCCGAGATTGAACAATATATCGTTGAAGGAGGCATTCAGCTCATCAAGTACTGGCTGGAAGTCAGCAATAAGGAACAGAAGCGCCGATTTGAGGCGCGCATCAACGACCCGCTGCGCCAATGGAAGCTCAGTCCCATTGATTTGCCGTCACGGAGCCGCTGGTATGATTACTCCCGCGCGCGGGACATGATGCTGGAGGCGACGGATACGAAATGGGCGCCCTGGTACATTCTGCGGTCGGACGACAAGAAACGGGCCCGCCTCAATTGCATCTCTCATCTCCTGAGCCTCATTCCGTACGAGAAGTTGCCCCAGAAGAAGGTGCGCCTGCCCGATCGCTCGAAAAAAGGCGCCTACGACGATCAGGCTGCGTTGAAGGGCAGAAATTTCGTGCCGGAGAAATATTGAGGGACGCCATGGAAATAAAGGGAAAACATCTCACCGTCATCCTCGCAGGCCTCACGTTGCTCGTGCTCGCCCTGTCGGTGCCGGGGTCTCTGCGCGAGGCCTATAACCGAGGAGGGTTTTACCTTTTTACGCGCGAGTTCATCGAAGATATCCCCAGACGGCTTACCGGCCCCGGCCGGTTTCGTTTCGTTCTCCAGCCAACCCTTGCGACCATCATCGGCATCCGGAGCGGTCTGGCGGATGCGCGGGCGGGGCGGCCGGCGTATTTGTACGGTGTGTTATTCCATCAAGGCCTTCGGCGCGAGCTGGTAAGGAGCGGTTACCGGAGCGTTGTGAATCTACTGCTGATGGGCATTCTCCTGGATTCCATCTTTCAATGGGTCCTCTTCGGGACTTCATATCCGGGTGCGGCGCTTGTGGTGGGGCCCGTGCTGATCGTTGCGCCATACGGGGTGGCTCGTGCGTTATCGAATCGAGTCGCGCGCATGCGTGGTTGACATGCAGAACGAACAGATTGGACCGGGACCGGCTTTGGTTTCGCGGCGACCGGCCGAACGCGTGTCGCCCGCGCATCGACTTTAAAGGAGGACTACGACAATGGACATGAATCCTAATCCGAATCTCACGAGAACATCCCCGCCCAAGACCGCCACGACACGGACGGATCTGCGAGCGGACCTGAATGTTCGCGCCGGCGTGGAGGCTGCCGACTTGCGGCAGGCCGTCACCGATCACCTGCACTATTCCATCGGGATCCTGGCGGCGTTCGCGAAGCCGCACGACTATTACCGCGCGCTCGCGTTGGCCGTTCGCGACCGGATGCAGCACCGGTGGATCAACACCAGTCAGACCTATTTCGATGCTAAGCGGAAGATCGCCTGCTATCTCTCGGCCGAATTCCTGATGGGGCCGCATCTGGGGAACAACCTGGTGAATCTCAAAATCGAACAGGAGGCGCGCACCTCGTTGTCCGAACTCGGCCAGGACCTCGATGTCATCCTGGCCTGCGAGGAGGAGCCGGGTTTGGGTAACGGCGGGTTGGGAAGGCTCGCCGCCTGTTATCTCGATTCGCTCGCGACGCTCGAGCGCCCGGCGATCGGCTACGGCATCCGATATGAGTTCGGCATCTTCGACCAGGAATTCCGGGACGGCTGGCAGACCGAAATCACCGACAAGTGGCTGCGAAACGGCAACCCCTGGGAGATCGCAAAGCCCGATATCGCCTACTACGTCAATTGGGGCGGCCGCACCGAACATCATCGGGACGAAGCGGGCAGGGATTGTGTGCGTTGGATTCCGAACCGGGTGGTGAAGGGCGTCGCCTACGACACCCCGATCCAGGGCTACGGTGTCAACACCTGCAACACCCTTCGGCTGTGGAGCGCCGAGGCCGTAGAGTCATTCGACTTCCAGGCCTTCAACACCGGCGATTACTACCAGGCGGTAAACGAGAAGCTGGTCTCCGAGACCGTGACAAAAGTGCTCTATCCCAACGACGAGCCGGAGATCGGCAAGCGGCTGCGCCTGGCGCAGCAGCATTTCTTCGTCTCCTGCTCCCTGCAGGATATGCTGCGCCTGCTCGATCTGGTCGGAGTTCCGGCGGAGCAGTTCGCCCGACATTTTGCCGTTCAGCTCAACGACACGCATCCGTCGATCGGCGTCGCCGAACTGATGCGTCTCCTGGTGGACGAACGGCGACTCGATTGGGATAGGGCTTGGGCCATCACCGTGGAGACCTTCGGCTATACCAACCACACGCTGCTGCCCGAGGCGCTGGAGACTTGGCCGCTGCCGATGTTCCGGGAGTTATTGCCGCGACACCTGGAGATTATCTACGAGATCAACCGCCGTTTTCTCGACGAGGTGCGCGAGCGGTTTCCGGGCGACGAGGCGCGACTGACGCGGATGTCGCTGATCGGTGAGGAGGGTGAAAAGCGGGTGCGCATGGCGCATCTGGCCACCGTCGGAAGTCACGCCGTCAATGGCGTGGCCGCGCTGCATTCCGACCTGTTGAAGGCCAGCGTGCTGAAGGATTTCTATGAGCTGTGGCCGGAGCGCTTCAGCAACAAGACCAACGGCGTCACGCCCCGCCGCTTTCTTGCGCTCGCCAACCCGGGCCTTCGCGAGCTGCTCGATCGCACGATCGGCGATCGGTGGCCGGGGGAGTTGGGAACGCTCCGCAAGCTCGAGTCCCGGGTCGATGACGGCGCGTTCCGGCGCGACTGGCGCGCGGTAAAGTATGCCAACAAGCAACGCCTCGCCGCCTATATCCGCGCCCATACCGGCATCGAGCTGGATCCTGCATGGCTGTTTGACATCCAGGTCAAGCGCATCCACGAATACAAGCGCCAGCACCTGAACGTGCTGCATATCGTCACGCTCTATCGCCGGCTCAAGGAAAATCCGGCGCTGAAGATTCCGCCGCGGGCCTTTATCTTCGGCGGCAAGGCCGCGCCCGGCTATTTCATGGCCAAGCGCATCATCAAACTCATCAACGCGGTGGCCGAGACGGTCAACGCCGACCCGGGCGTGAATTCCCGGATGAAAGTTGTCTTCGTTCCCAATTTCAATGTCCAGAACGCGCACCTCATCTACCCGGCCGCCGATCTGTCCGAACAGATTTCCACGGCCGGCAAAGAAGCCTCGGGCACCGGCAACATGAAGTTCATGATGAACGGAGCGCTGACCATCGGCACGCTGGACGGCGCCAATGTCGAGATACGCGAAGAAGCGGGGGCCGAAAACTTTTTCCTGTTCGGACTCACGGCGGAGGAGGTGGAACGCCTCAAGCGCGAAGGCTACCGGCCGGCCGACTATATCGACGGCAACGCCGAGCTGCGCGCGGTGCTGGAACTCATCGGCTCCGGTCGCTTCTCGCGTGGCGACTCCGAGGTGTTCCGGTCTCTGGTCGAGAACTTGACCCAGTCCGATCCGTTTCTGGTCCTGGCCGATTATGCCGCCTATGTCGCCTGCCAGGAACGGGTGAGCGCGGCGTGGCGGGACGTGGAAAACTGGACACGCATGTCGATCCTCAACACCGCGCGCAGCGGAAAGTTCTCATCCGACCGCGCCATCGACGAATACTGCAAGGAGATCTGGAACGTGGCGGAGGTGAAGGTAAAGTTGTAAGGTTCGGAGGAGAGTGCTTCCCGATAAATAAGAGGGAGGGAATAGCAATGGAAATTCAACCGATCAGCCGCAGCAAGCGCATAGGCCCGGTTCAAACCAGAAGAGAAGCAGAAACAGACACCGGCTTGGTTAAAAAAGGCGCCAGCGCCCCGCTCGGCGCCACGGTTTATCCCGACGGGGTTAACTTCAGCGTTTTTTCAAGAAACGCAACCCAAATTGAGCTGCTCCTGTTCGATGAGGAGAACGTCGCAAAACCGGCGAAAATCATCCCGCTCGATCCCAACCGGAACCGAACCTATCACTACTGGCATGGCTTCGTCCCGGACCTCAAGCCGGGCCAGATTTATGCTTTTCGAGCTCATGGGCCTTTTGCGCCGGAGCTTGGTTTCCGATTCGACGGCAAGAAGGTTCTGATCGACCCGTACGGCCTGGCCGTCGCGGTCCCCGACGCCTACGACCGCGGAGCCGCGGGCCGGCCCGGCGACAACGCGGCGACGGCGATGAAAAGCGTCGTGGCCGATCCCGCCCAGTATGACTGGGAAGGCGACCAACCGCTCAAGCGGCCGTTCGCCGAGACGGTGATCTACGAGCTGCACGTCCGAGGATTCACACGCCACCCCAGTTCCGGGGTGGCGGACGCGAAGAGAGGAACCTACGCCGGGTTGATCGAAAAGATTCCCTATCTCAAGGAACTGGGCATAACCGCCGTCGAGCTTTTGCCGGTTTTTCAATTCGACCCCCAAGATGCTCCGCAAGGCCGCGTGAACTACTGGGGGTATCAGCCGGTCTCATTCTTCGCACCGCATCATACGTACAGTTCGAGGAAGGGACCCCTGGCCGTTCTCGATGAATTTCGCGACATGGTCAAGGCCCTTCATCGGGCCGGAATCGAGGTCATCCTCGATGTCGTCTTCAATCACTCCACGGAAGGCGGCCAAAACGGGCCGACACTGTCCTATCGCGGCCTAGCCAACGACTTCTATTACATCCTTGAGAAGGACAAATCGCGTTACGCCGATTACACCGGGTGCGGAAACACGCTGAATGCCAACCAGCCGATCGTGCGCCGGCTGATCCAGGACAGCCTGCGTTATTGGGTGACCCAGATGCATGTCGACGGCTTCCGATTTGATCTCGCCTCGATCCTGTCGCGCGACGAGGTCGGCAATCCGCTGCCCAACCCGCCTGTCCTCTGGGACATCGAGTCGGATCCCCTGCTGTCCGGAACCAAGTTGATCGCCGAGGCGTGGGACGCCGCGGGACTCTATCAAGTGGGAAGCTTTGTCGGCGACACGTGGCAGGAATGGAACGGACGCTTCCGCGACGACGTGCGGCGTTTTTTGAAGGGGGATAAAGGCTCGGTGTCCCCCCTGGCCGCCCGGCTCCTGGGCAGTCCGGACATTTACGGTCACAAGGAACGGGAGGCCGAGCAGAGCGTCAATTTCATCACCTGTCATGACGGCTTCACCCTCAACGATCTGGTCTCCTACAACCATAAGCACAACGAGGCCAATGGCGAGGACAATCGTGACGGATCGAATGATAACTTGAGCTGGAACTGCGGAGCGGAAGGGCCGACGGACGATCCGGCGATCGAGGCGCTGCGCAACCGCCAGGTGAAGAATTTTTTCGCCCTGGAGTTGCTTGCGAACGGCACGCCCATGTTGCTCATGGGCGATGAGGTGCGGCGGACCCAGCAGGGCAACAACAACACCTATTGCCAGGACAGCGAGATCAACTGGTTTGATTGGAGCCTGCTGGAGCGGCACGCCGACGTCCGCCGCTTCGTCCAGTTGCTCAATACCTTCCGTCAACGCCGCGATGTGGTGACGGAAAAGGGCAAGCTCAGCTTGAATCAGCTCCTACAGCGGGCCAAGATCGACTGGCACGGAGTGGAGCTAAACCGCCCGGACTGGAGCGAGAACTCGCATGCCCTCGCCTTCACGCTACGTAGCCTGCGTGCCCGTTTTCTTCTTCACGGAATGTTCAATACCTACTGGGAGCCGTTGACCTTCGAACTGCCCCCGGTCCCCACGGACGGCCGGCAGTCCTGGCGGCGCTGCATCGACACCGCGCTCGCGTCACCCGATGACTTCCAGACCTTGGACAAAGCGCCGGAGGTGAAGCAGGCGACCTATGTGGTGCAGCCGCGCTCGGTGGTCATTCTCGCATTGGCGCTTCAAGCGGGCACCGAAGGCGTTTCATAATAGAAGGGGATCCGATGACGCTTCATCCGCTTGCCGGAAAACCGGCTCCAAAGGATCTGTTGGTCGATATCGATAATCTGCGAAAAGAATACTACGCGCGCAAGCCCGACATCACGGATCGCGCGCAACGGGTGAGTTTCGGCACCAGCGGCCACCGGGGCTCGTCACTTCGCGGCGCGTTCAATGAGGCGCATATCTTGGCGATCACCCAGGCGATCTGCGATTACCGCAAAAGCCAGGGAATCAACGGACCTCTTTACATCGGAAAAGATACGCATGCGCTGTCCGAGCCGGCCTTCGCCACCGCACTGGAGGTGCTCGCGGCCAACGGGATTGAGACGATGATCGACCGCGAGGACGGCTATACACCCACTCCCGCCGTCTCCCATGCCATCCTGACCTATAACCGCGGTCGGTCGACGGGACTGGCGGACGGCATCGTGATCACGCCGTCGCACAATCCGCCGGAAGACGGCGGCTTCAAATATAACCCGCCGCACGGCGGACCGGCCGATACCGATGTCACACGGTGGATCGAGGAGAAAGCCAACGGTTTCCTTTCAGCCGATCTCAACCACGTGGCGAGAATCGCTTATGATAAAGCTCGCCGTGCCGCTACCGTCCATACGTACGATTATATCGGATCGTATGTGGGCGATCTGACTTCGGTAGTGGACATGGACGTGGTCCGGAACGCCAAACTCAAGATCGGCGTCGATCCGCTTGGCGGAGCGGGGGTGGCCTACTGGGGCCCGATCGCCGAACGGTACGGGGTGCAGCTGGAGGTGGTCAACAGCACCGTGGACCCGACCTTCAGTTTTATGTCCCTGGATTGGGACGGCAAGATACGCATGGACTGTTCGTCTCCGCACGCCATGGCAAAGCTGATCGCGCTCAAAGACCGCTTCGACATCGCCTTTGGCAACGATACCGACAATGATCGCCACGGCATCGTCACCCGCAGCGCAGGGTTGATGAATCCCAATCATTACCTGGCCGCGGCGATTTTCTACCTCTTTACCCACCGTCCCGGCTGGCGTCCGGCTGCCGCCATCGGCAAAACCGTGGTGAGCAGTGGCATCATCGACCGAGTGGCTTCCAAGGTCGGGCGCGCACTGATCGAGGTGCCGGTGGGATTCAAATGGTTCGTGCCCGGCCTGCGCGACGGCTCGCTGGGCTTCGGCGGCGAGGAGAGCGCGGGGGCTTCGTTTCTACGGCGCGACGGGACGGTCTGGGCGACCGACAAAGACGGAATCATCATGGATCTCCTTGCGGTGGAACTCATGGCGCGAACCGGCCGCGATCCGTCGGAGCTTTACCAGGACCTGACTCGCGAGCTCGGCGCCCCGGTTTATGAGCGAATCGATGCGCCGGCCACGGCGCAACAAAAAGCGGTGCTTCTCAAACTTTCGTCGGGGGATGTCAATGCATCCGAGCTGGCCGGCGACCCGATTCAGGAGATGCTTACAACCGCACCCGGAAACGGCGCGGCTATCGGCGGCCTGAAGGTCATTACCGCACAGGGTTGGTTCGCGGCGCGTCCGTCCGGCACCGAAGAGGTCTACAAGCTTTACGCCGAAAGCTTTCGCGGGCGCGAGCATCTGCGGCGTATTCAGGAGGAAGCGCAAGCGCTCCTTGCCAGAGCGTTTGCGGGAGTCATGGCATGAAGGCGGAAATTTATATGATGCCGGCTCTGCACGGTATCGTCTTGTGTGGCGGGGCCCTGTGAGAGGCGGAGATGACCAAGCCCCTCCAACAAGTCTATCTCATACGGCACGGCGAGACGGAATGGAGCTTGAGCGGACAGCACACCGGGACCACCGATATTCCGCTCACGGAAAATGGCCGGAATGTGGCCCGGTTGTTGAAGCCGGTACTAGCCAAGGAGAGCTTCACGCGGGTATTGACGAGCCCGCTGCAACGCGCCCGCGAGACCTGCGAGCTGGCCGGGTTTGGCAAACGCGCGGAGATGGATCGCGATCTGATGGAATGGAATTATGGCGAATACGAAGGCCTTACCCCAAAACAGATTCATGCGAAAGCGCCGGGGTGGATGATCTTCAGCGACGGCTGTCCCGGCGGGGAAAGCCCGGAGCAGGTGGGCGCCCGTGCCGATCGTGTGATCGCAAAGGTCCGCGCATTGAAAGGGGATGTCGCCCTCTTTGCGCATGGCCATATTTTCAGAGTTTTTGCGGCTCGGTGGCTCGGCCTTCCGGCCGCGGCGGGAGGTCATTTTATTCTCGATACGGCGACGCTAAACATCTTGAGTTACTATCGGGACATCCCGGCGGTGAAGCGTTGGAATGCCATGCTTATTTCATAGCGAGTCTGGCAGTTCTTGTTATTGGAAGATTATTTAAACAGGGCCGGGGAAAAACTCCGAAGCATCCGGAGGAATACCCGGCGTTAATAATGGAGGGCCTATGAAATCCACCGACTTGGAAACGACCGCGCGATCGCTTGTGGCGGACGGGAAAGGCATCCTGGCGGCCGACGAGACCCCATCAACAATGACAAAGCGCCTCGACACACGAAAAATCGAATCGACACCGGACAGTCGTCGTGCCTACCGGGAGATGTTTTTCTCCACCCCCGGGATCGCCGAATTCATCAGCGGCGTCATTTTGCAAGATGAGACGATCCGCCAGAAAGGATCGAAGGGAACTTCGCTTCCCGATCTATTAGCGAAGCAGGGGATCATCCCCGGCATCAAAGTCGATAACGGCGCGAAACCGCTGGCCGGCTCGCCCGGAGAAACGATCACCGAAGGACTCGACGGGCTCCGTGACCGCCTCAAGGAGTACCACGGAATGGGCGCACGCTTCGCCAAATGGCGGGCGGTGATCGCCGTAAGCGAGACGCTCCCGAGCGCGGCCTGCCTGCAGGCGAACGCGCAGGCGCTGGCTCGGTATGCCGCCCTTTGTCAGGAACAGGGCGTCGTCCCCATCGTGGAACCCGAAGTGCTGATGGACGGATCGCATACGATCGAGCGGTGCGAAGAGGTGACGGGCAGCGTCCTTCACGCGGTCTTCAACGCGCTTTTCGACCAGAAGGTGTCGCTTGAAGGCATCTTGCTCAAGCCGAACATGGTCATCGCGGGAAAGGGGTGCGTCAAGCAGGCCTCCGTGAAAGAAGTCGCGGTCGCGACACTGCGCTGTCTCAGCCGGAATGTGCCGACCGCGGTCCCCGGTGTCGTGTTTCTGTCCGGCGGACAGGATCACGTCGCGGCCACGATGCATTTGAGCGCGATCAACCAGCTCGAGGGGCCGAAGCCCTGGAAGATCAGCTTTTCGTATGGTCGCGCACTTCAGGACGAAGCGCTCAAGGCCTGGCGCGGAAAAAATGAAAACCTCAAAGCGGGCCAGCAGGCGTTTTATCATCGGGCCAAGTGCGACAGCGCCGCCGCCCTGGGCCAATATACCGCCGCGATGGAAGGCCGGTCGGCGGGGGCATGATCCGCGGCGCATCGAGACGAGGGTTAGAAGAAAACAATTTTATGAAGGCAAGAGGAGGATGTCATGGGAAATCCATTAACCGATAAAGAGCTGGAATTGATGAATGCCTATTGGCGGGCCTGTAATTACCTTTCGGTCGGGATGATCTATCTCAAGGACAATCCGTTGCTCAAAGAGCCCTTGAAGACCGAACATGTGAAGCACCGGCTGCTCGGCCACTGGGGCGCGAGCCCGGCTCTTTCCTTCGTCTGGGTCCATCTGAACCGGATGATCCTCAAACACGACCTCGACGTGATCTTCGTGGCCGGACCCGGCCACGGCGCGCCGGGGGTGCTGGGGCCGGCCTATCTCGAGGGAACCTACTCCGAGATTTATCCGGACAAGAGCGAGGATGCGGAAGGAATGCAGAAGTTCTTCAAGCAGTTCTCTTTCCCCGGTCATATCGGGAGCCACGTGACTCCGGAAACGCCCGGCTCCATCCACGAGGGCGGCGAGCTCGGCTATAGTCTCTCACACGCCTACGGCATGGCCTTCGACAATCCCGATCTCATTGTGGCCTGCGTGGTAGGCGACGGCGAGGCCGAGACCGGGCCGCTCGCGACGGCGTGGCATTCGAACAAGTTCATCAACCCCGTGCGGGACGGCGCGGTGTTGCCGATCCTGAACCTGAACGGATACAAGATCGCCAACCCGACGATCCTGGCCCGCGTCAGTCACGAGGAATTGGAGGCGCTCTTCGTCGGCTACGGCTACAAGCCGTATTTTGTGGAAG
>Ga0335082_10009103_pt1 | contig 10809 bp, 5 predicted proteins | sample Lox_Sample_41_FD_206718 | JGI IMG/M metagenome (GOLD analysis project Ga0335082, IMG submission 206718) | Soil microbial communities from Loxahatchee National Wildlife Refuge, Florida, United States - Lox_Sample_4.1 | ecosystem: Environmental > Terrestrial > Soil > Wetlands | place: USA: Florida... | reverse complement strand
TGCTGTTGGAGGAGTCTCCGGAGATGGCGTGGATCTCGACAGAGGGCAATGCCTTCAACCATGCCACAGACCGGGTCTATGACGTCGATAAGCTTTCGGCGGAACAGAAGGCGCTGAATCAGCCCATCAAGGATACGGTGGAGACGTCGCAGTCAGGCCGCGTGCGACAGACGGCCTTTCATGCGGCACGCGTGCAACGCGGGTTCAAATGTGCGGATGGCAGCATAATCCAGAGAGAGGTGCCGGGCTCCTTCTACGAATTCATCACGCGCCTCCGCCTGCCTGAAAAAGATGGCAAGCAGCTCCTCGACCTCAGTTTTGACAGCTCCAATGCGCAGGCGATCTTTAAGATGACGGCGAATGCGAAGATCGCCGCCAATGCGAAGTAGCATAGATAAAAAGAGGAAAAGAGACCGTCAAGTTGTCCACGATCACAGCACCTGCATCCGCGTCGCCGTTTGTTCTGCTTCCCAGCTCTCATGCCCGCGCCCATGAGGGCTTTTCCGCCGCTGCCGCGCTTGAACAGGCATTGCGCCAGAAGGTTCGCGGCGAGGTTCGCTTCGATGCGGCTTCGCGTGCTCTCTATGCGACCGATGCCTCAAATTACCGGCATATTCCCATAGGTCTCGTCATTCCTCTGGATGAAGAGGACGTTATTGCAACGGTGGCAGTATGCCGCGAATTTGACGCTCCTGTGCTTTCACGCGGTGGTGGAACCTCGCTGGCGGGGCAGGGCACCAATGCAGCGGTGATCCTTGATTTTTCGAAGTACATGAACAAGATGGGTCCGGTTGACCCGGTGAGCCGCACTGTGCGCGTTCAGCCGGGAATCGTCCTGGACCGCGTGCGCGAGGCGGCTGAGAACTTTGCGCTCACCTATGCGCCCGATCCGGCGACGCACAGCCGCTGCACGATCGGCGGCATGATCGGCAACAACTCCTGCGGCGTGCATGCTCTGATGGGCGGCAAGACAGTCGACAACATTCACTCGCTCGACATTCTGCTGTACGACGGGACACGCCTGACCGTGGGCGCGACCACGGAAGAAGAACTGGCGCGAAAGATCGCCGCCGGTGGACGCGAAGGGGAATTGTATGCTGGATTAAAGCGTATCCGTGACACCTACGACTCGCTGGTTCGTGAGCGCTTTCCCAATATTCCCCGCCGCGTCTCAGGATTCAATCTGGATGAACTGCTGCCGGAGAACGATTTCAACGTCGCGCGTGCGCTCGTCGGCAGCGAAGGCACCTGCGCGGTCATTCTCGGCGCCACGCTGAACCTCGTCGAAAGCCCGCAGTTCCGCACACTGGTTGGCATCGGCTTTGAAGATGTTTTCATCGCGGCAGATCATGTTCCGCTGGTGCTGACGCACAAGCCTATCGGCCTTGAGGGCATGGACGGCCTGCTGCTCGATTCGCTGCGCAGCAAGCAGAAGGCGCTCAATGACATTCCGCTGCTTCCTGAAGGACGCGGCTTTCTGCTGGCCGAGTTTGGCGGAGCGACGCAGGCGGAGGCCGACGAGCGCGCGCGCCATGCCGCGCAGGCGCTCGAGAGTATCACCACGGCTCGCATCTACAACAACGACGAGGCGCATCGCGTCTGGGCGATCCGCGAGTCTGGCCTTGGTGCGACGGCGTTTGTGCCCGGCAAGCGAACGGGCTGGGAGGGTTGGGAGGATGCAGCCGTCGGGCCGACACAGCTCGGCTCCTACCTGCGCGCTATCCACGCGCTGATGCAGGAGTACGACTACCACAGCCCCATGTATGGACACTTCGGGCAGGGTTGCGTCCACATGCGGTTGAGCTTCGATCTCGAGACGGAGAAAGGCATCCTCGATTTTCGCGAGTTCATGGACAAGGCCGCGGACATCGCGCTGGCCCACGGTGGCTCGATCTCAGGCGAGCACGGGGATGGGCAGGCGCGCGGCGCGCTGCTGCCGAAGATGTTTGGCCCGGAGCTGATGGAGGGGTTCCGCGAGTTCAAGCGCCTCTTCGACCCCGGCAACCGCATGAACCCGAACAAGCTGATCGATGCGCATGAGATCCACGAAGACCTGCGACTGGGCGCGGACTACAAGCCCTGGGAGCCGAAGACGCACTTCGCATTCGCTGAAGACAACGGCTCGTTTGCGCGCGCGACGCTGCGCTGTGTCGGCGTTGGTGCGTGCCGCAAGGCCGATGCGGGCACGATGTGTCCGAGCTACATGGCCACGAGAGAGGAGCAGCACTCAACGCGCGGCCGTGCGCACCTGTTATGGGAGCTGATGCAGCGCGAAGTCCTGCCGAATGACTGGGCCAACGAACAGGTCCGCGAATCGCTCGATTTGTGTCTCTCATGCAAAGCATGCAAGAGCGAGTGTCCGGTGTCGGTGGACATGGCGACCTACAAGGCAGAGTTTCTGTCGCACCACTACGAGCACCACTCCCGTCCGCTGGCGCATTACGCGTTCGGTCGCATCGACCGATGGGCAAAGCTGGCGTCGTTTGCACCGGGGTTGGTCAACGCAATCAACAATGCGCCGGGAATATCCGGCATCATCAAGTCCGTGCTGCACATTCATCCCAGCCGCAGCTTCCCACGGTTTTCAAAGCCGTTCACATCGGATCGCAGGATGGCGCGTGATGCGCGCCGCGGCCAGGGAGATCGTCGCGAGAAGCTTGCGCCGGACGCTCCAAAGGTGTTTCTGTGGGCCGATACCTTCAACAACTACTTCCATCCGGCGACGATGCGCGCCGCGCACAAGGTGCTTACGACGGCAGGCTTCCAGGTCTCGGTTCCAAACCGTCATCTGTGCTGCGGGAGGCCGCTGTATGACTTCGGCCTGCTCGATACGGCGAAGCAGTATCTCGCGAAGATTCTCGACGCGCTGACGCCCGAGATCGATGCCGGCATCCCTGTCGTCGTACTCGAACCCAGTTGTGCTTCCGTCTTCCGCGATGAGATGGTGAACCTCTTCCCCAACGATCCGCGCGCTCGAAAGCTGCGCTCGCTCATCTTTCTCCTGAGCGAGTTCCTCGTTCGTTATGCTCCTGACTACGAGCCTCCGAAGATCGACGGCAAGATCGTCGTCCATGGCCATTGCCACCACAAGGCCGGACCGGGCATGACCGACGAAGTAAAGATTCTGCGTGCGACAGGCGCAGAGGTCGAGCTGCTGGACTCCGGCTGCTGCGGCATGGCCGGACCGTTTGGATTCGAGGACGACAAGTATGAAGTCTCACAGAAGCTGGGCGAGCGTGTTCTGCTGCCTGCGGTGCGTGAGAATCCAAAAGCCGTTATCGTCTCCGACGGATTCAGTTGCTGCGAGCAGATCACGCAGAATACCAGCGCGCGACCGAAGCATCTGGCCGAGGTGCTGGCCGAAGCTCAGTAGCGAAGCTCGCCGATGAAGACGCCGAAGGGCGGCAGGGTCATGCCGTCCAGATGCATCCCTCCCATGGCGTTGTCGGAGCGCATCACGGTGCGCAGGAAGCTGCCCTTAAGGTGAAGCCTCTGCAGGTCAGCCTTCAGCGAGACAGTCACCGGCTGGCCTGAGAGGTTTTCAATCACCACAATCGCCGGTGTGGAGGGCGATACCGCCTGCGGCTTGCGTACCCATGCCAGAACATCCTGATCGTCGTGGTTGAGAGTGATCATCGCGCCTGCGCTCATTGTGCGACTGCTGTGCGTCAAGGCGCTCAGCTGGCGGTACCAGCTCAGCAGAGACGTAGCGCTGGCATCGCCTGCGGCAACGCTCATGGCTGCAGGCTGCTCGCCTTTCTTTGGCTGATCGAAGGAGATGTCTTTCGAGCCGTCCGTAAGGCCAAGCTCCTGTCCGTAGTACAGCATCGCTCCTGCGCGAGTCGTCAGCAGCATGGTTGCAAGCTCTCGAGCTATCTCGGCATCGTGAGCTCCATCGCCGTAACGGCTGATGCTGCGTTTCAGCGTCGGGCTGTCGGAGAAGAGCAGAGGCGTGCTGTGCCCCTGCTCAGCAATCTGCTGTGCGGCTTCGAGCGCGGGACGCAACGACGCCGCAGCGAACTTGTCCTGTGTTCCCGCGCGGCCGTCTGTCAAAAGCTGAGGGTTATCGGCACTACGTGCTGGTTGCGCCTCCCTGTTTGCGAGGTCGCCGATCACGATGCGCTGTCCCGCGAAGCTGCCGAGCGATCGCCTGATATCACCGAGCTGTGCGGAGGAGGCTCCGGGAGCATGAAAGCCTGCAATGCCGTGTGCGAGCCATAGCCGTGTCGTTGATGCCAGATCGGCTGAGTGAGTGTCGAGGTCGACCAGCACGCGGATGTTGAACTCGCTCGCTCGGCGAACGATCTCGTCGAGATCATCCATGCTCCCCAGCGCGGGGTCGATGGGCTGCTTCGCATCGTTGCCGCCAAGTGAGGTCAGCAGTATCGCGTCGATGCCGAGGGAGTGGATGTAGTCGAGATGCTCGGCGAGCGAATGCAGGCCGCCGAAGCCACGCGGGTCAGCCTGGTAGATCAGAGGATGCTTCCACCATGGTGCGGCGGACATACCTGAGCCGCTCCAGCCGGGGCGCGCAAGGGTCTGTGCCGGGGCCGCAGCTACGAGAGCCGATAGCAACGAAAGTGTGATGACGCGAAGCAGATGATGGGGAGCCGTCTGAGCCATACGCTACCCTCCGATGCTAAACCGAACAAGCTCAGGAGAGAACATGCTGTGAGCTATACTTCCGCGAACCTTCATTCCGGGGAGAGAATCGATGCCTGTCGCAGCCGCTGACCAGAGCTTGTATCAGATCGTTACCGGGCCTGCAGCAACCAGTGTTGCCGAGGTGCTTGCGACGATGGACAGGATCGACAAGGCACTCGCAGACAATGACGGCTTGAAGTGGTTCAACAAGCTCTACATGATGGTCACCGAAGAGGTGGATCTTCGTTCGCCTGCGGGTGGATGGAAGGACGCCGTGTGGCTGGACAAGCTGGACGTGGTCTTCGCCGGGCTGTACTTCCAGGCGGTAGCTGCCTCCATCAGTGGAGCTGCCGCTCCGAATGCATGGGACGCTCTGATGGAGTCGCGCTTTCGCGGCGGCATCGATCGCATTCAGTTTGCGCTTGCGGGTATGAATGCACACATCAATCACGACCTCGCGCTCGCGCTGATTGAGACGAATCGTCAGAGCAACATCACTCCGACCACGGCAAGCCCGCAGTTTGCCGACTATGAGGCGGTCAATCAACTGCTGCAGGCAGTGATGCCGAGAGCGCTGGAGGTTCTCGCGAAGGGATTCCTCGGTCAACTCGCACAGGACACCGGCAAGATCGGACGTCTGCTCGCCTTCTGGGATATCTGCAAGGCGCGCGATCTTGCGTGGTTGTTCGCGGATCATCTACGGCAGCTCAATGGCCTGCAACGAGAGCTTGGTTTGAGCGCGCAGGATCAGGTGACCGGCGTAGTTGGGCGAGCAATTCTGATTTGTGCCTAAGTCGCCTTAGGAAAGGACTTCTGACAGATAGTAGAAATGAGGTGTCCATTCATCAAGTTTCTGTGACGAATGGAAGCGCCTGGAACTTGTCAGACCTCTTTTTAAAGGGTAAGTTAAAAACACACGGTATACAAATGACCCGGTCCCGGTACATCCACGACGATGTATTATGTTGCCCCTTCTGTTGGGCACCGCGCGTCCATATTATCTGAGGCCCAGCCAGCGCCTCAGACCTACCTCGTTTATCAATGAACGAATACAGGAGAGCCATATCCATGAAGTCCTTTCCGAGGCATTTCTATCTCTTGCTCCTAGTTCTGGTGTCTGCGATGACTCCATTTCTGGCGGCCCAGACGTATCGAGGCGGTATCGCCGGAACAGTCCAGGATGCGAGCGGCGCGGCCGTTTCGGGTGCCAAGGTCTCGTTGACCGGCACCGACACCGGCTTCAAGCGTGAGATGGTCTCGACCAGCTCAGGCGACTACAGCTTTCAGGACCTTCCGCTTGGTGACTACACGGTAGAAGTAACCTCTGCCGGCTTTGCTCCAAAGAAGGTCGATCACATTGCAGTTCGTCCCGGTCAGGTCTATGCGCTCGATGTGAAGCTGGGCGTGGCTTCGGCGAACGAGCAGGTAGAAGTCAGCGCCGACGCGGTCGCGCTCGACACAGTCTCCTCGACCACGAACTCGGTCGTAAACGACAAGGCAGTTGCGAACATTCCGCTGAACGGCCGTGACTTTACCCAGCTGATCAAGATCGTTCCAGGCTACAACGGCGCTGGATCTCTGAACGGCACGCGTACGAACCAGAACAACTATCAGATCGACGGTGCCGACAACAACGACATCTGGCAGAATGGCGCAGCAGCCAACCAGGGCGGTGTCGGATCGATCGCCGGTGTGACGATTCCGATCGACGCCATCGACCAGTTCACGGTGCAGTCGCAGGGCAACGCAGAAGCCGGACGGAACGCAGGTGGCCTGATCTCGCTCGCCATCAAGACAGGTACCAACAACTTCCACGGATCGGCTTATTACTTCAACCGCAACGAGTTCTTCGCTGCCCGCTCGCCGTTCCTGATCGCGACACAGCGCAAGCCTAAGCTGCGCAACCAGCAGTTTGGCGGATCCGTCGGCGGCCCGATCATCAAGGACAAGCTGTTCTTCTTCGTCAACTACGAGCGTCAGATGTACCTGATTCAGAACTCCGCCGCAGCGACGGAGCCCACGACTGCTTACGTTCAGGCAGGTACGGCTTTGCTGGCGAAGCACGGCATCGCCGTAAATCCTCTGTCGCTCAGCGTTCTGTCTCTCTGGCCGCAGGGTAACAAGGCCTCTGGGCCGGCAACGGCCGGTAACTACAACGACGGACGCCCCCAGAAGGGCTACAGCGACAACACGATCGCAAACATCACTTATAACCTCACGTCGAGACAGTCGCTGCGCGTGCAGGCGTTCATCGGAACTGGCCGTCAGTTTGCAGCGGTAGGCACCAACATCTTCGACTACTACCAGGTAGCCCCGGATATTACGCAGAACTTCTCGGTAACCCACAACTGGGCGATCTCGGACCATATCTCCAACCAGGTGATTGCCGCGGTAGGTGTGTTCAACCAGACCTTCAACGACGAGAACCACAGCCAGAACATCCCGGCGCTTGGTCTCAACACCGGCGTTACGGATCCCTCGCTCTTCGGTGCGCCGACCATCAGCATCAGCGGTCTTGATACGGTTGGCCAGACGCAGCCGCTGGGCCGCAAAGACTACACCGGCCATATCACTGACGTAGCCACTTGGGTAAGCGGCAAGCATCAGTACCGCTTCGGCGGTGAGTTCCGCCGCAACTACATGGACCTGCAGTACCAGCGCAACGTCCGCGGCACCTTCACCTTCAACGGTACAGCGTCTGGTAATGCCGCCATCGTCGCGATCCTGCCGGCCGGCGCCACGCCCTACAACACCGATACCACTGTGACTTCGGATATACGCTCGATGGCCGACTATCTCGCCGGCTACGTTGCCTCATCCAGCTTCACGCAGGGTTATCTGCGCCGCAGCATCTACCAGAACACCTTCGCGCTCTTCGCGCAGGACCAGTACCAGGTACTGCCCAGCCTCACGCTGAATTACGGTCTGCGCTACGAGTACAACGCGCCGTTCTCGTCGCCGGGATCCATGTCGGTCTATCGTCCCGGCGCGGCCGGTGCGGATGGCTACGGTCTGGTGCAGGTAGGCTCGTCCGCTGCCTCTTCGCCGTACCCCGGTCAACACACCAACTTCTCCCCGCGCTTCGGCTTCTCGTACCAGGCGGCGCAGAAGATGGTTGTACGTGGCTCGTGGGGTCTGTTCTTCGACGCGCCGAACTTCAACGGCTTCTTTGACAACCGCCCAGGCAACGGCGGCGCTGTCGGCCTTCAGGGCAACAACTCTGGAGCCACTCCCGTACGCAACGTGAACCCGACCTTCTACCAGTGGCAGACAGGCGCGAATCCGTTCAACATTACGCCTGGCCCCAGCACGATCTTCGGCCTTGCATCCATCAGCTCGAACTTCCGCACCGCCTACGTGCAGAACTTCAACCTGAATACGCAGTACCAGGTCAGCCGTAACACGATTGCAACTGTGTCGTATGTCGGCTCTCTGGGCCGGCGTCTCTTCAACCTGAGCGACATCAATCAGGCTCGTCCCGGTACCAGCAATTCAGCGGCCTCCGAAGTAACGCGTCGGCCAATCTACACCAGCAAAGCCGTGGCGAACTATGCCACGATCGGCGCTGTCAACGAGATCCAGAGCGAGGGCTCATCGAACTATCACTCGCTGCAGTTCAGCATCCGCACCAGCGGATTCCACGGTCTGACGGCGCAGGGTTCGTATACCTACGGACACGCGCTTGACGTCATCTCGAGCACGCGCGGTCTGGCTCCGCAGGACTCCGCGAATCTGCGGGGTGAGTATGGCAACGCCGACTTCGACGTTCGCAATACCTTCAACGGCTACATCGTCTACGAGGCTCCGCAGATCGGCCACAGCCTGCCTATCCTGACCAAGGGCTGGCAGGGCAACACCTTCATTACGGCCTTCACGGGAACCCCGTTCTCGCTGAAGACTGGATCGGATGTGAGCGGAACCGGCGAAAACCAGGATCGCGTCAACCAGGTCGGAACGTATGCTTCGAGCAACCGCTCGTTCCAGACGTTGACCGCTGGCAGCGCTCCTATCGTTCAGTGGTTCAATGCTGCCTCCTTCGCGAATCCTGCGGCGGGCACCTTCGGTACGACTGCACGTAACGCCTTCCGCGGACCGGGCTTCTTTACAGTGGATGCATCGCTCGTGAAGAACACCCAGATTCACGAGAAGATTTCACTGCAGCTGCGCGCCGAGATGTTCAACATCTTCAACCGCACCAACCTCGCGAACCCGACGACGACGCTGTCTTCCAGCAGCTTTGGCCGCAGCACCACTACCCGCAACAACGGTGGCGCTCCGGGAATCGGGCCGGGCGAGCCGTTCAACGTTCAGTTTGCGGGCAAGATCATCTTCTAAGATGATCCGCAACTGCTAATCACCTACAGGCTGAGAGCGCGAACCGTTCTCAGCCTGTACTTTTGTTCACAGCTATCCAGAACCATCCGAACGTCAGGAGAGTTTCAATGAAGCGATTTGCTGCTTTTGTAACGGGAATTTCGCTGCTTGCCGCGCAGGCTGGCGTGGCCCAGATGGGCGCTCCGGGAGAGCGTCCCGTTGCCTTGTCTGCCGTTCCCGGCCCGCTGGCCGCGAAGTACAAGGCCGAAGCCGACAAGATCATCGCCGCAGCGATGGTCGATAACGACGGCTACACCGCCCTGACGTACCTCACCGACCATGTCGGTAAGCGTCTCAGCGGAACCCCGCAACTCAACACCGCCGTCGAGTGGGGCGCGGAGCTGATGAAGAAGGCCGGCTTGCAGAATGTGCAAATTCAGCCGGTGATGGTTCCGCACTGGGTGCGCGGCAACGAGTCGGCGACGATCACCTACAAGGGAGAGGCCGGGACCATCGTCAAGCCGCTGCACATGCTCGGCCTCGGCATGAGTGTCGGCACGCCGAAGGGAGGCATCACTGCTCCGGCGGTCTTCGTGCACGACTTCGCCGAGCTGGACAAGCTCTCTGACGCCGACGTGAAGGGCAAGATCGTCGTCTTCAATCCCGGCTGGCACGGCTACGGCGTCGGATCGATGTACCGCACCGGCGGACCCTCGCGCGCCGCGGCCAGGGGCGCTGCTGCTGTTCTGGTGCGCTCGGCGACCGGCCTCGCGTTGCAGACGCCGCACACAGGCACGCTGCGCTATGACGAGAAGCAGCCGAAGATTCCCTCTGCGGCTATCAGCGTTGAAGACGCGCTTCTGATCGAGCGGCTCGCGAAGGAGGGCCCGGTCACGGTACACCTCGAGATGGAAGCGCACATGGAGCCCGACGTGAAGGCCGGCAACGTGATCGGCGAGATCGTCGGCTCGGAGCATCCTGAGCAGGTCGTCGTCCTCGGCGGCCACATCGACTCGTGGGACGTAGGTCAGGGGGCCCAGGATGACGGCTCGGGCATCATGGCGACGTTTGAGGCGGTCTCGCTGATCCACAAGCTCGGCCTCAAGCCCAAGCGCACCATCCGCATCGTCTTCTGGGTGAACGAGGAGAACGGCGGAGCCGGCGGACGCGCTTATCGCCAGTGGATCGGCGACAAGATCGGCGACCAGGTTGCTGCGATCGAGATGGACGGCGGCGCAGAGCAGCCGCTGGGCATCGGCTACGGCGGCTTCGGCGGACCACGCCGCCCCGCGCCATCTGCTCCCGGTGCAGCGGCCACGGCTCCGCCACGTCCAGCGGGCTTCGATCTTAAATCCCTCACGCCCGAAGAGCAGCAATCGTTCTCCTACCTGCAGGACATCGTCTCGCTGCTTGGATCGATCGGCACGGACACGGTCTCGCCCGGCGGCGGTGGCTCCGACATCGCGCCGATCACAGCCGATGGCGTTCCCGCACTCGCGCCGCGCACCGTAGGCGATCATTACTTCGACTGGCATCACACCGAGGCGGACACGCTCGACAAGGTCGATCCCGAGTCGTTCAAGAAGAACACGGCCATGCTCTCGGTCGTGGCTTACGTGCTGGCCGATATGGATGGCAGGCTCGCCGGCCGCAAGTCAGCTCCACCTCGCGAATAACCGAAGAAGCATAACCACGGCGGCTGTCCCATCAAGGGCAGCCGCTTTTTCATGCTCTCCAAAAGCGATGTTGCAGTACAGTGGTCGTGTCGTTCGCGGGCCCTTTCATCTTAAGGAGAGTCGCCGATGATCACGACCATCGTGGGCTTTGCCATCAGCATGGCGTTCCTCTTCC
>Ga0335082_10009102_pt1 | contig 10809 bp, 7 predicted proteins | sample Lox_Sample_41_FD_206718 | JGI IMG/M metagenome (GOLD analysis project Ga0335082, IMG submission 206718) | Soil microbial communities from Loxahatchee National Wildlife Refuge, Florida, United States - Lox_Sample_4.1 | ecosystem: Environmental > Terrestrial > Soil > Wetlands | place: USA: Florida... | reverse complement strand
GCGGCGCATTCAAAGTACGCAGCGATTTCTCCGCCGCAAGCTGGGCGAGCTGCGGGCCGTCCACGATCGACAGCACGCAGGCGAACTCGTCGCGCCCGAGCTCGCCGGCGAAGTCGTCCGGGCGCAGCACCTCGGCGCGCAGGCCCGCGATCATGCGCGCGCGCGCGGCATCGCCGATGGCGTAACCCCACTCGGCGTCGATGCGGTCGATCACCCCGCATTCGAACAGCAGCAATGCCAGGCGCTGCCCGTCGGCCTGCCGCTGCTCGATGCAGCGCTGCAGGCGCTCGAGGAACGGGGGTTCCGCGGCGGCCGGCGCCGGTCCGGCTTGATCGGCCGCCGTCAAAGGAACAATTCCCTCGGGTCGACCTTGATCGCGTCGTACTCGAGCGTGTGCTTGATCCGATAGATCTCGTCCGGCGTGGCCTTGAGCTCCTTCGACAGGTCGAGCATCTTGTAGGGCCGGTTCTCGAATCCCTTCGCGTCCCTCACGATCATGACGCGGGGCTGCAGGCGGCGCAACGGGTTCTGCGCAATCACGATTCCGACTTCGCCGGTGTTGAGCTCGACCGCGCTGCCGACGGGATAGACGCCGACGCACTGGATGAACTGCTCCACCAGCGCCGGCTGGAACCACGTGCCGCGCCCCTTGAAGATGACGTTGAGGGCATTGGACGGCGACATGTGCTTGCCCTGCGGCGGCGGCGCGACCAGCGTGTCGAAGGTGTCGACGATCGCGGCGATCATCCCGGGAAGCGCGATCGCGGAGCCGCGCAGCCCGCGCGGATATCCGGAACCGTCAAAATTCTCGTGGTGCAGCGATGCCAGTCCGGGCAGGTCGTTCGGCAGACCCGGGGTCTTGCTCAGAATCTCGACGGTGTGGTCGATGTGCGTCTGGTACAGCGCCGCCTCCTCCTCGGTGAGCGGCTCGCTCTTCTGCAGCAGCGCGGTCGGCAGTTTGAGCTTGCCGGCATCCTGCAGCAGCCCGAGCAGACCGAGCTTTTCGATGCTTTCGCGCGGCAGCTGCAGAAAGCGCCCGAAGATGCTCATCATCACCGAAACGTGGATCGCCCGGTTGAACGTCTCCCCGCTCTTCTCCTGCAGCTGCGCGAGCAGGGTCGCCGCGTCGGGATTGCGCACCACGCTCTCGGTGATGTCCGATGCCGCCTGGCGCACCTTCGCGCCGTCGACCGCATGCCCGACCTGGACGTCGCGGCTGATCTGGCGCAGCACGGTGGTGGTGTCGGCGATGGCGCTGCGCGCGCGCGGCAGTTCCGCGTCGAGGGTCGCGGTGTCCTTGTAGACGGTCGTGCCGCGGATGCTCGCGGCACTGGCCGCCGCCTGCGCCTTCGTCTCGGCGACATCCTCTTTTTCCGGATCGACGAACACGTGCTGGCAGTACTGCCGCATCATGTCGATCTGCTTCTGGTTCCTGAGCACGAAGCCCTGAAACAGGAACGGCGTCTCCGTCCATGGCCGGTCGAGCTTTGACACGTACATGCCAAGCTTAAGATCGTCCACTGAAATCTGCTTCAATTCCATGTCAATACTTGCTCTGAACTGTCCACACGCCATCCCAGTCCGGCGGCGGCGGCTCCTTGGAAAAGATTTCGCAACGCTCGGCGTAGACTCGCGACGGTCCGTCCTGCGGATTGGCCGCGAGCGCCTCGCCGAAGCGGCGCGCCGCACGCTTCCACTCGCGCTTGCGAAACAGCGCAAGGCCCTCCGAGAACGCCGCCACCGTGGCCTCCCGGTTCGGAAACGACTCCTCCGTATGATGTCCCATCGCTTCGTAGATGGCGACCGGCATTTCCATGCCGCGGACGCGGATAAAATCGATTTCGCGCACCGGCGTGCGCTCCTTCATGCGCGCACGGGTCTGACTGCAAATCAGAACCGACGTTCCGTAGAATTTATTCGCATCCTCCAGCCGGTGCGCAATATTCACGCGGTTGCCGATCACGGTGTATTCCAGCCGCTTGGGCGACCCTATGTTGCCGGCGACGACCTGGCCGGTGCTGATGCCGACGCCGATCTTGATCGGCTCGCGGCCGCGCGCCACCAGCCGTCCGTTCAATTCGCGCAGGCCCACCATCATCTTGTTGCCGACGGCCACCGCGTTGTCCGGATCGTCCTCCTTCTGCAGCACCGAACCGAAAACCGCCATGATCATGTCGCCCATGTACTTGTCGAGCACGCCCTGGTGCGCGAACACGATGTCGACCATGTCGGTGAAATATTCGTTGAGCAAGGCCACGGTCTCCTGGGCGCCCAGCCGTTCCGAGATCGAGGTAAAGCCGCGGATGTCCGAGAACAGCACGCTTACGTCGCGGCTGATGCCGCCGAGCACGGCCTCGCCGCTCTCGAGCAGCTGATCCATCACCGCCTTGCTCATGTAGCGCGATAAGGTGCTGCGCAGGCGCTTCTCGCGCGTAATATCCTCCATCATCAGCATGTAGCCGATGGCGTCGTCGCGCATGTTGACCAGCGGAACCGTGGTGAGGTCGACCGACACCGCCTCCGCGCTGTCGATGAACAGGTCGGTATCGACGGTAATGTCGGTCGTGCCGGCGCGGCGCACCTTTTCCAGGCTGCCGTTGACCCAGGCATTGCGGCCGACAAAGAGGTCGGCGAGCGCGCGCCCTACCAGCTCGTTTTCGCTGCGGCGCAGGATGCGCTGGGCGGCCTCGTTGACCTTGCGCAGGACCCCGTCGGCGTCGAGCGTGAGCACCGCATTGCTCATGCTGCGCAGGATGGATTCGTTATAGTTTCGCTCGGCGTTGATTTCCTCGAACAGCTGCGCATTCTGGATCGAAACCGCGGCTTCGGCGCAGAAAGCGCGCAACCGCCGCTCATCGGCGGCGCCGAACTCGCCGAGCTTGCGGTTCAGAATCTCCATCACGCCGATTACGCTCGTTCCCTTCGCCACGATGGGCATGCACAGCATGTTGCGTGTCCGATATCCCGTGCGGCGGTCGATCTCGGGATTGAAACGGTCATCGCTGTAGGCGTCCGGAATGTTTATCGTCTTGCCCGAGGTAAAGCATTCTCCGGCGATGCCGGCATTCGCCGGAAAGCGTATTTCCGCGCTGTCGATGCCGTCGGCGACGTGCGAAAACAGCTCCTGCCGCTTGGGGTCGTAGAGAAACAGTGCGCCGCGGTCCGACTCGAGCAGCTGCGTCGCCGCGGCTAGTATCTTCGCAAGCAGGGGGCCGAGGCGGATTTCCGAAGCGATCGAGCTGACGACTTCGAGCAGCATTGCCTCTTCGTGCTGCTGGCGCTCGACCGTCTCGAACAGGCGCGCGTTCTCGAGCGCGGCGGCTGCCTGCTGCGACAGATCTTCGAGCAGGCGTCGGTCACCGGCATCGAAATCCCCGTTGTTCTTGTTGAGCGCCTGGGTGACGCCCACGACTTCGCGTTTCTTGTTGCGCATCGGCACGCACAGGATATTACGGGTGCGGTAGCCGGTGCGCCGGTCGACTTCCTGATTGAAGCGCTTGTTGTCGTACGCGTCGGCGGTAATGATCTCCGCCTCGCCGCTGGTGAATACCGCGCCGGCGATGCCGAGGGTGCTGGGAAAACGGATTTCGCCGATCACGTTTCCCTGCATCACCCGCGAATACAGCTCCTTGGTCTCGGGATCATACAGGAACAGCGAGCTGCGGTCGGCGTTCAGCGTCTTGCTGACGACGTCCATCAGGCGCGGGAACAGCACGTCGAGGGAGAGGCTGTCCGAAACGCGGTTGGCGATGTCGGCGACAGCCGCAGTGCGGCGCGCCAGCCCGGCCAGTTCGCAAAACAACTGCGCCTTGCCGGCTTCGTCCAGTCCGCGCAGCAGTTCCTCGAGTTCCGACTGGCTCAGCGGGCGTTCGACGATGGTGCGTACTGTTTCAGCGCCGACTTGCATGGAGATGCGGATGCCTCAAGCAAAGACCCGCGGGCCTGTTCCCGCTGTTCGTTCGATTTGAAAACCGGCAGTCATGAGGTGATCAACGTCCAGGCCCGTCACGGATGTCTCCGATCCGCGAACCCGCCTGCCCTGTGCCCGGGCAGTTAATGTCTCAGACTGTACCCTAAACACCGGGTACCGAACAAGTATTCCGGCGGGCGCCGCGCGGGGCGCCGGCTGCGCAGGCCGTGCGCGGGGCCGTCCCGCGACCAGACCGGGGGGCCTGGCCGATCACCATACCCGCAACTTGAGCTGCACCGCCAGCGCGCCGTCGAAGCGGTTGGCGACTGTCGGAATGACGCTGATGTTCGCGCCCAGCCTCCTGCCTTCGATCGCGAGCATCGGCAGCGGCGCGACGAACCAGGCGCCCTGGCGGTAATTCGGGTAGCCGTCGAACGCGCCGACCGAGACGCCCGCCGTGGCGGTGAATCCGGAAAACTCCCAGTGCAGCGGGCGCCACTGGTAGGCGGCATAGTGAGACCGCGCGCGATTGCTGTTGATGAAGCTGCCGGCCATCACTGCATGGTCGCGCGCCAGCACCGCCTCGGCGCCGAACCCGATGTTGTTGTTGCGCAAGCCCTTGTCCGAATCGAAGTGATGCGAGTAGATCCCGGGATTGAGCCAGACCTGCGGCCAGGACTCCGCGGATGCGGCGCCAGCCCGGGTGGACAGCGCGCAAACTGCGCCGCACAACAGTGCCAGCGCATGCCGCCGGGGACGGGATGCCGCAGCCCTCAGGCCGATGGATATGCTCGCATGGTACATTTCAATTTCCCCTGTGTCGGCCCGTGCCAATATTCATTTTGCAACGGATTCTAATACAGCCTCGCGCATGGTCACGAACTCCTCGGCTACGGTCGGATGGATGCCGACGGTGGCGTCGAACTGGTGCTTGGTCGCGCCGCAGCGCAGCGCAACGGCAAATCCCTGGATGATTTCGCCCGCGTCCGGGCCCACCATGTGCACGCCAAGGACGCGCTCGCTGCGGCGGTCCACCACCAGCTTCATCAGCACCCTCTCGCCGCTCGCGGTCAACTGGTGGCGCAGCGGGCCGAAGGTCGTCCGATACACGTCAATCTCGCCGCCGCGCGCGCGCGCCTGCATCTCGGACAGGCCTACGCTTCCAACGTTGGGATTGCTGAAGATCGCAGTCGGAATACCCCCGTAGTCGAGGCTGCGGCCGCCGGACCCGAACAGGTTCTCCGCCACGACCATGCCCTCGGCAAGCGCAACCGGGGTCAGCAGCACGCGGTCGATGACGTCGCCCACGGCATAGATCGAGGGGACACTTGACTGAAATTTCGCGTCCACTGCGACCGCGCCATCCGGCGTCAGGGCGACGCCGGCATTTCCCAGGCCGAGACTGCGGGTATTCGGCGCGCGGCCGGTTGCGTGCATCACACAGTCCGCCTCGAGCACGGAGCCCTCGGCCAGCGTCGCGCGCAGGGCGCCGCCGCTTCCGGCGCGTGCGATACGCTCGATGCTGCTATGAAACAACACGCGCACGCCCTTGTGTTGCATCTGCCCGGCGAGGAAGCCGCCGAGGTCGACATCGAACTCCTTGAGCAGGCGCTGGCCGCGATAGACAAGCGTGGTGTCGGCGCCGAGCCCGTTGAATATTGAGGCGAATTCGACCGCGATGTAGCCGCCGCCGACCACCAGCACGCGCCGCGGCAGTTGCTCCAGGTGGAAGGCTTCGTTCGAGCTGATGGCGAATTCGGAGCCGGGAATGGGCGGCACCACCGGCCAGCCGCCCGTGGCGACGAGGATGTAGCGCGCGCTGATCGCGCGCCCGTCCATTTCCACGGTATGCGCGTCGACGAGCGTCGCGCGCCCGCGCAGCAGCGTGACACCGGCCTCGACCAGCAGCCGTGCATATACGCCGTTCAGGCGCTCGATCTCTCGATCCTTGTTGGCGATGAGGGTCGGCCAGTCGAACGCCGGTGCGGCGACGCGCCAGCCGTAGCCTGCCGCCTGCGCGAAATCTTCGCCATAATGCGCCGCATAGGAAAGAAGTTTTTTCGGAATGCAGCCGGCGTTGACGCAGGTGCCCCCGAGGTAGCGCTCCTCGGCCACGGCGACGCGCGCGCCGAGGCGGCCGGCCAAGCGGCTCGCGCGCACCCCGGCCGAACCGGCGCCGATGGTGAAAAGGTCGTAGTCGTACTGCGTCATGCGGATATGCCCCGGTAGGCCGTCGCCCCGCCGCGATGTGATGGCCGGCGCGCCGCGCGCGGCGCGCGGCGCGCCGGTGCAACCGGCTTGCGCACCCGCCGCGTCCGACCAGCATGGTAGCTCAATGCAGCGAGATCGGCAGCAATGGGCCGCGCGGTTCTGCTACCCTAGAGGCCAACCAAGTCTAGGGAAACTGCATGAATCGACTTCACCAACGGCTGCGCGCGCTTGCGCCCGAGGTGCTGACCGGCATCCGGCGCGGTGTGGAAAAGGAGAGTTTGCGCGTGAGACCGGACGGCATGCTCGCGGACACGCCGCATCCGGCCGGGCTTGGTTCGGCGCTCACGCATCCGCGCATCACCACCGATTTCAGCGAATCGCAGCTGGAGCTGATCACGGGGGTGCACGCGAACATCGACGCTTGTCTCGCGGAACTTGCCGAGATCCACCAGGTGGTCTACCGCAGTCTCGGCGATGAACTTCTCTGGTGCACCAGCATGCCCTGCGGGCTGCCGGCCGACAACGCCATTCCGCTCGGCCAATATGGCAGCTCCAACCTGGGCCGGGCCAAGACCGTCTACCGGATGGGCCTGGCACACCGTTACGGCAGACGCATGCAAACCATTTCGGGCGTGCATTACAATTTCTCCATGCCGGAATCGGCCTGGCCGGTATTGCAGCGAGCCGATGCCGGCAGCGGCCCCCTCGTCAGCTACCAGGCCGCTGCATACTTTCATCTGATCCGCAATTTCAGGCGGCATTCCTGGCTGCTGCTGTATCTGTTCGGCGCTTCGCCTACGGTTTGCCGCAGTTTCGTCGCGGGCCGCAAGCACGCGCTGCAGGAATTCAACGCGGGCACGCTGTACCTGCCAGGGGCGACGTCGCTGCGCATGGGGCCGCTGGGCTATCAGAGCGATGCGCAGGCCTCGCTCGCAGTGAGTTTCAACAGCCTGAGGAGCTACGCCGAATCGCTCAATGCCGGCCTGACCCGGCCCTACCCGCCCTACGAAGCCATCGGCCTGCGCGACGGCGACGACTACCGCCAGCTCGGCACCACCCTGCTGCAGATCGAGAACGAGTTCTACGGCACCATCAGGCCGAAACCGCGTTTTCGCTCGGGCGAGCGCCCGCTGTACGCGCTGGGCGAGCACGGCGTCGAATATATCGAAGTGCGCTGTATGGACAACGACCCGTTCTGTCCGATCGGCATTGCCGCCGGCACCATGCGCTTTCTCGACATGTTCCTGTTGCATTGCCTGCTCCATGAAAGCCCGCCGGACACGCCCGAGGAAATCACCGCGATGTCGCACAACCAGCACGATGTCGCCCAGCGCGGGCGCGACGCCAATCTGCGCCTGCTCCGGCGCGGCGAGCAAACCGGCTTGAAAGAATGGGCGCGCGAACTGCTGCGCGAGTGCGAACCGATTGCGGCCGCCCTCGACGCCGCGCACCGCGGCAGCGCGTACCGGGATGCCCTGGACGCTGCGTCCGACGCCGTGGCGGACCCGTCGAATACCCGTTCGGCGCGCGTGCTTGCGGAAATCAATCGGACCGACGACAAGTCGTATCTCGGATTTGCCTTGGCCCAGTCCGAGCGCCACCGCGGCACGCTGCAGGCACTGCAATTGCCTGCTGAAGCGGCGGCGCGTTATGCGCGCATGGCCGAAGACTCGCTTGCGGCACAGCGAAAGATAGAAGCCGCCGACAGCGTGCCGTTCGAAATCTACCGCCAGCGCTATCTATCCAAGGATCTGCTGAGCGGGGTCCTGCTCAGGTCCGGCGGCTGAGCCCGCGCGCTAGGCCGCGCCTTGGCGCTGACGCTGCAGGAACTGGCCGACCTCATTGCCGATCTCGCGCGCGGCCGCGAGCAGATGCGCGTCCGGCTCGCGCATAACGCGGCTGTTGAAGGCCAGCACGCCGATGGTCTGCCCTTCGGCCTTCACCGGGATTACGAATGCGCCGCGCACGCCCGATTCGGCTTTGAACACCGCAGTCCGCGCACGCGCGTCCTTGGTGATGTCCGGGATCCACAGCGGCTGCCCCGACTGCCATACCTTGCCCGCCATGCCTTCACCCGGTGCGTAGGTGAATCCACGCGCGCCGGCGAGCAAGCCCTGAAGCGTTTCGTCGTGCACGCACCAGTACTCGCTCAAGCGCAGTACGCCGTTGCCGTCTGGCGCGCCGTCCGCGCGCAGATAGCGACCGCAATCCCAACCCTGCGTTTCGCATACGGCACGAAGCACGGCCTGCAGCGCCTCGGACGCGCTCTCCGCGCCCGCAAGGCAGCGCGCCACCGCATGCTCGACCGCCAGTGCCCGCTCCGCGCGCTTGCGCTCGGTAACGTCCCTGAAGATGCAGATCGCGTGCCATTTGGAAGCGATGTTTACGCCGGAAACCGATACCTCGGTAACGATCTCGTCGCCGTCTTTGCGCAGGCCGGCAAGATCGATGGTCTTGCCGATTACCGGCCCCGCGCCGGTACTGCGAAAACCTGCGAATGCCTGCTCGAAATCGGCGCGGTACCGCGCGGGAACGATCAGTTCAGGCAGCTTCTTCCCGCGCGCCTCGGCCTCGGCGTAGCCGAATACCCTGCGCGCGGCTTCGTTCCAGAAGGCAATGCGTCCGCGCTGGTCCATCATGATGACGGCATCCTGCGCGGCGGCGCTGACGACGCGCAGCCTCTCTTCGGCCAGACTGTGCCGCGCCAGCACCTCTCGCATCATGTACATCGAGGCAACAATGAGCAGCGCGAATCCGAGGCCCATCCAATCGTCGGCCACCTGGTAGACCTCCGCGTCGACCGTGCCGCGCTCGAGCGAGTAGCTCAACACGCTGCGAAACCACTGCACCAGCAGCGCGCCGGAGAGCAGAATCCAGCCCACCACCCAGCCGGAAAGACGGATGTCGGAAAACGCAAGGCCGATCCCGACCAACAGCAGCAGCAGCGATGCGACCTGGAGAGGCGCGGTGAGTTCGATCATGAGCGGCAGCCAGGAAGTGTTGGACAGAAATTCGCAACCGCCCGGTCGAATTCCAGCGATGCTGACGCAGCATACCGGGGGCAGCGACCAGATTACACGCTATCGGGCACCGGCACGTCAAGCGCTGCCATCGGCATGCATGAGCAGGTTGCCGATGGGGTCGAGCCCCATCGTTCCCCGATCGCCATCGGCGCGCAGCTGTTCGTGGGGAAGTTAACGAACACTAGCGCCAGGCCCAGACCGGCTGCTCCAGATGCGCCACGCGCGTCCCCCGGCCGTGCAGCGCAACTTCCATGAACTGGTAGAGCACGGCCGCGGTCGGCGCATGGATCAGCGTACCCAGCAACGGGTAGCGGATCACCGGCCGGTCGCTTTCGGGAATCGCGACGAACTCGGGCGATCCGGGGCGGCCGAGTTCGGCCAGGTTGACCCGGTATATCGTCTCGACTTCCGCCGGGTTCGCTCGCATGCGCGCACCGTCTGGCGCCCATGTGACGATCGGCGTAATCAGGTAGCCCGAGCGCGTCGGGTAGTCATCCAGCGACCCGAGAACCGATTGCGGCTGGAGTTCCAGGCCGATCTCCTCGCGCGCTTCGCGCAGCGCCGCTTCGGTCGCCGACTCCCCCGCGTCGATGCGTCCTCCCGGCAGCGCAAACTGACCTGAATGCGTGCTCAGGTGCATGGCGCGCCGCGTCAATATCAGGGCGGCTCCGCCGCCTCCGTCGTCGGCAATGATCACGCATACTGCCGCGCGTTTGAGGTCGTGCAGCGGCAGCGACGCGGCTGCGCGGAGCGCGAGATTCCGCCTGATCCGGGCGCGCAGCGCGTCGTCGAAACGAAGATGTTTCATCGCACCGGACGAGCCCTTCGCGCCGGGCGCGGAATCCGCGAGAAGCGCTGACAACGATACTGCCGAAATCTGCGCAAGCTCTGCTCTCCTTCCGGGGTATAAGCCGCGCCGGTGTGTAGACGCCGGTTGAACAGGACGCCGGGCGCCCGGCAACGCACGCGGCCGGCGCTTGCATCCGCCCCGATTCGCGCCGCGCAACTTTATCTAAGTATGCGATTTTAGGATACAATCGGCAAATGAGGGTGCAATGCCCGCGGCAACGTGCCAGGCATGCCAATTTCCCGAATAATGCCGCTCACGGCGTCGCATTCAAATGCGTTCCCGGTCCGGTGTCAACCAACGCCAGTTGCATGCTTTCTGCGTCCTTCTCCCGTCTGCATCTTCCGGCAGGATCGCCGACGCGATGAGCCTGTCGGTACTGCTCATCGACGATGCCGCGGAGTTCCGCATCCTGTGCGCGGGGCTGATCCGGATGCAATGGCCCGACGCGTCGGTGGAAAAGTGGGACCCCGTCACCCAGGGAATGCCGGGCAGCGACATGGATCTGTCGCAATTCGACGTCATTCTGCTCGATTTCCGCCTCGGTACCGAAGACGGGCTGGAATGGCTAAAAATCCTGCGCGCGCGTCCCGGTTGTCCTCCGATCGTGATGATCACCGGCGCCGGCAGCGAAGAACTGGTGCTCACGGCGATGCGCGCGGGCGCAATCGACTACATTCCCAAGGCGACGCTTTCGGTCGACCGTTTGGCCCAGGGAATCCGGGAGGCCCTCGCCCTTTCCACCGTGGACCCGGCGCTGCCGCCGCAGCGGTCCGGGCGCGGCGTGGGCCGCGGCGGCGCCTCGATCGCGCGCCCAG
>Ga0335082_10009101_pt1 | contig 10810 bp, 6 predicted proteins | sample Lox_Sample_41_FD_206718 | JGI IMG/M metagenome (GOLD analysis project Ga0335082, IMG submission 206718) | Soil microbial communities from Loxahatchee National Wildlife Refuge, Florida, United States - Lox_Sample_4.1 | ecosystem: Environmental > Terrestrial > Soil > Wetlands | place: USA: Florida... | reverse complement strand
TCGGTCGTCAGCCACAGCGGCAGCCCACTGTCCGCGGACAGCGTCAGTGAGTCCACCACGTGGGGAGCGAGGCCGCGGTAGGCGGCCACCCGATAGTGGCGCGGCTCGGGCTCGGCGAGGAGGATGGCGGCACGGCTCGGGCGCACCAGCTCGGCCACCCCGTCGAGGAACTGGTCGAGGACGCGGGGCAGATCGAATCCGGCGGCGAGGGCCTTCACGAATTCCTTCGCCATCTGGGTGAGCGCGTGCGAGGAGGCCGACACGCCCGCCGGCGCGCCGTCCGGCGTCCCCTCGGCGCCCGCCTGTCGGGACGCCCGCAGGGCCGCGAGCTCCTGGAGCAGGCGCAGCTTGTCGTCGGCCTGCTTGAGCAGACTCTGGAGCTGCCGCGTCGTGAACGGCTGCAGCAGCACGAAGTCGGCCGCCTCCACCGTGCTCTCGTCCTCGATCGACTCGGCTCCCGGCACGATGCAGAGGACCACCGCGGTCGGACAGAGGTGGCGGACACTCGAGATGAACGAGCCCAGATTCTTGTAGGGTGGAGCCGCCTCTTTGACGATGAGCTCCATCCCGGTGAGGCGGAGCGTCCGCAGCGCCTCATCGTCCGAGACCGCGGTGAAGATGGAATTGTCGTACTCCAGCGCCCGCATCAGGCGCGGGCGGAGGCCATCGGTCACCGAGACCAGGAGGACGGTCTTCACGGAGCGATGCGGGCCGGACGTGCCGATGGCACGGGGAACTCGACGGTGAACGTGCACCCGGGGCGGCCAACGTTGTTGCGCACGCCGATGCGGGCGTGGTGCGCGTCGGCGATGCTGCGACAGATCGCGAGGCCGAGGCCTGTGCCGTGCGGTTTCGTGGTGACGAATGGGTCGAAGATGGTGGCGACCAGGTCGTCGGCGATGCCGGGTCCGCTATCGGCGACCTCGACGAGGAGCGTGTTTCCGCCCCCTTCCGAGAGGTCGGCCACGCGCACGGTAAGCTCGCCGCCGGGTTCCATCGCTTGAATGGCATTTAAGCACAAGTTCAGAAAAAGCTGCCGCAACTGTGAAGCGTTGCCGAGCACGGGTCGCCGTGTCGCTTCGCCGACCTCGCGTAGACGGATCTGCCGGTCGTCCATCTCGGCGTGCAGCGTTTCCAGCGTGTCACGCAATGCGTCCGAAACGTCCACCATCTCCATCGGATGCTGGGAAGCCCGAGACATCGTCCGGAATCGGATGAGGAGGTCGTTGATGCGGCCGATCTCGCGGCCGGCCGTGCGCGAGAACATCTCCCGGAATTCCTGGCTGCTCCCGCGGGAGGGCAACAGTTGCGCATAGGTCTTGATGCCGACGAGCGGGTTCCCGATCTCGTGGATCAGGCCCGACGCGATGGCCTCGATTGAGGCCAGACGCTCGGCCCGGCGCTTTTCCTGCTCCAGCTCCTTCAGCCGCGACATGTCGTTGAGGACCGCGACCGCGCCGAGAGTGGCGCCGTTCGGCCCACTCAGCGGCGTCGTCGAGCACATGAGCGGTACGAGCTGGCCCGCCACATCGGGCAGCGAGAACTCGATCTGTGAGCGCGCCTGACCGTCGGCGGCGGTGGACTGGAGGAGGCCACCCAGTGGCGCCGGCAGCTGACCGGGCGGCTGTCCACGCACTGCCTGGGCGGACACGCCCGTGAAATGCTCCGCGGCCCGATTGAATAGCGTGATTCGGCCGCGCGGCCCGACGGCCACCACGCCACTCTCGATGGTTTCGAGGACCTTCTGCATCTCCTCGTTGACCTGAACCACTCGCGCGTGCGTCTGCGCATTGCGCACCGCGACCGCGGCCTGGTTGGCCAGCGTCGTCAGGAGATCAGCATCATTGCTGAAGTACGGGTCGCCGGATCGCTTCGCGCCTAGAACCATGAAGCCACTGATCTCATTCTCTTCGACCAGCGGGACTATGGCCTCTGCGTGAAGTAGTTCGAGGTCGGCGAGCAAGTGGCTGTTGTCATCCGGCAACCCGCCAGAGTTCGTTTCGTCCCGAAACACGAGACCGGGCTTTGCTGCTAGCCTCACGACTATAGGCGCCCTAGGAGTAATCTCGCTCGGGGTTGATGGTAAGCCGAGCTGCCAGACCAAACGGAACTTCCTATCCTCAGCATCAAATAGGTAGATGCTGGTGCCTTCCGGGCGCAGCGTAAGGGTGAGGACCTTCCCCACGTGCCCGAGAAGTGCTTCCAGATCGATCGTTGTCGCTAGTCCCTGACTAGCCTCACGTAGAGTGCGAGCGTAGTCATACGGATCTCGATAGAGATATCGATCAAACAATCGCTGCACACGGGACTTCACGGACTGGAACAGCACGGCAACAATCAGAGCAAGAAGCACATCACGAGCGGAAAAGCCATGCTCCGGAGGCAGTATTGAGTTTGATCCAAGCAGAAGGAGAACGAAGATCGCTGCGCTGGTCGAGAAGGTAACGAGATACACGAATCCGCGCCGGATCACAATTCGAATGTCCATGAGCCGGTGTCGAATGATCGCGTGAGCAACCATAGCGACCATCATCAGCGAAAATATTGGACCTAATCCATTGTAGGCTGACGTCCCGGCTAACAGGGGGACAAGGACATTGGTTGTTGTCGCCAATAGCCCAGGAACAATGAAGGCTAGGAACAGATGGCCTCCCTGCGTCTTCTGAAGCCCTGTACACGTCCGATATTTGCGGATGAGTGTCACCGCAGCCAAGGTGAAGATTACTAGCATGTATCCCGCAAAGAGCGGGTGAAGGGGGCCGTACAAGGGGCGCATGCCGTAGGCCTCGCTCGTGACCCCCGAAACCATCCATGGCGAGAACGACAACAGGGAAAACGCGACGGCTGCTATGGCTAAGGTTCGCAAACGCCGCTTGTTGACGGTCGCTTGGGGTCCGAAGTGCTCCGCAAAGACGACCACCCCTAGGGGGATGAGACTGCCCGCAGAGAATGCTGCCCGGATGGCTATCTCAAAGGTCGAAGGCTGAAAGCGGCCCCATGCGAGAGCCGCAGTCCACAACCCAACGGCAAGCGCGGTGCACGCAAACGCGCAGTTGAGGGCTGCTGTCCGGTTTCTTAGATAGACGTAGAGGCCGATGCCCAGGTTCAGGACTGCGATCCATCCGAGCAGAAGGGCTCCGGTGGGCACGACAGTTCCGATCATCCTGTTCGCCGGCGTGTCAGCATTTTCGAATGGTCAATAGCTAGCCGCGTAGAGCGGTCTTTTGGAGCAATTCGGTAGCTGCACTTGGCACAGGAAGTTCAACGACGACCGTGGTGCCAGGGCCGCTATTGTTCCGCTCCGCACGAATAGTGCCCCGATGAGCATCTGTTATTCCGCGACAGATTGTGAGGCCGAGACCGGAGCCTCTGGATTTGGTCGTGAAGAACGGGTCAAAGATGTTGGCAGCGACCGCCTCGGAAATGCCGGGACCGGTATCGGAAACGTCGACGACTATCCAGGGCATGCCTTGCGTATGCCGCCGTGTGATCCTAACCTCAAGGGTTCCTTCAGTTCCCATCGCTTCGATAGCATTCAAGAACAGGTTCAAGAACAGTTGCTTGAGTTGGCTCTCCTCAATCGTGACAAATGGCGCTGGGTCTTGGAAGTCGCGAACGACAGTGGTGCGCGTTTGCTCAAGTTGCCCTCGAAGCAGGGCAAGGGTGTCGTTGATGGCATCACGAAGATCTACGGCCCCGACCTGCTGCGGTGCAGTAGCTGCAATACCACGCAGTCGGGCAACGAGGTCGTCGATACGGGAGATCTCCTTGATAACGACCTTCGAAAAGTCTTCTCGAAAATCTACATCGCCGAAGCGTTCCGGGAGCAACTCGGCAAAGGTGCGGATGGCAACCAGTGGATTCTTGATCTCGTGTGCGATGCCTGCCGCAAGGGCGCCGAACGAGGCAAGGCGCTCGGCACGTTGCTTTTCTCGCTCGAGTTCTTTCAGTCGGCTCAGGTCGCTAAAAACAATCAACGCTCCGTGTGTCCGGCCGTCTTTGTCCTGCAGTTTGGCTGTTGAATAGACGAGTGGAATGGCAAGACCGTCCGCGCCGTGGATTAGCGTTTCAAGCTGCGAGTGAGAGCCGCCTCCCATCAGGGTATTTCGTAGAGGGCCTGCAAGGGGCGCAGGCAGCTCATCGTATGAGCGGCCAGTGGATGGCGTAAAGGCCATTCCAGTCAGGCGATGTGCGGCAGGGTTGAAAAGAGAAATGTGGCCAGAGGCGTCGACGGCAATTACGCCGCTCTCCATCGTTGAGAGAATATTGTCTACGTACTCGTTCACAACTACGACTTGGTGGTACAGGTGTGCGTTCTTCATCGCGACAGCTGCCTGGCCAGCCAGCGTCGATAGCAAGTCGATATCGCGTGAAAAGAACGGATCGCCAGAACGCTTCGAGCCAACTAGGATGAACCCAGCTAGCACCTCCTCGTGAAAGAGCGGGAAGACGATTTCGCCGCCCAGCCGCTCAAGCTCACGGATCGCCTCAGTCGGATGAGGATGAGTGTCCATGCTGGAGGCCTCGTCACGAAGAAGGATCCGTTTGTGTGAGCCGAGGTAAGACACGAGCCCCGAGTCATAGGAGACGATAGAGGAGGGTGGCGCTGTCCGCCAGTGGCGTCGGGTCTCGACTTGGGGCGGGGCAAAGACGCGCGCCGACTCGTCTCGAAGGTACACCTGGACGAGTTCTACCTTGAAGGTCCGGTCGATCGTTTCGGCCAGGTAGCTGAGGAGTGATTGCAGGTCCAGCATGGTACTTAGGCGGAGGCTGGTCTCCCTGACGGTGTGCTGATAGTCGTACGTATGACGATAGACGTATCTGTTCAGGGCAGTTTGGAGCCAATCCTTCACGGGCCCGAAAAAGATAGATACGGCAATGGCCAGAACGAGGGCTTCGACAATCGGGATCACGGTACGCTGCAATCCCGTTAGGTGATGAAGGGCCTCGGCAAGTCCGAAGAATGTCGAAGCGGTCACAACTATCGCGCCAACATATACAACGCCGTTCCGGATCACGAGTTGGATATCCATGAGCCGGTGCCGAATAATCGCATGCGCGATGATGGCGATCATCAGCATGCCAAAGAGCGGCCCGTAGGGGCTGAACTTTGACGTATCGAATGCGAGCGGGATGAGTAGGTTGGTGACTGTTGCTCCGAAGGCGGCGATGAGAACCGCAGCGAATAGATAGCGGACCTGTAGCTTTTGTAGTCCTACCAGGGATCGAAGTTTGCGGACGAGTACGAATAGGCTAGCCGCAAAGCAGCAGACTAGGTAGATCCCAAAGGGCAGATGTAGAGGCCCATGCACTACGCGAAGCGCGCCGTCTACAGATGCGGTGTTCCGGACCATCAATGGAGTAAACGAGACTATAAGCGACGCAGCCGCTACAACCGAAAAGCCCCGGGTCGTTCGAGGGGACAGGTACGATTGAGCATTCGGAAAGACATCTGCGAACCAAAGGAAGGTTGCAGGGATAAGAGAGGCCGAGGCGAACGCAAACCTCGCCCACAGGTAGCCCCACTCTGATCCCGCATAAGAGGAGACGAGGCCATTGCTCAAGGTCCATGCGGCTACTGCGAAGGAGAAAAAAGCGAAGTAGCGATTAATGGCGTTCCGCGAGCTTTTTAGATAGACAAATGTCCCGAGCCCGACATTGGCAAGTGCGGCTATGACGATGAACGTTAGGCGGCTGGTCATCAAGATTCCGGCTTCCCCAAGACGAGCACTGAATGGGTCCCACCCATCGCGTGCGCATTTATGAGAACCGTCCTAACGCGTGACGTTCGTGCTTCGTTCGGGACGTAGTCGAGATCGCATTCTGGATCTGGGGAGTCGTAGTTGATTGTTGGGGGAATTATTGAGTGTTCCAGCGTCAGACAGCTTGCTGCCGCTTGAAATGCGCTGGCAGCACCCATCGCATGTCCAATCATGGACTTTATGGAACTTGTAGGAATCGAGTATGCGGCGTTCCCGAACGCCGCGCGAAATGCGCGTGTTTCGATCAGGTCGTAGTCGGGTAGTGAGTTCCCGTGGGCGTTGATGTAGTCGACTTCGTTCTGATTCAGTGATGCGCTCGCTAAGCAGGAGATGATGGCCTCTGCCAAAGCGAGTTCAGCGGCGTTGATCTTAGTTCCGAAGCCGCCCTCGTTGCCGGCTCCATAGCCTAGTACCTCGGCGTAGATGTGAGCGCCGCGGTCCCTTGCGTGGTCGAGTTCCTCCAGTACGCAGATTGCAGCCCCCTCCCCAAGGACTAGACCATCCCTTCTCCGATCATAGGGACGCGAGGCTTTCAGCGGAGGATCATCAAATTTGGACAAGGCGCCGAGCGCACAAAGTGTCGCAAAGCAAAACTCCGAGATCGGGGCCTCCGTGCTACCTGCGAACACGATGTCGGCTTCACCCTTCTGGATCTTGTCGGATCCCCACTTGATGGCGTCGAGCCCTGTAGCGCACGCGGAAGCAATGGTCATCCCCTGTCCGCGTATCCCGAGCTCGGCGGAGACGTGGCTGACTGGGGCATGAGCGGCGAACTCAATTCCGCTCATAATAGGTATCCCCCTCATCCCATTCTTGTCGTACGCAACCCTGGCGGTCTCATAGACGTCGCCTGCGCCATTCATTGAGTTGCCGAGACAGGCGACTACTCGCCGTGGATGTTCTGCTGCGAGATCAAGCTTTGCGTCAGCTAAGGCAAGTTTCGCCGCTGCCACTGCAAACTGCGAGAAGCGGCCTCGATGTTTCGTTCTGCGAGGATGCATGAACGCCTTCGGATCGAAGTCGCGAACCTCGCCGGCGACGTGGCACGGGTACGGCGAGGGGTCGAACGCGGTGATGTAGTCGATGGCGGATTTGCCGGCGATCAGGTTCTGCCAGAAGGTGTCCTTACCGATACCGTTGGGGGCGACGACACCCAACCCGGTAATGACGACCCGACGGGGGTTCTTCATGAGCCCGTGGCCTCTAAGGGTGCATGAGTAAAGGTGGGATAGCCTCTATAACCTAGCAGGAAATCAATCTAAAACCAAATCCCGTGCCCTCGGTACGTCGGGTAGAATGCGTGCATATGTCGCACCTGCTGACCCGCCGCCAGCTCCTGGCTGCCATTCCTGCTGGGCTTCTGCTCACCCGTGGCTGGGCACAGGCGCTGGAAGATGGCCAGTCCGTCATGGGGTATAAGCTCGATCTATCTGTTTTATTTAATCTTATAACGCTTTCCCTGGCCGGGACGGTGACGCAGGAGATCGACCGGAAAGCGGGCCGCTACCGGGTGACGATGGAGGGGCAGGGGACCGCGATCAGTACCAGGACCGAGGCCACCGGCATAGTCCAGGACGGCCGGTTCAAGCCGCTGGAGAGCCGGAGCGTCCACGTGTTCCGTGGGCGGCAGAATACCTCGGTCACCACATATGACTACGAGCGGCAACGGGCCGAGCTCCATGCCGTGGCCCACACGCTTCTGCTGGGCCGCCGCCGGCAGATCGATGACACGATCGCGCTGCCCCAGGGGCGTCACGTGGACGACCTCATCTCGGCCGAGCTCAACTTCGCCGCCAACACGCTGGAACGCGAAGCTGACGGGACATACCACACCTGGGTCGTCCGCCGAGCCCGGGCCGAGAATGAGGGTCCGGACGACGTCTCGCCCGATGGCTATCGTGCCGAGCTGGTGCCGCTCCGCTTCCGGCCGGCCCCGGACGGGGCCGCCGGTCGTCTGGTTGCGCTCATCGACATCACCCGGTTCTCGTCCTGGGCCCGCTCGGATCAGCCGGCGCGCGTGACCTTCGCCGCGGACCGGCAGCTCGAGTCCGTGGAGTCGGCGCTCATCCTGGGCACCACGCTCTCGGTGCGCGTGACGGCCAACGCGTGAGCCGACCGGTAGCGCCATACGACCTGGTCGGGCTCGGCGAGGTGATGCTGAGGCTGGCTGCGCGACCGCCTCAGCGCCTCGAGCAGGCGTCCGACCTGGACGTCCAGATCGGGGGAACGGAGGCCAACGTGATGGCCGCCTGCGCGCGGCTCGGGCTGCGCACGGCCTTCATCTCGGTACTTCCCTCCGAGCACGCGTGGGGTGACCGCACCGTCCGTGAGCTGACCGGCCACGGCGTGGACTGTCGCGGCGTGCTCCGGCGTCCCGGCCAGCGCATGGGGCTCTACTTCATCGAGTACGGCATGGCCCCGCGGCCGGTGCGCGTGCTCTACGACCGTCGCGACTCCGCCTTCAGCCGTCTCGTCCCGGACGAGGTGGACTGGACGCTGGTGCACGGCGCGCGGGTTGCGCATCTCACCGGGGTCACCGCGGCCCTCGGCAGCAACGTGCGGGACGTGGTCCGCCGCGCGATCGACGAGGCCGGGGCCGCCGGGGTGCCGGTGTCCTTCGACGTCAACTACCGCTCGCGGCTGTGGAGCCCGAAGGAAGCGCGCGATTTCCTCCTCGAGATCCTGCCGCGCCTCCGCTACCTCTTCATCGGGGCGGACGACGCGGCGACCGTGTTCGAGCTGGAGGGAGCGCCCGAGCGCGTGCTCGAGGCGCTGCGCCGGCTGGCGCCGTCGGCCACCATCGCGCTCACGCTGGGCGAGGCCGGCTCCGCGGTGCTCACCTCCGAAGGCGTGGCGCGGCCATCGAAGCGGTTCACCGTTTCCGTGGTGGACCGGGTCGGCGCCGGCGACGCCTACGCGGCCGGCTTCCTGTGGGCCACCCTGATCGGACGCGGCCCGCAGCAGGCTGTCGACGCGGCCACCGCGCTGGCCGCGCTCAAGTGCACGATCTGGGGAGACGTGCCGCTCGTGACCCGAGCCGAGCTGGAGGAGCTCCTGGCCACCGACAGCACCGAGATCCGCCGGTAGCGGAGAGGCTGCACTGCGGTCAGCCGCCCTCATCCACAATCCCGGCTCCGGCCAGCAGCGCGACCGGTTCCATTCGGTCACGCGCATGGTGGATGCCCTCCGCCTGCGTGGCATTGCCGCCACGCCTCAGATCACCACGGGCCCCACCGACGCCATCCGCCTCACGACCGCGGCGGTGCAGGCCGGCACGGACATGGTCATCGTTCACGGCGGCGACGGGACCATCAACGAGACCATGCAGGTCCTGGTGGGCACCTCCACGCCCCTCGCGGTGTGGCCCGGCGGCACGTCCAACGTGCTCGCCCGCGAGCTGGCCCTGCCCGGCGGGATCGATCTCCTGGCCCAGATCATCGCGGCGGGGCGCACGCGACGGGTCTCGGTGGGGCGCGCCGGCGAGCGCTACTTCCTGCTGATGGCGGGAGTGGGCCTGGATGCCGACGTCGTCCGGGCGGTGCACCCCGGGCTCAAGCGTCTCACCGGCGAGAGTGCCTACTGGATGGCCGGCCTCCGGCAGCTCACCGACTGGAACCCCATCCAGTTCCTCATCGAGACGGAAGGCGCCCAGCACGGCGCCACCTTCGCGGTGGTGGCCAACGCGGCGTCCTACGGGGGCGGCCTGCGCTTCGCTCCCGAGGCCAGCATGGACGACGACCTGCTCGACGTGGTTCTGTTCGACTCGACGCAGCGTCACCGGTTCGCGCGCTACCTGGCCGCCGCGTTCACCGGCTCCCATCTCGGCATGGACGGCGTCACGTACCTGAAGGCGCGCCGGGTGGTCGCCCACGGTCCGGACAGCCGCTTCGTGCACGTCGACGGCGAGCTGCTCGGCCCGCTCCCGGTCAGCTTCGAGTGCGTGCCCGCCGCCCTCTCCCTCGTCGTCCCCTAGGTGGTATAGTCACGCCTGATGGCGGAAGCGGCGCGGGGCGCCGAGCGCATCCTCGAGGGCCTGAACGCGCCCCAGGCGGCCGCCGTCACTCACGAGACGGGCCCGCTGCTGATCATCGCGGGTGCCGGCACCGGAAAGACCACCGTCATCACGCGCCGTATCGCTTACCTGATCGCCACGCGCCGGGCCCGGCCCTCCGAGATCCTCGCGCTCACCTTCACCGACAAGGCGGCGGCGGAGATGGAAGAGCGCGTGGACACCCTCGTGCCCTACGGCTACGCCGACGTGCACATCTCCACGTTCCACGCCTTCGGCGACCGGCTGATCAAGGAGAACGCGCTCGAGCTGGGGCTCACGCCGGACTTCCGGGTGCTCACCCGGGCCGAGCAGGTCATCTTCCTGCGCGACCACCTCTTCGAGTTCCCGCTGAAGCACTACCGGCCCCTGGGGGATCCGACCCGGCACCTCCAGGCCATCCTGAGTCAGTTCAGCCGGCTGAAGGACGAGGACGTGGGGCCCGACGAGTACCTGACCCACGCCGAAGCGCTCCTGGCCGCTGCGGTCGACGACGAGACGCGGCTGCACGCCGAGCAGCACCTCGAGCTGGCGCGCACCTACGCCCAGTACCAGACCCTGATGGCGCGCCTGGGGCAGGTGGATTTCGGGGATCAGATCGTCGAGGCGCTGCGCCTGTTCCGCACGCGCGCGCACATCCTGCGGCGCTACCAGGAGCGGTTCAGGCACATCCTGGTCGACGAGTTCCAGGACACCAACTACGCCCAGTTCGAGCTGGTCAAGCTGCTGGCGGGCCGCCACCGCAACGTGGCGGTGGTGGGCGACGACGACCAGGCCATCTTCCGCTTCCGGGGGGCGTCGATGAGCAACATCCTCGACTTCGACCGCACGTATCCGGACGCGCGTCAGGTCGTCCTCCAGGAGAATCGCCGGTCGCCCCAGGCCGTGCTCGACGCGGCCTATCGCCTGATCCAGCACAACAATCCGGACCGCCTGGAGGTGGCGCAGAAGATCGACAAGCGCCTGATCTCCACCGTGGGCGCCGGAGTGGCGCCGGAGC
>Ga0335082_10009100_pt1 | contig 10811 bp, 9 predicted proteins | sample Lox_Sample_41_FD_206718 | JGI IMG/M metagenome (GOLD analysis project Ga0335082, IMG submission 206718) | Soil microbial communities from Loxahatchee National Wildlife Refuge, Florida, United States - Lox_Sample_4.1 | ecosystem: Environmental > Terrestrial > Soil > Wetlands | place: USA: Florida... | reverse complement strand
AGTGCTCGATGAACAAGCTGTAGTCCGCCCGACCGCACCGTCGCCGTTTGGCGGCGTGAATTCGACGGGATCTCCCCCAAACGCGGCCAGCTGGTCCGCACGCACGAACGCGAGCTCCGTGGCATCGAACGTGTAGTCGAGGGTGTAGCCCCTGATCGACAGCGGCGTCGAATCGGCGGCATTCTCGAGGCCGAGGGTGAACACGACTTGGTCCGGGTTCTTCGTACGCTGGACCGCCAGGGTGAGATTCGTCGTAATGGGACCCAGGCGAGCGAGCCGCGAGCTTGGTTCGGCGGTCAGGCTGAGGTCGAAGACTCCGACAGAAAATGCTTTCCCTCAATTTGCGAAACTTGGCGCCTCGGGCCTCCCGTTCGTGTGTTGAGGCCGAATGCGAGGCTCGACGGGGCTGCCATTACGTGTAGGATTTTCGCGGCGGTGAGCTTCCGCAGATTCGTTCTTGACATCAGAGCGCACACGCGTGTAAGAGGGTCATGCGTCCGACGGCCAGCGACGGACGTTCGCTCGAGGGGGGGCGTGCGCTTGGAACCCCATCGGATCGCTGCGAGCGCATTGATCGCGACTCTCGCCGTTTGCTGCATCGTCGGATCCGCCCTTGCCGAGAGGCAGAGCATCTCGATCCAGTGCCCGGCATCCGCGGCCGTCGGCTCGACACCGCAGATCAGCGTGACCCTCGACAATGGGGATTCGTCGCCCGTGGGTGTTCGGATCCTCTCGAGCTTGACGGCAAACCAAAATGAGACCCTGGAGGGGGCGTTGATCGGAGGCCCCGCGGTCTCCGCCACGAGCACGGTCGACGGCCTCTCGACGAAGGTCGTCTCGATCGACGCGCTTCCGAGGATTCCGAGCTCGTTCGCCAATCGGCTCGCGACGTACGTCGTCGCCTCGGAATGGGGCGGGACGAAGGTCGAATCGCGCGAGTGCCTGGTCTTGGTTCCGGAGCCGAGCCAAGACGTGCAGGCCCTCGCTCTCATCGTTTGGCTCGCCATCCGATGCCGTCGCCAGCTCGGCGCGCGCACTCGAGAGGAGGACTCGTGTTGAAGTTCCGCACCCTCATGTTCGCGACCCTCGCCACGTGCGTTGTGCCGGTCGGCTCGGCCCTCGCGAACCTCAACACGAGTCTGAGCGTCACATGTCCTCCCACGGCCTCGTCCGGCGCGACGATCAACATGGACCTGCAGCTGGTCAACAACGAGCCCTCGGACCTGAGCGTCCGAGTCGTCTCCGGAATCATCGGAAACGCCAACAAGTCCTTGGGTGGGGTCGGCATCTACGGTCCGCAAGTGGCCACCGAGCAGACCGTGAGCGCGTTTTCGACGAAGCCGGTCCTATCGTTGCCTGCTCCCCCGGCGCTCCCGCCCGCTCTCGTCGGAACGGTGGCGACCTACATCGTCATCGCCGAGTGGAACAACGGACAGGACCAGAACATCAAGACATGTCTGGTCGAGGTGCAGTGAATCCGACGTCCTTCGGGAGACCATTGGGGTGGGCTCCATCGTTCCCAGGCGGTCTGCGAGCCGGGCGAGAGTCGCCTCGTGCTTCGCCCTGGCACTGGCGCTGGAGCTCGTCGCCGTCTGCGCCGCAAGGGTCTCGGGAACCACAGCCGCTCCCGCAGATCGCGGGCAAGGTCTTTCAAGCCGGACCGAGGTCGCGTTCGACAAGGTCGTCGTGGCCGAGCCCGGTGACGGCGGGGTCGCGTCCCGACTCGTTGCCGATCGGATCGGCGTGAGAAGGCGGACGGGAGTCCGAGGTCTCGTCGTCTACCACGATCTGCGCGAGATCTTCGCGACCGGCGTCGAACTCGATCGGTCCATCAAAGCGCCGGATCGGAGTCTGTTGGCCCACGTCGTCTCGACCACGAAGAGGCTGATCCCGCTGCAGGCTGATCGCAATCGGTCCGCCGTCGGTACCTGGGAGAATGCCCTGACCAACCTGAGGGTCGCCTTCACGGACCTGACGATTCGCCTCGCGGGACCGGGCGGGGCCTCGGTCGGCATCAAGGCTGCGCACGGCACGCTCAACGCCGGCTCGCACGTCCTCGTGCTCGAGGGGACGGTCGTCTCGATGGCTCGAGGCGAACCGCTCCATGCGCCGCGCGCGGTCTTCTCGGATGCGCTCGACGGAGTGCTGCTGCCGCTCGGCTACGACTCGGGGCAGAACCAGGTCCGGCATGCGGTGTTCCTCGTCCTCGATGAGGCCGGCCGGCCCGTCGCGGCACCGCGGGTCCCGGATCTCGACTACGCAGACGTCGTCGATGAGAACGAGAAGCTGGTGCTGGCGCACCTGCTCGAGCACGCGCCTCCGACGCTGCAGCCGATGCTGGCGCTGATGGCTGGGGGCATTGGCTCGGGCTCGCTGAATCCATAGGCCCGACCCAGGAACCGCGGGATCCACGCGCCGTCATGTTGCTCGAAATACTGCGCGCACGGCATGAGACCGAGGCCCGGAGTCAAGCGTGCCGGCTCGCCCGTCGCATTCGCCGACACGCGAGCGCGAGCAGCGCCATTCCGGCCGCGGGCCCGCTCTCGGAAGGTTCGCGCTCTGGACCACGCTGTAGCAGTCCCGGTCGGGGAACTCCGTCCACCCTACACCTGGTCGCACCGGGATGCACGGGGAATTCGACGGCCGCGCGCGCGTCTCGCCCTGGAGCCCGCGCGAGCTCCCCCTGAGCTAGCGTCCTAGTTTCGGCCTCGCGCGCGCGAGTCTCGAAGGACCCGGGAGCCCGGTTGGACGTCCGCCTGAGCGAGGAGCAGGAGCTCTTGCGCGCGAGCGCGCGCGAGATCCTGACGCGCGAGTGCCCGATGGCGCTCGTGCGCGCGATGATCGACGACTCGCGCGGGCTCCCCGACGAGCTCTGGAAGAAGATGGCAGAGCTCGGCTGGATGGGGCTCCCGTTCTCCCGCTCGCACGACGGCGCGGGCCTCGGGTTCCTCGACCTCGTGGTGTTGCTCGAGGAGATGGGCCGCGCGCTGGTCCCGGGACCGTTCTTCTCGTCCGTCGCGCTGGCGGGCGCCGCAGTCGACCTGGCCGGCGACGAGTCGCAAAAGCGGGCGCTCCTGCCGCCGCTCGCGCGTGGTGAGAGGCGCGCCGCGCTGGCTCTCGTCGAGGAGCCCGAGCGCTGGGACGCCGACGGCGTTCGGCTCGAGGCGCGGCGCAGCGCCGGCGGCCTCCGGCTCGGCGGGGCGAAGCGCTTCGTGCTCGACGCGCCGAGCGCCGACTGGCTGGTCGTGGTCACGCGGCTCGAGGGCGAGCTCGCGCTGCTAGCGATCGACGTCCGGACGCCCGGGGTCACGCAGACCCCGACCGCGCTCGTCGACGCGACGCGCAAGGCGGCGCGCGTCTCCTTCGACGGGGCCGCCGTCCCTGCGGACGGCGTCCTCGCGCGCGGCGCCGAGTCGTTCGCGCCGCTCCTCGATCGCGCCAAGGTGGCGCTCTGCGCCGAGATGCTCGGGGGCGCGCAGCGCGCGCTCGAGCTGAGCATCGCCTATGCGCGGACCCGCGAGCAGTTCGGCCAGCCGATCGGGAGCTTCCAGGCAATCCAGCACCGGCTCGCCGACATGCTGGTCGCCGTCGAGGGAGCGCGTTCCGCGACGTGGTACGCGGCGTGGGCGATCGAACGAGGCGAGCCCGACGCGCACCTCGCCGCGTGCATGGCGAAGGCCTACGTCTCCGAGGCGTACGCGCGCATCGCGGGCGACGCGATCCAGATCCACGGCGGGCTCGGCTTCACCTGGGAGCAGGACGTCCAGCTCTACTACAAGCGCGCGAAGCTCTGCGAGCGCCTGTTCGGCGACGGCACCGCCAATCGCGAGCTGGTCGCGCGCGCCGCGATCGACCGCCCCGGCTGATCGCCTGCCTCGGTCGTCGCAGCGCTGCCGACCTCCTCGAGCGGACATCGGCTCGGACGAAGGGACCTTGCGGCGCGCCCGGTCTCGGCCCATCCTGCCGGCCGATCGACAGGCCCCCCCGCCGCGCGCGGGGCGGGCCTTGGTGTGTTTGCGCTTCGAGACGACGAGGCCCCCCGCGCTCGCGCGGGGTGGGGCTCCGTGCATTTTCGCGACGGGAGGGAGACGCCGATGGGGAGACGCGCGGTCGGGATCGATTTCGGAACGACCAACAGCGCGGTGGCGGTCGCGGAGGGCCCGGGCCCGCCGCGGCTCGCCTCCTACGCGAGCGCCGACGGGGCGGAGCGCACCCTCGCCTTCCGCTCGATCCTGCACTTCGAGCCGGAGGACGAGGGCCACAAGCGGGCGCCGCGCGTGCGGGCGGGCCCCGCCGCGCTCGGGCGCTACCTGGCCACGGCAGGCGAGGGCCGGCTCATGCAGTCGATCAAGTCGTTCCTGGCGAGCCCGCTCTTCGAGGCGACCGAGGTTTACGGCGCCGTCTACCAGCTCGAGGACCTGATCGGAGCGCTGATCGCAGAGCTGCGCGCGGCGGCCGAGAGCGAGCTCGGCCCGCTTGGCCCGCGCGTCGTCGTCGGCCGCCCGGTGCGCTTCGCGGGCGAGGGCACGAGCGACGAGCGTCTCGCGCTCTCGCGGCTTCGCTCGGCGCTCTCGCGCGCCGGCTTCGAGGAGGTGGTCTTCGAGTACGAGCCGGTGGCCGCGGCCTACCACTACGCGCAGCGCCTCCGCGACCCCGAAGTGGTGCTGATCGGCGACTTCGGGGGCGGCACCAGCGACTTCTCGCTGCTTCGCCTGGCACCGCGAGACGCCGCCGCCCGATCCGAGATCCTCGCCACGGCGGGCGTCGGGGTGGCGGGCGATGCCTTCGACGCGAAGCTGGTGCGTCACGAGGTGGCCCCGCTCCTCGGCCGCGGCGGGAGCTATCGGAATCCCTTCGGCGACGTGCTGCCGGTCCCGCGCTGGCTGTACGCGCGCCTCGAGCGCTGGCACCACCTCTCGTTCCTCAAGTCGCCGCGCACCCTGTCGCTCTTGGCTGCGCTCGAGCGCGAGGCGCTCGAGCCCGAGCGCATCCGCGCCTTCGCGCACCTGGTGCGCGAGGACCTCGGCTTCCACGTCTACCGGGCCGTCGAGCGCGCCAAGCACGCGCTCTCGACCGAGAGCGAGGGGCGCATCGCCTATCGCGACCGCAGCGTGGGAATCGACGCGCGCGTGTCGCGGCGCGAGTTCGAGCGATGGATCGCGCCCGAGCTCGCGAAGATCGAGGCATGCGTGGAAGAGGTGCTGGCGCGCGCCGGCCTCGGGGCAGCGGCCGTCGAGCGCGTCTTCCTGACCGGCGGCTCCTCCTTCGTGCCGGCAGTGCGCGGGATCTTCGCGGACCGCTTCGGTGCCGAGCGCATCCGCGGCGGCGACGAGCTCGGCTCGGTCGCGAGCGGGCTCGCGCTGCGCGCCCGCGAGGCGCGCCCCTCCTAGGCGAAGAACACCCGCTGCGCGTTCTCGTAGAGGAACTTCTCGAGCACCCCGGGGCGCAGCTCGAGGACGCGCGCCTCCGCGGCGGCGCGCTCCATCGAGAGCGCGGGATGGTCGGACGCGAAGATCACCTTGTCCTGGCCGCGGGTGTTCATGAAGTGGAGGAGCTCGGGCGGGAAGTAGCGCGGTGCGTAGGCCGAGGTCTTCAGGTACAGATTCCGGTACTTGAGCATCAGCCGGATCGCCACGCTCCACCAGGGATCTGCGCCGTGCGCCATCACCAGCACGAGCTCCGGGAAGTCCAAGCACACCCGGTCGAGATGCAGCGGGTCCTGACATGCGGCGGGAGCCGGCGGGCCAGGGATCCCGGTGTTGATGGTGAGGGGGAGGCCGAGCTCGATGCACTTGGCGTAGATCGGGTAGTAGGCGCGCTCGCTCGGCGCGAGGTCGATGGCGAAGGGCGTGATGCGCGCCAGCACGACGGGCTGGTCCGCGGCGATCGCCGCCAAGGCGCGCGTCGCCTTCATCAGGCGCCTCGGGTCCAGGTTCACGCCGAGGAAGAAGCGGTCGGGACGCGCCTTGGGGAACGACAGCACGTGCTCGGAAGGGCGCTCGGCGTCGGTGGTGAGGATCGCCTTGTCGACGCCGAGGCGATCCATCATCCCGATCATCTCGTCGACCGAGTAGTTGCGGAAGAAGTCCTCGCCGCGCTTGAAGTAGTCCTTCGCGACGGCGGCGAGCCACGCCGGCCGTCCGAGCTCGGCCATGTTGACGTTCACCCACGCGTCGATCGCGAGGGGCGGGCCGGCCGGCACGACTTCGAGCTGAGCGCTCACGAGCCCGGCTCGGAGAAGAATTGCCGCATCCAGCGGCGGTAGGCGCCGAAGTTTCCGTCTCCGTCGCACAGCATCGGGCGCTCCCAGTACGCCTTGTTCTCCCAGATCGCCCGGTCCTGCTCGAACTGGTGCTCGAGGTCGCGGATCCGCGCCGCGCCGACCCCCTTCTGCTCACCGCCCGGAGGCAGCCGCACGGAGTAGGCAAAGCTGACGTCGCTCGTCTCGTCGTCGATCGGCGTCACCGTGTTCAGCATGAAGGTGTCGACCGCGCCCGTGATGTGCACCGTCTGGAGCGCCGGACCATAGTCGGTGGTGGTGAGGGTTCCTTCGATCACGCCGCGCGGGGTGTTCATCTTGACGGCGTTGCGCACGCGGAAGACGTGACCCTCGACCTCGACCTCGGCCTCCGGCACGAACGGGGTGCCGTGCACGAACCGAAAGTGCGCGCGGTCGACGCAGTTCTCGTTCATGTCGAGCCATCGGCTCTTGACCGTCCAGTGGCGGGCCTCGAGCGGCGACCAGTCCGGAGAGCCGGCCTCGGGAAACGCGGGAACCTCGTAGGCGGCGGGTCGGCCCTCGGCGTCGTGGTGGAAGAAGACGATCCCGTTGCGCTCGACCACCGCCCAGCTGCGGATGCGCGCCTTGGGCGGGATCCTCTTCGCGTACGGAACCTCCAGGCAGCGACCGTCCCCGCCCCAGAGCCAGCCATGGAAGGGGCAGCGGATGCCGTCGCCCTCCACCTTGCCGCCCACCCCGAGGTGCGCGCCGAGGTGCGGGCAGTGCGCGTCGAAGATGCGCGCCGCGCCGGCCGTGTCGCGGAACGCGACCAGCTCGCGGCCGAGCAGGTGGAGACGCTTCACCTCGCCGGGCACGAGCTCCGAGGCGTAGCAGGCGCGGAACCAGCCGTTCGGATACGCGGGGAACGGGAAGCGCTCGCCCATCGCGGACCTCGATCTGAGGAGGCGTCAGATGCTAGCCACTGCGGCGTCGGCCTACCATCGGGATGGGAGGAGGCTGCCATGTCCGACGAGAAGCGCCGCGTCCTCGAGCTGGCGGAGCGCACCGTCTGCCCCGGCCGTGTGCGCACCTTTCGCGCGCTCGGCGTCGAGCTGGTGATGGGCCGCCGTGAGGGCTACCGCATCTGGGACCTCGACGGCCGCGAGCTCCTCGACCTGCACCTGAACGGCGGGGTCTTCAACCTCGGCCATCGCAACCCCGAGCTCGTGGCGGCGCTGCGCGACGGGCTCGAGACGCTCGACATCGGAAACCACCACTTCCCGAGCGCCGCGCGCGCCGAGCTCGGCGAGGCGCTCGCGCGCCTCACCCCCGGTGACCTGCAGTACAGCGTCTTCGCAAGCGGCGGCGGCGAGGCGATCGACGCCGCGCTCAAGACGGCGCGCCACGCCACCAAGCGGCGCAAGATCGCATCGATCGCGAAGGGCTATCACGGCCACACCGGGCTCGCGCTGGCCGCGGGCGACGAGCGCTTCTCGCGCATGTTCCTCTCGGAGGGCCCGCCGGGCGAGTTCGTCCAGGTGCCGTTCAACGACCTTTCGGCGATGGCGTCGGCGCTCGCCGGCAATGACGTCGCCGCGGTCGTGATCGAGACGATCCCGGCCACCTCCGGGTTTCCCCTGCCGGCTCCGGGCTACCTGGCCGGCGTCAAGGCTCTCTGCGAGCGCCACGGGGCGCTCTACGTGGCCGACGAGGTGCAGACGGGGCTCGGGCGCACGGGCGCGCTCTGGGGCGTCGAGCAGCACGGCGTCGAGCCCGACATCCTGGTGACCGGCAAGGGCCTCTCCGGCGGCCTCTACCCGATCGCCGCCGCGGTGCTCTCGCGTCGGGTTGCGGGCTGGCTCGACGAGGACGGCTGGGGCCACGTCTCGACCTTCGGAGGCGCCGAGCTCGGCTGTCGCGTCGCGCTGAAGGTCCTCGAGATCACGACCCGGCCGGAGGTCGCCGCCAACGCGAAGGCCGCGTCGGAGCACCTGGGCGAGGGACTCGCGGCGATCCAGGCGCGCCACCCGGGCTGGCTCCTCGAGATCCGGCGCGCGGGCCTGGTGATGGGCCTGCGCTTCGCGCACCCGCACGGCGGGATGCGGATGACCCGGGCGCTCTACGAGTGCGGGCTCTGGGCGATGTTCGCGGGCCACGACACCTCCGTCCTGCAGTTCAAGCCAGGCCTCCTCGCGGACGCTGCGCTGCGCGAGGAGATGCTCGAGCGCTTCGAAGCCGGCGTGGAGCGCTGCGCGCGCGTCAGCGCCGCGTGACGGTCGAGCGCGACGAGGACACGCGCGCCGCGCTGGCGGAGGTCGAGCGCGAGCTCGATCCCGCCCACCCGAGCGCGACGCCGGGGCTCGAGATCCTCGGGTGCGGCGAGGTCTCGGCCGTCCTGTCGCTGGCGAGCCTGCCCGGCCGCGTTTGCAAGCGCATGGCTGGCTTCCGCGAGGCCAGGGCTGCCGAGCGCTACGTGGAAGTCGTGCGGCGCTATCTCGCGCTGCTCGAGGCCGAGGGCGTGCGTCCCGTCGAGACCCACCTCGTTCCAGTCCCGCGGCCCGGCCGGGCGCCGGTCGTCTATCTGGTGCAGCCGCGTCTCGCCGACGAGGGTTTCGGGAACCAGATCCTGAAGCGGGACGATGAGGCCGCCCTGGTCGCGTGCCTCGATCGGATCCTCGCGAGCGTGGGCCAGCTCTTGCGCGCCAACCGCAAGCGCGACGACGGGCGCGCCGTCACCGTCGACGCGCAGCTCTCGAACTGGCACTTCGCAGATCCGATCGCCGAGCCGCTGTTGATCGACGTCGGAACGCCGTTCATGCGGCGCGACGGCGTCGACGAGATCGGAACCGAGATCTTCCTGGCGCCCGTGCCGCCCGGCATTCGCGGCCTCTACCGGCGCGCGCGAGCCGTCGAGCGCTACCTCGACGCCTTCTTCGACGCGCGCCGCCTGCTCGTGGACGCGCTCGCGAATTTCCACAAGGAAGGGCGACCCGATCGGATCCCGGCCGCGCTCGCGCGCGTAAACCGCTGGTTGCTCGAGGAGGTGCCCGACCTCGGCGGCGCCCCGATCTCCCGGGACGACGTCGACCGCTACTACCGCGCCGACGCGAAGACGCTGGAGCTGTACCTGACGGCGCGTCGCTTCGACCGCTTCGTGCGCACGCGGCTCCTGCGCCAGCGCTACGACTTCGTCCTTCCCGGCGCGATCCGACGCTGAGCGCTCGGGCCGGCGCCGCTCGCGGAGGTGGAGGAAGATCTGCAATGCTACCCGCTGGGCCCGGGCGCCGCCCGCACCGTGCGAGCCGAGAGTGCGCAACAATACCCAGTTGGATCGAGCGACGACGAGATCTGAGCGTCGAGCAGGCGCGCACCTGTCGCCGCCCGAGAGCCGCCTCATTCTTGACCGGGAGCCAATCGCATGACCGCGAAGCGCCGACCGCTGACGGAGGGACCCTCCTGGCAGGCTCTGGCGACCCACCACCGCACGGTCCGCGACCTGCACCTTCGCAGGCTCTTCGCCGACGACCCCAAGCGCGGAGAGCGGATGACCGCCGAGGGCGCGGGCCTCTACCTCGACTACTCGAAGAATCGGATCACCGACGAGACGCTCGAGCTCCTGCTCCGGCTGGCGAAGGAGCGCGGCCTGCGCGAACGGATCGACGCCATGTTCCGCGGCGAGAAGATCAACGTCACCGAGAAGCGAGCCGTCCTGCACGTGGCGCTGCGCGCACCCCGGGGAACGTCGATCGTCGTCGACGGCGAGGACGTGGTGCCCCAGGTCCACGCCGTGATCGACAAGATGGCGGCCTTCTGCGATCGCGTCCGCAGCGGCGCGTGGAAGGGCCACACCGGCAGGCGGATCCGCAACGTTGTCAACATCGGCATCGGCGGCTCGGACCTGGGCCCCGTGATGGCCTACGAGGCGCTGCGGTACTACAGCGACCGCTCGATGACCTTCCGGTTCGTCTCCAACGTCGACGGGACCGACTTCGCGGAGGCGACGCGCGACCTCGATCCGGCAGAGACGCTCTTCATCGTCTCGTCCAAGACCTTCACGACTCTCGAGACGATGACGAACGCGCAGAGCGCGCGAGAGTGGTCGCTTCGCGGCCTGGGCGGCGACGTCCGGGCGATCGCCAAGCACTTCGTCGCGGTGTCGACCAACGCGGCGAAGGTGTCCGAGTTCGGCATCGACACTGCCAACATGTTCGGGTTCTGGGACTGGGTCGGCGGGCGCTATTCGATGGACTCGGCGATCGGGCTCTCGACGATGCTCGCGGTGGGGCCGGAGAATTTCCGGGCGATGCTGGACGGGTTTCACGCGATCGACGAGCACTTCAGGACCGCGCCGTTCGAGCGCAACCTGCCGGCGCTGATGGGCCTGCTCGCGATCTGGAACAACGATTTTCTGGGGGCGCACACGGTGGCCGTGCTGCCGTACGAGCAGTACCTGAAGCGCTTTCCTGCCTATCTGCAGCAGCTCACGATGGAGAGCAACGGCAAGCACGTGACCCAGGACGGCGCGCCGGTCGGCGTCGACACGGGGCCGATCTACTGGGGCGAGCCGGGCACCAACGGCCAGCACTCGTTC
>Ga0335082_10009099_pt1 | contig 10811 bp, 8 predicted proteins | sample Lox_Sample_41_FD_206718 | JGI IMG/M metagenome (GOLD analysis project Ga0335082, IMG submission 206718) | Soil microbial communities from Loxahatchee National Wildlife Refuge, Florida, United States - Lox_Sample_4.1 | ecosystem: Environmental > Terrestrial > Soil > Wetlands | place: USA: Florida... | reverse complement strand
ATACGAAGAAGGCACCTACGAATTCTCGTTTCCGATGACCGTCGGTCCACGCTACAACCCGCAAGGCCTTCCGGGCGGCGAGCGCGTCGTTCCGAAGTACGCACCACCCGAGTTGCGCGCCGGCCACGATGTCTCGCTCGAAGTGAAGCTCGACGCAGGACTGCCGATTGACTTCCTCCGTTCGGCCACTCACCCGGTCAACATCGACCGCCCCACCGCGAAACAGGCCGTTGTGCATTTGAAGGACCAGGCGACGATCCCGAACAAAGACTTCATCCTCAAATACGACATCGCCGGAACGAAGATCCAGGACACCGTTCTTGCTTACAAAGCGCAAAAAGGCGGCTTCTTCACACTCATCCTCCAACCGCCGGAGCGCGTCACCGCCGAGGACGTCACCCCAAAGGAACTGGTCTTCGTTCTTGACACTTCGGGCTCGATGATGGGCTTTCCCATCGAGAAGGCGAAAGAAACGATGAAAATGGCGATCGCCGGCTTGTACCCGCGGGACACGTTCAACTTCATCTCGTTCTCCGGCGACACGCATCTGCTGTTCGAACGGCCCGTCCCGGCCACGCCCGAAAACATCGCTCGCGCGCAGGAGTTCCTCGCCGGACGCCGCGGCGGCGGAGGCACTGAGATGATGAAGGCCATCCGCGCCGCGCTCGATCCCTCCGGTGACACCGGCAAGGTCCGCATCGTCTGCTTCATGACCGACGGCTACGTCGGCAACGATTTCGAGATCATCGCCGAGGTCAAAAAGCACCCCGAGGCGCGTGTCTTTTCCTTCGGTATCGGCAGCTCGGTGAATCATTTCCTGCTCGATAAGATGGCCGCCGAAGGACGCGGCGAGGTCGAATACGTTGGTCTGAACGACGACGGTTCCGCCGCTGCGCGGCGCTTCCACGAGCGTGTTCGCAACCCGCTGCTCACCGACATTCACCTCGAGTACGGCAACATGCCGGTCAACGAGGTCTACCCGCAGCGCATCCCCGACCTCTTCGCTGCCCAGCCCGTCATCGTCCATGGCCGCTACGACCGCGGCACAACCGGCGTCTGGAAACTGCGCGGCAAAATGTCGGGCCGCGACTTTGTCCGTGAGATCAAAGTATCCCTGACCGACAGCGACGCCTCGCACGATGCTCTCGCCTCCGTTTGGGCGCGCGAAAAGATCGAAGACCTGATGTCGCGCGACTGGGCCGGCCTGCAGGCCCGCCACCCCGGCGCGTCCGAGTACGAGCCTGAAATCACGCGCCTCGGCCTCGAGTTCGCACTCATGACACAGTTCACCTCCTTCGTCGCGGTCGAGGAAAAGACCGTAACGAAGGGCGGCAAGCCGGTGGTCGTTGAAGTGCCCGTGGAGATGCCGGAGGGCGTGAGCCACCAGGGTGTCTTCGGCACGGGCGGTAACGCCGAGATGGCCCAGATGCGCGCCGCCGCGTCGCCCATGGGAGTCGCTTACAAGTCGATGGCGCCAATGCTCTCCCGCGACCAAGCTGTCGCTCCACGGTCCCTCCCGGCCGTGCTCAAGGAAAAGAAGCTCGACAGCTCGCTGGCGACACTCGTTGCCGGCCAGCCCGCCGCTGCAGGCCTCAAGATGCAGAATGGCCGCGTCGCCGTCGAAGTCTGGCTGAACGACGCCTCCGATGAAGTCCTCGCGAAGCTGAAAGCCATGGGCTTCGAACCCATCGGCACGCCGAAAGTCGCCAAGATCCGCGTGGGCTGGATCCGCATCGAAAAACTCCGCGAGCTCGAAACTCTAACCGGCGTTGTGTCCGTACTCCCCTACCGCGGCTGAGCGGTTCGCCTGAACTCTGGGAGAATCTCCAGGAAGAGGTTCTCCCAGGGGACCGCACAGACTTCTGATTCAGGACTAGGCTACAATCACCCCGACGTGTTCCGCAAAGTCCTGGTCGCCAACCGTGGAGAGATCGCCGTCCGCGTCCTGCGCGCGTTGCGCGAGATGAACATCGCCAGTGTCGCCGTGTATTCGGAGGCGGACCGCGGTTCACTCGCGGTCCGCATGTCCGACGAGGCGATTCCCATCGGTCCGTCGCCGTCGTCGGAAAGCTATCTTTCCATCGACAAAATCCTCGCCGCCGCCCAAGCCACTGGAGCCGAAGCCATTCATCCCGGCTACGGCTTCCTGAGTGAAAACGCCGATTTTGCGGAAGCCTGCGAGGGCGCGGGGGTTGTCTTCGTCGGCCCTCCGGCAAGCTCCATCCGGGCGATGGGCTCGAAGATTGCGGCGCGTAAGCTTGCCATCGCCGCGGGTGTTCCGGTCGTGCCCGGTACCGAGAAGCCGGTCAGCGACCCGGCGGAGGCCCGCCGCGTCGCTGCCGCTATCGGCTACCCGGTTCTGCTCAAAGCCTCCGCGGGCGGCGGCGGTAAGGGCATGCGGCTGGTCGAAAGCGAAGCCGATCTCGACAGCGCTTTCCGGGACGCCTCGAGTGAGGCCGAGCGCGCCTTCAAATCCGGCGAAGTCTATCTCGAGCGCGCCATCCGCAAGCCGCGCCACGTCGAAATTCAGGTCCTGGGCGACCGGTCCGGCCATCTCATCCATCTCGGCGAACGCGAGTGCTCCATACAGCGCCGTCACCAGAAGGTGATCGAGGAGTGCCCCTCACCGTTGATGGCCGAGCGTCCGGAATTGCGCCGTCAAATGGGCGAAGCCGCAGTTCGCGCGGCAAAGGCCGCCGGCTATTTCAACGCCGGCACCGTCGAGTTCCTCGTCAACGAACACGGCGGCTTCTTCTTCCTCGAGATGAACACGCGCCTCCAGGTCGAGCACCCGGTCACGGAGCTGGTGACAGCTCGCGACCTCGTTCACTGGCAGCTTCGAATCGCCGCCGGCGAAAAACTCACCCTGGAGCAGAACGACATCACCTGGCAGGGCCACGCCATCGAATGCCGCATCTACGCCGAAGATCCCGATAACCAGTTCTATCCCTCGCCAGGAAAGATCCTCCAACTCGAACGGCCCGCCGGTCCCGGCATCCGGCTCGACTCTGGTGTCTATCAGGGATGGACCGTGCCGCTCGATTACGATCCGTTGCTGGCCAAGCTCGCCGTCTGGGCCGAGGACCGCCCGCAGGCGATCGAGCGCATGCTTCGCGCTCTGTCCGAGTACTATGTTGCCGGCATTACAACGAACATTTCTTTCTTCCGGCGTGTCTTGATCGACTCAGCCTTCCGCGCCGGCCGCCTCCACACCGGCTTTCTCGACGACTTCTTCCGGCGTACCTCGAAGCCGGAGCCAGGCCACGACGAGCGCGAAGCCGTCGCCGCGCTTGTAGCCGCCTGGCACGACGCCCGCCAGCAAAGCGCCGGGAATGGATCGCGCCCCAGCGAAGTCTCGCGATGGAGAGCCGCCGGCAGGGAGGATCTGCTGCGATGAAGCGCATCATTCGAATCGGCGAGCGGCGGTCGGTTCTCACTTGGAATGGTACGGTTGACCTAACGCGCTTCGAGTTGTCCTCACCAGAACAGGCACCTACCACGGGCGAAGCCAGCATCGTTGAGGTGGAGCCCGGCATCTACTCCGTACTGCTCGGCGAGCGCAGCTACGAGGTGAAAGTAACGCCAAGCGGCGACGGGTGGGCCGTCGATGTGGACGGCCGCCACTTCGTGATCGAATCCATCGACCCGCGCCACGAGCGCCGCGATGGTAGCGCGCGCGGCAGCTCGGGTCCGCTGCGTCTTTCCGCGCCGATGCCCGGCAAGGTAGTTCGCGTGCTGGTCGAGCCCGGTCAAGCCGTTGAGGCCGGCCAGGGCCTGTTAGTCGTCGAGGCGATGAAGATGCAGAACGAGATTAAGGCCCCTGGCGCCGGACGCGTCGTCTCTCTTCACGCGTCTCCAGGCGCCACGGTCGTGGCCGGAGAAGTCCTCGTGGTGGTGGAATAAATCTATGGGCGAAGCATTCTGCGAAATCTGCGGCGGCACGGGATACAGGGTCGTCGAGAAGGGCGGCCTGTCCGCGGCTGAACGCTGTGTCTGCTATGGCGCGCGCAGGACCGCGTCGTTGCTCGATCGGGCGGGGATTCCTGCCAACTATGCCAGGGCATCATTTGACACCTTCATTCTGCCTGACCCCAAATCAAATCCGATCAACTACGAATCCATGGTGGGGCCGTTCACAAACGTTCGCAGCTTCGCGCGCGGATTTCCGAACGCCGACAAACCGGGACTCCTACTCGTCGGCGACCCCGGCACCGGCAAAACGCACCTGGCTGTCGCTGTGCTCAAAATCCTCATCGAGAACGGCCACGAGGGCGTCTTCTACGACTACCAGAACCTGCTCGATCGCATCCGCTCGAGCTATGACGAGTCTTCCGGATCCAGCGACAAGGAAGCCTACCGCGAAGCGCTCGAAAGCGAAGTGTTGCTGCTCGACGATCTCGGCGCGCACCGCGTTACCGAATGGGTGGAAGATACGGTGACGTCCATCATCACCTATCGCTGCAATAACCGCCTGCCATTGATCGCTACCACGAATTTGCCCGATCCCGACATGGGCTCGCAGGTCATGCAGCGTACCGGCGTTTCTAGCCAAGTCGAGTACCGCACCACCCTCGCGGAGCGCATCGGCGGGCGCGCCCGCTCCCGCCTCTTCGAAATGTGCCGGATCGTAAAAATGCCAAAAGTGGGCGACTACCGCGTGGCTCCCACGCGGTAACCCTACTTATCGTCTGCCGACGGCCCGTAAATCCCCGGCACCTTCCCGCCCATCGGCCGCAAGTACGCCGAAAGCTGTCCTCGATGGTGCACTGAATGCTTCACTGCGAGCTGCAGCCACACGACGGATTGAGCCTCCATACCCGGCGCGAGCGCCATCGGGCGCAGAAGGTCCTCTCCCGACATGCCGCGGACGCGCGCGATGGCCTTCGGCAGATTCTCCTCGTACCAGCCGATCACATCTGCAGCGCCTTTGATGTTGCCCGGCATTTGTCCCTCGCCATGCTGGAATGCGCCTTCCGCCACGGAATTCACAAACCAGCAATCCGCGCTGGCAATATGCCAGGCCAGCTTCAGCGCGTGCATCGACTTTGCGTCGGGCGTGTACGACTCCTTCCCCGAAGGCATCGCCGCGAGCACGCGCCGGGTCGTTTTGGCTTCGTGCTCAAAATCGGCCATCAGAAAATTCGCAAGAAAATGAGCCTGTTCAGCAGTCATCGGTGTTTGGTTTACTCCTTGTCGATCTGATAAATTGTAGCCGGAATTGCGTTTGGAGGTTCCAATGGACCGTCGCTACTTTCTCATGACTGCAACTGCCGGAGTCGCCACGCGTGTGGCGAGCGCGAATGATACGGTTCGCGTCGCCTGTGTCGGTGTCCGCGGACAAGGCGGCTCGCACATCCGCGAATATCTCAAGATGCCAAACGTCGAGATTGCCGCTGTATGCGATATCGATGAGAGCGTTCTGAATAAGCGCCTCGACGAGATCGAGAAAGAGGCCAAAAAGCGTCCCGCTGCCTTCACGGACTTGCGCAAACTGCTCGAAGACAAATCCATCGACGCCATCTCCATCGCGACCCCCAATCACAGCCACACGATGCAGGCCATCTGGTCGATGCAAGCCGGCAAGCATGTCTACGTCGAAAAGCCCTGCTCGCATAACATCTTCGAATCGCAGCAGGTTGTGGCCGCCGCGAAGAAGTACAACCGGCTGGTTCAGCATGGCTCCAACTCGCGTTCGAACGAAGGTTTGAAGGAGGCCGTCCAGAAAATGCGCGAAGGCGTCATCGGCGACGTCTACATGGCGCGCGGCCTGTGCTTTAAGTGGCGCGATACCATCAATCGCACGCCTGTTGAACCTGTCCCGGCGGGAGTTCACTACGATCTTTGGCTCGGCCCAGCGCCCAAACATGATTTCACTCGCAATCGCTTCCATTACAACTGGCACTGGTTCTGGGATTACGGCAACGGCGACTTCGGCAACCAGGGCATTCACGAGCTCGACATCTGCCGCTGGGGACTTGGAGTGAAACTGCCCACCCGCGTTAGCGCCATGGGCGGCCACTACATGTTCGACGACGACCAGGAAACGCCGAACACAATGGTCGTCACTTACGAATTCAACGAACAGGGCAAGAAGCAACTGATGGTTTTCGAGGTCCGCCACTGGATGTCGAACCACGAAGCCGGCATTGGGGAGCGCGAAGGCGGACGGCGGGACTCGAACACCGTCGGTAACATCTTTTATGGTTCGAAAGGCTACATGGCCATCGAAGGTTATACGTCGTACAAAACCTTCCTTGGCCGCGACGCACAGCCCGGGCCCGCGAAAAACGCCGGCAGCAGCAATTGGGCGAACTTCATTGAAGCTGTCCGCGCCGGCAAACACGAAATGTTGAATGCGCCCATCGAAGAAGGCGCCGCCAGTTGCACCCTCATGCACCTCGGCAATATCGCCTATCGCCTCGGCCGCACTCTCGAGATCGATCCCGAAACAATGAAGATCAAGAACGATCCCGAAGCAAACAAGCTCCTCACCCGCGCGTATCGTGCGCCCTTCACGGTCCCGAAAATCGCCTGATTCAGATGCGCTCCATCTCGAGCAGCGTCGCTTTGCGGTCCGGCGACCATCGATAGCCGGAAAGATTGCCGTCCTGGCGGATCACCCGGTGACACGGTACCAGAAGGGCGGTTGGATTCGCCGCGCAAGCCTGCGCTACTGCGCGCACCGCTCGCGGCTGTTTCAATTGCGCTGCGACTTCCGAATAGGAGCGCGTCTCACCCCTCGGGATTCGCCGCAGCAGGTGCCAGACCCGCATTTGAAACAGCGTCCCGCGGATATCGAGCGGAAGGGCCTGCGCCGCCGGTGAACCGCCCCAACTCTCCAGCACGAGGTCGATCCAGCTCTGGACCGAGCTCCGGTCCTCCATTACGTTCGCCTCGGGAAACTCCTCGCGCAGTTGTGCCGCAAGTGCCTTCGGGTCGTCGCCCATCTTCACGGCGCAAACGCCGCGTTCCGACGCCGCCAGCAGCAAGTGTCCGAGCCGGCACGCTGCTGTCCCAAAGCGGATCGCTGTGCCGCGACCGCCCTTGCGGTACTGCGCGGGCGTCATCCCCAGCGAAGCCGAAGCCTTTTCATACAGCCGGCTGCTCGACCCGAAGCCCGCATCGAGCATCGCCGTTGTCACGTCCGCGCCCTTCCTGAGGTTCGACTTCAACTCGTCCCACTGCTTGTGCTCCTCGAATTGCCGCGGCGTCAGACCCGTCAGTTTGCGAAAGGTCTTTCGCGGCGCGCTCGCCGGACGGTCGAGCCATCGGGGCGGGGAAGTATCGCGCGGCTTGCACCGCTGGCAGGCGCGGAATCCCGCTGCCTCGGCTTCATCGCAGTTCGCGAAGAATCGCACGTTCTTTTTGAGCGGTCTGCGCGCGGGGCACGATGGCCGGCAATACACGCCCGTCGTCTTCACGGCGAAAACAAATTGTCCGTCCGCCGCGGCATCCCGCCCTTCGACCGCCATCCATTGATCCTGTACCCTCATGGGCCCAGAGTAGCCGATCCGTCCGACAGGAACTATCCGATCTTGGCCTTCAAATTGATTTAATTTGTGTCGCGCAGGACGATCGCGCCGGACGGCGGCGTGTGCTTCGGCGCGTCAAAGGGGTATTTGTCCGGCGTCACCCGGACTCCGCTCGTAAACTTGTAATCGTACTTGCCCGGACCCGCAAAGGTGGCTTCAATGAAGTACGCCGTGTACCCCTTATCGGTCGCCGTCGCCGTGCCGCGGTACACGCCGTTGCCCAAGTCGACCAGGTCAGTGGACTTGTAAGCTGGACCCAACGTCTCCAGGCGAAAATCGCGCGCTTCCGGGTTGTTCGCCTGCCAGAGCTTTACTGCCTTCGGACGGTCCTTGGCCCGCATCTCAATGCAGCCATCCGGCAGGAACTTCCAACTGTACTCGGGCCGCTTCGCGCCGCGAACCACAGAATCAAAAAACGCCGCCAGCGAAACCACCGCATCCGACTTCTTATCGACCCCGTGGTCCGTGTTCGGAACATATCGCAGGTGCTTCTCGCCAACAAGATCGTTCCAGTAAAACTGCGAGCTGTCGGGCAAGAAGAACTGGTCGCCGGCCGAATTGAGAATAAACTTCGGCATCGTGAACCGGCCGCGATATTCGTACGGCTCCACGATCTTCATCAGGTCCCGATACTGCTTGGTTCCGGACCACTCCATTGTCCCCTCGGCCAGGTAATCAGCAACCGCGGGAGCGTAAAAACCGTACACGCGATAGTGATGAAGAAAACTCGGCTGGATGTTCAGGAGATCGATGACGATGGGAACGATCGCGACCACACGCTTGTCCACGGCCGCCGTGGTCCAGGTAGTCCACCCGCGCTTCGATCCGCCCGCCACGACGAACCGGTCCACGGTCACCTTGCCGCCGGCCTCCGTCGCAAGGAATGTTGAGACGGTGTCCATGGCGCGCACCACAGCTTTCGTCATCGGCAGCCGCAGCGGCCACTTCGCGTCGCCGGTCTCCAGGAACTTGCGCCATGTATAGGCGATAATCCCATCCTCGCTTCGCTTGCGCGTCTCGCCCGCGAAGACCAGCGGTTCATTCGGAATCTGGCGAATTTCGGCGACCACTGCGCCCGTCGTCTTTGCGATGTCGATGTACACCGGACTGATTCGATCCGGCGGTTTCAGTGAATTCGATCCGCCGCTGACGAAAATCAATGCGATCGACGAGGTCACTTTTTCCGGACGAACGATGACGACGTTGTGTATCCATACAGGGTGGTCTACCTCGCCCTCCGTCAAATACTGCTGCGACGTCATTTGCAGGATGTGCGCGGCATAACCGTCACCGGGACTCGTCTTCAGCAGCTCGTACCGGTAATTCGCATCCGGCGCCTCGACGTAGCGATCAAGTGCCGTCTTCTGCGCGGACAGCGGGCACAGCAGGACAAGAGCGAGAAGGAACCTCATAGCAAACGTATAGAGCATCGTAACAAACGGAAGGCTATACTAACCTCGGAATCCTATGAGCAATCCGCTGGCATTTCTTACGGAACAGCTTGAAGAGCTAAAGCGCACCGGCTCCTACTTCCGTTTGCGTGAGCTCGAAAGCGCTTGCGAGTCCGTCTGCAAAGTGGATGGCCGCGAAGTCATCAATCTCGCTTCGAACAACTACCTCGGCCTGGCAAACCACCCGAAACTCAAGCAGGCCGCCCTCGACGCAGTCAACCGCTTCGGAGCCGGCACCGGCGCCGTCCGCACTATCACGGGCACCATGGCGATGCATATGGAACTGGAGCGCCGCATCGCCGCCTTCAAGCACACCGAGGCCTGTGTGGTTTTTCAAAGTGGCTTTGCGGCGAACGCTGGCACGGTGTCGGCAATTCTCGGCGCCGATGACCACATCATTTCCGATGAGTTGAATCACGCCAGCATCATCGATGGCTGCCGCCTCTCCCGCGCCAAGATTCATGTCTTCGCCCACCGCAACGCCGCGTCGGCGGCGGAAAAGCTGGAAGCGCTCCGCGATGTTCCCGGCAAGAAGCTCCTGATTACCGACGGTGTGTTTTCCATGGATGGCGACATCGGGCCCCTGCCCGAATTGGTCGAAGTCGCCGAAAGGTATGGCGCTGTGATGATGATCGATGACGCCCATTCCTCGGGCGTCCTCGGACGCAACGGTCGCGGCACGGTCGATCATTTCGGACTCCACGGCCGCGTCCAAATTCAAGTAGGCACTCTGTCAAAAGCGATTGGCGTTCTCGGTGGATACGTTTGCGGCAGCCGCGATCTCATCGAGTATCTGTACCACCGCGCCCGCCCGTTCCTGTTCTCGACGTCCCATCCTCCGGCGGTAACTGCCGCGTGCCTCGCCGCCTTCGAAATCCTCGAACAGGAGCCTGAACGCGTCGCCCGTCTCTGGGACAACACGCGCTACTACCAGGTCCGGCTGCGCGATGCCGGCTTCCAGACCGGACAGAGCGAAACGCCGATTACTCCCATCATGGTTGGCGAAGCGAAGGATGCGCACGCTTACTCCGCGGCGCTCTTTGAAGCGGGCCTGTGGGCAACGGGTATCGGCTTTCCCACGGTCCCGCGTGGAAAAGCTCGCCTCCGCACCATTGTTACCGCTGCCCACACCCGCGAGCAGCTCGACCGCGCGGTGGAAATCCTCTCCCGCGTCGGCCGAACGCTCAATCTCCCGGCTCCGGTTACAGCCGCATCGTAACCGTCAGGTCGCGCCCCGGGCTCTGCCCCGTTCCTTGCGGAACGCCGCGAACCTCCAGGCCGAGCACGGCCCGCGCCGGCAACGCTTCCTTCCCGAAGCACGTAATCGGATCCGTCGCCGTCACGCCTTCGGGAATCGTCAGGTCGCAGTACGCCGAATCGTTCACCAACAAACGAAGTTCAAGGTTGCCCCCTGTGGGCGCCTCGCGAATCGTCGCAAGTACGTCGCGCACGGCGTGCGGCTCCTCCGTCAATAACGGAGGAGTCGCATTGGCCGTGATGGCCACCTCCCCCTCGATCTGAAATGAGAACTGCCCTCCGGAAAGTACCCTCCAACCTTCATCCAGAGTCTGCGTCAAACTCATGCGTCGCGTTGGACTGTCTCCAAACGCATTCGTCGCAAACATTTCGACAAGTGCCACGCGAGCGTCCGGCAAACTGATCGAATACGCAAAACTCCCGCTGGCCGGGCTGCCGAAGAATCCCTTGGCAAAAGGAATGATCACCGTTCGCCGGCTCAACGCATAGGCCGGCACTCCCGAAAGATGTGCCTCGACGAAGGAATCCGCGTACCCGCGCATAACGCGGAAGCGGATTCCCTCATCGAGCA
>Ga0335082_10009098_pt1 | contig 10811 bp, 10 predicted proteins | sample Lox_Sample_41_FD_206718 | JGI IMG/M metagenome (GOLD analysis project Ga0335082, IMG submission 206718) | Soil microbial communities from Loxahatchee National Wildlife Refuge, Florida, United States - Lox_Sample_4.1 | ecosystem: Environmental > Terrestrial > Soil > Wetlands | place: USA... | reverse complement strand
CGCGCCCGCATCCAGCGCGCGCCGCAAGTATCCAGCTCGGGCAAAGGTCGTGAGAATAATCACGCGCACCGAGGTGCCGCGGCGCTTCAATTCGGCAGCAACTTCAAGCCCGGTCATCGTCGGCATTTCAATGTCGGTGATGAATACCGACGGGCGGTGTTGCTGGATGAGCTTCAGCGCCTCATTGCCGGAGCGCGCGCGGGCGACGACCTCGATGTCGTCCTCCATTTCCAGCAGCGCTGCCAGCGCGCCGAGCACCATGGTCTGGTCTTCAGCGAGCAGCACTCGTATCTTGTCGCGTTTGGGAGTGGGCATGAATCAGCAGTTAGCATTTAGCACTTGGCATTTAGCAAAGGCTAACTTCTCAGAATACTAGGTGCCAAATGCTAAGTGCCAAGTGCTAATTGCTGACTACTAACGGCAATTCAATGACCAGCCGGGTGCCCTGGCCGGTCAGGCGCTCCAGAGAGCCTCCGATGGACTGCAAGCGTTCGCGCATCCCGCGCAGGCCGTTTCCCTCAGGAGCATCGCTACCGCGGCCATCGTCAGTAATCTCCAACCGGCAAAGCGCGTCTTCTTTCACCAGCCGCACTTCGCAGCGCTGTGCCTCGGCGTGACGCACGACGTTGGTCACCGCCTCGCGCAGCACCAGAGCCAGTACCGACTCCTGTGCCGGACTCAGCTCCAGCGGAGCGGTGTCGCACTTCAGGGTGACGCCGGCCGTCTCCAGCGCAGCCCGCGCCCGCGACAGCTCGGCGAAGAATCCATCGCTGCGATAGCCGCGGATTGCCTCGCGCACGTCCGCGAGTGCGGCGCGTGAAGTGTTCTCCACATCCTGCATCTCCAGTTTGGCGCGCTCAGGATCACGATCCACCAGCTTGCGCGCCAGCTCCGACTTGAGTGTGATGAGCGACAGCGTGTGTCCCAGAACATCGTGCAGGTCGCGAGCGATACGTTCGCGCTCGGCAACTTTGGCCAGATGCTCGATCTCGCTATTGGCCAGCCGCAACTCTTCCTTCTGGCAATGAGAGATCGCGGCAAAGTGGTTCGCGAGACCCACCAGCACAATCAGCAGCAGCATGGACACCCAGAAGCCAAAATCAAGGTGCAGGCGGTAATTGAAGAACACCAGCACGGCAATTTCCACCGCCATGAACCCCAGCACGCGAAGTCGGTTGGTGGTGAAGCTGCCGGCGGCCGCGCAATAGATGAGCAAGGTTGGCCCGCCGGAGTTGAAAGGTGCTGTCGCGACCGCGATCCCCAGCATGAGCAGGGTGCAGATCAAGCGGAAACGACCGCCGCGTGCGAAGGCCTGCAAGTAGAGCACAACGAAGACAAGGCCAACGATGGTGTTGGCGACCCAATAGAGCAGGCTGACATGCTTCCACCACGGGGAGGCGAAGAACCAGAACATGAAAGGAAGCCAGATCAGTGGCATCCACCAATGCTCTTTGTCAGGGTTGGGGTAGAACCGCCACCAGAGTCTTTTCAGTCGCTCCATGTCGTTCTGCTTTCCCTTATTGTCGCCCCGAGTGGTATTCCGGAACCAGTGTGTACCACAGCACGCCGGTGATGACCAGCGCCGCTCCCAGCTCCGGCCAGCGGCCCGTGAGCGCCAGCACGGTGAAGATGATCATTGCAACGATCCAGATTGTCCATTCAACAGTGCATTTGCTCATAACGTCACCGCTTTCCCCGCTAGCATTTGGCACTTCGCACTTGGCATTTGGCCGTCGAGCTACTTGGCTAAAGTGCTAATTGCCAAGTGCCAATGGCTGCCTCACCCATATGTCTCCCCCTCGTCCCGCCAGTAGCCATATGCCGCAAGCCCGATGAACAACAGCGTCATGCCAACTAGCGCCTCAATGTGCCCCCACACAGGACCGGGATCTGGACCCGTATGAATCGTTGTCAACGCCAACTGCGCGACATGATAGGGTGGCAGAACCTGCGCTACGTGCTGCAACACCTTCGGCAGAATGAAGATCGGGATCCACAAGCCCGAGCAAAACGACATCGGCAGATAGACAAGGTTCACCATCGCCGGCGCCGAATTCGGCTTGGCGAAGTATCCCAGCGCGAGTCCCATCGCACTGAAGGGGATCGAGCCAAGCACCAGCACGCACACCAGTTCCAGCGCCATGAGGGGTGGCATGCGCACTCCGCCGAAGGCCACCGCGACGGCCAGCAGCAGCAGCGAAATCGCAACCCCGAACACCATTGCGTTCACAATCTTCGCCAGAAAGTACGCCGGCAGCGGCATGGGAGAGGCGCGCTTCACCTGCAACCAGCCCTGGCCGCGCTCCATCGAAATGCCCACGCCGAAGCTGAACATGGCAACGCCCATCACGCCGTAGCACGCCATGGTGGCAAGCAAATAGGTTGCCGTCTGCATGCGGCCGGCATGGCCGCCGCCGGGCAGCACGATCCCAAACAGCACGTAAAACATGGTTGGGAACATCAGCGTCGAGATGGCGAAAATCGGCAGCCGCATATATTTCAGGATCTCGTACTTGGCTTCCAACGCGAACAGCACGATCCATTCGCCCAGTGTGCGGCGGGGGACCGCGAGCGTCGCGGGCATTGTTGTAGTGGCCATGAATCGTTCTCCTTTTACCGGTCCGGCACTTGGCATTTGGCATTTGGCCGTGTGGCTCTTGCCAAGTGCTGAATGCCAAGTGCTAAGTGCTGCTTTTGCTGGTCAGCGATAAGAACGCCTCTTCCAGCCCGGCATTCGTGACTTCCAAATCCGACAGCCATTCGTCACGGCGCAACAGCTCGCGCACCACTGGCTCGGCAGCGCTCACCTGAATCTCAAGTGCCTGCCGATCTTCTTTCACGGCCAGAACGCCCGGGATGCCCGCAACCTCGCCCAGTGGCAGGCGCGTGGCGCAGCGAATTCGCTTGCCTGCGGCTTTGGCCTTGATCTCCGACGGCGTGCCCTCGGCGACGATCTCCCCATGCTGCAGCACCAGGATGCGATCGGCCAGCGCATCGGCTTCGTTCAGGTAGTGCGTGGTCAGCAGCACGGTCTTGCCACGCGCGATCAGCAGGCGGATCTGCGACCACATCAGGCGCCGCGCCTCTACGTCCATGCCAACCGTCGGCTCGTCGAGAAAGAGCAGGTTGGGGTCGCCGCAGATCGAGAGTGCGAACATCACGCGCTGCTTCTGCCCGCCTGACAGCTCGCCGAAGCGGCGGTCCCTGATCTCCTCCAGGCCAGCGGCGCGCAGCGTCTCTTCGATGGGCAGCGGCCTGGGGTAATACGACGAGAACAGATGGACGTGCTCGCGGACCTTCAGCGTCTCGGGCACGCGCGCCACCTGCAGCATGGCTCCGCAGCGCGAACGCACCGCCAGGCTGCGAGGATCGGCGCCAAACACCGACACGCTGCCGCCATCCGTCTTGGCTAGCCCCAGCAGAATGCGCACCAGCGTGGTCTTGCCTGCGCCGTTGGGGCCAAGCAGCGCCAGCAGTTCGCCGGAGCGCAGCTCGATGCTCACGCCTTTCAGCGCGGTCGTCTCGCCGTAATGCTTGCTCAGGTTGCGAGTGCGCGCCACCGTGGTCTGCTGCGGCGCTAAGTAAGGGATGAATTCTGCGATTGCCGTTGACATCGTCTGCTCCAGCCGGGGCTGTCGTATCCGGCTACAGTTGCGATGATCGCTCTTCGGCGCGGGGGGTCAACAGTGTGGATTGTCAGCAGCGGCAAATGACAAATGTCAGGGACAAGCGCCCCGCCAAATGAAGGCGGAATGGGACACCCCCATGCCACAGCCTTCCTTCAGATTTCCACTTCCCGATACAACTCGTCATGATGCGCTAATATCCTAAGCTGGAGATGCGCGCACAAATCAAGCTCGGACGGATTGCCGGTATCTCCATCGGGCTGCACTTCAGTTGGCTCATCATTGCCGTGCTGATCACGCTCTCGCTCGCCGACCACTTTCGCACCACCATGCCGGCCTGGAACAGCGCGCTGGTTTGGTCGGTCGCGGTCGTGACATCGATCCTCTTCTTTGTCACGCTGCTGATGCACGAGCTGGCGCATTCGCTGGTCGCCCAAGCCAAGGGACTGCGGGTGCGAGCCATCACGCTATTCGCTTTGGGCGGCGTGTCGCAAATCGAGAAGGAGTCGCCCGACGCCAAGACCGAGTTTTTGATTGCCATCGTCGGCCCGCTCTGCAGCCTCGCGATTGGGGCGATTTGCCTGCTGGTGGCCCGCGGACTGGGCTGGACCGTAGGCGCCGAAGCTCAAACCCCTGCCGTCGCGGTGCTGGTGTGGCTCGGCTATATCAACTTCGTCCTGGCCGTCTTCAATATGATTCCCGGCTACCCCCTCGATGGAGGACGCGTGCTGCGGGCCGCCATCTGGTGGGGCAACCGAAACGCCGTTCGTGCCACCCAGTTGGCGGCGCGGGTGGGCCAGGGCATCGCGTTTCTGTTCATCTTGTTCGGCCTCTTCCGCTTTTTCGTGGGAGCGAATTTCGGCGGCCTGTGGCTAGCCTTTATCGGCTGGTTTCTGCTGGAAGCCTCGCGCAGCAGCTACGCCCAGGTCGAAATCATGGACGAGCTGCGCGACCGCAAAGTTTCCGACATCATGGACCGCGACTGCCAGGTCGTGGGCCCCCACCTCAGCCTCCAGGACTTTGTGAATGAATACCTGTTGCGCAGCGGACGCCGCTGCTTCGTCGTCGTACAGGACAACCGCCTTGTCGGACTGATAACACCCAACGAGGTACGGCAAGTGGATCGCGAACAGTGGCAGCAAACCAGTATCCAGAGCGTGATGGTGCCGGCCGCCAAGCTTCGCACCGTCGCGCCCGACACTCCCGCCACCAAGGCGCTGGAGATCATGAGCAGCCAGGACATCAATCAAATGCCCGTCATTTCCGACGGCCGGCTCGAGGGCATCTTCTCCCGTGGCAATATCGTGAACTTCCTTCGCAACCGGGCGGAGGTTATGAAGCGCTGAGTCGAGCGGGCGGCGCGTGGTTTCCCGGGTGCCTCCCATCACCCCAAATTGTGACCCCAGTCACTGCCCTAACGTCCGTCTAAGGCCCACACTCAAGAGTAATGATGAGGAGAACTGGGCTGTCTGCGCACCCTGCCTCTGGCGCCGACTTGCCTGGTGAAAGGGGTATCGCCATGTTGCTCGCATATCGGCTGGTAAAGCTGATCGAAAGCCATTCTGACGGCTTAGCCCGTAGCCTTCACAAACGTTATCTCGAAGATCCCCGGTGCTCGGCCTACGCCAATGTCCCGGAAACTGAGCTAACCCAGCGCGTCTATGAGGTTTATCGCCATCTCGGCGAGTGGCTGCTGGCCAAGACCGAATCCGAAGTCGAGGCACGTTATCTGGAGATCGGCGCCAAGCGCGCCGAGCAGGGCGTGCCTGTCAGCCAGGTCATCTGGATGATATGCCTCGTCCGCCAAAACCTGTGGGACTACCTGCAGAAGCACGCCGAGCTTGAGCGCCCTGCCGAGATCTTCGCCGAAGTCGAGTTACAGGAGATGCTCGACCAGTTCTTTGACCACGCCGTGTATTACGCCGCGCTTGGACATGAGCGCGCGATGGCCGGGTATCCCGCGGTAAGCCAAGAAGTGACTGCATAGGAGATCTATGTCCTGGATTGACCAGTACCGCAGCAAATTGATGAATCCCAGCGAGGCCGTGACCTGCGTCGAGTCGAACATGCGGGTGTACATCCACCCGGGATGCGCCGAGCCGGAGGCCTTGGTTGAAGCCCTGATGGCGCGCGCCCCGTTCGTAAAGAACGTTGAGGTCATGCACCTGCTCACCTTTGGCACCTCGCCGTACTGCGCGCCGGAGATGGAGCAGCACTTCCGCCACAATGCGCTGTTTGTCGGGCCGAACGTGCGCGAGGCCGTTCATGCCGGGCGCGCCGACTACACGCCGATTTTTCTCGGCGAAGTCGAGGCCCTGTTTGAGAGCGGCGAAATGCCGATCGATGTCGCCTTCATCCAGGTTTCGCCCCCGGACCCGCACGGGTTTTGCAGCTTTGGAGTCGGTGTCGACACCACGCTCACTGCGGCCAAGTACGCCCATCGCGTGGTGGCGCAGGTGAACGCGCAGATGCCGCGTACCTACGGCGACAGCTTCATTCATGTCAGCCAGCTCGATGCCATCGTCGAAGTCTCGCAGCCGCTGTGTGAGCTGAAGAAGCAAGGCAGCGATCCGGTACATAACGTGATTGGCGCGAACGTCGCTTCCCTGATCGAAGACGGGGCTGTCTTACAATGTGGGATAGGCGGCATACCTGATTCGGTTCTGCCCAATCTAATGGACCGCCAGGACCTGGGCGTGCACACCGAACTGATCTCTGACAATGTGATACCTCTGGTAGAAGCCGGCGTGATCACCGGCGAGCGCAAGAACTTCAAGCCGCGCAAGATCATTCTCGGCTTCGTGCTGGGCAGCAAGCAGCTCTTCGATTTCGTGGATGAGAACCCGATCTTTGAGTTCCATCCCTCGGCCTACACCAACGATCCGTTCCGCATTGCGCAAAACCATCGCATGGTGGCCATCAACTCGGCTATCGAAGTCGATCTCACGGGCCAGGTCTGTGCCGAGACCATCGGCGCGCGCTTCTACAGCGGCTTTGGCGGACAGCTCGACTTCATCCGCGGCGCCGCAAGATCCAAGGGAGGCAAGCCGATCATCGCGCTGCCTTCTACCGCCAAGGATGAGACGGTTTCACGCATCGTGCCTCGCCTGGCTCACGGCGCCGGCGTGCTCACGGGACGCGCCGACGTGCACTACGTAGTCACCGAGTACGGCATTGCCTACCTGCACGGCCGCACCGTTCGCCAGCGGGCCGAGGCCCTGATCCAGATCGCCCATCCCAAGTTCCACAACGAGCTTTATGAGTATTGCGAGAAGCAGCGCTGGTTCCGGCGCAATGCTCTGGAGGAAACCAAGGAGAATCATGCCCACTCAATCGCAACCGCGCGGTAACGTCACCATCGACGTCGAAGAATGCAAAGGCTGCGGGCTGTGCGTGGAGTCGTGCCCGCCCAAGTGTCTGTATCTGGCGCCAGAACTGAGCAAGTACGGCGTGCATCCCGCTGTGTATACCGGACAGGATTGCACCGGCTGCGGCGCCTGTTTCTGGTGCTGCCCCGAGCCGGGCGCCATCACGGTCTATCGCCTCATCCCGCCACTTAAAGTTGACGGCGCTGTGCTCAGCGCCAACCAGGGAGAGAACCATGCGCCAGCTATGTAAAGGCAATGTCGCCGTCGTCAAAGGCGCGGTACTCGCCGGCTGCCGGGCCTTTTATGGATACCCCATCACCCCGGCAAGCGAGATTGCAGAATATGCCGCCCTCCTCATACCGGAAGTGGGCGGTACTTTTTTGCAGGCAGAGAGCGAAGTCTCAGCCATCAACATGGTCTATGGCGCAGCGTCTGCGGGGCAGCGCGTGATGACCGCTTCTTCCGGCCCGGGCTTGAGCCTGATGCAGGAAGGCATCTCCTACATTGCGGGATCCGAGCTGCCCTGCGTCATCGTTGACGTGGTGCGCGGCGGGCCGGGGCTGGGCAACATCGCGCCCGAGCAGAGCGACTACTTCTGCTGCGTCAAAGGGGGAGGCCACGGTTGCTATCGCAATATCGTGCTCGCCCCCGGCTCGGTGCAGGAGATGTTCGACCTGACTGTGCTCGCCTTCGAGCTGGCCGACCGCTATCGCAACCCGGTCATCATCATGACGGACGGCTACGTCGGCCAGATGCAGGAGCCTCTGGAGATCAAGCTGCGCGACATCGAGCCGCCCGCGAAAGACTGGGCCGTCAAAGGCACGAAAGAAACGCAGAAGAACGTCATCACCTCGATTTTCCTGGAGCCGGACGAGCTCGAAGCGCACGTTCGCAAGCTCGAAGCCAAGTATCAGCTCGCGCAGGAGCTGGAAAGCCGCAGCGAAAACTACCTGACAGAAGACGCCGACATTTTGCTGATTGGCTTCGGCATCGTGTCGCGCGTGCTTCGCTCGACGGTGGACCAGCTCCGCGCGCAAGGCGTAAAAGCCGGGCTGTTCCGGCCGATCACGCTGTGGCCGTTCCCGTCTCGCGAGCTGCGCGAAACGGCAAAGACCGTGAAGTCGGCCATGGTGGTCGAGCTCAGCACCGGCATGATGCTGGAAGACGTGAAGCTGACGCTGGATGGCTCGCTGCCGATCGAGTTCTACGGGCGTGCCGGCGGCAACGTGCCCATGGCGGAAGAAGTTACCGCACAGGTGTTTTCGCGCATCGCGGCGCTGGTGTGATGAGCTGTGTAAAGCATCGCTACGGGTGTGAAACCTGGCGATGGGAACCTTCGAGTCAGGGCACGACCTCGGTCGTGCCGCATAGTTCTTTGTTATTTCGATTCGCAAGCGGCTTTAGCCGCTGAGGCGGAAGCGGCGCACAACCTGTTTCGAGGTGTTGCGACTGCCGCTAAACAACGAATGCTCCAGTCCCGCAGGGACGAAATAGCTTAGCCCAGGACGGAGCCGAAGGCGGAGTCCTGGGTAACGCGGTATTACGAATGCGAGTCCCTTTAGGGACGGCACAAAAAGCAGGTCCTTCGGGGACTCACGTCCCCTCAGGATGACAAGAGTTGTTGGTGGGTTGAAACTGCACGCCTGAAGGCGTGCTCCACCCAAACGGGGAGGAACTTGTGGAAGGCTACCAGGTTGTCTACGAAAAATCGCCGGCGTTCTACGACAAATACGAGCGCAAGGCGGAACTGCAGCAGCAGACCCACTATTGTCCCGGCTGCGGCCACGGCATCGCGCACAAGCTGATCGCCGAAGCCCTCACCGAACTCGGCGTGCAGGATAACGCCATCCTCGTCAGCCCTGTCGGCTGCTCGGTGTTTGCCTACTACTACTTCGACGTCGGCAATGTTCAAGTCGCTCATGGCCGCGCACCGGCGGCGGCAACTGCGCTGAAGCGCGCCAACCCTCACTCCATCGTGATGTCGTACCAGGGCGATGGCGACCTCGCGGCCATCGGCACGGCGGAGATTGTTCACGCCGCCAACCGCGGCGAGAACATTACCGTGTTCTTCATCAACAACTCGATCTACGGCATGACGGGCGGGCAGATGGCTCCCACCACGCTGCCCGGTCAGGTGAGCACCACCACTCCCTGGGGACGCCGCGCCAATAACGAAGGCCTGCCGCTGCACGTCTGCGAGTTGCTCGCCTCGCTCGAGACTCCTACGTATATCGAGCGCGTCGCGCTGTGCGACATGAAGAACATCACCAAGGCGAAGAAGGCGGTGAAGAAGGCGCTGGAGATCCAGAAGAACGGCGGCGGCTTCACCCTGGTCGAGATGCTCTCGCCCTGTCCGACCATCATGAAGATGGATCCGGTGGTCGCGCGCAAGTGGGTCGCCGATACGCTGGTGAAGGCGTTCCCGCTAGGCATCTTCCGCGATCGCAAGCCCGAGCTGCCGCCTTCGGCGAAAGTGCCGCATAAGACGCTTGCCGAAGCGCTGGAGCTGGACACCGATGCCGCGCCGGAAACCGCGTCCCAGCACCGTCATCACACCCGCGAGGTGACGGTGAAGTTCGCCGGCTTCGGCGGGCAAGGCGTCCTGCTCATGGGCCAGCTACTGGCTGAGATGGGCCTGCGCGAGAAGATGGAAGTAAGCTGGCTGCCGTCTTATGGGCCGGAGATGCGCTCCGGCAGTGCGCACTGCCACGTCACGCTCTCCCACGAACGCATCGGAACACCGCTCATCTCGCGGCCTGAAGTGCTGGTCGCCATGAACGAGCTCTCGCTGCGCAAGTTCGCCTCCAGCGTGATTTCAGGCGGGATCATCCTTTATAACCGCGACAAGCTGCCCGAGGACTTCAGCATCACCCACGCGCGCGTGGTGTGCGTGCCGGCTTCAGACATTGCCGACCGCCTGGGCTCAACCAAGGTCGCCAACGTCGTGATGCTGGGCGCCCTGCTGGAAGAAACCGAGTGCTTGCCCTCCGACACAGCCGTCGAAGTTCTGGAAGATACGGTCACGAACCCGAAGCTGCTGGAACTCGACCGCCAGGCCCTGAAGGCCGGTCGTGACTATGTCGACATGGAAGTGGAAGTCGGCGCCGTCGCCCAGCCGGACGGGTATTCGTACTGAGGTGGAGCGCCGAGCTTTAGCGGGTGCCCGACACATTCCAATGTTTGGAATGTGTGGGACTTACACTGCACGAGCCAGGACGGCAGACGAGACTTGAAATGCGCCTGGGAGCAAGCAAGTCGGCTCCATACTTCTGAGTTAAATCAGCGCGTCGAACGTGAACGTCCGTCATCCCACTGTCGTGAAAGTGAGGGGTAAGTCCTTTCTATTCAGCATACAGGGTTCAGGCCCTTATTTTCATACTCTGTGGTGCGGGACGGCGCATGTCGTCTCTTTCCGAACGAAGGAATGAGCGGCGGCACCCCGGCACCGTCCGTGCTGCAATTCCGGCTTGGGGAGCCAATCTCTTCCATTGACGTGGCCCCCAGGAGCGAGTAAGCCGCTGCCCCCCTTTGTTACCCCTACAGAGATTGTTGGGGGTACCCCATGAAGGTGTGGAAGCTGAGCATTCTTGCCCTGGTGGCAGGCTGTTTGATGTTGGCCGAGCCGCATGCGATCGCGAAAGGCGGGGAGCAGCACCCCGTCATCCAGAAAGCGAGCGAAAGCGGCCTATGGCCGCGTCATCAAACTAGTGTAGCGTCTCCAAAATAGCTATACAGGCAATGCCTGTCGCGCGCGCTGGATCTTGCGCAAGATCTCTTCCCCCTTGGCATTCCAGGTGTAAGGCTTGGGATTTGCATT
>Ga0335082_10009097_pt1 | contig 10812 bp, 10 predicted proteins | sample Lox_Sample_41_FD_206718 | JGI IMG/M metagenome (GOLD analysis project Ga0335082, IMG submission 206718) | Soil microbial communities from Loxahatchee National Wildlife Refuge, Florida, United States - Lox_Sample_4.1 | ecosystem: Environmental > Terrestrial > Soil > Wetlands | place: USA... | reverse complement strand
GCTTGCCGGTGCCGCGCTCGCCATGGTCACCGCGCTGCAAGCCTTCATCAACATGGGCGTGGCGGTCAGTCTGTTGCCGGCCAAGGGCATGACGCTTCCATTCATTTCCTATGGCGGTTCGTCGCTCTTTGCGGTGGCTCTCACCATGGGATTCGCGCTGGCGGTGACGCGGCAACGGCCCACGCTCGAGCGCCGCGAGCGGCCATGGTTCGGACAGGGCAAGGCGGCGCGCGCATGACCACCATCGTGCTCAGCGCCGGCGGCACCGGCGGTCATCTCTTTCCCGCGCAGGCACTGGCGGCGGAGCTGGTCAAGCGCGGCAAGACCATCGTGGTGATGACGGATCGGCGCGGCACGAATTACGCCAGCGCCTTTCCGGGCGCGGCCATCGAGACCGTTTCCTCGGCGGCGTTCTCGGACCGCTCGCTTCTTGGGCTGCTCGCGGCACCGTTCGAGATCGTCACTGGCGTCGTTCAGGCATTCGTCAAGCTTCTTCGGCTCAAGGCTCGCGCCGTGGTCGGCTTTGGCGGCTATCCCAGTCTGCCGGTGATGATCGCCGCCTGGCTCGGCCGCTATCCCAGCGCGATTCTGGAACAGAATGCGGTTACCGGCCGCGCCAACCGCGCGGTAATGGACAAAGTGCGCGTGATGGCCGCGGCGTTCCCGATCGCGCGTTTTGCACCGAAGGACGCTTCCAAGATCGTCCTCACGGGCAATCCCTTGCGGCCGGAGGTAATTGCGCTTGCCGGCAGTGCGTATGAGAAGCCCACAGACTCCGGCCCGCTGCGACTGCTCGTGTTCGGCGGCAGCCAGGGCGCGCGCGCCCTGAGTGAGCTCGTTCCGGCCGCGGTGGCGCTGCTTCCGCCGGCTTTTCGTTCGCGGCTCGACATCGTGCAGCAATGCCGGCCGGAGGATCTCGAGCGGGTCCGCGCGGCCTATGCGACGGCCGGAGTGAAGGTCGAACTCGCCAGCTTCTATCGCGACATGCCCAAACGGCTCGTCCGCTCGCAGCTCGTGATCGCACGTGCTGGCGCGGGCACCGTGAGCGAACTCATGGCGATCGGGCGTCCGGCTATCCTCATCCCGCTGCCGCACGCGCTCGACGACAATCAGACCCCCAATGCGGAGATTCTTGAGAAGGCACATGCCGGCTGGCGCGTGGCGCAAGCCGCGCTGACGCCGGAAAAGCTGGCCGGGATGATCAAGCTCGCCTTCTCCGATCCGGACGACCTTGCGCGCCGCGCCGCCAATGCGCACGCGCTCGCGCGGCTCGATGCTGTGCAACGACTCGCCGACATCGCCGAAGACCTGGCCCGATCTTCCGAGAGGGCAGCCGCATGAAGCCGGTCCAGACCCGCGTGCCTCTCGACATCGGCGCCATCCACTTCATCGGCATCGGCGGCATCGGCATGAGCGGCATCGCCGAGATCATGCACAATCTCGGCTACAAGGTGCAGGGCTCGGACGCCGTCGAGAATGCCAATGTGCGGCGCCTGCGCAAGATGGGTATCGTGGTCAACGTGGGTCACGCCGCGGCGAATCTCGAGCAAGCCCATGCGGTGGTCTATTCCTCCGCCGTCAAGCCCGGCAATATCGAACTCGAAGAAGCCCGCAAGCTCAATCTGCCGCTGGTCCGTCGCGCGGAAATGCTGGCCGAGATCATGCGGCTCAAATCCTGCGTCGCCATCGCCGGCACCAACGGCAAGACCACGACAACGACGATGGTGGCGGCGCTGCTCGACGCCGGCGGTCTCGATCCCACCGTCGTCAATGGCGGCATCATCAACGCCTATGGCACCAACGCGCGGCTCGGTGCAGGCGATTGGGTCGTGGTCGAGGCGGACGAAAGCGACGGCACCTTCCTGCGCCTGCCCGCCACCATCGCCGTGGTCACCAATGCCGATCCGGACCATCTCGACTACTACGGCACGTTCGACAAGATGCGCGATGCCTTCCAGCGATTCGTCGAGAACGTGCCGTTCTATGGTTTTGCCGTGCTCTGCATCGATCATCCGGAGGTTCAGGCGATGGTCGGCCGCATCACCGATCGCCGTATCGTGACCTATGGACTCTCGCCGCAGGCCGATATGCGCGCGTTGAACGTGCTATGCGCAAGGCATGTCCTGCTACGACATCGTCGTCACCGATCGGCGCAAGAACAGCGAGTGCCGCATCGAGGGCATCCGCCTGCCCATGCCCGGCGAACACAACGTGCAGAATTCGCTTGCCGCGATCACGGTGGCGCGCGAGCTTGGCATCCCCGTCGATACCATTCGCGATGCGCTCGGCCGCTTCGGCGGCGTCAATCGCCGCTTCACCAAGGTGGGCGAGTGGAACGGCGCGGCGATCATCGACGATTACGGCCACAATCCATTCAAGATTGCCGCCGCGCTGAAAGCGGCGCGCCAAGCCTATTGCGGACCGGTGGTCGCCGTCGTCCAGCCGCACCGCTACACCCGCCTGCGCGACACCTGGGAGCAGTTCTGTTCCTGTCTCAACGACGCCGATGTGGCGATCATCGCTCCCGTCTATCCCGCCGGAGAACAGCCGATCGAAGGCATCGACCGCGACAGCTATGCCGACGCGCTGCGCAGTCACGGTCACCGCAATGTGCTGACGATCGACGGCGCGGCCGATCTCGCTTCCGCGGTGAAGCCGTTTGCCAAGGAAGGCGGCGCCATCGTGCTGCTCGGCGCGGGCTCGATCTCGCAATGGGCGGCGGGCCTCGAAGATGCATTGAAGGGGCCGGCATGATGATGACGCGGCCCTGCGACGCGCTTCCGCCCGTGCGCGGCTCCTATGCGGAGCGCGCGCCGCTCAAGGATCTCGTCTGGTTCCGCGCCGGAGGTCCGGCCGAAATCTTGTTCCGCCCCGCCGATGCAGACGATCTTGCCACCTTTCTCTATGCGCGCACGCCCGAAACACGGGTCAGCGTCGTCGGCGTGGGTTCGAACCTGCTCGTGCGCGATGGCGGGATTCCCGGCGTCGTCATTCGCCTGCCCTCTGCCTTCGGCAAGATCGCCGTCGAAGGCACGCGCGTCCGCGCCGGCGCAGCCGCGCTCGATGCCGCGGTGGCGCGCGCGGCGGCGGATGCGGGCACCGGCGGCCTGGAATTCCTGCGCGGCATTCCCGGCACCATCGGCGGCGCGCTCAAGATGAACGCCGGCTGTTACGGCCGCGAGATCAAAGACATCTTTGTCGAAGCCACGGCCATCGACGGGCGGGGCGGCAAGCACGTCCTCACAGCCGCCGATATGGGTTTCGTCTACCGCAAGGCACAGGTGCCCGAGGATTTCATCTTCGTCGAAGCGCTCTTCGAAGGCTCCAAAGACGATCCTGCGGCGGTGAGGTCTCGCATGGAGGCGCTGGTCGCGCAGCGCGAGTCCACCCAACCGGTCAAGTCGCGCACCGGCGGCTCGACCTTCAAGAATCCGCCCGGCCACAAGGCCTGGGAGCTGATCGACAAGGCGGGCTGCCGAGGCCTCAAGCACGGCGCCGCCCAGGTGAGCGAGAAACACTGCAATTTCCTCATCAATACCGGCGATGCCACCGCGGCCGACATCGAGGCCCTTGGCGAAGAAGTCCGCGCGCGCGTGAAGGCCCAATTCGGCGTTGAGCTCGAATGGGAGATCAAGCGGGTGGGGGTCGCCCCGCGCTCGGAGAGCGCATTATGAAAACCGGCTTCCATCGCGTCGCAGTTCTCCTCGGCGGACGCTCCGCGGAACGCGAGGTCAGCCTGTCTTCCGGCGCAGGCTGCGCGCGCGCGCTACGCGAGGAGGGCTTCGACGTCGTCGAGATCGATCCGGGCGAAGAGCCCGGCCATCAGATCCTGCAAGCCCGACCCGACTGCGTCTTCAATGCGCTGCATGGCCGCTACGGCGAGGACGGCTGCATCCAGGGCGTGCTCGAACTGTTGCGCATTCCCTACACGCATTCGGGCGTGCTCGCCTCGGCGCTCGCCATGCACAAGGAGCGCACCAAGGACGTCTACCGCGCCGCCGGCATCCCGGTGGTCAAGTCCATCGTCGCCGACCGCCGCGAGGCCGGTCGCGAACATCTGATGGAGCCGCCCTACGTCATCAAGCCGGTGAACGAAGGCTCGTCCGTCGGCGTCTACATCATCCGCAAGGGCGACAACCGTCCGCCGTCGGAACTCACCAAGCCGGAATGGAATCTGACCGACGAGATGATGGTCGAAGAATATGTGCCGGGCCGGGAGCTGACCGTGACGGTATTGGGCGGCGAGGCGCTCGGCGTCACCGAGATCACGACGGACCTCGCCTTCTACGATTACGAAGCCAAATATGCGGCTGGCGGCTCGCGCCACACGATACCCGCGCAGGTTCCAAGAGCCGTCGCCGAAGAGGCGATGCGGCTTTCCGTGGTGGCGCACAAGGTGCTCGGCTGCCGCGGCGTGACGCGCACCGATTTCCGCTACGACGACACCGGCTCAAAACATCGGCTGATCGCGCTGGAGACTAATACCCAGCCTGGCATGACGCCGACCTCGCTGGTGCCGGAGCAGGCCGCCTATGTCGGCATGAGCTACGCCAAGCTCTGCCGCTGGATGGTGGAGGACGCCTCATGCGACCGGTAAGGCTCGAACGGGCCCCGCCATCGCGCAAGCCATCGCCGAGGGGGCGAGGCGGCAAACGCGCCGAACCTCAAGCCAGTTTTGGCAAGCGCAGGAAAAAGCCCGGTCCGATTTCACGGCTCTATTGGCGCCTGCGTGGCTGGCTCTCGTTCCGCAGCCCGATGATCGCGCTCTCGATGAGCCTCGTCGGCTTGGCCCTTATCGCGGCCTTGTTCGTCAGCGGCGCGGTCGCCCGCACGATTGGACGCGTCGAGCGCGCCCTGGACGGCTTCGTCGCCGAAACCGGCTTTGGAATTTCGGAAGTTCACCTGGCGGGCAATGTGCATACGCCGCCAGAGACCATTCTGGCCGCGTTGGGCTTCCAGCCAGGGCAGTCGATTTTCGCCGCCGATCTGCAAACCGCGCGGCTGCGTCTCAAGCAGCTCGACTGGGTGTCCGACGCCGACGTCCAGCGCCGCTATCCCGACGCCATCAGCGTGCGGCTGGTGGAGAAACTGCCCTTCGCGCTGTGGAAGTCGCCGTCGGGAACGGTCTATGTCGTCGAACGCTCCGGAGGACTCATCACCGACAAAGACATCGCGCGGTTCGTCAAGCTGCCGCTTTTACTCGGCGACGCCGCACCGGCGCAGGCGGCCGACATCGTCGACGCCGTCGCCCAGCATCGCGCCATCGCCGCGCGCATCAAGGCGTATGAGCGCGTCTCGCAACGGCGCTGGAACCTGATCCTGGACGGCCCGGTGGTCGCCAAGCTGCCGGAAACCGGGTGGCAGAAGGAGCTGGATACGCTCGAACACATGATCGTCGACCAGGGCGTGCTGGAGCGCGCGGTGGACGAAATCGATCTGCGCATTCCGTCTCACTATTTCTTCGGGCTCAAAGGGGCCAAGCCCGAGCCCAAACATGTCGATCGGGGGAGTGAACTTTAGATGGGTGAAGCCGTGCGATTGCGCGCCGTCGGAGAGGTGCCAGCCTACCGGCCGGGCCTTGTCACCGCGCTGGATATCGGATCGTCGAAGATCGCCTGCCTCATCGGGCGCGCCGAGCATGGAAGCTTGCGCATCCTCGGTGCCGCGCTGCGCGAGAGCCAAGGCATCCGCGGCGGAACCGTTGTCAGCCTCGACCTGGTCGAGGAATCGATCCGCGATTGTGTTGCGGCGGCGGAGAACCACGCCGATGCGCGCATCCAGAACGTGCTGATCTCGGTCAATTGCGGCAACCCCACCAGCGTGACTTCGCGCGCGGCAATGGCGCTGGACGGCGCGCTCGTCACCGACGCGCATCTGCGCGCGCTGCTGGCCGACGGCCGCAACAAATGCGTGCTGGAAGGCCATGAGATCATCCAAAGCGCACCGACCGCCTATGTGGTCGACGAGGCGCGCGGCGTACGCGACCCTTCGGGCATGTACTGCCAGCGCATCGGCGTCGCCATGCATGCGGTGGCGGTCAAACCGTCGCCGTTCCAGAACCTCAAGCTCGCCGTGGAACGCTGCCACCTGAACGTGGTGGCGGCGCTGTTCGCGCCCTATGCCAGCGGCCTTGCCACGCTCAGCGAAGACGAGAAGCAGCTCGGCGCGATCCTGGTCGACATGGGCGCGGGCGCGACCTCCATTGCGGTGTTTCTCGAAGGTCATCTTGTCCATGCCGATGTCGTGCCGATGGGCGGTTTGCAGGTCACCACCGATCTGGCCCGCATGCTCTCGGCGCCGCTCTCGGCCGCCGAGCGCAGCAAGACGCTGTTCGGCGCGGCGCTGGGCGACATGGAAGCCAATGCCGACGTGGTGGCCATCCACCAGATGGGCGAGGACGGCGACGAAGCGGCGATGCGCGTGCCGCGCTCGATGCTGACGCGCATCATCCAGGCCCGGCTCGAAGAAACCCTGGGCGAAGTGCAGGCGCGGTTGCGGGCCTCCGGCTTCGACGTCGCCGCCGGGCGCCGTGCGGTGTTGACCGGCGGGGCCTGCCAGCTGGCGGGCTTGCGCGAATTGGCATCTCGTATCCTCAACAAACAGGTCCGCATCGGACGCCCGCAGGCGCTTTCGGGTCTGCCGGCGGCGTCGCTTGGACCGGACTATTCGACGGCGGTCGGATTGGTGCTTGCCGGTGCCACGATGGCGCCCGAGATCCTCAACCCCGCTCCCATCGAAGCACGATCCGATGCGGGTCGCGGCTGGCTCAGGCGGTTGACCGGCGGCCTTATCCGGTGATTCAACAATAAGAATCGGCGAATCAGTTGGGCGTTAGTGGCGTGAATCAAAGGGCGGCGTGCGTTAGGCCAGGGAGAAAAACATGGCGATCAATCTGAAGGCGCCCGAGTTGAGAGAATTGCGTCCCCGAATCACGGTGCTCGGCGTGGGCGGCGCCGGCGGCAATGCGGTCAACAACATGATCGCGGCCAAGCTCGAAGGCGTCGACTTCATCGTCGCCAATACCGATGCCCAGGCGCTGGCGCAGTCAAAGGCCGAACGCCGCATCCAGATCGGCGCGCAGGCGACCGAAGGGCTCGGCGCCGGCGCCCAACCCGATGTCGGGCGCGCCGCGGCTGAGGAATCGCTCGACGAGATCCTCGAGCAGCTCTCGGGCTCGCATATGGTCTTCATCACCGCCGGCATGGGCGGCGGCACGGGAACGGGCGCGGCACCCGTGATCGCCAGGGCCGTGCGCGAGCTCGGAGTGCTCACCGTCGGCGTCGTCACCAAGCCTTTCGCCTTCGAGGGCGACAACCGCATGCGGCTGGCCGAACGGGGCATCCAGGAGCTCCAGCAGCACGTCCACACCCTGATCGTCATCCCCAACCAGAATCTGTTCCGCGTCGCCAACGACCGCACCACCTTCGCCCAGGCCTTCGCCATGGCCGACGAGGTGCTGCATTCCGGCGTGCGCGGCGTCACCGACCTGATCGTGATGCCGGGCCTGATCAATCTCGACTTCGCCGACATCAAGGCGGTGATCTCCGAGATGGGCAAGGCGATGATGGGCACAGGCGAGGCGGAAGGCGAGAGCCGCGCCGAGAAGGCGGCCGACATGGCGATCTGCAATCCGCTGCTCGACGACGTGTCGATGAAGGGCGCGCGCGGCGTGCTCATCAACATCACCGGCGGACCGGACCTGATGCTGTTCGAGGTCGAACAGGCCGCCAACCGCGTGCGCGCCGAGGTCGATCCCGACGCCAAGATCATCTTCGGGTCGACTATACTCGACAATATGGAAGGCCGCATCCGCGTCTCCGTCGTCGCCACCGGTATCGATGCGGCCGAGATGCGCCTGCCGCGCAACGTCGAGCCGCTGAGGCCGGCGATGCGCCCCACGCCGCTTCGCCCGGAAGCCAAGGTGGAACCGCTCGCCGCGCCCGCGCCGGTCAACCAAGTGATGCGCCAGCAGGAAGTGCTGGCCGCCGAGATGAACGCCGCGCCCGCTCCGGTTTCGCCGCAGGAAGATTACATCCTGGGCGGCGAACAGACTGCGGAGGCCATCGACGAGCCGATCCCGGTCGCGATCCGCCCGGTGCAGCGCGTCAGGCCCGCCGCCATGGAGCCCGCCTCGGAACCTGAGCGCCGCGGCTGGGGGTTCCTTGGCCGGCGCAAACCGCGCGAAGACATGCGCGTCGAACCCATGGCGCCGATCCAGCGTCCGGTGGCGCCGCGCGCCAGCAGCCAGGTCCTGTCGCGCCCGGTCCAGCCTGTCGAGCCCGCAAAGCCAGCGGCCCCGGCGCCGGATGATCTCTTCCCCGATCACAAGCGCGACGACCAGTTCGAGATCCCCGCCTTCCTCAGGCGCCAGACGAACTAGGGTCCAGGGCTGTCATCCCTGCCAAGCGCTGCGTTGGCAGCGCGCGAGCCGGGACCCATTAAGCAAGCGACGCGGTGGGTCCCGGGTCTCGCTAACGCTCGCCCGGGATGACAGGATGATCGAATGCCCCGCCGCACTTTAGCAACCGAGATCACGGCCACCGGCACCGCGCTGCATGCCGGCACGCAGGTGCGCATGACGCTCGCGCCCGCGAAGCCCGGAAGCGGCATCGCGTTTCGCCGCGCCGATCTCGGCGTTGAGATTCCGGCACGCTACGACGCCGTGACCGAAACCAACCTCGGCACCGTCATCGCGAAGGACGGTGCCAGTGTCGGCGTGGTCGAGCATCTGATGGCGGCCGTCGCCGGCGCGGAGATCGACGATCTGCTGGTCACGGTCGACGGTCCCGAGCCGCCGATCCTCGATGGCGACGCGCTCTCCTATCTTGCGCTGATCGAGAAGGCCGGCATCCAGGAACATCGGGCGCCGCGTGCGGCGATCGAAGCGCTCGCGCGGGTGGAAGTCTCGCACAACGGCGCGACCGCCGCGCTGGAACCCGCCGCCAGCCTCGTCTACGACATGGAGATCGACTTCGCGACGCCCGCCATCGGACGGCAGAGCTTCATCTTTGCGTTCTCGCGGGAGGCCTTCCGCCGCGAGATTGCGCCGGCGCGGACCTTCGGTTTCGTGCGCGAACTCGAGGCGCTCAAGAAGATGAACCGCGGCCGCGGAGCCTCGCTCGACAACACCCTGGCGATCGAAGGCGATGCGGTCGTCAACCGCGGCCTCATGCGCTTCCCCGACGAATTCGTCCGCCACAAGATTCTGGACGCCATGGGCGACATGGCTTTGGCCGGGGCGCCGCTGATCGGCCGCTTCGTCGGACGCAGATCGGGCCACGCCCTCAACAATGCGCTGCTTCGGGCCCTGTTCGCCGACCCGGCTCAATACAGGCGCGTTAACCTCCCGTAATCTCTTTGGAATTTGCCTGCCGCCGCCCTTTACGATCTCGCCCGGCCGCACTGGACCGGGCGCGGCCAGCGATGGCATAAGCAGTCCCTCCCTACCTTTCAGGATCGCGCGCGCCATGCTCAAGCCTTTCCTTCGCCCGGCACTGCTGACCGTCGTGCTCGGCGCGAGCCTGGGACTTGCCGGCTGCGACACGGTGAAGAGCTGGTTCGGCGACAGCGGGCCGCCCAAGGACGAGCGCGACGCCGATTACGTCGAACGGCCGGTCGATCAGATCTATGCCGACGCCTGGAAAAGGATCAAATCCGACGAGTGGGAACAGGCAGCCCGGCAATTCGACGAGGTCGAGCGCCAGCATCCCTACTCAGTCTGGGCGCGCCGCGCGATGCTGATGTCGGCATTCTGCTACTACCAGGCCAACAAGTATCAGGACGCGATCAACGCCGCGGACGCCTATATCGCGCTGCATCCGGGCAGCCATGAAGTGGCCTATGCCTTCTATCTCAAGGCCATCTCGCTCTACGAACAGATCGTGGATGTCGGCCGCGACCAGACCAATACCGAAGCCGCGCTCGTGGCATTGCAGGACGTGGTGCAGCGCTTTCCCGATACCGAATATGCGCGCGACGCGACCTTGAAGATCGATCTCACGCTCGACCATATCGCCGGCAAGGAGATGGCGGTGGGCCGCTACTATCTGGTGCGCGGCGACTATGTCGGCGCCATCAACCGCTTCCGCGTCGTGGTCGAGCAGTTCCAGCGCACCACCCAGATTGCCGAGGCCCTGGAGCGACTGACCGAGGCCTATTACGCGCTGGGCATCTACAAAGAGGCCAAGACCGCCGCCGCCGTGCTGGGCGCCAACTATCCCGGCAGCATGTGGTACAAGGACGCCTACAGCCTGCTGGTCAGCCATCACATGAGGCCCGAGCGGGACAGAGGTTCCTGGATCAGCAAGGCGTTCTCCAAGATTCTCTAAAGCAAATTCGGTTGAGACGAATCGCCGCCGTCCTTCGAGGCCCGCCCGCGTCCTTCGTCTCGCCCGCGCGTCATGCTGAGGTGCGAGCGTGAGCCGAGCCTCGAAGCAGGCGCGCGGGCTCGCTCAGGATGACCAACATTTCTTAAGGACGCGGGCGGGCACCTCAGGATGACGCGCGGTAATCGCGACCGCTCCTAAAATGCTCTAAAGCCTTTCGGATTGCCGCGGAATCGGACACCATCGCGGCGTCCGCCGCGCTGGCGGCGGCGACAGGCGATGGCACGGTTGTTTCCAGGAATCGATTTCGTGAGTCTGCGATGCTGGCCGCGCTGACGGTCCGCGATATCGTGCTGATCGAGGGCGCGACCCTGGAATTCGCGCCCGGCCTCAACGTGCTCACCGGCGAGACCGGCGCGGGTAAATCCATCCTGCTCGACGCGCTGGGCCTGGCGACCGGCGGACGCGGCGGCGGCCGTGCGGCGGT
>Ga0335082_10009093_pt1 | contig 10815 bp, 8 predicted proteins | sample Lox_Sample_41_FD_206718 | JGI IMG/M metagenome (GOLD analysis project Ga0335082, IMG submission 206718) | Soil microbial communities from Loxahatchee National Wildlife Refuge, Florida, United States - Lox_Sample_4.1 | ecosystem: Environmental > Terrestrial > Soil > Wetlands | place: USA: Florida... | reverse complement strand
CAGGAACTCGCCGCCCGCCTCGCGCGCGCCTTCGCCCGCCGCCTCGAGCAACAGGTCAAGGCTGCTGCCACGGAGCGGGCTGCCATTCAGGGCGACGAGCTGGCGCATGAATCACCCATCAGTTGACCCCGGGGGCAGCGAATCGAGCGCCGGAAGAACTCAGCGCCGCCCGCGGGCGCCCTTGGCCGCGACGCGCCGGGCGGGCTTGCGCTTCGCGGCCGTCGCGCGCGCGGGACGCGATCCGTTCGAGCCGGCTTTCTTGCGCGCCGGCTTTCGTGCCGGAGCGGCGGACGCGCGGCGGGGCGCGGGCGCTGCCAGCGCGGGACGCGCCGCACGCGGCGCGTGATGCGCGACCTCGGCCGCGGTCGGCACTGGCATGGCGCTCGAGCCGCGCCGCTCGGTGAGCGGGGCGATCTCGGCGGCCCCGAAACGCGATGCGCACCACTCGTGGATGTAGGCGGCGATGTCCTGGGTCGAGGTGCCGGGCCCGAACAGCTTGCCGACGCCCTGTCTCGCCAGCGTCTCCATGTCCTCGGGCGGGATGATGCCGCCGCCGGTCAGCAGGCGATCGCCGATGCCGCGCTCGCGCATCTTCTCGAGCACCTCGGGGAACAGCGTCATGTGGGCGCCCGAGAGGATCGAGAGGGCCACCACGTCGACGTCTTCCTGCACCGCGGCTTCCACCACCTGATCGGCGGTCTGATGCAGACCGGTGTAGATCACTTCCATGCCGGCGTCGCGCAGCGCGGCCGCCACCACCTTGGCGCCGCGATCATGGCCGTCGAGGCCCGGCTTGCCCACCAGCACGCGGATCTTGCGCATCAGTGGGATGCGCCGGGCGTGACGTCGCCGTGGCCGGGCTCGCCGGTGCCGGTGGCCGCCCCCAGCTCGGCCTCTTCACGCGGCCGCGCGATGCGGCGAGCGAGCGCGGTGCCGCCGAACAGTGCGGCGAGCGTCGCCCCCATCGCGGCCAACGCCGCCCAGAAATCGCGATTCGAGTTGGCAGGGATGTAGGTCATCAGAACTCCGCGCTCTCGACGTAGTCGCCGAACACCTCGCGCATCGCTCCGCGAATCTCGCCTTCGGTGGCGTAGGCGCGCGCGCACTCGAGGATCTTCGCCATCAGGTTGGCCTCGCCCGGCCGCGTGCGGGCGGCGGCGGTGAGCGCCGTGAGCGCCGCGATGCACGCCCGGTTGTCCCGGGTGCGGCGCAGCTCCTCGAGCGCGGCCTTCTGCTCGGCCTCGGCCTGCTCGCTGATGTAGAGGATCGGGATCTCGAGCTTCTCGTCGGGCTCGAGATATTCGTTCACGCCCACCAGGATGCGCTGCTTCTTCTCGATCTCCTGCTGGTACTGGTAGGCGGCGCGACCGATCTCGCGCTGGAAGAAGCCCTGCTCGATGCCCGGCACCACGCCGCCCAGCCCATCGATCTGACGGAAATAGGCCTCGGCCTCTTCCTCGAGCCGGTTGGTGAGGCTCTCGACGTAGTAGGAGCCGGCCAGCGGATCGATGGTCTCGGTGACGCCGATTTCGTGGGCGATGATCTGCTGGGTGCGCAGCGCGATCTTGACCGCCTTGTCGCTCGGCAGCGCGATCGTCTCGTCCATCGAGTTGGTGTGCAGCGACTGAGTGCCGCCGAGCACCCCGGCCAGGCCCTCGAAGGCGGTGCGCACGATGTTGTTCTCGGGCTGCTTGTCCCACAGCGAGCAGCCGGCGGTCTGGGTGTGGAAGCGCATCAGCCACGATTCCTTCTTGCGCGCCCGGTAGCGCTCGCGCATGTGGCGGGCCCAGATGCGGCGCGCGGCGCGCAGCTTGGCGATCTCCTCGAAGAAATCGAGATGGCTGTTCCAGAAGAACGAAAGCCGCGGCGCGAAATCGTCCACGTCCATGCCGCGCTCGAGGCAGCGCTCGACGTAGGTGAAGCCGTCGGCGAGCGTGAAGGCCAGCTCCTGCGCCGCGGTCGAGCCCGCTTCGCGGATGTGGTAGCCCGAGATCGAGATGGTGTTCCACTGCGGCACGTGCTGGGTGGAGAACTCGATCAGATCCACGATGATGCGCAGAGAGGGCTCGGGCGGGAAGCACCAGCACTTCTGCGCGATGTATTCCTTGAGGATGTCGTTCTGCAGGGTACCCCGCAGCTTCGAGAACGGCACGCCGCGCTTCTCGGCGTTGGCGAGATAGAACCCGTACATGATCGCGGCCGGACCGTTGATGGTCATCGAAGTCGAGATCACGCCCGGGTCGATGCCGTCGAGCAGCACTTCCATGTCGCGCAGCGAGTCCACCGCCACGCCGCACTTTCCCACCTCGCCGTGCGACTTCGGGTGATCGCTGTCATAGCCCATGATGGTGGGGTTGTCGAACGCGATCGAGAGCCCGGTCTGGCCCTGCTCGAACAGATCGTGGTAGCGCTGATTGGATTCGCGCGCCGTGCCGAAGCCCGAGAACTGCCGCATCGTGAACATGCGGCCGCGAAACATGGTGGCGTGGATGCCGCGCGTGAACGGGTATTCGCCGGGATGCGCGAGATCGCGCGCCAGATCCATGCCGGCGAGATCCTCGGGCGTATAGAGCGGTTTGATCGGCAGTCCGGAGATGGTGAACGGATAGAGCCCCGGGCGCTCCTTCGACTGAGCATAGCGGGCTTCCCAAGCCGCGCGCTGCCCTTCCCCGGCCGCCTGACGGCCGGCGGCGGCACGACCGTTCCCACTGGCGGCGGGCTTGCGAGCCGGAGTCGGCCGGCGTGAGTGCGGGCGGACGCTCTTCTTCGGGCTGCGCGTGGCCATGCGGGCGTTCTCCGGAGGAAAACGTGGGTCATGCTCGTTCGAGCCGACGCCACACCCCACGAGACTAAGGCGCTGGTTCGCGCAGGGTCAAGAACGCGGCGCCCGCTGCGGAAAGGCGTCCGCAGGACTTCGCCTCAGACTAACGCACCACCACGACCTTCTGGGTTCGAGAAACGCCGCCGGCATCCAGGCGAAGGAAGTAGCAGCCAGCGGAAAGGTGGGTGGCGCTCATGCTCAGCTGGTGCTCCCCAGCGAGCTGAACTTGTCGATCCACCAGGTTCTCCGCCCTCCGCCCCTGCAGGTCGTACATCGCGAGGCTCACCGACATCGCGCTCGGCAGCGCGTAGCGAATGGTGGCGTGAGAGGAAAACGGATTTGGACGGATTGGCGCCATGACCGCCGAGGACCCGGCCAGCAGCGTGTCCGGCGTCGGAGAAATCGAGGGCGCGCCCGGATAAGTCACACCCATCACGGCGAGGTGATTCTGTAAAGAGGCCGCCTGGAAATAGCCGCCGGCGTACAATCGGTCACCCGTCACGTCCAGAGCATGCACCGATTGGTCGGGTTCAGGGGCCCAGTCGAGCAGCGCGCCGGTCGTGCCATCAACGGCCGCGAGACTTGCACGATGCCCGCCCGAGATGAGGGTGAAGTCGCCGCCCACGTAGACGGTGTTGCCGCGCGTGGCCAGGACGTCCACGCTCGCGAAGTACCCATCTTCTCGCGGGCCGTTCGGAGACGGCGCCCAGTCCGTGAGCGAACCGTCCACTGCGCTGAACGAAAGCAAGTTGAGTCGGTTCAGACCGCCAAGGGCGTGATCGAATTCTCCACCCGCGTAGACGACATTGCCCGCCGTCGCGAGCGTATTGACGAGTCCGTCGGTGTCGAGCTGCCAGGGAAGCGCGTTACCGCTCGCGGCGTCGATCGCCGCGAGGTAGCTGTGGCTCTGCCCCCCCATCTGCCAGAAGTAGCCGCCGGCAAACACCGTCTCCCCGTTCTTCGCCAGGGCCGTTACCCAATCATTGGGCCCTGGATTCCAGTCCGTCGCGGCACCGGTGTGGGCATCCAACGCTGCCAGGTAACGGCGAGGTTGACCGCCGACATGGTTGAATGCGCCGCCGACGTAAGCAATGTTGCCATCGAGGAGCAGCGCGCTCACCACCTGATCGGCGGCGGGGTTCCAATCGGTGGTGAGCCCGGTGCTCAGATCGAGCGACGCCAGGTCCGAGCGCGGCTGCCCGCCGATCTGGGAGAAGTCACCAGCGGCGTAGAGCCGGCCGTCGTGCACGCTGAGAGCGTAGATGATGAGTCCGTCGGGGCTGGGATTCCAGTCCAGGACCAACCCGGTCTTTAAATTGAATGCGGCCAGATTGTGCCGCACCCGCATGCCGATGCTCTGGAACCAGCCGCCCAGGTAGACGAGACTGTCGTCGGTGGCAATACACCAGACATCGTTGGCCGGATCCGGGTTCCAGTCGGTGGCGACGCCAGTCGTGGGATCCAGCTCGGCCACAAAGTTGCGAGCTTTGCCGCCGACGGAGCTGATAAAGCCAGAGACGTAAACTGATCCACCCACCGCGTGAACACAATCGATTTCGGGAACGCCCCTCGCGGTGTTCGGCTCGGGGTCCCATGCCTCGAGCTGTTTCGTCCTCATGTCGAATGCGCCCAGGCAGTGCCGCGGCTGACCGTTCAGCGAGTCGAATACGCCCCCGACATACAGCTGGTCGCCGAGAAGCGACATCGAGTAGACACCCGCATATCCCGGGCGGGAGGTGGGACTCCAGTCGGTCGCAAGTCCGGTGGTCAGGCTGATCTCGGCGAATCCCGCGCGCGTCTGTCCGCCGATGTGAGAGAACACGCCTCCGACCAGTGCGACGCTGTCTCGGAGGACGATCGGCGACACGCCGCTGTCAGCATTCGGATCCCAAGCTGTCGCCTCACCGGTCGTCGCGTCTAGTGCGGCAATGTTGTTTCGGGGCTGCCCTCCAATCTCGGTGAAGTAGCCACCGACATAAAGGGTATTTCCGCGAATTGCGAGTGGCGCGACCAGCCCATTGCTATGCGCATCCCAATCGAGCGCCTCGCCGGTGGTGGCGTCGAGGGCCGCGATGTATTGCCTAGACTTGCCAGATATCGTTGCGAATCCGCCGTTAACGTACACGGTATTGCCCGAGAGAAGGAGCCCCCCGGTCCCACCAGAGACAAGATTAGGATTCGGATTCCACGGCGCGACGCTGCCATCCGCCAATACATGCGCAAGGCAGTAACGCGGCTTGCCACCGACCGCTGTGAAGTTCCCCGAAAGGAACCATCCGCCCTTCTCGTCAGAGACGATCGAGTAGAGATAGCCCCTCACGCTAGGGAATGGCCTGCTTCTCGTTGCGTCGCTTCGCGCCATCGCGACCGCGCCTCCTGTGCACGGCCCAACAGCACCAAAAGCGCCGCCCACGTAGAGTGTGTCTCCGGCGCGGGCGAGCGCGAAGACCCGGTTGTCAACACCCCACAAATTGGGATCGAGCGCCTGGCCGTGCGCGACTACTGACGCGGCCTCAGTGACTACGCACGCGAGAGCACAGAGAGCCGTGCGCGACCCCGACCGAAGGATCGCATGACGAATAGAGGCCCACGTGTCGGGTCTGGCGATCAAGTAGATCTCATCGGATCAGCGCGACCCGAGCCACGGCTCGCCCGCTCGAACTCGCGGCGCGAGCGAAGTAGATGCCGCTGGCCGCCGCCGTACCTTGCTCGCCCCGGCCGTCCCACTCGACGATCGTTGCTCCGGGCGGAATCCAGCCGTCGACGATCGATCGGACTCTTCTGCCGAAGATGTCGTAGACAGCGACTCTCACTACTCCCCGGTCTCGAACCGAAAGCAGCAACCTGGTAACACCCCTGGAGGGGCTCGGGCCGGCCACCTCGAGAGCGACTGGCTTCTTCTGGCGATTCTCGACATCGCTCCCCACAGCCGTCCAGACGTCAGGACAGTCCAGGCGAATGCTGTCGGCTGGGCACGAGCCGTCAGGCGGCTGAATCTGAGTGAACTGAATGACCCCGCCTCCCGCCAAGTCGTCTGAGAACGCGCTCAGATACTCGTGTGATCCGATCCGCACGTACTCCGTCGCGTGCCATTGGTTGAGAGGCGTTGGAAAGCCGTGCTCTCCACAGGTGATCGCCTTGAGCGAATCGGGGTGCTCGAAGGTGGAGGAGTCAACCGGGCTCGAGCGATTCAGGGCGAACGTGATCTGATCGCCGTCGGCGTGATTGGAGGTGTAGAACAACCACCAGTTGCCGTTCCGGTACAGGGCGTGAGGAGATTCGTCCCGGTCCGCGTTCATGAAAGTGGCGGAGGTTCGGCGCAGGGGCCAGACGTTGTCCCACTTCCGGAGGTCGGTTCCCGAGGTTCGCGCAACTCCGACCACAAACTTGTCGAGGGTCGAATCGATTGTCGCAAAGTACATGAGCCACCGCCCGACGCTGTCGGGGTCCTGCATCACGAAGGGATCTCGGAACTGCCAGGCATCGGAGTAGAACTGGCCGCCGCCGATTGGTATGACGTTGTGCGTGGAATCCTGAAAAGTCCAGCCAACGCGCTTGTTCGAGTAGATCGCTGACGAGTCCTGTGTCCAGGTGTTGAGATCGATTGAGGTTGCGACTCCAATTCTTTGAATTTCCGATGTGCGGAGGTTTGGGGGCTGCTGAATCGTGTCAAGCTGCACGCCCGTATAGAAGAGGTAGTAAGTAATGTCCCCGGGCTTTCGAACAATCGTCGGTGCCCAAACGTGGAGATTGTCCCAGATCTTTCCTGAGCGCACCTGGATCGCGTTTCGATCGACCACCGTCCACGAACTCAAGTGCTGATCCGTCGACACCGCGTGCCCGATCCTTCGCGTATTCGTGCGATCCGAGTAGTTGGAGGTCAAGTACTCCCGCGTGTAGAAGACGTGCCACGAATCCCCGGCGTCCAGAAAAGCGAAGTCCTTGGGTTGGAGCCCGGTCGTGTCCTGCGCTCCGCTGAAGTTGGAGAAGCAGCTCTGAGGATCAAGCGGAGGAAAATCATCCGCCGGGACGAGCGAAGCCCCCTGACCTCCGAGCCCGTCGCTAACGCCCGCAACCATGTCAGGCAGGGGTGCCGCGAGTACACCATGCGCGGTGACGCGGCCATCCGATTTCGACGTGATTGCCAGGGGGTAGGTCCACGAAGAATCAACCGCAGAGATCGGGACTGAGGCGATGGGTTGGAGATAAGCGCCGACGAGTTGAACGTCCACTTGCCCGAGCCGGTGGGTCGACGAGGCACGCAGCACGACGGGAGGGTACGCACCGTCGCATCCGCCGTTGAGGGTGATCTCCGCTGAGTAAATCGTTGTCCCCGTCATTGAGTCTGATCCAGTCACTTGGAAGGCCACGACCTGCATTTTGGCCGTGGTTCCGGGCGATGCGTCGAACATGAGTCTAGCGCTGGAAGCTGTCCCCGCGTCAGCCGAGCAGAATCTCGCTCCGACGATCCTTGAGACCGCCGAGGCCGGGTCAGTCGGGCTCACCAGTTCGCACGCCGCCGCCGGGTCGCCGCCCGTTTCAGGCTCAGCGCAGAACGAGAGCGGACTCGCGGACCCCTCGGCCGAAGAGGCAATCCAGACCAGGCGCCAATCCGATGGAAGTGTTTCGCCGGCCTCGGCCTGAACCACGAGAGTGCAACGCCGGGCTGAGGCGAAACTCAGGTCTGCCCCGCCCGAATCCCAGCGAAGCTGAATCGCTCTCGCCGGCTGCGCTCCCAGCGCGAGCACAACGAGCGTTGTGGCGATTGTCAGAGTCCTCCGGATTAGCCCGATCGCGACCATAGCGCCCTCCACATCCGTGGGAACGAATCACCGCTTGCCCTGAGCGCGGCCAGGCGAGACGTGGAATGGAAAGCGTTTGCGAGGCCCACGCTTGAGTGAGTTTGCCCCCCCCCGTTTTCGGCAACGCAAGTCCCTTCTGCTATCTCTGAACAAGTGGGATTTTCGGGTGGGTGGAGGCCGCGTCGGATCTGTAAGCGGGGCCGCTCGTCGAATTGGGGCCCAGGTCTGCGAGAGCCTGCACTGCGAGACAGGCCTCAATTTCGGCGCCTCGCTGTGGCCAGCCGCTTTCCGCGGCGAAATGTCCGGGGCCCGCCCTGCGAAGGATTCAGCTGGGAGCGAGTCTGAGGGCGGTACCCCGGGTTTAACTGTGAAGCAGGGGCGCTCCATTCGGGCGCGCCGCCTGCTGGCTAGCTGCTCGTTAGACGCCGACCTTCACGAGCTCAGCTTCCAGATGGATCTGAACTTCGCCGGTGGTGACTTCCGGCGTGCGGGTCGCGAACGTCGGCAGCTTATCCTTGAGCCATGCCGAGGCGACACGGTTGGACTCCTCGGCTCCAGCACGGTCCTCGCACACCGTCATCGAGACGGCGCCGTCGCTCGTCTTGAGAAGGTAGTAGGCGTGGAATCCGCGGATCGGACGGAGGACGGACTTGACGTCGTCCTGCTTCTTCACCAGCTCCTCGACCAGCGTGGGCGCTCCGTTGTACTTGCGAATGCTTGCGAACATTGGGGTAGCCATGGGAAGGCTCCTTCCCTTTCGGGAGAGGGTGGGCGCTGTGTCCCACCAGTCTTGGGTTGCGGCCAAGTGGGCGCTGGGAGAATCCCTGCGCATCGACACCATCCGCGATTTCGAATCCAACGACAAATAGGAAGTTTGGATGCGATTCATCGGTATTTCCGATGTATCCTCCAAGCGTCATGGACCGACTCAACTACCATCATCTCCTGTATTTCTGGACGGTCGCGCGCGAGGGCACGGTGGCACGGGCCGCTCGGCAGCTACGTCTGGCCCAGCCCACCGTCAGCGGTCAGATCCACGCGCTCGAGCGTGCCCTGGGCGAGAGGCTGTTCGAGCGCGCCGGTCGAGGCCTGCGTCTCACCGAAATGGGCCGAGTGGTGCTCCCATACGCGGATGAGATCTTCGCCCTGGGGCGAGAACTTGCCGAGAGCGTGAAGGGACATCCGACCGGGCGGCCGTTGCAGCTGGCGGTGGGCGTGGCGGACTCCATGCCGAAGCTGGTCGCCTATCGCCTGATCGAACCCGCGCTCACCCTGCCGCAACCGGTGCGGCTGGTGGTTCACGAGCAAAGCACGGAGAGGCTCCTTGCGGGCCTTGCGTTGCATGAGTTGGACGTGATCCTGACCGACCGCGTGGCCCCCCCGGGAATGAGCGTGCGAGCCTTCAACCATCTATTGGGCGACTGCGGAGTGACGCTGTTTGCGGCACCCCGGGTGGCGGCCAGGTATCGGCGGCGATTCCCGCGTGCTCTCGAGGGCGCTCCGCTCCTGCTGCCGGGCTCGACGAGCACGCTGCGGCACGTGCTGGAACAGTGGTTCGAGAAACATCGGATTCATCCTCGCGTCATCGGGGAGTTCGACGACAGCACGTTGATCAAGGTCTTCGGCCAGGCCGGCATGGGTGTGTTCGCCGCCCCGTCGATCATCGAATCGAGCGTGCGCAGGCAGTACGGCGTGACGATTGTCGGGCGCCTGGACGGAGCCCGGGAGCGGTTCTACGCGGTCTCCGCCGAGCGGAGGCTCAAGCACCCCGCCGTCATCGCGATTACCGAGAGCGCGCGACGAGAGCTGTTTGGCTGACGGCTGCGGACGCGCGGGCCCCGGGAATCAGGCCGGCATCGTACGCGCGCCCGGCGCCGATCGCGCTGCCCCTGCGATGGGCCGCCCACGACTGGAAAAACGTCTCGCGCCTGCTCATTCGCGCGAAACCAGGAGCACCCGCCAGGACACGGGTTTAGAACGCGGCGTCAGCCCCGCAACCGCTCGAGGTGCTGCTTGCGGAACTTGGCCACCTTGGGCGCGACCACCGCGCGGCAATAGGGCTGGTTGGGATTCCGCTCGAAGTAGTCCTGGTGGTAGGACTCGGCGGGATAGAACGCCCCGGCCGGCTCGATCTTCGTCACGATCGGATCGCTCCACAGCTTCGTCGCGCCGAGTTCGGCGATGGTGGCGCGCGCGATGCGCTCCTGCTCCGGCGAATGAGTGAAGATCGCCGAGCGGTACTGCGTGCCGACGTCGTGACCTTGCCGGTCGAGCGTGGTGGGATCATGAATGCTGAAGAACACCTGGAGCAGATCGCGGTAGGTGATCACTTCGGGATCGAACGTCACTTGCACCACTTCGGCGTGGCCGGTCGAGCCCGTGCACACGTCCTCGTAGCTCGGGTTGGCGACCTGGCCGCCGGCGTAGCCCGAGACCACGCGTTCCACGCCTTTCAACTCCTTGAACACCGCTTCGAGGCACCAGAAGCAGCCACCGGCCAGGGTGGCGATTTCCCGCGGATGGGTCGTCATTTCGGAACTCCTCCTGTCCGCCTCGAGTACGGCCGCGGCCGGCGTTCGTGACGCGCGCGGCCTTCGCTCATCGCGGCGGTGCCGCGGGTCGGGGATTCAGACGCCACAGATACCACGGTTGGTTCCAGCTCAGGAATCCGGTGATCGGTTCGGCGAGCGTGAGCGCGCTCGAGTCGGCGCCGGCGGTGTGAGTCACGAGGTAGTCGGCATCGTCCTTCCAGCCGACCACCCAGGTGACACCGCTGGCCCGCGCGTAATCGAGGATCCTCCGGTGGCGCATCGCGCGCAGCGCCGCGGTGTTCACGACGCCATCGAGGTTCACCACCTGGAGGCCCTCGCTGAAATAGGCCAGCGCCCCGGTCTGCATGCCGCCGACCACAGTTCCCGGTGCAAATCGATCGCGCGCCCAACGGCCGAGGTTCATGTAGCCGAGGGTGCGAGAATCACGCGACAGGAAGACCTTGAGGAACGGAGGCTGAGCGACGTTTCCGACCACGGTGAGCACGGCCAGCGCCGCCGCGAGCCGCAGTCGAGTCTGCGGTACCAGGCTGGTCGCCAGAGCCTGAGTCAGCACGGCGACGGCTCCCAGCAGCAACGGCAGCACCGGGAAGAAATAGCGCGGGAAGTACCACGAGGTCGCGACCCAGTAGGTGTGCGCGAG
>Ga0335082_10009091_pt1 | contig 10816 bp, 10 predicted proteins | sample Lox_Sample_41_FD_206718 | JGI IMG/M metagenome (GOLD analysis project Ga0335082, IMG submission 206718) | Soil microbial communities from Loxahatchee National Wildlife Refuge, Florida, United States - Lox_Sample_4.1 | ecosystem: Environmental > Terrestrial > Soil > Wetlands | place: USA... | reverse complement strand
ACCACGACGGGATAGCCAATTTCCGATGCGAGCGTTGCCGCCTGCTCGTCGCTTTTGGCGGCCAGCGTCTCCGCCACAGGGATTCCGTACGATGCCAATACCTGCTTGGCTTCATACTCATTCAGCATCGTGCGCCCGCTGCTTCGCACCTGCTGCACAAACTCCGTCACTTTCTTTCGTGCATCGATGGCGGGCTCCGGCCCTTCAATCACCGCCGGAGTTTCATACAATCCACGCAGGTTGTAGGTATAGCGCCACATGTAGGTGAACGCACGCGCCGCGGTGTCGGGATAAGAGAATGTCGGGATGCCCGCCGTATTCAGAATCTCGGTTCCCTCGGCCACACCCTCTCCGCCCATCCAGCTTGCCAGCAGCGGCTTGCCCGAGGTGTGCGCAAATTGCGCCATCTGATTCGCTGCTTGTGTGGGATCGGCCAATCCCTGCGGCGCAATGACCGCCAGCAGACCATTGCTCGCCGGATCCTTCGACACGATTTCGACCGCTTTCACAAAGCGCTCTGCGTCGGCGTCCGCCAGCACATCCACCGGATTGCTGTGGCTCCAGTGGGAAGAGAGAAATCCATCCAGCTCGTGAATCGTGTCCGGGGAAAGTAACGTCAACTCGCCGCCGGTTGCCATGAGTGCGTCAGTCGCCAACACGCCCGGGCCGCCCGCATTGGTCACGATGCTGAGCCGCGGTCCGCGTGGACGCGGCTGCTTGCTCAGCACCTCGGCCATATAGAACAAATCCGCAATGTTCTGCACGCGCAGCACGCCGCAGCGACGGAACGCCGCCTCCAGCACGTCGTCGCTTCCCGTCAGCGCCCCAGTGTGGGACGCCGCGGCCCGCGACGCCGCCTCCGACCGTCCCGCCTTGATCACGATGATCGGCTTGCCCAGCGCGATCTCGCGCGCCGCTGCCAGAAACGACCGCGCGTCTCCCACCGACTCCATGTACACCAGAATGCTTTTCGTGTGCGGATCGTCACCGAAGAAATAAATCAGATCGCCCCAGCCCACATCGAGCATCGATCCGGTGGAAACAATCGCGCTGAATCCCACGTGTTCTTTCGCGGCCCAATCGAGAATCGCCGTCTGCAGCGCCCCGCTCTGGCTGAGGAATGCCACGCTGCCTTTCTTCGGCATCGACTTCGCAAACGTCGCGTTCAGCCCGATGGTGGGATTCATGAATCCCATGCAGTTCGGCCCAATCAGGCGCAGCGATCCGCGCTTCAGGTGCTCTTGAATCTGGTCTTCGAGCACGGCCCCGGCCGGGCCCTGCTCGCGGAACCCCGCCGAGATCACCACCGCCGACTTCACCCCGGCATCGACACACTCTCCAATGATCTGCGGCACAATCTGTGCCGGCGTCACTATCAGCGCCAGGTCAATGCCGCCTTCGATATCCGCGATACGCTGGTGCGTCTTGATCCCAAGAATCTCGGGATGACTGGGATTGACGGCGTGCACCTTGAGCGGAAATTTGCTCTCGATCAGATTCGCGATGACGCTCCGCCCCACGGTTCCTGGCCGGTTGGTTGCTCCAATCACAGCGACCGAACGCGGCAGGAAAAGCGGGTCCAGCGCCCCTCGCGCGGGCGGCGGTGCGATGTAGATTTTGCCAACAGGGGACGTTGCGGCGGGGCTCGACATCGGACTCACTGGCTTTCCTCCCGCATTGCGGATGCGGCTATTTTTTCATAAGGATAGGGTTTATGCGCAGACAAGGCTGCCGAATACAACACCCAGGCCCGAGTCTTCTATGGGAGGCAGTGTCCGCACATGCCCGCAATCACAACCGCTTGTGACCCCCATCACACCCAAAAGTGCGCGCATGCACTCTAATCGGTGTGGAGGTGCGGCATGCGCGCCCCTTATGGCCTTAATATTCTTGATAACTGCCTGACGTGTCCCGTCCGTGAAGAACACCTTTTCTGCAACCTTTCTGTTCACGCCGGGCAACGTCTGAACGAAATCAAATCGACCGCCGTCTATCCCAAGGGAGCCATGCTCTTCATTGAAGGGCAGCAACCGCGCGGAGTCTTTCTGCTCTGCGCCGGGAAGGCGAAACTTTCCACCTCGTCGCGCGAGGGCAAGACCATCATCACCAAGCTTTCCGAAGCCGGTGATGTGCTCGGCCTGAACGCGGTGGTCTCCAACCGTCCCTATGAAGTGACCGCCGAAATGATGGAGCCCGGCCAGGCCAACTTCATTCCCCGCGAATCGCTGTTGCAGTTCCTGAAAGATCACGGGGAAGTGGCCCTGCGCGTCGCCGAGCAATTGAGCCGCAACTACTACACCGCCTACGAGGAGATTCGGACTCTGGGTCTCGCCACCTCGCCGTCGGAAAAGTTTGCCAAGCTCCTGCTCTCGTGGACTCCAAAGTCGGCGAATAATGACGGCGGTGGCGGAGCACAGGTGAAGCTCACGCTCACCCATGAGGAGATCGCCGAGATCATCGGCACGACACGAGAAACCGTCAGCCGTCTGTTCTCGGAGTTCAAGAAGCGACAGCTTCTGCAACTCAAAGGATCGACGCTGCTGATTCGCAATCGGCCCGCGCTCGAAAAGATCGTGCAGTCCTGATCGCTTTGGGATTTGCCAAAGTTTGACGGCGCGCCGCGAAAGCTGATTTTCGCGACGCGCTTTTTTTATCCCGCGACGGTCAGCACCGGGCACCGCGCATTCCGCGCCACCTCATGCACCGCCGACCATGGGATATGCGCCGCCACCTTTGCCGATCCTGCATGGTTTGCCCCCATCACAATCAGATCGACGTGGAACTTCTCGACTGCGGCGAAGATCCCTTCCGGCAGGAAGTCGGTTCCCGCAACAAACTCCGGCGGTTGTACCAGTTTGAGGTCCACCGGGAGGCACTCCCTCAGCTGTTGCAGGCAGTGCTTGCGTGAGGCGTCCACCCAGCCCTGAACCTCATCAGCCGCAGCCGGCGCGGGCGCGTATCCCGAAACGTTGGCCGACGTTACCGGCATGGGCGAGATCATGTGCAGCAGAATCAGTTTGGCGCCATGCAGCTTCGCCAGGCCAAGAGCCAGAGGAAGCGCTTTGGCTGATCCCTTGCCGAAATCGGTGGCAAACAGGATCGACTTGAAACCGCTCTCCGGGCTCACGTCGGCATGCGGCCCCATGGTCATTACGGGGCAGGGTGCAATGCGCAGCAGTTCCTCCGCCACCGATCCCAGAGCCATCTTGGCAATGCCTCCCAGGCCGCGGGTCCCCACCACCAGCAGGTCCGCCGCACGGTCGCGCGCCTCGATCGCCACCGCCTCTGCAATCGAGCTCTGTTTCAGCAACGTCGTCTCGATCTTTCTCTCGCACGGTACGCTCTGGATCAGCTCCGCCAGTTTCTGTTCTGCGTCCTGGCGTTCCAGGTCAAGCTCCGGCGGATTCTCCAGCATCTCGTAGCGCCAGTCGGCGAGCAGCACGTGCACTACCGACAAGTGCGCGTCGTTCTCCGACGCCAGCGCTACAGCCTCGGTCAGCGCGCGTCTCGATGCTTTCGAGAAATCGGTCGCGACCAGAATCTCCTGGAACACAGAGCACCGCTTCACCACATCTTGCTGGATTGCTTCTGCAACGGGCATAACCACCTCCCTTGGCTCTCGTGCTTATGTGCTTGAGAGGCCGGCGTTCGCGGCATGTTTCTTCACGTGCTTCCTCCCGACGACTCTGCTTGCAGCGACCGCCGGCAGAATCATCGGTGGCGCTGGAAGCGGTACCAGTTTGGCCTTCCTGCCTCCCCAGACCAATATCATGGTTTTCGCGCAGCGGTCGCACAGCCAGAACCGCTCATAGAGAGAAGAAGAGGACCCTTCGTCGAACGCTTCCACATCGGGCGTGGGAGTCAGATGAAACAGCTTCCCCTGGTGGAGGTAGAGAAACTGCTCGGAACACTCGGGATTTGCGCACTTGGACAGCACGGCGCACCCCTGAAAGTCTACTCAAATTCTACTCCGGTTCCCCAACTGTGAGGTGACCGCAGATACCCGGCGGGGTGACCTTCATCACCGGCGTTGATGAGATCGCGAATGATCTCATCCTGATCACGGCGCCAAGCCGTGCCAGAGACGGTACAGCTCTCCACGCTGGCGTACGGTCCCTCGCCCGGCCGGCTGCCTGGAATTGCCTACGGTACAATTCTCCGAACTCATGACTGAAATTCACTGCGCCGCGCTTCTGTTCGATCTCGACGGAGTCCTCATCAACTCGACACCGGCCGTGGCTCGCGTCTGGCGAAACTGGGCCATCGAGCACGGATTTGATCCCGAAGAAGTGGTGTCGCGCGCCCACGGACGCCCCAGCCTCACCACCGTCCGCGAATATCTGCCTGACGCCGATCACGAAGCGGAGAACCGCGAAGTCGAACGCCGCGAAATTGAAGACTTGGAGGGCGTCGTTCCACTGCCCGGCGCTCTCGATTTGCTGGCAAGTCTGCCCAAGGATCGCTGGACCATCGTGACATCCTGCACGCGGCCCCTGGCGGAAGTACGCATCAAAGCCGCGGGCCTGCCTTTACCCAAGAAGCTGATCACCTCCAACGACGTCACTCACGGCAAGCCCCATCCTGAGCCATTTCTGAAAGGAGCGGCGGTGCTGGGTTTTGCGGCAAACGACTGCGTTGTGTTCGAGGATGTGCCAGCCGGAGTCCGCGCCGGGAAGTCAGCGGGTGCGAGAGTGATTGCGTTCCCCACGACGGTGAAGGAATCGGCGCTCCGCGAAGCCGGTGCCGACTGGATTCTGAAGAACTGCGGAGACGTTCGGCTCACCCATTATGAGAAGAATCTCATCCTCATCGTGAATCTTTGATGGGGTCCGAGACAGTATCGAAAGGGAACTGGCCAAGAATCCCTGCCGGATGCGTCCTTAATTACTGAAGTCGAGCCTCCTCGATGCCGATCTGGTCCGTGTCGTGCACTGTGATTGTTATCAATTGTGAGGAGAGACTCATGTCAACCACACCCATTTCCGCAAATTCAACTCAATCGGACTACCAGTCCTATTTTTCGGCCCGCAACTCTGACCTGAAGCAACTCGGTCAGGCCCTGCGATCCGGCGATCTCGCCGCCGCCCAGCAGGAGTTTCAGGCAATTCAAGATCTCAGCCAGAGCGGGCCCTTCGCCAATGGCGTCGCATTCCAGAATAGCGGGCGCGAACAGGCTTTTGAAGGCATTGGCAAAGCGCTGCAGTCCGGCGACCTGCAAAGCGCGCAAGAAGCGTTTGCTCACCTGATGCACAGCCACCGCGCCCACCCCCCGGTCCTCGGTGGACCCGAGACACCCGTCGTGTCCAGTTCAGGCCAACCGGTCGCCGGCAGCGGCGGCGTCAACGTGATCGCCTGATCGCCTGCACTCTCCAAGCGAGCTGGATCCGCACGTAAAGGACCTGGCTCGCCTCATTTTCACCGACCTCACCCTTCGGTTTACCCTCAACAACCTTGCCGGGAGTAAACTGTCTCCAACCATACCCCGGGAAAAAGGCATCCATTGAGGAGGGTTGAAACCATGAGACTGACGCACGCTGCCCTTTTGGCCGCTTTGCTTGCAACCACCACCTTGACTGCCTTCGCGCAAGATGCCCAACGCGATCAGCCGTCTCCTAAAGCTGAGGAGCGCATCACCCGCGAAGTCCGCCATGAACTGCTGATGCTGCCTTATTTCGGCGTATTCGACTACATTGCGTACAAGGTCGATGGCTACAACGTCACCTTGATGGGCCAGGTTGTTCGCCCGGTTCTCAAATCGGACGCCGAAAATGCCGTGAAACACATTGAAGGCGTTGAGAAGGTCGACAACCAGATCGAGGTTCTGCCTCCTTCGCCACAAGACGACCGTCTGCGCCTGCGTCTGTTCCACGCCATCTATGGCTCTCCGGGGCTGGAGAAGTACGCGCTGGGCGTGCAGAAGCCGATTCGCATCATCGTCAAGAGCGGCCGCGTGACCCTGGAGGGAGTCGTCGATAATGACGGCGATAAGAATCTCGCCGGCATCCGGGCCAACACTGTCCCCGGACTCTTTTCGGTCACCAACAACCTGCAGATATCGAAGTAGTCGCCGCTGCCTATTCGCGGAGGCGTCACCCCGACGGAGCCGTTCTTCGCCGAAAGGCGGGATCTTGCGTGGAACGGACCGCCCGGAGAGCACGGGTGAGAGTTACCGGATGACTCCGGGTCTCCGTGCCTCCGTGGTGAATGATTTTGAAGGAACCGTCCCGGTGCGTCCCCGTCCCGCGCGTATAATGCTCCCGAATTCGACTTCCGCCCCAGCGGACCCTCTTGGAGGAAACGCTATCATGAGTTTTCATGCCATGAACCGCCGCAAATTTCTCGAAACCGCAACTACCATTACTGCCGCGACCCTGTTGTCCAGCAAGCTGGGCTGGGCCGCCGAGCACAAGATCGAAAAAGTCGGAGTGCAGCTCTACACGGTCCGCGATCTGATGCAGACAGACTTCGACGGCACCATCGCCAAGGTCGCGCAGATCGGCTACAAGGAAGTGGAATTCGCCGGATACTTTGGCCGCACCGCAGCGCAGGTAAAAGCCGTATTGGACAAGAATGGCCTGAAGGCGCCCGCCACCCACGTGCAGTACGACGAACTCGACGACAAGTTCCCGTCGGTGATCGAGTTCTCCAAGGCCATCGGGCTTGAGTACATCATCTGCCCGTGGATTCCCGAAGATCTGCGCAAGTCTCCCGACATCTGGAAGCAGGCCGCCGACAAGTTCAACAAGGCCGGCGAACTGTCCAAGAAATCCGGGATGCAGTTCGGCTATCACAACCACTGGTTCGAATTCCTGCCGACGAATGGCGTGCTGCCGTACGATCAACTGCTCAAGCTCTGCGATGCCAATCTGGTGAAGATGGAAATGGATCTCTGCTGGATCTCCACCACCGGCACCGATCCGCTGAAATACTTCAACGCCTATCCCGGACGGTTCCCGCTCGTGCACGTCAAAGACGTGAAGACGATGCCCAAGATCACTTCCGGCGGCGCGCAGAACTTCGGCGACACCGTGGATCTGACCGAAGTGGGCAGCGGAGTGATCGACTGGAAGCGGATTTTCGCCCAGTCCGACAAGGCCGGCATCAAGCACTACATCGTCGAGCACGATCACCCGAAACAGCCGCTCGACAGCATCAAGGGCAGCTACGACTACCTGAGCAAGCTGACGTTCTAGGAACACCGGAAACATTTGGGTGCCCCATTTCTCGCGCGATTTGTGCGCGAGAAGTGGGGATTTTAAAGTGCCGCCGAAACCACGGCGGTGATCATTTACTGGGGATCCATGCAGGTCAAACGCACGCCGAAAACGTACGATGTCTGCATCATAGGCTCGGGCGCTTCCGGAGGCACTGCCGCCAAAGTTCTCACCGAAGGCGGCCTGAGTGTCGCACTGCTCGAAGCTGGCCCGCCGGTCCTTCCTGAGCGCGACTACAAAGAACACGTCTGGCCCTACGACTTGCCGCATCGCGGCGCGGGCATCGGCGGCCGCGCGCGCCAGGGACTCGACGACGAGTTCCTCGCCCCCAACGGCGCTTGGGAGATCGAAGGCGAGCCTTACGTCTCCGCGCCCGGATCGAAGTTCCGCTGGTTCCGCTCCCGCATCGTCGGCGGACGCACCAATCACTGGGGACGCATCGCGCTGCGCATGGCCCCGGTCGATTTCAAAGTCCGCTCCCACGACGGCATGGGCGACGACTGGCCCATCAGCTACGACGACGTCGCTCCCTATTACGACAAGGTCGAGTCCTACATCGGAGTGTTCGGCAGCAAGGAAAATATTCCCAGCGCGCCCGACGGCATCTTTCTCCCGCCGCCGAAGCCGCGCTGCACTGAGACCATCATCAAGAAGGCGTGCGACCACCTGAGCATCCTCTGCATCCCCAGCCGTCTGGCGATCCTGACCACGCCGCACAACGGACGCGCCGCCTGCCACTACTGCGCGCAGTGCGGCCGCGGATGCATCACCGCCTCCAATTTCAGTTCCAGCCAGGTCATGATTCCGCCCGCGGAAAAGACCGGACGCTTCACCATGATCACGGGCGCCATGGCTCGCGAGTTAGTCATTGCCAAAGACGGCAAGGTGACAGCCGTCTCCTACATCGATAAAGCCACGCGGGAAGAACGTCGTGTCCACGCCCGCGCGTTTATCGTCGCCGCCAGCGCCTGCGAATCCGCGCGGCTGCTGCTGAATTCCAGGTCGACGCTGTTTCCCGACGGCCTCGCCAACTCTTCCGGCGTGGTCGGCCGCAATTTGATGGACACTGTCGGCAGCGATGCCGGTGGATACTTCCCGCAACTCGAGCGCATGCCCGCGCACAACCACGACGGCGTTGGCGGCATGCACATGTATCTGCCCTGGTGGAAATTCGACCGCAAGAACGACTTCCTCCGCGGTTACCACACCGAATTCGGCGGCGGACGCGGCATGCCCGGCGTCGGCGACTATGACGACCTCTGCGACTACGTTGAAGGCTACGGCGCTTCGCTGAAGAAAGAATGCAAGAAAAAATACGGCACCTTCATCGGGTTCGCAGGCCGCGGCGAAATGATCCCCAACGAAAACTGCTACTGCGAGATCGATCCCCACGTCGTCGATCAGTGGGGCATCCCGGTGCTGCGCTTCCATTGGAAGTGGAGCGACAACGAGATCAAGATGGCGAAGGATATGCAGGAAACCTACCGCGCCATCGTCGAAGCCGCCGGCGGAGTTTTCCTCGGCGGCAACAAGATCGATGATGCACATCCCTACGGGATCGCAGACGGCGGCGTCATCATCCACGAAGTCGGCACCGTCCGCATGGGCGAGCGCCCCAACACATCCGCGCTGAACGGCTACTGCCAGTCATACGACGTGAAGAATCTTTTCGTCACCGACGGCGCCAGTTTCGTCACCAACGCCGACAAAAATCCCACGCTCACCATCATGGCGCTCACCTGGCGCGCCTGCGACTACCTGCTCGATCAGGCAAAGAAAGGAAATCTGGGAGCCTGACTGAGAAACAGAACATGACGATCTCTCGCCGCGACATTCTCAAATCGTTGACTGCGACCGCCGCGATGGCGTCCGTCCTGCGTGTGATACCGCTTGAAGCCGCGCAACTCGCTCACAAAATGGTGCGCGCCGAAAAAGCCGCAGCCCCGGCGCAGGCCTACACGCCCAAATTCTTTTCCGCGCACGCCTACCAAACGCTCCAGAGCCTGTGCAATTCGATCTTCCCGTCCGACGACGAATCCAAAGGCGCGGTCGAAGCCGGCGCGCCCGAGTTCATTGACCTGCTCACCAGCGAGAACAAGGACTACCAGGTCTCCCTGGGCGGCGGCCTCATGTGGCTCGACAGCACCTGCATCGACCGCTACGAAAAGCCTTATCTCGATTGCACCGCGGACCAACGAAAAGAAATTCTCGACCTCATCGCCTATCGCAAGCACGGGAAAAAAGATCCAAGCCTGGGGCAGGGAATCGAATTCTTCAGCTTTCTGCGCAAGCTCACCGCCGACGGCTTCTTCACCAGCGAAATCGGCATCGACTACCTCGGCTACATTGGCAACACCTATGTTCAGGAATTCCCCGGCTGCCCGCCCGTCCCCGAGACCTGACCTCTGGCGCATATTGTTCCTCGGGACAGGCACCTACCAGCACGGAAGTAACGAAGCGCGCGTCATCCCCTGTGGCATGATGGAAACAACGAAGTCGAGGCGCTTCCATGGATTGCGATGAGGAACGCGAAGGCTACGTAAATCGGCCCCGTCCCGCTTATCCTGCGATTCACGCTCCTGCACATTCGACGAAACAACGTCATTCCTCAAGCTACCGCGCAGAAGAATCGATCGGCGGCCTGATCACCATCGCCGGCGGCGCTTGGGCCGTCTACGTGGTCACGCTGCAGAGCGGCAATCTCTGGCAGCTTCAGTTCTCACCACCTGGCCCCTTGGAAATCTGTGCCCTGGGAATTCTCATTTGGCTCCATGCCAAATGGCGGCACTCGGCCCGCTCCGAATGAAGATTCCATTCGTCTGATCGTTCAGCTTTTCCCAAACGGATCTTCCAGCGACAAACTCTGCGGCGTGAACAACTCCGCGCCTTCCGCCGTGATGTGCAAGTCGTCCTCCAACCGAACCCCAAACTCCCCGCGAATGTAAATCCCCGGCTCGTCGCTGGTGGTCATCTCAGCTTGTAGTTTTTGCGCATTCCCACGCACCAGATAAGGCCACTCGTGCCCATCCATTCCCATGCCATGCCCGAGTCGGTGGGTGAAGTATTTGTAATCGGGACCGTACCCAGCGTCGGTGATGACTTTGCGCGCGGCCGCATCGATCGATCCGCACTCCACGCCGCGCCGCGCCGCCGCCAGCGCCGCCGACTGCGCCCGGTGCACGATGTCGAACACGCTCTTCATCTTGTCCGTGGCTTTCCCGAGCACGAACGTGCGCGTGATGTCCGACTGATATCCTTCGGCGGAGCATCCGCCATCCATCAAGACGATCGTGCCCTCGTGCACCGCCTGCGGCGTCACCGACCCATGCGGAAACGCCGAGTACTCACCCACCTGTACATCCGCCCCGCCATTGAAACCAAGCTGCAGATGCGCCTTCTGCACCAGATCCTCCACCTCAGGTTGCGTCATGCCATCTTTCACCGCGTGATAGGTCGCCTCATAAGCCGCCAGCGTGACCTGCGACGCCAACCGCATCAGCGCAATCTCATGCGCGCTCTTGATCATCCGGCACCCAGCGGTCACCGGAGTCGCACTCACCATCGTTGCCTGCGGAGACGCCTGCGCAATGCTATCGGCGAAT
>Ga0335082_10009089_pt1 | contig 10818 bp, 10 predicted proteins | sample Lox_Sample_41_FD_206718 | JGI IMG/M metagenome (GOLD analysis project Ga0335082, IMG submission 206718) | Soil microbial communities from Loxahatchee National Wildlife Refuge, Florida, United States - Lox_Sample_4.1 | ecosystem: Environmental > Terrestrial > Soil > Wetlands | place: USA... | reverse complement strand
TGGTGAGTGTCCGTACCGTCGAAGGGCACCGCCGCAGGGTGTTCTCGAAGATGCACGTCTCCTCGGCCGCCCAGCTCGTTGGCACCGTGCTGAGCGTGCGGGACACGACGCCGCGCGCGTAGGGACCGCCACACGCCAGTCACCCGGCGTGTGCGAACGTAAGACTACGCACGTACAGCCACGCGCGTAGTACCCCGAGCTTACGGCGTCGCCGTGCCTCCTGTACATACACGGCAGGTCGAACCTCCATGGGCCCGCTCAGCCGCATGGGGATGACTCACATCGCAACTCCAATTGAAGGAGGCTTCTCATGTTACACTACGCAGTGGTATTCTTCGTCATCGCCCTCATCGCGTCGTTGCTTGGGTTCGGTGGCATCGCTGGTTTGTCGGCACAGATCGGCTGGGTCTGCGCCGTCCTGGCGGTGATCTTTCTCGCCGTCGCATTGATGAGCCGCGGTGCCCGACGCCCCCTCCCCGTACGGACGCGCTTGTGACGAAGCTACGCGACTATCCGCCTCCCAGTTCAACCGGCGCTGGTGATGTACTTATCGAGCTGCCCGGAGCCCAGAATGCATCAGGCGAGCCGCTGGACGGATGGGGGACATAGAAGCGTCCACGGTGGCCGTGATCACCGAGGCCCTCGGTATTCCAGTATGTCAGTCGTTCGACGAACCGAGCCAGGAGTGCAGGGCATAGTCGCCGGGTGTGGGTGCGTTTAAGAGGGCGATCTTCGTTGTCTTCAGGGCGCGCCACCTGCTACCCAGACGGACGAAGGGGTTCGCCGTGAAGACGAGCGCAGAGAAGATCAGTCCCGAGGAGTACATACTGGCCGCGCTCTCGCCGGAAGAGCGGTTGGAGGCCGCCTTTCGCATTGCCCGCGAGGCGTTCCGGGGAACGACGCTGAAGCTCGCCGACGTCGAGGCAGCAGTGAGCAAGGTGCGGAGGAAGCATTACGCGGCGCGCGGCAAGAAAACCGCGCGCGGTCGTTGACGCCGGGGTGGTTGTCTCCGCGTTTGCCTTCGGAGGTGTTCCGCAGCGAGCGCTGCACGCCGTGCTCCGTTCAGCAGAGCTTTGTCTTTCTCCTGGGCTGCTCGCGGAGTATCGCGCGGTTCCACAAGCACTGTTTGCATCGAGGAAGCTCAGCGCGGAGCAGTTCCGGAGTCTCGTCACCGGTATCGCTGCATTGGTCGCGGAGGCGCGGCTGGTCGTTCCAGTTCACACCGTGCGGCTCTGCCGTAATCCAAAGGACGACATGGTCCTCGAATGCTGCCGCGCGGCGCGCGCCCAGTACCTCATCACTGGGGATCGCGATCTGCTCGAGCTCGCATCGGCAGTCTTGCAGAAACCTGGAATGCGGCGTCTCCTCATCCTACCACCACGAGCATATGTTGACGCGTGTCCTCGGTCTCAACCGCGAAGGCGCTGAACGTACGAGCAGACTCGCGGGCTCAGGCGCCAAGGCGGTGGCGCTGCCGATAGATCTCGGCGGTCTTCGGATGAGCGATTCGCGCTGCGACACTTGCGTACGCCATCGCGTTCAACGGCGTCGGCGAGAACGACCCCGGCGACCCTCACTCGTGTGACGACGTTATCGACCGGGTGCGTGCCCGCCACGTTCGCGCAAGGCCGCATTGGATCAGGACCGCCAGCACGCCGTTCAAGAGCAGCGCCCACTGAATCCCCAGCCCGCTCACCGAAAGGCCGGTTGCCATGTCGCCAACCGAGCGGCCGCCGCGCATTGCGAGCATGTACAGGCTCGCGGTTTGTCCACGTAGGCGCGGCCCCGCTGTGCGCTGCAACAGCGTGTTCGCGGAGGCGTTACTGATGGTCATTGCACCGCCCGCGAGCGCGAGCAGGCAGGCGAGGGCGATCAACGACGGGTTGAGTGCCGTCGCGGCGACGGTCAGCCCATACAGCACGGCGAACACGGAGCAGAGGCGGCGTCGACTTTTCCGGCCCTCGACGGCGAGAAGGCCCGTTGCGCCGACGATACCGCCGACACCGAAAGCCGCCAGCACTGCACCGAAATCGCTGACGTCCGCATGAAAAACATTCTTCACCAGCACTGGGCAGAATGTGATCAGTGGACCGCACAGTGCACTGCTGACCAGCACCGTCAGCAACGCACCGCGAAGGTCGGGCTCGCGCACGATTTCACGCGTGCCGGCAAACAGGTTCCGGCGGTCGCCGATGACGATAGGACTCTCGCGTGAGCCTCGCGGAAGAATCCACAACGCGACGAGTATGAAGGGGAGGTACGACAGGGCGCTCAACGCGAAACAGCTCAGCGCCCCGGCTTGCAGCATGAGCACGCCTCCGATTGCGGGACCGAGGATACGCGAGAGGTTCAACTGCGTCGAATTGAGCGCAATCCCCGCGCCAATCTGCTCGTATTCGACGATCGACGGGACGATGGACTGGAACGACGGCATCGAGAGGGCGTCGGTCACGCCGACCACGAATGACAGCGACACGATCATCCACGGCCGCACCGTCCCCTCCACCAGCAGCACGATGATGAGGGTCGGACACAGCATCTGAATCGACTGGAACAGCAGGATGACCCTCCGGCGGTCTGCGCGGTCGGCCAAGACACCGCCGAGCAGGGTGAGCGCCCAGACCGGGGCATTCATGGCGAAGGCGTCGAGGCCGACGAGAAACGGTGAGGCACCGAGACTCAGCAGGAGCCACGGCTCGGCGACCTGCTGCGCCCACGTCCCGATGCTCGACAGCAAGCTCGCCACCCAGAAGGTGCCAAAGCGACGCGTGCGGAGCAGCAGCAGCGACTCGTGCAAGGTTGCGGTCGCTCCCTTATCCGCCGACATGTCGGTCGCACTATAGCGGGAGCTGGCGCATCAGGGTGCTTGTACCTCTGCAGACCCGCTTCCGATTCGTGAGACTCAGGAGCGAACCGGCACGCGTGAACGTTCACAAGACGGCAAGGAGGACGTTGGTGCGTTTTGTGCGAGACCATGGTGTCTCCTCCGAAGGAGCTGTAGACCGTGCGATGACAGGTGTGCCATCAGACAAATGGATTCCCGACGTCCTCCCGAGCGACAGCACCGTCGATGTGGCGGTGCGCACGTTGCGCAACCGGCTCGACGCGGTTCTGCACTACCTTGTGCTGGCGGCCGAGAAGGAAGATTCGGACACCGAGCACGTGCACCAGCTGCGCGTCTGGAGCCGCCGGGCGATGGCCGCGCTAGATCTCTACCAAGACTCGATGCCGCGCCGCCGCCGGAAGTGGATTAGGAAGCAACTCAAACGGATCCGGCGCGCGGCGAGCGATGCCCGCGATTGCGACGTCCTCATCCAACGGCTGAAGGGAAGGCGATCCAGTCTGGGGAGAAAGCGCTGGCTGGAGTCGCTCGCCGCCGAGCGGGGCGAGGCACAGCAGGCGATCATCGCCATCTGCAATAGCCTCGGACGCGACGATCGGTTCGCGCAGCGGATCGATGCTCTGCTCGATCGCGTCAGCGCGGGAGGCGAGGAACAGTCTGGACAAGCTCTCGCATGCTTTGCGGACTGGGCCCGTGAGCGCCTGCCCGTTGCGGTCGGACAGTTCTTCTCGGCAGTCCCTCCCGACCCGACCGACGAGGCGGCGCTGCATCAATTCCGTATCCGTGGCAAAGAGCTCCGTTACGCCATGGAGCTTCTGGCCGGCGCGTTTCCCGAGCAATTCCGGACAACGCTCTATCCGACCATCGAAGCGCTGCAAGACCGCCTGGGCGAGATCAACGACTTGGCGACGGCGAAGACCCGGCTGCAGAAGAAGATCGCGAGGGCAGACGGCGCGGCGGATGTGGCTGCTTGGCGACGGTTGCTCACGCACGAGCGAGCGCAGCTCGACCAGGCGCGACGGAGGTTCTGGGAATGGTGCACACCGACGATGCTGCACGAGCTGCGCCAGGACTTCGCGACTGTGCTCGGCGATTCGCACGCGTTCTCCTCCAGCGAGGAATCCGGCCCCGCGATCGAGCGGGGCGCCCAGCCTACACCCGCCAACTGTCGCCCCGCCGGGCCTCAGTGACGGGCACTTTTCGGAAACAGGGTGTGGACATGGACGGCGCCAATCCGTTTCGCTGGATTGACGTCCTCTGGCTGAGACCCTCGGTCGAGTTCGGCGCGATCGCCACGGAGCTTTCCGACCATGTCCCGCCGATCGTGCGCTATCTCATGCGCGGCCTCGGGAGCGACGAGGCCATCACCGAGCTGGTCAGCTACCTGCTGTTCGTACCGCCGTTCACACAGCGGCTAATCGACATCGGTCGGCGAGATGCGTTGGACGCAAAGGCGGGAATTCAGCACTTTCTGAATACGCCCATTCAGGGAAAGCATCCGGCGCGCGCCCGTGCATAACGAGCGGTCAGCGAGCGTCCCCAATCGCCTCGCACAGAAGTGGTGCGTCCGGACAGCCGACCAAGCAACGGAACGGATACCGTTCGCGTGCCTTCTCACCTCTGGGAACTCCGACAAGCCATTACGCTAGCTACGCCGCATCACGGAGAAAACGGTGAAAGGGCACGTTCGTTGCTCGAGGGCTTGTAGGGGTCTGCCGACGGAGGGGTTATCCGCAGTGAGGTTGATCGACGACATCAATCGACTCTTCGATGAACTTGTGCACGTCCCCTGGTCACGGTCCCCGAGGAGCTCACCGCGGAAGCGGGTGGGACACGAGACCGAACTTGTTTTCGAGATCCCGGTGGCCGGGGGCGAACTCGGAGATCTCTCGATATCGCTGCAGGGTCACACGCTCGTGGTTCGAGCACGCCGCCGGTATGCCGCGTCGAGTCTCGCCACAGCACCGGCGGCCGATGCGGAGCTTGAGCAATCGTTCGTGGTGCCCGAAGGCAGCGAAGTGAGCGCGGTCGAAGCGCGAGTCCAGGACAGGCTCCTGCATGTCTGCGTGTGTCTTCGCACCGCGAGGTGATGCATGACGACCGAAGGCCTCCCCCTCTCATCGCCATCCGACGGAAACCCTGCGGAGGCCATGGAGTTGCAGCCCAGCAGTGCCGTCCGCGAACTCGACTACGGGGCGCTGTGCTTCCCGATCCCTCCGTTCCCCGACGGCTTCACTACCACAGCGGACGTGACTCCCAGTAGCGATTGGAGCGGTCAGGGGCGCGCCGTAGCCGCCCTCGAACTCGGCATGCGTATTCGTCACGCCGGATACAACATTTACGTGACCGGACTGACGGGAACGCATCGCGCTGAAGATCTCGCCGAGCTGCTGCAGCAGTTCACGGTCGGCCAGCCCACTCCCGGTGATCGCGTGCTCGTGCAAAACTTCCGCAACCCCGATCGCCCGCGCGCCCTCTACCTCCCCGCCGGGTCGGGCCGCCGCCTGCACGACGAGCTTCGCCAACTCGTCGACGAGCTGCGACAGCTCCTGCCAAAGACCTTCCGCGGAGAGACGTTCGAAGAGGAAAAGGAACGGCTGTCGGAGCGCTTCAGCGGCCAGGGCGAAGCGATCAACCGTCGTCTCGCGGAGCACGCGCAACAGGGCGGGTTCGCGCTGCAGCCGGCACCGAGCGGCGAGGTGGTCTTCATCCCGCTCAAGGATGGCCGGCCAATGACTGAGGAGGAGGGCTCGCAGCTCACCGAGGAGGAGCGCGCCGATCTGCGCCGCCGTCAGCGCGAGCTTGGCCGCGAAGTGAAGGCCGTCATGCGCGAGCAGCAGACGCTGATGCGCCAGCTCGGCCGCGAGGTCAAGCAGGCGGAACGGCGGGTCGCCGATGAGACCATCACCCCCCTGATCAATGAACTGGTCGAGCGGTATACATCCGATGACGTTCGCGTCTGGCTCGGCGATCTGAAGGTGCACATGCTCGACCACCTGAGCGCGTTTCAGGAACAGCCCCCAACGCCTCAGGTGCCGCCCTTTATGTTCTTCTCCGGTGCGGGAGAGGAGGACGCGCTGCTGAACTACAGCGTCAACGTCCTCGTCGATATGAGCGGCGCGCAGGGTCCACCGATCATCGTCGAGCCGTGGCCGACCTACAAGAACCTGTTCGGCGCCGTCGAACGCATGGTGGACCGCCACGGACGGCTCATCACCAACTTCACCCGCGTGATCGCCGGTTCGCTGCTGCGTGCGCACGGGGGTTGCCTCATCATCAACTTGATGGATGCGCTCGCCGAGCCCTTCGTATGGCGGGCGCTCAAGGAGTGTCTCAAGACCGGTCACCTCGAGATCGAGGCGTACGATCCGTTCGCGCTGTTCGCCACGGCCGTGCTCAAACCCGAGCCTATGCAGATCGATACCCGCGTCGTCCTCACCGGTCCGCCCGAGGCATTTCAGATCCTCTATCTCTACGATGAAGACTTCCGGGAGATCTTCAAAGTGCGAGCCGACTTCGGTGAAGAGGCCGACGGGGATTCGGCGCGGGACAACGTCGTCGCCCAGGTGACACGCATCGCGCAGCGGGAGGGCTTGCCGCCGTTCCGAGCCGACGCTGTGGCCCGCCTGCTCGAGGAGGCGGCACGCCGGCTCGGAGACAGGCGCAAGGTTCCGAGCCAGTGGAGCGAGCTGGCCGATACCATGCGCGAGGCGGCGTTCTGGGCTCGCAAGGAGCAGCACGACGCGGTCGATGCGTGCGATTTGCAACAGGCCATCGAACAGCGCACTTACCGCTCGGACCGGATCGAAGCGAAGATCCGCGAGCTGATCCGCGACGGCACGCTGCTCGTCGACGTCGATGGCAGCCAGGTCGGCCAAGTCAATGGGTTGGCGGTGCTCAACGTCGGCGGATACGAGTTTGGACGCCCATCGCGCATCACCGCCGTCGTCTCGATGGGAGCACAGGGTGTCATCGCGGTGGATCGCGAGGCCAAGCTGAGCGGCAAGACGTACGACAAGGCCGTATTCATCATCAGCGCGTATCTCCGCCACCAGTATGCCCAGGATTTTCCGCTCAGCCTGGCGGCGAGCGTGTCCTTCGAACAGTCGTATTCCGGCGTGGAGGGCGACAGCGCATCGGCGGCGGAGTTGTTCGCACTCGTCTCGGCGTTGTCCTGCGTCCCATTGCGGCAGGAGCTGGCCGTCACCGGCAGCGTCGATCAGTTCGGCGTGGTCCAGCCGATCGGTGGCGTGAACGAGAAGATCGAAGGGTTCTTCCGCGTCTGTCGCACTGTCGGCCTCACCGGTCGACAGGGTGTCATCATCCCGGCCCGCAACGTCGACAACCTCGTGCTGGGACACGAGGTGTTGGAGGCGGTGCGAGGTGGACAGTTCCACATCTTTCCGATCCGCACGCTGGACGAGGGCATCGAGGTGCTCACCGGGGCCAAAGCCGGTGCGGTGAATGAGCCGGGAACCGTTCACCATTGCGCCGCGCATCGCCTGCGGATGCTCGCCGAAGGGCTGCGCCGCTTTGCCCACGACGGCGTCAACGGCGACGCGGCACGGCACGACGGCGCATGAGGAGCGCAGCTTCGCGTGGCATGAGGAGCGCAGCGTCGCCTGTGAGAGGTCAGGCGGCGCCGAGGTGACGCGAGATCGGAGGGGACTCGCCCACGACCAATGCCCTGGAGCGAGGACAACTATCCACCCGCGATGCGCGGCCTGCAGCCACTGGTACGGGGCAAGGCGATCGAGATCGCCAACGCGCTGCTCGACGAAGGACACGACGAGGGATTCACGATTCGTGTCGCCATCGCTCGCGCCAAGCAATGGGCGCGCCGCCGCGGGCTCGATCCCGAGGCGAGCTGATCCGCCGTGCGAAAGCAGGCCCCGGCTGGCGCTGTTCAGAGAGACTTGCTCAGCTGAGGCCGCGCACCGTGATGACGGGATTGTGCGCCCGCGACGTGTCTGCTTCTAGCGCGAAATCAGTGTGGACCCGCGGCCGCAGATAGCGGTCATCCCTTGGTCTTTCCCACGGCTGGGAAGAGCCGGCCGGCAAACCTGGGATATTGGCTCCATATCGGCGCGGGTCGTTCTTGGCCACACTTTTGGAACGTCAGGCTGGCAGCGATGCCCTATGCTGCCGCTCCTGACTCTGGCCTATAGGCTGCTCGTTACCGACCGCGCGAAGTTCGCGGCGCTCATCGTCGGACTGACGTTCTCGGTCTTTCTGATGGTGCAGATGACCTCGATGTTCGCCGGGATCTTGCAACGCGCCTCCGCGACCGTCCTCAATACCGGGGCGCCGCTCTGGGTGATGGATCCGGCCGTAACGACGGTCGCCAACAGCATCCCCATGCCGGATTACGTCCTGAATGCTGTCCGGAGCCTGGACGGCGTGCAGTATGCCGTTCCACTCTATTCCGGCGCGGCGCTCGCGAGGCTCCATGACGGGGTCTATCAGTCCGTGAGCGTGATCGGGCTGGACGATACGACGCTGTTCGGCCGGCCGCCCCTGATCGCCGGCCAGATCGAAGACCTCTATGCGGACGACGGCTTCATCGTCGTCCGCGATCCCGAGTATGCCAAGCTGGAGCGGCCCACGCTCGGCACGACGTTCGAGATCAACGATCACCGCGCCGTCATCGTCGGCATTGCGAAGCTCCCGATCAGCGGGCTCTTCGGCATTCCAACGTTGTACACGACCTACAGCCGGGCGATCGAAGACCTGCCGAATCCCCGCTTCACCTTGTCCTACGTCCTCGTGCAGCCCCGCAGCGCCGCAGAAATTCCCGCCATCGTCGCCGCGGTCACCGCGCTTGGCTACCGCGCGCTCACCGCCGATGGGTTCATCAACCACATCACCAATTTCTACGTGTACGAGACGAGCCTCGGGACGAATATCCTGATGATGACCGTTATCAGCTTTCTGGTCGGCCTCTCGATCTCCGGTCAGACGTTCTACACGTTCATCATTGAGAATCTCGAACGCTTCGGTGCGCTCAAAGCGATCGGCGCCAAGTCGCGCGAGCTGATCACCATCATTCTCTTCCAGTCCCTGCTCACGAGTCTCACCGGCTACGGCCTCGGCGTCGGGCTCTGCGCGCTGCTCGTAGCGGTCGCGAAGGTGCGCCTGCCGGATTATTCCTCGACCATCACCTATCTCAATCTGATCATCGCCCTGGGCATGGTCCTCGTGATCGCAGCGGTGTCCGGCTACGTCGGCGTGCGCAAGGTCACCCGCGTCGAGCCGTTCGACATCTTCCGAGGCTGAGATGTCGATCCCGGCAATCCGGGCGCGCGCCCTCGTGAAGTGGTTCGGAGAAGGCTCCACCAAGACGCTGGCGATCCGCGATGTCAACCTCGACGCCGCTTTCGGCCAGATGCTGTACATCGTCGGGCCGTCGGGCAGTGGCAAAACCACCCTCCTCAGCATCCTGTCCGGCATCCTGCGACCAAGCGAGGGCAGCGTCGTGGTCAAAGGGCAGGACATCTGGAGCCTCGATGACGACGCGCTCGCCGAGTTTCGACTGAATACGGTCGGCTTCGTGTTTCAGGACTACCATCTCTTTCCCCGGCTCACGACGGCGGAGAACGCCGCCATCCCATTGATTCTCAAACGGCGTCCGTGGACCGAGAGCCTCGATGTCGCCCGGCACTACCTCGAGATCGTCGGACTCGCCGAGCGCGCCGACCTGCCGCCGGTGAAGTTGAGCGGCGGTGAGCAGCAACGCGTGGCGATCGCCCGCGCGATCGTGGCCGAGCCGGATCTCCTCATCCTCGACGAGCCGACGGCCTCGTTGGATGGCGAAACCGGCCGGCGCATCGTCGAGTTCGTCCGCTCTCACGTACTGAACGAAGCGCGCTGCATCGTGATCGTGACCCACGACAGCCGGATCGCCGAGTTCGCCGACCGAACGATCACGATGGAAGACGGCCGGATCACCGGTGAGGTCCGCGGAGCGTAACATGCGCATACGCCTCCTCTTCGCACTGTCGATCGTCGGTGTGTTGGGCGGCCTGCTGAGCGCCGCGTTGTTCGCCATCCACCCACGCTCTTCACCGCCGGTTTTCGCGCCTCCCTCGAACCCGTACGAACACGGGGTCTTTGCAAACGGCATTGTCGAAAGCGAGCAGCCGAGCGGCGCCAACGTGAACGTCTATCCGGAGGTCGCCGGCACCGTGACGGACATTGCGGTGCGCGAAGGACAGGTAGTCGCGCGCGGAACAGCGCTCGCACACATCGAGGACTCGGTTCCGAAAGCCACGGCCGAGCAACAAGAATCGCAGGCGGTCGCGGCACTGGCGCTGCTCGACGAGCTCCGCGCCGAGCCGCGCCCCGAGAACCTCCAGATCGCCCAGGCGCAGGTCGTGGCCGCCCAGGCGAGTCTCAAGACCGCCACCGATCAGCTCGCCAAGCAGCGTCAGGCACATGCCGTGGACCCGCGCGCGGTGAGTAAGCTCGTGCTCGATGACGCCGTCAATGCCGAGCGCGGCGCGCAGGCAAACCTCGTCGTCGCCCAGCGCCAGCTCGATCTCGTCCGAGCCGGCGCGTGGAGCTACGACGTTCGCAATCAAGAGGCCCAGTATACGGCACTGGCCAAAGCCGCGGCGGCGGCCGAGGCACTGTTGGTGAAGTATACGATCCGCGCGCCGGTGGACGGGACCGTGCTGGCGATCAACGCCGCGGTCGGCAGCTACATTTCACCGCAAGGCACGGTCGACACGTATACGCAGAGCGCCGCCCCGGTCATCGTCATGGGACCGCGCGAGGATTCGCTCGCGGTGCGGACCTTCATCGACGAGATTCTCATCGCGAAGCTCGGACCGCTGGATCGCCTGCAGGCCACGATGTTCATCCGCGGCGCCGATCGACGGATCCCGCTCGAGTTCGTCCGCGTTCAGCCATATGTCTCGCCCAAGATCGAGCTGTCGAACCAGCGGACGGAGCGCGTCGACCTTCGCGTGCTCCCG
>Ga0335082_10009088_pt1 | contig 10818 bp, 5 predicted proteins | sample Lox_Sample_41_FD_206718 | JGI IMG/M metagenome (GOLD analysis project Ga0335082, IMG submission 206718) | Soil microbial communities from Loxahatchee National Wildlife Refuge, Florida, United States - Lox_Sample_4.1 | ecosystem: Environmental > Terrestrial > Soil > Wetlands | place: USA: Florida... | reverse complement strand
AACGTGTCCTCAACGAAGTCGTCATCAACAAAGGCGCGCTCGCCCGCATGATCGAAGTGAAACTCAGCATTGATCAGGATTTCGTCTGCCGCTATCGCGCGGATGGCCTTATCGTCGCCACGCCCACGGGCTCTACCGCCTATTCCCTTTCCGCCGGCGGCCCCATCGTTCATCCCAATGTCGAATCCATCATCGTCACTCCCATCTGTCCGCACACGCTCAGCGACCGTCCACTCGTCGTCGGCGACAAATGCTGCGTCGAAATGAATTTGGTCGGCCCCGCCGATTCTGTCTATCTCACGCTCGACGGACAAAAAGGTTTGCAGATGCAGTCGAATGACCGTGTCCGAATCTTCCGTGCGGAAAGGCGCCTAAAACTCATCCAGCCAAAGCGAAAATCCTATTATGAAATTTTGCGAAGCAAGTTAAAGTGGGGCGAAGCCTAACTCAGGCGAGAACATCTCCGCGCAACAAATCCTTCAACGACTCACGCTTTCGAATCACGCGGGCACTCTTTCCTTCCACCAAAACTTCCGCCGGACGAACCCGCGCATTGTAATTCGATGCCAGTGAAATCCCATAAGCCCCGGCCGTCCAAATCGTCAGCATATCACCGGCTTTCACTTTGCCAATGGGCCATCCGCGCAAAAAGCAGTCGCCCGTTTCGCAAACCGGTCCGACAATGTCTGCAACTTCATCCGAATGTGTTTCACCCGTCGCCCGGGTCACTTTCGTAATTGCATGCACCGCGCCATAAAGGGAGGGCCGCATCAAATCGTTCATCGCCGCATCCACCACAACAAAACGCTTCCGACCGTTATTTTTCACATACCGCACCTGCGTCAGCAGAACTCCCGCCGGCGCAATGATATTCCTCCCCGGCTCCAGCAGCAGATGTACGTTCAGCGGCTTCACTAAACTCGCAACGAGTTCCGCATATGACGTGCGCGACGGAACCTGCTGGTCCGTATATCGCACGCCCAAGCCGCCGCCAAAATCCAGATAGCGCAGCTTGATTCCTTCCGAGCGCAATTGCGAAACGAATCCCACGATTCTCCGCAGCGCCTCACGGAACGGCTCCAAATCCGTAATCTGCGACCCGATATGCGCGCTGATCCCGTCCCAAGAGATCTGCTTCGCGCCGGCATATTTCTTGTACAGCGCAAACGCCCCATCCCAATCCAGCCCAAATTTGTGCTCGTATCTTCCCGTGGAAATATGCGGATGCCCGCCCGCCTGCACATCCGGATTCACGCGAATCGCAACGCCAGGCACTCGTCCACCGCGCGCCACATGCTTCTCAGCTTCTTCCAGAAGAACTTCCAGCTCTTCCTCAGACTCCACATTGAAAAGCAAAATCCCAGTCGGCTTCCCGCTTTTCCTCGCCTTATAGCGCAGACCAACTCGAATCTCTTGCCGCGATTTCCCCACACCCGAAAAAACAATCTTGTTCCCCGGCACGCCCAAGTGCTGCAAGTGCAGCAACTCATTCGCGGACACCACGTCAAACCCACTGCCCAACTTCGCCAGCGTCTTCAGAATCGTCAAATTGCCGTTCGATTTCACGGCAAAGCAAAGGGTATGCGGCAACGCGCCCAGCCCACGGTCGAGTTCCTTATAAGCGCTTTCCATCGCCGCCCTGCTATACAAATAAAGGGGACTCCCAAATTTCTCCGCCGCTCGCGCCAACGACACGCCTTCGCAAAGCACAGCTTCACTTTTTCCGGATTTATCTTTCTTCCAGCCGAAGAACGGCGTGAAGTCCGCCGGATCAACATACGCGAGCGATTGTGAGGAAACGGCCGCCTGTGCACTCATCGAACCTTCAGTATCACCAAAGTCCGGTCATCGGAAAGCGGCGCGCTCTGCGCAAACCAATCCACCTCGCGTAGGATCAAATCGGAAAGCTCCATCGCCGGAAGGTGATGATGGGTCTCAATCAATTTCCGCAGCCGCTCCGTGCCAAAGAATTGCCCTTCGCTGTTCGACGTCTCGGCAATTCCGTCAGAATGGAACACCACAATATTCCCTGGCTCCAGCGTCACGCCCCACTCGTCGTAGCTCACATCCTCAAAAATCCCGAGCGGAAATCCGGTCAGTTCGACCTTCCCGCAGCGTCCATCCTTATAGAGCAGCGGCTGCGACTGCCCCGCGTTCGCCACGCGCAACTTTTGCCGACCCTTTTGCCACGTCGCATAGCACGCCGTCATGAAGCGCCCTTCAATTTTTCGTTCGCCGACAATCTGATTCATCTGCCGCAACATCTCGGACGGTTGCAATTTCTGCGGCGCAAGGCTGCGCATGATTCCTATCGCCACCGCTCCATACAGCGCCGCGGCGGTTCCCTTCCCGCTCACATCCGCCAGCGCGATTCCCAGCTGCTGTGGCCCATAGCGCAAGAATTCGTACAAATCTCCGCACACCTCGCGCGCGGAAATGTACCGCGCCGCAATATCCAATCCAAAATCTTCCGTGGGCACGGCGCGAATCAGGGCGCCCTGAATTCGCTTCGCCGCCTGTAAATCCCGTTCCAGCCGAGCTTCATCGCGAGCGACCTGCTCGTAAAGCCGCGCATTCTCCAGCGACACTGCCAGGTTCGCCGCCAAAATCGAAAGCGTCTGCACGTGATCCTGCGTAAACGCATTCGGCTGGGGGCTCTCGAGGTCGAGCACGCCGATAATCCGCCCCTTGTGCAGCATCGGAATCGCCAGCTCTGACCGCGTCTCCGGATTCACCATCAAATATCGGGGATCAACCGTTACGTCCGGCACCAGCACGGGCTCTTTCAAAGTCGCAGCTGCCCCGACAATTCCCTCGCTCGCTGCAACTCGTAGTTTTCCCTGCACGCGTTGCCCATGCTTCACATCCAGTCGGTGCCGGAAAATCTTCTGCTCTTCGTCATAAAGCATGATGCTCAAAATCTGATAATCAATCACGCGCTTCACCTGCTCAGCCGCGCGCCGTAGCAACTCTTCTACATCCAGAATCGAGCTCATCTCGCGGCTGACGTCATTCAGAAGCAGCAGCGTCTCAGCCTGCGCTCGCACGCGCTCAAACAGCCGCGCATTCTCAATCGCCACCGTCAGCCGGCTCGCCAGTAGCGTCAAAATATTCTGCTGATCCTTTGTAAAGTAATCGAGGTGATTGCTCTGAATGTCCAGCACACCAACGCACTTCCCCTGCAGCATCAGCGGCACAGCCAGCTCCGACCGCACCGAATCAATCGCGTTGATGTATCGCGGATCCTTCGTGACATCGCTCACCCGCACCGCGTGTCCGGTCGCTGCCGCCGTCCCGGTGATTCCCTGCCCCAGCGGGATAACCAGATTCGCCGCCAGGTCTCTGCTATAGCCGATCGAAAACCGGTGCTTCAGTGCCCGCAGGTTTTCATCCACCAGCAGCACGCCAAAAATCTCATAATCGATATGTTTCTTGATGAGCGCGGCAATCCGCGCCAGCACCTCATCCAAATCGAGCGAAGCATTCACCTCTTCGCCGATCTGCGCCAGCGTGGCCAACGCTTCCGCCGAAACTTCCGAGTGTGTCTCTTGCAAGACGGGACTTGTCTGTGGGTTTGGAGGATTCATTCTTGCTTCACATTATAACAGGCGCTCGAGCGCCCCGTTCTCTAGTGCTTAGTTATTCTGAGGATGGGAGTTGCAAAATCCCGACGTGGGGCAAATTTCGGTAACGCTCCGCAAAATCTAGCCCAAATCCAACGACAAATTCATTAGGAATCACAAAACCCACATAATCGGCATGCACGTTCGCGATTCTTCTCTCCACTTTGTCCAGGAGCACCGCAATTCGCAAATGCTTCGGCTTTCTCTGCTGCAATATCCGCAGCAAATACTGCAACGTCAGCCCCGTGTCCAATATATCTTCCACTACCAGCACCGTTTTCCCTTCGATGCTCGAATCCAGGTCCTTGTTCAGCTTCACTTGCCCCGACGAATGGCTCGCCTTCCCATAACTCGACACTGCAATAAAATCGAACGTCACTTCGCCGGGAATCTGTCGCGCCAAATCCGCCAAAAACGGTACCGCCCCCTTCAAGACTCCCAGCAACAGGATCGGCTCGCCCGGAAAGTCCTTCCGAATCTGCTTTCCCATCTCCCGGATCCGCTTCGCAATCCGCGCCCGGGTAATCAGCGTCTTTACGTGCTCCTGCTTCACAGCTCCCGTCCCACTCATTTTTTTCTTGCTCATTCCCTCTTTCTCCGAGCCGCAGACTCTACTCCACCTTTCCACCGCACACAAGCCAGCTTAACTAGGCCTTATCATTTCTTTAACACGATTGAAACACGTCGCTTTTACCATCTTCACCAGAAAACTGTGAGTCGCGGCAAGCATTGGATTTAGCGATGCTTCGGAGCAATTAATTTCCACAGGGTACGGACTTTAACAATTGCCTTCCCTGTGTTAATGATTGTTCACATTTCATTTTGGGCCTTGGTGCTCATGAGTATTGGCGGAACACTCTGGGAACTCCAGCCGCTGTTTTGTCGCGGCTGACAATCGGCCCTAACACCCTTTGGATGCAAACGCGCGGATTTTTACCGTGCTGGTATTTGAATCGCAACTTCTAGGAGGCAATTTGATGAAAGCGAGTCGAACTCTGACTTGGTTGGCGGCGCTCTGTTGCTGTGTCGCTCTTGTTTTATGCATGGGCACTTCCCTGAACGCACAGTCAACCACCGATGGCGCCATTACCGGCACGGTTATGGATGCTTCGGGTGCCGCAGTTTCCGGCGCAAAAGTTACCGCAAAGAATATCGGCACCAACGCCGAAGCTTCCGCCACCTCGGACGATACTGGGTATTTTCGCCTTGGCAAGCTCCGGCCCGCCGAATATACCGTCACAGTCGAGGCTACGGGATTCGGCAATTACACTGCCGAGCATGTCGTTGTTCAGATCGGCAGCATCACGGAAATCTCTCCTCGCCTCAATGTCGCGTCGGCAGGAACAACGGTGGAAGTCAGCGCCGAAGTCCCGGTCATCAACACCGTCTCGCAGGAATTCTCCAATGTTGTCGACGAGAGATCCGTCGCCACTCTGCCCATCAATAACGGTCGCTGGTCCAGCTTTGCATTGCTCACTCCCGGCGCAGTCAACGACGGCAACGGTTTCGGCTTGATCAGCTTCCGCGGTATGAGCCCCTTGCTCAACAACAGTACTGTCGATGGCGGCGACAACAACCAGGCTTTCTTCTCCGAAGAACGGGGACGCACCCGCATCGGCTACACGATTCCTAAGGCCGCAGTCCAGGAATTTCAGGTAAACACTTCGAACTATTCAGCGGAATACGGCCGCGCCGCAGGCGCCGTTATCAACACCGTCACCAAGAGCGGCTCCAACCAGTTCCACGGTGAAGGCTACTTCTTCGACCGTGATAACTCCTGGGGCGCCGTCAACCCGTTCACCACCCTCACCACACAGCAAGCCGGTGGCGGTTTTGCGACGAATCCCTATAAACCCAAAGACGTTCGCAAAATCTACGGCTTTGGTATCGGTGGCCCAATCATAAAGGATAGGCTTTTCTTCTTTTTCGCCTTTGACCGTTACGATAAAAACTACCCGGGCACCGCGAAAGCCAGCAACCCGACTGCCTTTTTTGCTTCCCCTGTGGCGGATCTCACCGCTTTCGGCGGCTCCTGTGCCACTCTGAACGCTTCTGCCATCACAGATGCGAATCAGCGCGCCGCCACTCAGGGTGCCTGCACACTGTTCAACAACCTTGGCCTGCCGGACTATGCGACAGCTGCGGCAGACTACAACACTGGCCTCAATGGCTTGCTTTCAGAGACCGGCACCGTGCCGCGTAAAGGCCAGGCCACGATTTTCCTTCCAAAAATCGACTGGACCATCAACTCCAGGAACCACGCCACCTTTGAAGTCAACCGCATGCGTTGGGCTTCGCCTGCGGGCATTCAGACCCAGGCCAGCAACACCTTCGGCATCGCCAGCTTCGGCAATGACTATGTCCGTGCAACATGGGGCGTTGCTAAGCTCTACACCACCATCACTAACTCCCTCAGCAACGAAGCCCGCTTCCAGTATGGTCGCGACCTTGAGTTCGAATTCCCTCAAGACCCTTCCCCTTATGAGCAAGCTAACTTCGTAACCTCACCCAACTTTCCGGGCTACAGCAATCCGCTCGGTCTGCCCCCGGACGTTTTCATCACCAATGGCTTCGACATGGGCGTTCCCACGTTCCTTCAGCGCCCAGCGTTCCCGGATGAGCGCCGCACTCAGTTTGCAGACACGATCTCTTGGAATGAGTCCAAGCACAGCTTTAAGTTTGGCGTGGACATCGCTCACACAAACGATCTGAGCGAAAACCTTCGCTTCCAATTTGGTTCCTTCAGCTACACCAACATCGGCAACTATCTCTCTGACTTGCTGAGCCCGAATAAGTGCGGCGCTGCCCATATCACTCCGTGCTATTCCAGCTATCAGCAGGCTTTTGGCCCGCTCGGCTTCGAGTTTAACACCAACGATGTAGCATTCTTCGCTGAAGATAGCTGGCGAATCTTGCCGCGCTTGACCTTGAATCTCGGCGTTCGCTTCGAATACGAACAATTGCCAAAGCCGTTCTTGCCTAACCCGGCGGTTCTCAACACGCAAAAGATGCCAAGCGACACCAACAACTGGGGTCCGCGCATCGGTTTTGCCTATGACATCTTTGGCGACGGCAAAACTTCTCTCCGCGGCGGATACGGCATCTACTACGGCCGCATCATCAACTCCACAATCTACAACGCTCTCATCAACACCGGCGTAAACGGAGGCCAGTTCTCCTTCCGCTTTAATGCCACTTCCGCGGGCGCTCCGGCCTTCCCGCGGATCCTTTCTACCCAGCCGACAAACCTGTCGGCCCTGGCCATCACATACTTTGATCCGCAATTCCAGGCCCCGGCCGTTCATCAGACTGACCTGACCATTGAACGGGAAATCTGGTGGAAAACGGCTGTCTCCGTGAGCTATCTCGGCAGCTTCGGCCGTAGCTTGCCGGACTTCGTGGACACCAACATCAATCCAGCCACGGCGGGAACTGTCACCTATAACGTAGGTACAGGCGGTCCTCTTACGGGCGCAACTTACTCTACCGTTCTCTACAAAGGACCAAGACCAAACACCGCTTTCGGCTCCACGACTGATATCTTCAGCGGCATCAGCTCCAACTACAATGCCTTGGCCGTCCGCGTTACCAAGCGTTTTTCGGACAATCTCCAGTTCAATTACAACTACACGTGGTCTCACTCGCTCGACTACGGCCAGAACGGCACAACGTTTAGCGACACCAACGACCTGCTCGATCCTTTCAACATCCACAACGAGTACGGCAACTCCATTTTTGACGTCCGTCAGCGTTCCGTACTCAGCGCCATCATCGGCACCCCCTGGAAAAAGGAAGGCGCCCTCGGTTACCTGGTCAACGGTTGGCAGATCGCTCCTCTCTACCAGGCGCAGAGCGGCCTCCCCTTTTCATTCGTGACCTCTGGCAGCGCCCCGGGTGGCCTCTCCAGCGGTATCAATGGCTCCGGCGGCCGTGCGGGTATCGACGTGATCGGACGCAATACCTACCGCCTACCGCGTACTCAGGTCGTGGACCTTCGCATTTCGAAGAAGTTCACCTTTGCCGAGCGCTTTGGCTTTGAAGTCATCGGCCAGGCGTACAACCTCTTCAATCACGTGAATGACACCAGCGCCAACAACACGGGCTACATTATTTCGACCAGCGGCACCACAACCACCGCAAGTGGCACGGTCGCTTGCTCTGCCGCCTCCCCGTGCTTGAACTTCAACGCGCCTTTCGGCTCCATCACCAACGCGAACAGCAACTTTGCTTACACTTCGCGTCAGGTGGAAATCGGCTTCAAATTCACCTTTTAACTTTCCCGGCATTTCATTCGCCAGCATACCAAAAAAGGCGGGCTGCCTTTCGCAGCCCGCCTTTTCCTTTTCTCCAAATACTTTCTTTGCTTTCCCCTACTCCACCCAATCCGCCAAAAACACATTCGTCTCATGCGGCTGCGTCCCGTTTCGGTTCGAAGCCCACACCAATCTCTTCCCATCTGAGGTAAACATCGGAAACCCGTCAAAGTCCGGATGGTATGTAATCCGCTCCTGTCCCGTCCCATCCTCATTAATCATGTACAAATCAAAATCACGCCCGTTCTTCGGATCCGCCATATTCGACGCAAAAATAATTCGCTTCCCGTCCGGATGCCAGTACGGCGCAAAATTCGCCGCGCCATTCTTCGTCACCTGGTGCTTCCCGCTTCCATCTGCATCCATCACCCAAATCTCTAAATTGCCCGGCCGAATCAATCCCTTCTCAAGCAAATCCTTGTAATCGGCAACCTCTGCCTCTGTCTTCGGATGTTCCGCGCGATACACAATCTTCTTCCCGTCATATGACCAGAATGGCCCGCCGTCATATCCAAGCTCGTGCGTCAATTGCTTCACGTTCTTTCCATCCGCATCCATCGTGTAGATATCCAAATCCCCGTTTCGTGTCGACGTAAACACAATGTGCTTCCCATCCCGTGTAATCGTGGCTTCTGCGTTATACCCAGGAGCGTCCGTCAACAATTTCAAATCTCCTCCATCCGGTTTCGCCGTATAAATCCGGTAGGTGTCATAAATCGGCCAGACGTATCCCTTTGAATAGTCCGGCTTCGGCGGACACTCCGCTTTAGCCGCATGCGTCGAAGAAAAAAGAATCCGGTCATTTGAAGGAAAAATGTAGCTGCAAGTCGTCCGCCCTTTTCCCGTACTCACCAATTTCGGTGTCGCCGGTTTTCCATCCGTCGTATCCACAGCGATCGTATAGATCTGATCGCAAGGCACTCCCTCGCCCTGATGCTGAAAAATCAGCTGCTTGTCATCAATCGAAAAATAGGCCTCCGCGTTCTGCCCGCCAAACGTCAGCTGCCGCACATTCTGTAAATGCTTCCCTTCTTCTGGTGTCAGTAGCGCCGCCGGTTTCACATCCATCTTCTTCTCTTGCGCACTCGCAAGACTTCCGCACATCGAAATCATAGCTGCAGCTACTCCAACCAACACACCAATCCTTCGCATGAATTGTCCTCGACTATTTCCTTTGCTCAAGTGTCACCGAAACCTTCATCGGTTTCCCATCTCTCAGAACCGTCACTTCCACCACGTCTCCAACTTTGCTCCGCCGCAGCGCATCCGTGAAGTCATACAGGTTGTGAATCGCCTTGTCGCCAAACTGCGTCAACACATCACCAGCCTTCAATCCCGCTTTCGCCGCGGGCGATCCCGGTCGTACATCCGAAAACTTCACGCCATCCTTGTTCTCGCCAAAATCCGGAACCGACCCGAAATACGGCCCATATCCGCCACCGCTTGAAACTCCGCCCGCCGCATGCGGATTCTCCGCGACGGCCACAAACGCCGGACGCTCGGCCGCATCGGCTAGTTCCACGTCCACCCGCCCAATCAAATCGAGCAACTGTACCGCCGCGTCCGCATTGATCTTCTCCCACGTATCCGACGGCTTGTGATAATCGCTGTGCAATCCGCTAAAGAAAAACAGCACAGGAATCTTCTTCGCCACAAACGAAGTATGATCGCTTGAGGAATACCCGCTCTCACTCGGCTCAATGTCAAACTTCGTTCCGCGTTTCGCCTCGTCCAGCGCCGCCTTCAGCGTCGTCCCCGTTCCCACGCCGCCCACAAACACTTTTCCATCCTTGATTCGCCCAATCATGTCCATGTTCAGCATTGCCACCGCTTTATCCAGTGGCCGCGTCGGAGCATTCACCCAAGCGGACGATCCCAGCAATCCCAATTCTTCTCCAGCAAAATTCGCAAACAAAATTCCGCGCTTCAATTTGCCCTTATGTGATGCAAAATTCCGAGCCAACTCCAAAACTCCTGCCGTCCCCGAAGCATTGTCATCCGCCCCCGGATGTATCGTTCCCGTCTGCGACGGTGCCAGCGAATGCGATCCGCCCCGCCCCAAATGATCGTAATGCGCCCCCACAATCACATACTCATCCGTCTTCCCGGGCAAATACGCCAAAACATTGTTCACCTTTGCCCGTATCGTCTCCACTCGGACATCTAGAGAGACCACCAGCCCAGCAGTGACTAGCCCCCTGTGGCCGAGACGCGTTCCCGATTTCGCAGCTTCATCGAGTTCATTTTGCAAATCATCAAAGGAAGCGTTGGCATTCCGAAACCAGTCTTTGGCGATGTTAGTTTTTACTTGGACGCATGGAATGCCAACATCTTCCGGCCCATCCACGTCGCCAAAGTGAACAAGCACATCTTCTTCACTCTTTCCGACCCTCCCGTTTACAAGAATCATCGCAGCTGCCCCGTGATTGTTCGCATTAATCGCTTTAGTCACCAACTCCGCGTGCCTGGTATGTCCGCTGTGCGCTTTTCCAGCAAGCGTTACAGGTTCGCCCCGCAACACGAGCACAATTTTTCCCTTCGCATCTAGGCCTTCATAATCGTCATACGGCCCCTCAGGAGCGGTAATCCCATATCCGGCAAAAAGAACTTGTCCTTTAGCTGCTCCTGACGCAGAAAAACTGAGCGGAACATAGTCTTCGCTCAACCTCAAACCCCCGCTACTCGACGTGTCAACTCCCGTTCTCGATTCGACGAAGCGATTCCCCGGCCGCAGCTTTTTCCCAATCGCCACAGAAAACGCCTGCAAATATCCCTTCGTTCCCGCAGGTTCCAATCCCAATTTCTTGTACCGCTCCACAATCAATTTCTCCGCCCGCGTCAGCCCCTTCGTCCCATCCCCGCGTCCTTCCATCTCTGGCGTC
>Ga0335082_10009087_pt1 | contig 10819 bp, 6 predicted proteins | sample Lox_Sample_41_FD_206718 | JGI IMG/M metagenome (GOLD analysis project Ga0335082, IMG submission 206718) | Soil microbial communities from Loxahatchee National Wildlife Refuge, Florida, United States - Lox_Sample_4.1 | ecosystem: Environmental > Terrestrial > Soil > Wetlands | place: USA: Florida... | reverse complement strand
AAGGCGCCGAAGTCGTCGGACCCCCCGAAGCTCTCGATGTCGGCATAGGCGACACGGCGCACATCCACGCCGAATTTCATGGTGTGCTTGCCGTGGACCCAGGTCAGGTTATCGGTGAACTGGATGGTCTGCGACTTGGTCACTCCGGCCTTGTCGCGGCCGATGGGCGACAGACCCGTGCCGTCGCTGAAGTTGAACGTGGGGAAGGCGCTGGCATCCGGATGATCGCTCAAGTCAAGCCCCAGCAGGCCCAGCTGCGACACCGCGGCCGTCCCCTGGATGGGAAAGTCGACCTTCATCGTATAGAGCGACACGCCGAATCGCGCCTCGTTGGCCAGCGTGTTACTAATGGCGTAGTTATGCGAGAAGATCAGGTTGCGATCGGTCTCGTGGTCGGTGTCGCTGGGCAGTAGAGCGATGGGGACGGCGCTGGAAAGCGTCTTTGAGCTCCAGCGCAGGTAGAACGATTGCTTCGCGGTCACGGTTCGGTCCACGCGAATGTCGTATCCGTCGGTGCTAGACGGAGTTTGCGACTGCTGCAGGTAGTTCGACCCTGGGGCGGAGGAATTGGGAAGCTGCGTCATGTAGTTCTGCAGCAAGGAGCCGGCGACAGGGTTGATGAGCCCGGATGGGATCGTGTTGTTGGCGAATGGCAGTCCGGTGAGCGGATTGACCACTTGTCCGAATTGACCCGCAAGTTCGTTGAGGTTCCCCGATCTCATGGCGGTGGTAGGTACGTTAAGGAAAAGCGGCGTCACCAACCGGCGGCGATTGCCCTCGTAGGCGGCGAAGAAGAAGGTGCGCGCCGGACCGCTCTCTTTGCCAGGGATCCTCAGTGGCCCGCCAAGGCTTCCTCCGAAAGTGTTGAAGGCCTTGTGCGGCTTATCGGTGAAGCCCCAGGGCGTGGCATCGAGCGCGCTGTTCTGCATGTACTCGAAGACGCTGCCGTGGAATTTCTCGCCTCCGCTCTTGGTGGCGATGGTGATGTCGCCGAGCTGGGCGAATTCGGCGTTGTTGTTGAACTGCGAGACCTTGAATTCACTGATGAGCTCCGAAGACGGGTTCATGTTCTGGAGCGCGCCGTTCTGGCGGATGTTCACCGTCGAAGTCCCATCGACCGAATACTGGACCTGCGATGGCAGGCCTCCACCGACCGCGACGTTGCCGTTCCCATCCTGCTGCGTGCCGGGAATGGAAGCCAGCACACCCATGGCGCTGGTGGTGGCCCCGCGATAGTTGACCGGCAGGGCCAGCAGTTGGGCGGAATCCTTGGAGTCGGAGAGCGTGGCGCTGGTGGTGTCGATCATGGGCGCGACGCTGCCCACCTCGATGACCTCCCGAGCCTGCTGCAATTGGAGCGCGATATCCAGCCGCAGCGTCTGCCGGGCCTCGAGTTGCACCGAGGCCATTGTGAAATCCGCAAAACCATTCGCTTTCACTAGCAACTTGTAGGTACCCGCCTTCACGTTGACGAATTGAAAGGTCCCGTCGCCCTCCGTCGCGGCCGTGCGACTCGAACCGTCGCCCACGCTGGTCAACGTGACCTGTGCTCCCGGAACCACGTAGGTTCCCGGGTCCTTCACCGCACCCACAATGGAGCCGAACGTCGACTGGGCTTGCGCCCACACGGTCGTCAGTGCCATTGCGGTCAACAGGATTGCTAGGCGGGACAGCATCGGGTGATCCTCCTCTTGCGTTCTCGCGTTCGGACTCTGCTTCCGAGGTGTCGTGGAGCGGCAGAGCTCTCGAAAAATGCGAGTCAGTGCGCGAGAAGATAGGACGTCACGCGTGAAAAGCGCATGAAAGAACCGATAAATCCGCGTCAAGACCGCACTCCAAATTTTTATCGCGGCGATAAAGAATCTGAATCAGGCAGGTATCCGCGCGATTCGAGAGCGACTTGTCGGAGAGAGAAGGCGATCAAGCGTCGCCGGATCGGGATTGCTTTGCGTCCCGATCTGGGAGCGCGGAAGGCGGAGAACTGCAGAAGCGGTATCCGAGCGACGGTTCGGTCACCAGATACTTCGGTCGCGCAGGATCGTCTTCGACCTTTTTGCGCAGCAGCCGCACATAGGAGCGCAGGTATTCGAGCTCCGCGCCATACTCAGGACCCCAGATCGTGCGCAGCAACTTCGCGTGGGTCAAGGGTTTTCCCTGGTTCCTCATCAGCAGCGCCAGCAGATTGAATTCTTTCGGTGTGAGATGGACCCGCTTGCCGCCCTTGAGCAGCTGGCGGCGATTGAGGTCCAGCGCCAGTTCGCCCGCTCTGAAGGTGGTTTGGCCGGCTGCATCGCCGCCTGAGATCTTGCGCAGGACAGCGCGGCAGCGGCCGACCAACTCACTGGCGCGAAAAGGCTTGCTGATGCAGTCGTCGGCCCCCGCTTCCGAGGCCTGCACGAAGTCGCTCTCCGCATCGCCCGCGATCACCATCAGGATGCCGGCCTGGTGTCCGAGAGCCCGGAACTGCCGGCAGAGCTCCAGGCCATTGACTTCCGGGAGATCGATGTCGAGCAGGGCGAGATCGTAAGGAGATTCTCGGATCGCCCTCAGGGCTTCGCCGGCATTCGGGACTTCAGCGACCGCGAGGCCGTGATCGGTGAGGAATCCCCGAAGAGCACGGCGGAACGGGGCCTCATCGTCCACAACTAGGATGCTGCCTCGCGGTGCTGACATCATTATCAAGTTTCGTTCTTCTAGAACTTCACCATGATCGCGAAGCGGGCGCTGGCTTCGTCCTTGCGCAGGTCGGGGCACCACCCCGCACCCGCTACGCAAGTAAGGCCGGGCGTCGCCGACAGGAAGGGCCCCGGCACAAACGTCGTCCCCGGCACCACCTGCCCCGGCCCGTTGTTGCCGCCGAATACGCTCAAGGACCCGGTGTTTCCGCCCGGAGGCGTGATCCCGCCGGCTCCGCTCCAGTACGGCACGTTGGCGTGGCGATAGCCGAACTCCGAACGGAACGTGATGTACTGCTTGGGCATCCAGTCGAACGTAAAGCTGGTGTCCCACCCTCGGAACGGGTCCCCCGGATTGGCCGTGAAGTAGGGAGAGCCGGTGATGGAGTCGGCTCCGTTGATGGGCGGGAGCAGGGTCAGGTAGCGGCCCGGATTGCTCATGGCGCCGCCGCCGACGGTGATTGCGTACAGGTCTTTCTTGAACCAGAAGCGGTTGTAGGCCATCCAGCCGGCAAAGGTCTGCTTGAAGCTGGTCGGCGTATTGTGATGGCAGTTGGTGTTCGCTCCCGGAGGGCCGCCGTACTCGCATCCCAGATCGGCGGTGAACGAGAAAGCCATCTTGTCCAGGAAGTTTTGCGGCTTGTCGTAATACTTGACTTCGACGCTGTCGTCGGTATGGATGCGGGAGCGGCCGAAGCGGCCGTCGCCGACGCCGAGCGTGTCCTCACCCATTCCGTAGTTATTGAAGACCAGCGCCAACCACGGCTTCGGACGGTAGATGATCTGTCCGCCCAACCCGGGCCTGCCGCCGAACCGGCCGTAGGACTGCCATCCGTTGATGATCCAGGGCTCGATCTTCAGCTTGTCGGTCGGAAACCACTGGATGCGCAGGCCGTTGAAGAACCAGGGAGTATTGGAGGACACGTACGACGGCTGGTAGGCCCAGTTATCGAAGTTGTAGTAGCTGAACAGGCCGATGTAGGAGACAAAGATGCCGGCGTCGATGTTGAGGCCGTGGTTCACATTGAAGTGATACCCGCCATAAGCCTCAGAGACGTAGCGGTAGGCGCCGCGGAGATTCCATTGGCCGCGTGCGGGGCTGGCGTCATTGCGAGGTGTCGTGACTGCGAACATCCCATTCATGGTAAGCACCCGGCCGCGAACGTTCTGCCAGTGAAAGTCGCCGCCGAAACTGATCTGCTCCACCTGGATCTCGTCGGAGCGGAAGGCTTCCGTGGACCCGCCGATGGTGTCGTCTTGCGGATGGTTGAAGCTGTGGATGAAGTTAGTATCAAAACGGATCTCGGGGGTGAAGAACTTCGAGTCCCACACCACATCCTTGTTGCGTGAGGTGCCGTTGAGCCAGGTCCAATCGGCCCAGGCGAATGGAGCGGACGGTTCCGTGTCGGCCGGCGCAGCTCCTTTGTCCGCGCTAGAAGGAGACGAGGGCTGTTGGAGCGCCTGGGCTGGAGCGGCCGTGGTCACGGGCGTGGGTGGGGGATTCTTGGCCCTCAGTTCGGCCTCGAGCTGCGCGATGCGCAGCTTCATGGCTTCCAGCTCCCTGGCGACCGCCGGCGAGATGTCTCCTTCGGGCGCGGCGCTCGGCTGCCCGGAAGCAGCCGCCCCGCCATCCATGCCATGGACAGCCGCCCCCGGACCCGCCGCTGCCATCGTCTGTGCGAATCCTTGCGGGGCTAGAGATGTGAGACTCATGAAAAGTATCGAACGGATCGCCGATTGTGCGACCAGCTTACGTAGCAGTGGATTCATGCTTGGGATGCCTCGATCTCGAAAAAACGTACTTCGGCCGAGGTTCTGGCTCGGCTGAGGCATTGGAAACTCTGGGGCGTAAAACTTGGATAAGGCCTTCGTAGAGAGTTCGTAAAATTTTCACAAAAAAGTCGTAAAGAAGGAGCTGCGGAAACGCGCCGGACGCGGTCAGGACTGGAGAGGCAGGGTGAAGGAGAACACCGACCCGTGGCCGAGCTGGCTGGTGACGCTGATGGTCCCGCCATGCAGTTCGACGATCGCCTTGGCGATGGAGAGCCCCATCCCGGTCCCCTGGATGGAGACCCTCTCGTTGCGGCCGCGATAGAACTTCTCAAAGATCATGGACTGCTCCGCGTCGTCGATCCCGGGACCATGGTCGGCGACCGAGACCACCAGCTGGCTGTCCTGAAGCTCGGCGGTGATGTGGATGGGGGTGTTCGCCGGCGAGTACTTGCCGGCGTTCTCCAGCAGCTGGCCCAGGACCTCCGCAATCCGCTTCAGATCCATGCGCGCGGGCGGAAGCTCCGGCGGCACGCTCACTTCGACGGTGTGCTGCTCCACCGAATGCTTTGCCTCCTGGAGCGCCAGGTCGATGGCCTCGCGGATGGGGTGCGGCTCGAAGTTCAGTTCCACTTGGTGCGCGTCCAGCTGCGCGACCTCGGCCGCTTCGCCCACCAGCCGGTTGAGCCGGTCGCTTTCCTCGTTGATGACCGTGGCCAGGTCCTTCACCTGCGGCTTGTCCAGTTCGACCTCCGACAGCAGGGTCTCGGCCGATGCCTTGATGGCGGTGAGCGGGGTGCGGAACTCGTGGGTGACCGAATCCAGCAGCAGGGAGCGGAGCCGGTCGCTCTCGCGAGTGGCTTCCGCCTTGGTCAGCCGTTCCATGGTGGCCGCGCGCTCGATGGCGATGGCGATCAGGCTTCCGATGGCCTCCTGGGTCTCGCGGGAAAGCGCGCACCCGGTCAGCCCCAGGCTTCCGATCGGCCGGACGCCGGTGCGGATGGGCATGAAGCAGACCCCGCGCTGCTGGTCCAGCATGGGCTCTCCCCGGCCGGTGACCGCCTGCAACTTTTCGACCGGAACGGCGCCTTGAATGCCGATATCGGAGAAATACGTTTTGCGCTTGCTCTCGATGAAAACCGCCGCGCCCGTCACTCCGAACGAATCCACGATGAATCTCGGCACCCGGTTGAGCAGTCCGAACACATTCTCCGTGACCAGCAGCTGCTGGCTGAAGGCGTAGAGGCGTTCCACCTCGCGGCGCCGCTGGTCGGAATGCATGGCCTCGCGCCGGGCGCGCTCCGACAGGTCGCTGCCGATGACGGCGGTGATCAGGAAGGCCAACAGCGCTACCCAGTTCTGCGGGTCGGCGATGGTGAATCTCCCCACCGGCGGCAGGAAGAAGTAGTTGTAGGCCAGGGTGGCGACCACCGCCATGAAGATGGCGCATTGCAGGCCCCAGGAGGCCGAGACCAGCAGGATGGCCAGAAGAAAGGTGAAGCCAACGGTGGTCGGATTCACGTGGATGACACGGAAATAGACCCCGACGATGGCAAAAACAATCGCAGCTGCCAGGAGAAAGCGTACTATCTGCCGCAGCGCCTTGCTCACAGGATGGATTGTAGCCGATTCGACTTTTTGAACCAGCCGGACGACAATAACCCCCGATGCCGAAGACGCCAGAACAATGGCTGGAAGAAGCTCAGCCGCAGAAAAAGCAGGGCATCTTCAAGGTGTTCCTGGGCTACGCGCCGGGCGTCGGCAAGACCTACAACATGCTGAGCGAGGGGATCCGCCGCAACAGCCGCGGCGAGGACGTGGTGATCGGCGTGGTCGAGACCCACGGGCGCAAGGCCATTGCCGAGCTGTCCACCCGCCTGGAAACCGTTCCCCGGAAAAAGCTGGTCTACAAGGGCGCCTCGTTCGATGAGATGGACCTCGATGCCATCCTGGCCCGCAAGCCGCAGGTCGCCCTGGTCGATGAGCTGGCGCACACCAATATCGAAGGCAGCAGGAACCGCAAGCGCTACGACGACGTCAGCGAATTGCTGAACGCGAACATCGATGTGATCTCGACCCTCAACGTGCAGCACATCGAGAGCGTCACGCCGCTGGTCCAGAACATCACCGGCGTGCAGGTGCGGGAGACCGTCCCCGACTGGGTGATGCAGAGGGTGGATGAGATCGTCATGGCCGATCTGACCCCGGAAGCGCTCCAGACCCGCATGCGGCGCGGCGATGTCTACTCGGTCGATCGGGCCGAACGGGCACTGGGTCATTTCTTCCAAAGAGGAAACCTGATGGCGCTGCGCGAGCTGGCTTTGCAGCAGGTGGCCCGCGCCGTGGACCGCAGCCTGGAATCCTACTTCGAGAAGGAACATCCGGGGTTGAGCGCCGGTGTGCGTGAGCGCATCGCCGTCTGCATCAGCTCGAACCCGGCGGCGCAGTACCTGGTGGCCCGCGCCGCCCGCATGGCGCAGCGCCTGGACGCGGAGTTGCTCGTCATCTACGTGGACACCGGGGTGGACGACACTCCGGAGAACAAGCGCACCCTCGCCCAGAACATCCGCTTTGCCGAGGACGTGGGGGCCCAGATCGTCAAGACCGAGGGCAAGTCGGTGGCCGAAGCGGTGGCCAAGGTGGTGAAGGAGAAGCACGTCACCCAGGTCGTCTTCGGACGCTCGGCGCAGACCGGCTGGAAAAAGTATCTCTATCTGTCGGCCATCCACAAGTTCCTGCGCGACGCGCCGCCGGTGGACGTTCACATCGTGACCCAGGAAGTGAAGTGAGCCGGTCCCCCGCGGTCACGAACTTTTCATGGAGGCTCTAGACAAGTCTTGCCCCGTTCCTGTCACAATGGCAGCGTGAGCAGCAGCGTCCCATCGGCTCCCAGGAGCGCCGCGGAGAGGCGCAACGTCCTGATCGTGGATGACGAGCCCCAGATCACGCGTGTGCTCAAGACCATGCTCTCCAGCCGCGGCTACTCCATCCGCACCGCGCGGGACGGGGACGAGGCCCTCAGCGTGATGAAGGAGTGGATGCCCGACCTGCTGATCACGGACCTGCGCATGCCCAACGTGGATGGCCTGGAACTGTGCCGCCAAGTGCGCTCCAAGTCGCAGATCCCCATCATCGTGCTGTCGGTCCGGGGCGAGGAGCGCACCAAGGTGGAGGCGCTCGACGCCGGCGCCGATGACTACGTCACCAAGCCGTTCAGCGCGGACGAGCTGCTGGCCCGGGTGAGGGCTGCCTTGCGGAGGGCATCCCCGGCCCCGTCGCCGGACGAGCCCCTCATCGAGATCGGCGATTTTCGCGTCGACGTGGAAGCCCACCGCGTCCAGGTACGGGACCGCGACGTCCGCCTGACCCCGAAGGAGTTCGAGGTCCTAGTCTATCTGGCCCGTCACCCCAACCGGGTGATCACTCATCGAGTGCTGCTGGGCGCGGTGTGGGGAGGCACCAGCACCGAGCAACCGGAATATCTCCGGGTGGTGATGGCCCACCTGCGAAAGAAACTGGAGCCGGACGAGAAGGCGCCCCGCTACTTTATTACCGAGCCCTGGGTCGGATATCGTTTCACACCTGGAGACGAGTGACCCTGTCCCCCGACCATGCCCGACCAACGATACGACACCGTTCGCGACCTCGTGTCCCACGGACTGCTCGATGAAGCGGTCGGGTTCCTGCAATCGTTAGGCGCGGCGCGCGCCGCCGATGTTTTTGCCAATCTCCCATTCGAGCATCAGGAACAGGTTTTCCGGCGTCTTCCGGTCGACTTGGCCGCGGCCGTCGCCAACCGCTTTCCTTACTACCACGCCTACGTGCTGCTGCACTCCCGCCCCCTCAACGAGATGCGCGCCATCGTCGACCACTTCGATCCCATCGAGCGGATGCGCTTCTTCGACGATCTGCCGGAGGAGGCCTGGCAGCACTTGATGGACGAACTCTCCGCCCCGGAGGCGGAAGCGCCACTGCAACCGGGAGTCCATCCGGCAGTAGCGCCGCCGATCGGCGCTCCGCCCGCTGCGCTCGAGCCCATCATCCAGGCGCAAGGGGTCGAGAAGAGTTTCCAGCAGCCGGATGGCAGGCATATCCAGGTGATCGCTCCTCTCGACCTCTCGGTCGAGCCCGGCGCGATCATCGCCTTGCTGGGGCCGTCGGGGTCGGGGAAATCCACGCTATTGCGCATCATCTCGGGACTTGCCCAGCCCAGCAGCGGCACCGTGCTCTGGCACGGCAAGCCTCTGAGCGAAGCGCGCCCCAATGTCGCCATCGTGTTCCAGAGCTTTGCCCTGTTCCCCTGGCTCACGGTGGTGCAGAACGTCGAGGCCCCGCTGGTCGCCCGCGGCATGCAACATCTTCCGCGGCACCAAAAAGCGCTGCAATCGCTGGCCTCGGTCGGCCTGAAGGGCTTTGAGAACGCCTATCCGAAGGAACTCTCCGGCGGCATGAAGCAGCGCGTCGGGTTCGCCCGCGCCCTGGCGGTCGAGCCCGAAGTGCTTTTCATGGACGAACCCTTCTCCGCTCTCGACGTGCTCACCGCCGAGAACCTCCGCGGCGAACTGATGGAGCTCTGGTTGAAGCGCCAGATCCCGACCAGGACGATCTTCCTGGTCACTCACAACATCGAAGAGGCGGTCCTGCTGGCTGACCGCGTCATCGTGCTGGGCACGCACCCGGCGCGCATCCGCGCCGATTTCCGCATTCCGCTGGCCCAGCCCCGCGACCGCAAGTCGGCCGAGTTCCTGGTCTACGTCGACTACATCTACAAGGTCATGACGCAACCCGCTCTGGAGCTTGCGCCGCCGACCCAGGTGGAGCGGCGCGCCACGTCACGCTACGCCATGCTGCCCCATGCCAGGCCGGGCGGAATGGCCGGATTGCTGGAACTGTTGAACGATCGCGGCGGCCGGGAGGACCTCTATCACCTCGCCGAAGAGCTGCTGATGGAGGTCGACGACCTGTTCCCCATCGTCGAGGAAGCGGTCCTGCTGGGATTCGCCAAGGCCACCGAGGGCGACGTGGAGATCACGCCGGAAGGCAAGGCGTTCGCCGAAGCCGACATCGTCACCCGCAAGAAGATGTTCCGCGATGCCATCCTCGCGCATGTGCCCCTGATGCAGCAGATCCTCAGCACCCTGGAGTGCAAGTCCGACCACGCCGCGCCCCTGGAGTTCTTCCGCGACATACTGGAGGAATACTTCTCCCAGGACGAGACCCAGAAGCAGCTGGAAACGGTGCTGAACTGGGGACGTTATTCCGAGATCTTTACCTACGACCCGGAGACCGACCGGTTGCTGTTGCGCCGGGAAGGCTCCTCCGAAGAGCAGCAGGGCAGTCTCCCATTGCACTGACGTATCTGACGGAGCGTGATCATTCCGAGCGCCGAACCCATCGCCGCCAAGAGGCCCGCCTGGGGGATCACCCCGGGCAGCACCGCGTCGCTCCTCAAGGACGCTCCCGTGTTGCTCGCCGGGATGGCGCTCTTCTATGGCTTGCTCTCGTTCGCACGCTCGTCGGTTGGTCCGGTCACGGCCCACGCCGAGATCGACCTGTCCCCGTTGGCCCTGCCCAGGTACGCCCTGTTCTCGCTGCTGCGCATCCTGGCGGCTTACCTGCTGAGCCTGCTGTTCACCCTGGTGTACGGTTACATCGCCGCCTACAACCGCCGGGCCGAGCGCTTCATGATCCCGCTGCTGGACACCATGCAGTCCATCCCGGTGCTCAGCTTTCTTCCCGGGGTCATGGCTTCCATGGTGGCGCTGTTCCCCACCCGCCAGCTGGGCGTGGAACTGGGCTCGGTGATCCTGATCTTCACCGGCCAGGTGTGGAACATGACCTTCAGCTTCTATTCATCGCTGAAGAGCATTCCCCAGGAGATGCGCGAGGCCGCGGAAGTCTACCGCCTGAGCTGGTGGCAGCGTTTCCACCAGCTCGAGCTGCCGTACGCGGCCATCGGATTGATCTGGAACTCGATGATGTCGGTGGCCGGCGGCTGGTTCTTCCTGATGGCCTGCGAGATGTTCGTGCTGGGGAACCGCGATTTTCGTCTGCCCGGCCTGGGCTCCTACCTTCAGACCGCCGCCAACCATGGCAATACCCGGGCCATCGGGTTGGGCCTGTTCGTCATGATCGGGGTCATCGTCCTGGTCGACCGCGTGGTTTGGCGGCCGATCATCGCTTGGGCCGAGAGATTCAAGTTCGAGCAGGTGGAAGCCGCCGAGGCTCCCCACTCCTGGGTCCTCGACCTGTTGCGGAAGTCGAAGCTGCTTGCCTTCGCGCGGGGTGCGACTGTGCTGCCCGCCCGCGAGGCCCTGGACCTTCACTTCGCGGCGGCCCGCGTCTCGGCAGCCGGACGGTCCCCGAGCCCGGCG
>Ga0335082_10009086_pt1 | contig 10820 bp, 4 predicted proteins | sample Lox_Sample_41_FD_206718 | JGI IMG/M metagenome (GOLD analysis project Ga0335082, IMG submission 206718) | Soil microbial communities from Loxahatchee National Wildlife Refuge, Florida, United States - Lox_Sample_4.1 | ecosystem: Environmental > Terrestrial > Soil > Wetlands | place: USA: Florida... | reverse complement strand
GCGCGCCGTCGTCTCTGTGCCGGCAGACGCTATACAAAATATTGACGGCAAACCTGTGGTGTTCGTTCGAATGTCGCCTGCGCGGTTTTCCGTTCGTCAGGTCGAAACGGGAGCTTCCGGCGATGGCCGAGTCGAAATCATTCACGGACTGAAGGATGGTGAGCCTGTCGTATCAAAAGGAGCGTTCGCCGTTAAGTCAGTGTTTCTTGGCAAAGAACTACAGGAAGAGAAGGAGTGAACGGCTATGGTCGACAAGCTTATTGCTTTGAGCATTCGTTGGCGGCTCTTCGTTGTTCTTCTCGCTCTTGGCCTTGTAGGCCTTGGTATCTATTCAGCGATGGGGCTCCCGATCGACGCCGTGCCGGACGTAACGACAAATCAAGTCCAGATCAATTCCGTGGCGCCGGCGTTTACGCCGCTGGAGATGGAGCAATACGTGACCTCGCCGATCGAGGTTGCAATGAGCAATTTGCCTCGCAAAGAGGAGGTCCGCTCGATTTCGCAATTTGGCCTGTCGCAGGTAACCATCATCTTCCCCGACGAGGCCGATTTGTACCTGGCGCGTCAGCTTGTGCTGGAGCGGTTGCGCGATGTCGAGCGGGACCTGCCGCCTGGTGTCGCGCCTGAGCTCGCTCCAATTTCAACGGGGCTGGGTGAGATCTATCAGTTCACGGTGGAAGACGTAACCGGCAAAAACCTCTATTCCCTGATGGACCGCCGCACGTTGCTCGATTGGTTCATCAAGCCGCGGCTTCGAACGGTTCCCGGGGTGATCGAAGTAAACAGCTTTGGCGGTGAGGAGCAACAGTATGAAGTCCTGGTGGATCCAGCGAGGTTGACCGGATATGGCATCACCTTACGGCAGGTGACGGAGGCTCTGTCGGCAAACAACATGAATACTGGTGGTGGATACCTGGAGCACGGCGGTGAGCAGGAATTGATCCGCGGCGTCGGTCTGATCAGGAACGAACAGGATATCGGCAATATCGTTGTCTCATCCCACGGGGGGACACCGATTTATCTCAATTCGGTTGCGGCGATCCGTCGCGGCGCGCAGATTAGACAAGGAGCGGCAACCCGGGACGGCAGAGGCGAAACCGTAATGGGCATGGCCATGCTGCTCAAAGGGGAAAACAGCCGCGCGGTGGCCGGCCGGATCGCCCAGCGCTTACAGCAGGTGCAAAAGGCGATGCCGCCGGGTGTGAAGATCGAACCGTATTATGACAGGGGCACGCTCGTCAACCGCACAATCCGAACTGCTACCCGGAACCTGGTTGAGGGCGGTCTGGTGGTGATCGCGGTCCTGTTCCTTTTCTTGCTCCAGATTCGCGCCGGCCTGATCGTTTCCTCGGCGATTCCGTTGGCGATGCTGGCTGCAATCATCGGCATGCGCTACTTTGGGTTCTCCGCAAATCTGATGAGCCTCGGCGCTATTGATTTCGGCTTGATTGTTGATGCTGCGCTCATTATCGTCGAGAACTGTGTGCGCAGGCTTGGAGAGAAACAGCGCGAGCTTGGGCGGGCGCTCTCAGGCGAAGAACGCCGCGGCACGATCTGCGAGGCGAGCATTGAAGTGCGCAAAGCAGGCCAGGTGGGAGAAATTCTCATCATCGCGGCCTATTTGCCGATCGTGTCGCTGGCAGGAATTGAAGGTAAGATGTTCCGGCCGATGGCGTTCACGGTCATCTTTGCACTCTCCGGAGCCCTTGTTCTAAGTCTGACGCTGATTCCTGCACTGTCTGCTCTGCTGCTCAGAGAGCCCCGCCGGATTCGCAAAAATCCGCCTGAGAAGGTCGGGGTCGAAGCGGACAATCCGATCGTTCATTTCGCCGCTCGATTCTACGCCCCCGTTCTTCGCTTCGCCATGCGCCACAGCCGCTTGACGGCGTTAGGTTCTGTGCTGTTCGTGATCGGATGCGCGGCTCTTTATCCGTTCCTGGGCGCGGAGTTCTTGCCGAAACTCGACGAAGGCGCCATCGCGATCAACGTAAACCGATTGCCAAGCGTTTCCCTTACCGAGGCCGTGCGAATGACAACGGCGCTCGAAAATATTCTGCGCGAATTCCCGGAGACGGATACGGTGATCAGCCGCATCGGCAGGCCCGAAATCGCGACGGACCCCATGGGACCGAACATGGGCGATACCTACGTTTTCCTGAAATCCTCCGCGGACGGACGAAGCGCAACCAGCCGCGAAGAGTTGGTATCCAGAATCGACGAACGGCTCAAGCAAAACCTTCCCACGCAAGCTTATTCGTTTTCGCAGCCGATCGAGTTTCGGATGCAGGAATTGGTCGCAGGGGTCGGAGCGCGATCCGACGTCGTGATCAAAATATTCGGAGACGACCTCGACACTCTTCGGGAGCAGGCCGGACAAGCCGCCCGCATCATCGGCCGGGTGCCCGGAGCCGCGGATGTGAAGGTCGAACAGACGAGCGGCCAGCCGGTTTTGCAGGTGACGATCGACCGAGCAGCTATCGCACGCTATGGAATCAATGTCGCCGATGTTCAGCAGGTCATACAGACAGCGATCGCCGGCACCCAAGCGACGCGAGTGCTCGAAGGCTTCCGGCGCTTCGATGTCGTTGTACGGTTACGCCCCGAGGTCCGGCAAAATGCGAGTGATTTCGCGAATCTGCTGGTGAATACGCCAAATGGACAACGAATCCCTGTCGCGCAGCTTGCGCGTATCGGGCGGGAAACGGGTCCGGTCGAGATTGCGCGCGAGAACGGGCAACGGCGCATATCGGTGGAAGCAAACGTTCGCGGCCGCGACATAGGTAGCTTTGTCCAGCAAGCGCAAGCCGGCGTCGCGAGCGAGATGAAGTTGCCGCCGGGCTACATCATGGAGTGGGGTGGCCTATGGCAAAACCTAGAGAGCGGCCGGAACCGGCTGCTGACCGTGGTGCCGGTTACATTTCTGTTGATCTTCATGTTGCTGTTCGCGGCGCTCCGCTCTGCGCGGCTGGCAATGCTCGTCTTCACCGGTGTGCCGTTTGCTGTTACCGGTGGAATCCTCGCGCTGCTGTCACGGGGTATGCCCTTTTCGATGAGCGCCGGAGTGGGGTTCATCGCGGTTTCCGGCGTTGCCGTCCTCAACGGACTCGTATTAGTCGCTTTCATCGGCCGACTCCGCCAGCGTGGCGAGGCGTTGGAAACAGCAGTCTATCAAGGAACACTTCTACGCTTGAGACCCGTGCTGATGACGGCCTCGGTTGCGAGTCTCGGGTTCCTGCCGATGGCTCTCTCGGCAAGCGCGGGCGCGGAGGTGCAAAAGCCACTGGCCACGGTTGTTATCGGCGGGATCATCACCTCGACAATCCTGACCCTTCTGGTGCTCCCAGCCGTGTATCCGTGGTTCGCGAGCAGGGAAACGGAGGACGGTCATGCATGATTCCTCCCAATTCATCGGACGCGGCAGGCGGCTTGAATACTTCACCATCGCTGGAATTGCGCCGAAGCTCTCGCAGCGTTGGTTTCCGGCTTGATAGCCGGCAGTGTGGCGCTGGTAGGATTTGGGCTGGATAGTTTGATTGAGGTAGCAAGCGGAATTACTTTACTCTGGCGACTTCACAACGATGCGGATCCCGGCCAGCGGGAAAAGGCTGACAGGCTTGCACTCCGGATCGTAGGATCGTGCTTTCTGCTCCTTTCCGCGTACGTCGCATTCAATTCCATCGACTCGCTGGTCACCGTGAAGGCTCCCGGCCGGAGTGTAACGGGAATCATCGTCGCAGCAGACGTAGACCGCAACCCCTGATCCCAAGAACAGAGGAGTTCGAGGTCAGGGCTGCATACCGCGAAGCCATTCGTGCTTGCGACGCAATCGCTCTGCCTCCGACAAGGAAGCGTCGTTTCCATATAAGGCTGACTCCCAACTGCCGTACATCGGGTTGGGAAGGAGAATCCAGCGCTCGCCCCAGCGATCGGCATAGGGAGCAGCGATCCGCCTACGCTCTTCCGGCGAAACGCGAATGCCGGAGAGGAAGTCGCCGAGATCGTCCCCGACTAACAGGAGAATCCGGTAGCGCTGTGCAATCACTGCGCGTCGCGAGCCTTTGTCCGAGCTCCATTCCGGTTTCTCTCCACGGCAGTAGATTGACGCCGCCCCATGTTGTAGTGGAAATCCGAGGTGCCGGAGAGTGCTGAGGGTCGCTGGCTTGGTCGCGGCATCGCGGTTCGTAACGTAGAACAAGGCGACGCCTCTTTTCGCCACGTACTGAGTAAATGAAAGAGCACCCGGAAGCGCCGTGGCACGTTCTTGGCGGACCCACTCCTCCCAGAGCCCAGGCCGGTCGGCCCCACGAGCCTTCTCGGCCTCTTCCGGGGAGTTATCCAGGATCGTCTCGTCGATATCCAGGATTACAGCGGGTGGCAGGCGCTCATAGCCAGCGCGTTGCTCGATCGCCGCAGTCCACTTCCGATTCTTAAGCGCGCGATCTAACATCGCGCGGGCCTTACGGTAGGCTTGCTCGCAAGCCGCGTCGTGTTCGACCGAAGTCTGCGCCCATAGGACGCTGTCTAGCAGCTCGTGTGCGGCGGCCTGGGGAACGCCCGTTTGGGCCGCCGCGTGGATAAGCAAAACCGTCGCGATGGAAGCGCTGCGCAGCATAGCCTCGGTTTTTAGTTGGAAAACCATTCAAGCTTCGCGTAGGGTCGTGGCGGGGTCAATCAGCGACGCTCTCCGCGCGGGAAGGTAACAGGCGAGGAGCGCCGCAGTCAAAAGTATCGCGGGAACGATCGCCAGCGTGACGAAATCGACAGGCGCAACTTCATAGAGCAGGCCGCGTACCGCCCGTCCCGACGCGAGTGACGCCACCACTCCGGCAGCGAGACCCACAAGCGCCGGCCGAAGGCCCTCGGAGACGACCAGGACCTTCAACCCACGCGGCGTTTCACCCAGCGCAAGCCGAATTCCCATTTCGCGCGTTCGCTGCCCAACCGTGTACGCGAGGACGCTGTATACGCCCAGGGTCCCTAGCATGAGCGCGAGTCCACCGAACAGGACGCTAAGCGTACCGGCAAGCCGCCGTTGCCAGATCGTGTCCGCGATCCGGACATCCATAGGTTGTATATCAAATACCGACTGTTCCGGATCGACCTGTTGAACGGCGGTTGCAATGGATGCGGACAAGTTTAGAGCGCTCGACCGCGTCCGCAGAACAAAGTAAGTATCGCCCGCAAATTGCTGCTGGTTGGAAAGGTAGAGATCCATTCCAGGGACGCCGCCCAAATGTTCGCTATGGATATCGCCAGCGACGCCCACGATAGTGAACCAGGTATTCTCGTTCGTCAGCGGATTCGTCGGCAATCCGGTGAGGCGGATGCGCCGAAGCAGCGGATTGCCGGCCCCGAACAGCCTGGTTGCAAGAGAATGCCCGATCATCGCTACCAGCGTCGTGTTGAGGCGGTCGCCATCGTTGAATCCACGGCCTTGCAGCACCGGCACTCCGATTACGCTCAGATAGTTAGGGCTGACGATATGGAGGCTCGCAAACGGATTGCGAGCCTGTTCGTCGACCGACTGCCCCTCTGCCACGATCATCGGCTTACCGAGATTGTCATTTCCTGCGAGCGGAAGGCTGTGGTCGGCGGCAGCGCCCTCAACACCCGGCAACGCAGCCAGCCGCTCGATAGCGAGCTGATAGAAGCGCGAAGTCTGCTCGACGCGGTTATAGTTTTTCGAAGGCGGATCGGTGCGAACCGTAAGCAGCGGCTCGCGCGTAAAACCCGTTTCGGCGCTCTGTAAGCGCAAGAGACTCCTCACAAGAAGACCCGCCGTGCAGAGTAGCGTAACCGCTAGCGCGATCTCGCCAGTCACAAGGAGTTCGCGGAGGCGACGCTGGCCGCGGCCCGATGAAGATCCGCGTGTGCTTTCCTGAAAAGCTTCAAGCAGGCCAGTGCTCGAAACCGAGAGCGCGGGCGCCAGTCCCGCAACAATTCCCGCACCTATTGAGACCAGAAGAGTAAATCCCAGCACGCGGGCGTCCGGCGAGACCTGCATCCATGCCGGCAAATCGATATGCACGAGAACCTTCAACAGACGAACCCACCAGAACGACATGGCGAGTCCCGCGATTCCGCCGAAGCTCGAAAGGAGCACGCTTTCGGTGAGCAACTGCCGGATGAGGCGCGCCCGGCCGGCGCCGAGGGCGGCCCGGACCGCGATCTCTTTTCGCCGTCCGACCGCTTTCGCGAGAAGCAAGTTCACGACGTTCGCACACGCGATCAGCAGAACAACTCCCACCATCGCGAACAGCAGCCAGAGGAACGGCCGCACCTCGCCGACAAAGATGTCGCGCAGCGGAACGGCTCGAAAACCCACACCGCGGTTCGTTTCCGGATACTGCTGTGCCATCCGCGCGGCGAACACGTCCAGACGCGATTGCGCTTCTGTCACGGAAACGCTGTTCGCGAGCCGGCCCACGCACCACTGGCTGCGTGTGGTGCGGTTTCTCTCACGATACATGTGCGACGGCCGGTAAACCTCGCTTCGAATCGGAAAATGGAAACCCGGCGGAGCCACTCCCATCACGCGATACGGCGCGGCGTCCAGCGTGATCGACGTACCGATGACGTTGGGATCGGAGGCGTATCGTCTTTGCCAGAATCCGTAGCTGAGCACGACCACAGGATTATCGGTTCGGTAGTAATCGAGGGGCCAAGGGTTGCCATGCAACAGCCGCACACCGAGCACCTCAAAGAGATTTCCGGAAATCATCATCGCGGGAACAGCTTCCGGCGGTCCCGAGGAAGTGACGTTGTACTGGCTCGGATAGTACGTCGCGATTTCATCGAAGATGCTCTTGTCGCGTTCCAATTCCTCCCATTCACGAGGCATTAGTTTGCCGGATTCGCCGCCCCGCAGTGATCGCACCGCGACCAAGCGCTCAGAGTTCGGATAAGGCAGCGGCCGAAGAATCAGCGCATTGATGAAACTGAAGATCGCGCTATTGGCGCCGATGCCGAGCCCCAGGGTGAGGACGCAAAGAACGGAAGTCGCCGGATGTTGGATGAGTTGTCGAACTGTATACCGGACATCTTGAGAGGACATTAGGTCAGGCCCTCTACTCCTGTTTCAACGCGAGTATCGGATCGATCCGCATCGCTCGCACGGCGGGTATCATACAGGCGGAGAGGGCGACCACAAGTACAACCACCGCCGCTGTGCCAAAACTGAAAATATCCGTCGCCGCAACTCCATACAACATGGTCCGCGCGACTCGTCCCGCAGCCATAGCCGCGCCGAGTCCCGCCGCAATTCCCACAGAAACCAGCCGCAATCCATGTCCTGTAATGAGCTGAAGCACGCGGACTGGGCTTGCGCCGACCGCCATGCGAATTCCGATTTCTGGAGTTCGCTGAGCGACTAAGTACGAGATCAGGCCATACAGACCAACCGCTGTCAACGTCAGCGCCAGTCCTCCGAAGACCGCAAGCAGGGCCAGCGCGAGGCGCTGTGAGGCGATGGTCCGGCTGGCGAATTCGCGCAGCGGAACCAGGTTGTTTACCGGCAGACTCGGATCGAGATCCCGCAATACCTGCCGAACGGCGCCGATCATCTGATCCGGCGGCACTTTCGTCCGCACCACGAATGTTCCAAGCGCGAAGTCCTCGCGCGATTCAATTACGTACATTTCCGGATTCGGTGGAACTGCGAGACTGCGCTGCCGGACGTCGCCTACCAGGCCGGCCACCACGCTGCGGCCAAATTCGTCCTGCCGAAACACCTTGCCAATCGGATCTTCACTTCCCCAAAGGAGGCGCGCGAAACTTTGATTCACCAGCACTTGACGGATATCGCCGCTTTTCCTGCCCGGCGCCGGAATTTGGCCTCGCAGCAGAGGCATGCCCATCGCCTGGATATAGTTTCCCGCGATCATGTTCGAGTGTACGATCGGTTCTTGGCCGACCGCGATCACCTGGTTTTCCGGCCGCACCTGCGCCGTCCACAAACGAGCGTGATACGGAAAATAGCGTATCCGCCCCACGGCTTCCACTTGCGGGAGCGCTTCCAGATTCGCAAATAGCTGCTGCATGAACGTCCTTCGGTGTTCCTCGACATAGGGCAACGAAAGATCGAAGATCAGCGCCCGGTCTGCGTCAAATCCCGGATAGACCCTCACAAGATTCGCAAATGATCGCAGCAACAGTCCTGTTCCCACTAACAGCACGACGGCGAACGCCACTTCAGACGCGACGAGCCATGCGCGAAGCGTTTGCTTGCGTGAGCCGGCGGCGCCACGCCCGCCTTCCTTCAAAGCGCTCTGTACATCCTGGCGTGCTGCCGATAGCGCCGGGGCGAGACTCGAAACAATTGCCGTAAAGATCGTCACAGCCAGCGTGAACAGCAGAACTCTAAGATTGACGCCGATCTCGGAGGATCGGGGCAACGCGGGCTGAATCCCGACCAGAACTTTCACTGCTCCAAACGCCAGCGGCAATCCGAACAAGGCGCCGAGACACGAAAGCACCAACCCATCCGTCAGCAGTTGCGCGAACAGATGACGGCGGCTTGCTCCGAGAGCTGCCCGCACCGCCCATTCGCGTTCTCGCGCGGCGGCTCTGGCCAGCAAGAGATTGGCGACATTGATGCTGGCCGTCAGAAGCACCAACAGCACTGCCCCGATCGCCAGGAAGAGCGGCGCTTTTGCGCGGCCGGAAATCGTGTCACGCAGCGACTCGACAGCCACGTGCCAGCCTGCCGCGAGAATCGGTTGCTCCTGCGCGAGCTGTTTCTGAACAGAATCCATCTCCGCCTGTGCCTGCGTCACCGTAACACCCGGCTTCAATCGCCCCACGACGCGGACATATCGCGCCGGGCCCGGTTTTGCGCGGAGCGTGGCCAGGTCGTAATAGATTGGTATCCACGCATCGCCCCATCCCACCTCGAAGTCCGCATACGCCGGGGGCATCACGCCGACGATGATGTGGTCCTGCTTGAACAGACTCAAACGGATCGGCCGCCCGATGACGTTCGTATCCCCATGGAAGCGGCGATTCCACAAGCTGTAGCTCAAAACAACTTCATAGCGATCGTTTTTTCCCTTGGCGTCGTCGAAGGTTCGCCCGAGCATCGGTGCGATGCCCATGATCCTGAAGTAGCCGGGCGTGGCCGACGCGCTAGTGATCGCTTCGGGAGGTCCGTCACCGGCCGAGAACGTATCGTTGTCCCACCACATGAACGCGGCGAGTTCCTCGAACGATCGGGCCCTCTGCTGCCATTCGGCCCAGCTCGAAGGTGACACCAACCGATTCTCCATCCCGGAAGCGTGCTCGCTCAAGGTGACAATTCGGTCCGGCTGGCGAAACGGCAGCTCCCGCAGCAGCGCAGCCTCAAGAACACTAAAGACGGCTGTGTTCGCGCCGATCCCCAACGCGAGCGTCAGGAGGACGACCGATGCGAACCCGGGTCGATCCCGCAGCCCCCGCAGAGATAGCCTCACATTGGCGATCATGTTTTAGAGAATACTGGCCGCCTCGTAATTCCGGCGCAGATTTTTCGCTAATGGGCGTATTCCGGCGGTGAACGGCCAACGTAATCACAAAAGTCAGGGCCCGGGTGTATTCATGAGGCTCGCGCCGCGGTCGCTGAATCAGTCAGGCGGAGAATATTAATAAGCGGCCTGTTTCTCGCGGGCACGTGGATCTTGAGAGTACCCACATTGCCAAGCATTTGTTTTAATAGTCATGCAAGATGACTATTATTTTGCTGGCGCAACTGCGCCGACTGAGAAGTTTTTCACGAACGGACGGTTTGCAGCCGTAAACGGGCATCAGTCCTGCCGTTCGGTTTCCAGCGGAGTGGACCGGAATGATACAGCCTTAGCAGCTATCCGACCATCAATTATGATTGTCGGGCAAGTGGGGCCCGTGACCCGAGTGACCCCGAGACCCAAGAAAGGCCTTTTCTTACAATTTGTGGGGGGCCATCAAGGAGATACTCCCAGGCTTCCAGGGCCGCTGATTCGCCATTTTGCTCCCATCCGCGCCATTGTTAGGCCATCGGTGATTTTTTTCTAACGTGTGAGGGCTGAGAACCGTAGACTGTTGGACTACGCGAAGCGCCCCAGACAATCCATGAATTCCACTCGTCCTTTCGCATCAACTTTGATGGCCCCGTTGCTCTTAGCCCTTTTCGCAGCGGTAGCAAGCGGCCAAACCGGAACAAGCGCCATTCGAGGCCAGGTGCTCGACAGCCAATCCCGGGCGGTCCCGAATGCCCGCGTCACCATCACAGATGAAAACAGCAAACTGCTTCGCACTCAGACGACCGGAGAATCGGGAGAGTTCGCGTTTGTCGGACTGCCCCCCGCGACATGCCGATTGGACGGCGAAGCCTCTGGGTTCAAGAGATTGACGATTGAACACGTGACTGCGGCGGTTGACTTAACGGCCGACGTCTCCTTACATCTCGAAATCGGAGAGGTTAGTCAGACCGTGACGGTGTCCAGCGGGCAAGCCGCCCTCGAAACAGCGGACGCGAGCCTCGGGAACGCTTTCGGTGGAGACCGGATCGAACAACTTCCCCTGAACGCCAGAAACATTCTTGGGCTGCTGTCCTTGGAGCCAGGTGTGACTCGTTTTGGCGAAGTCAATGGAGCGCGACGGGATCAGGCCAATGTAACTCTGGATGGCGCCGACAACAATTATCAGCTCACGGGACTCGACCCTATCGCCTTAGCCCTTGGATACGGACCTCAAGCTTTCGGGAGCGTTCTGCGCTCGACGCCGGAATCGGTACAGGAGTTCCGTGTTGTCACAAGCAACCCGAGTGTGACGGAAGGCCGTTCTTCCGGCGCGCAGGTATCTTTGGTCAC
>Ga0335082_10009085_pt1 | contig 10821 bp, 21 predicted proteins | sample Lox_Sample_41_FD_206718 | JGI IMG/M metagenome (GOLD analysis project Ga0335082, IMG submission 206718) | Soil microbial communities from Loxahatchee National Wildlife Refuge, Florida, United States - Lox_Sample_4.1 | ecosystem: Environmental > Terrestrial > Soil > Wetlands | place: USA... | reverse complement strand
TTGGCGCACCTCGCGTTCGAGAAACATGGTTTGAAGTCGGTGATCTATCGACCGTTCTCAGGTTACGGCGAGGACCAGGACGACTCATACCCGTTTCCAAGCATCTGCAAAAGGGTCCTCCAACAAAAGGGCGCGTCCCGAATCGAGGTGTGGGGTTCTGGAGACCAACTCCGAGACTTCATCCACATCGAGGACTGCATCGATGGGATCATGCTGACGATGGACAAGATTGACGACGCCGGGGCACTGAACCTGTCCACGGGAATTTACACCAGCTTCAAGCAATTCGCGGCTCTTGCGGCCGACATCTGCGGCTACCATCCCGAAGTCGTGGGCATGTCCGACAAACCCACCGGCGTCTTTGCCCGAGGAGGAGACTGCACCAAGCAGCAAGCCTACGGATTCCGCTTCACGAAATCTCTCAGAGAAGGAATCGAGAGAGCATTCGCCTCAAGTTCCCGCTTGACCAACCCCACCTAAGTACGTAGATTGAGAACCGGAAAGGATGCCCATTCATGTCCTACCGATTCGAGCCTTATGAGGTTTTCAAAGGCTCCGATGCAGCTCTGACAAAGGAATTCTATAAAAAACTGGAGTCGAGAGGGCCAATCGGAGTCATTTGCAGGGAACTTTTTCGAGCCCAGAAAGCAAGCCAGCGTGCGAAAGCCTACCGCGGCGGGAATGGAATCAAAAGCTACCGCTCGCTTGCCTACGACAAGAAAGCTTGGTCGCTGGAACAACTCTGCAAGATCCTGAAAGAGCATCATCAGGAAGCGCGGATGCAGTTGGACCCCAGCGGGAACACGGCGATGCTGTGGGGATGGCGCGAAGATCCCGCGGCGATGCACAAGAATAAGTGGTGCTTGTATGTAGATTTGGGGGACGGATCGCAGGTTTCATTTCACTCTGTAGAGAGATACGAAGGCCCCAACTACCCGCACGAGTGGGATGGTAAGCACGTCAGCACCGAAAGAATTCTCGCTTTCGCTGCGAGAGTATTGGACATGCCCCGATGGTCGAGCCAGGATGCCGAGTCCGTATTCCCCAGCTTGCAGCCTACGGCCTCGTGCTCCGCGTGAGGACCCCGGAGAACGCGGGAAGAATATTGGAGATTCGATTGGAGACGCCACTGTTAGTCACGCACGAGGACGGAAGCAGGTCGGCGGCGCTCTCCATGTTCGTCTCTGAGACGCTTTGCGAAAGGATTGGATTGTCATGACGACCAAGCGCCGCTCATTCCTTGGAGGAGGAACACCCCCAGCACGGCAGCCCATCACGCCGCCGATTCAACCTATTTATCAGAGACCTGTAGTCCAACGGCCTGCGCCTGAAGTACCCGCGGCGCGGCCGATCGCTCCCACTCCCCAAAGAATCTTGCGGCCCGCGCCGGAACCGCCAAGGGCAGTCGCCCCGGTAAGGCGCCGCCGGCTGACGGCGGAATCAGGGTTCGCGCCACTCGAGGGCCACGCCAAGGTAGACGACCAAGAGATCGAGGAAATGCTGCAAGTCATGGAAGCCACGGAGCCAGGGACGGACGTGCGGGCCCGGCCAGATACGGGCAGGATGGCGTTTGGCGGGGGCAGGAAGCCGCAAGAGGAATTCAAGAAAACGGAGTTCGACGAATGAGCAAGGAGTATGCGGAAAGCATGTGCAACGGCTTGATGGATGCCGCCAAGAACATGGACTGGGGACAAGTTGTATGTAATGGCGGTCCTCCCTGCTTCCATGTTGAAGGCGGTAAATTCTGTGGAGCGGCAGAGCGCTGGGCCGGTCATCGCAACGCCGAGGTTCACAAGTTCATTCCTCTATCCGACTTGATTGAGTTCCTTCAGCGTCATTGGGAGGAATCTCAAAAGGCAGCAGCGTTTCACAACGACAGGGCCAACAAACTGGATTCGGAGTTGATTGATCTCCGCGGCTATCTGGAACGGGAGATTTCAAAAATCTCAGAATTCATCAAGGGGAATATTTCGGAATGAGCCGACCAAAGACAGAGCGCCGATGCTCAGTGTGCAAGAAGGGATACAAGGTCTACGCGAATCTGGCGAAGGCTCCTGAAAAGCCTAAGTGCCCGGAGTGCCATCGGCAGAATTAGCCGAATGGATTGGAAAGGAGAACATTTATGGCAATGACATTCAAGGACAAGGGAATCATCTACTACGGTCCACATTCGTGCTCGAACTGCGGGCGCATGATTTGCAAGATGGGAACGGAGTTCGGCGGCAATGCTTTCGACTACCCCGAGGGACCGATCTATCCGAACAGCGAATGGCACCCGCATGTCTGTGACCCGGCAGATGTCAGTGATTGGAATGTGAACCGGAAAAAGCTAGATGCTGAGATGGCTGCTCAGCATCCGCTGGTTTCTGTACCCGTGAATCTTACATAGTCATGGCCCTAACCACGCGCCAACGCGATGTGCTTCGAATCCTCGTGAGAAGCGGGGAAACATGGCAGGCGCTACAGCAAATCTTCGAGGACGAAGCGCAGCACGCCCTCCAGATTCAGGATGGGCTGGTCGCCAGCGGGAAGGCAGACTCGCAGACGTTGGCAACACAGGTTGCTTGGCACACAGCAGTACGGCAGGTTTACGTGAACCTTGCGCAGTTGATTGATGACGAAGCGCATAACACGGAAAAGTGAGGCTGATATATCGGACAGGAAGGCAGGACGCCCATGGAAATGACGGAGACGGAATCCCACCTCATCACCCACTACGGTTTCGACCCCATCAAGAAAGTCTTGCGAGTTAGGTTTAAGAACAGCGGATCAACGGGAGAGTATTTCCCGTTTGAAGAAAAGGACTGGGCAGACTTCCAAGCGGCCCCGAGCAAGGGCAGCCACATTCTGAAGGTGCTGAAGAAAACGAAGTCCTACCGTCGAATATGAGACTGATGCAGGCTTATTCAGCCCTCGTGGAGTTCCCCGAATTGAAGGGGGAAAATCGACAGATGGAGTTCCGCATTGTGCGGGCGAGTTCCATGGTTGCGGCAACCCGCCAGGTCGTGCATCGGGCCTACCAGGATGTGCGGATCAGGAGCCGAAGACCGAGTGAGATGGTGGTCACGATGAAGTACAAGGCGGGAGTCAGGTTGGACTGAGGGGAAAATTATGACAGATTCTGAGCTTTACGAATCGTTCGACGCGCGAGTCTGGGCCAAAGAGTTTGTGCGGATTGTGACTGCCAACCCCACCATCCCGACAGACGAAGGAACCATGACAACGTGGTTCGCCAGTGCTCTGATGCGTGGTTACGATGAGCATTGGTGGAGAACTAAGGAGTACAAGCGGCAAGTCAGACGCGCTCTGGTGCCGTGGTGGAAGCGGCTGTTTGTCCCGCTCGAACGTTTCGGGCATTAAGGAGTTAACTTCTTTGAGAATAGCCTGTGTCTACTCAGGCAGCATCTACGCAGCATGGGCAGTTTCTGACGCGATACCCCTTACCCTCAAGGCGATGGGCCACGAAGTTCTTGATCTTCCCCAAGGGCGCACCAACAGCCGACCGTGGCCATCCCGACTCGCTGAAATCAACGCCTGCGATGTCCTGATTTTCTCCGGTCCAGAGCACTGGTTTGTTTCCGAGCATTGGTTCCCCGAAATGGTCAAGAAAGTTGTGAAGCCTCGGCTCGCCTACTACCACGAATCACAGTTCCGTCCCGACCGCAACTTCCCCTTCAAAGACATGCTCCCGCTGTTCGATCATCACTTCTATCCAGCTATTCAGGATGCGGAGTCCATGTCGGACCACGCGAAGGGGAGATGCCACTTTCTACCGTTCGGTGCCGACACTGCGATGTTCCACCCGATTCCCTGCAAGGCGTGCAAGGGGAGGGGGACGAAAAACGGTAGCGTCTTGGCGGCTGACGGCAACACGGTGGCCGGCGCATTGATCTGTGACACCTGCAAGGGTTCGGGAATCGACCTCTCGTTCCGCGGCGTCATGTTCGGGTTCATCGGAATGCTGTATGAGAAGCGGAAGGCGTTCATAAACCGGCTGGGAGAAGTCTGCACACTTCCCCCGGAAGTCTCGATCCTCTGCGGGAATGTTGGGGTAAATGACTTGGAAGGACCCAACTACTTCGAATCCGCCAAGCGACTCGCGCTCAACTACAACCGCATCCTGTGCTTCGTCAACCTCCCATCGCTCAGCCAGCTTGCTGTGACGAAGGTTGTTGAGACTATGGCGTGTGGATGTTGCGTGCTGACGCCCGAACTCATGGGCCAGGCGAAGGCCAACATGAAGCACCTGAAAAGCCTTTACTGGTACAAGGATGACCCAAAGCAGTTGAACGACTTGCTGATGGAGGCGTTTCGGCATCCTGAGAAGTGCGTGAAGATGGGCCTGGAGGCCGCAAAGGAAGTAGCCGCCAAGCACAGCGTTCGGCAACGGCTGGAGGAGATGCTTGAATGGCTGACGTAATCGCAATGTTTTTCCTGATCCTCGTCATCGCTATGCCGAGCTACGTCCTGAGAGAATTCCTCGAGCGGCGCCACGAGAAGAAGCGTCCCAAGACGGACGACGAGAGGTTTTTGGAGAGCATCCACGTTCGACATGATTAGCCAGTCAAATATCGAATTTTTGGAGTGTTGGGCTATGGCAGCGGCGGCAATCTTGGTGCCGTGCATGTGGGTGACCGTAAGGCTGCTGCTGGACCGCCGCAGAAGGGAGAAACAGAGATGAGTTGGAACGTTTCGGGTAAGGGCAAAGCCTCACAACTGGACAATGAGTTGGCACTGAAGTTCGTGGGCATCGACTACCTGCAGGGCGACGAGAGAAAACTAAAGGAATTGGCCGAGAACGTGGTTACGGCAGCGGTTTCTTGCTACGAACCCGACGCCGAGGTGGCAGTGGAGTCCTACGGCTCATCGAGCACGATTGACGGGAAGACCTTTCAGGTTCTTCACATTGACGTTCGTCCGTTCTGGGGATCTCCAAGCGAAACCGAAAATGTCCACACTTAGCATCATCGTCGCCACGATTGCCCGGCCGTCGCTTGAGAAGCTTCTGCTTTCGATTCAGCCGCAGTTGATCGAGGGCGACGAGGTTATCGTGGTGGGGGATGCCCCAGAGCACAAAGCTCGGCCCTTGGTAGAGAAGTTCGGTGCCCCATTCCGATATATCGGGTACGATCCGCCAGTAGAGCGCGGCTGGATCGAGGTCGGCCAAAAACGGATGCTGGGCATCAAAGCTGCCAAGGGCCAATACCTCAACTATCAGGACGACGACGATGTGATGGCGCCGGATGCCCTACAGCAGATACGGCGCGAGATTGAATTGCACCCCGGAAAACTGATGCTGTTTAAGATGAAATGGCCTAATGGGAGCCTCTCGCCGAGCATTGATAGCATCACGGACACAGGCGGGGCTTCATTTGTTTTCCCGAATGACCCCGAAGTGATTGGGTGGTTCAAGCCCGATTACGGCTATGACGACCAGGAGTTCATGCTTTCGACCATCGAGAAGGCGATGAAAAGGGCGGGAGTTAGGGACCAGCGGGCCGTGGTGGTTTACGCTCGGCAGGTCATTACGCACTATTCGGGAAGAGGAAAGGGAAAGTGATTAAAGTCAGCATCATCATTCGCACGCTCGGCCGTCCCACCCTGCGCGAACTTTTAGAAAGCATCAAGGCTCAGCCGCTGCGCGAGGGCGATGAGGTGATGGTGTTCGGAGAAACTGAGGACGGAGCCGGGAAAGCGATTGTCTCCGAATTTCCCGAACAGTTTCAGTACATCTGCTACCCAACGCCGAAGGGAAGCTGGGGCCAGCCGGCCATCAACTACGGAATCTCGATCGCGCGCGGGGATTACATCAACGTTCAGGACGACGACGATAAGATGGCGGCGGGGATTCTGGACAAGATTCGGGAACTGGCCGAGAAGAATCCGGGCAAGATCCTCATGTTCGACATGCTGTGGCCAAATGGGTACATCACACCTGGTCCGTCAAAAGACCCGGTGGCAACGGGCGGGGCCTCCATCGTGGTCCCGAACATCAAAGGGCGCATCGGATTCTGGCCGAGCCACATTTCCGGCGACTACGACTTTATGAAAGACACGATAGCGATGCACCCCGAGGGCAAGAACGGTGTGGTGTTCCGGTCGGAGATCATCACTCTGTACGCGGGGAAGCACTGTTGCGCAGGAAAGCCATGAAAATCCTTTTCATTACCGTGTGGGCCTTGGAACTTATTCTATTGCTCTGCGCTCGAAGGATTAGGCGCTGGTTGGCCATGAAGCAACTTCGGAGTCTGGGATGTGTTTGTGAATTTTCTGCAAAGACGGTTATCTTCTACTCCCACTGCCCATTGGCGAGTAGACATCTGAAAGCGGCCGTCAAGATGAATATGCCAATCGAGTTTGATGCTGGAGATCACCAAATCCAATGAGAAGGGTAGTCATCATCGGCGGCGCAGGCGGGGCAAAGTGGGCGCTCGACGTGTTTCTGGCGGCTGGGCATGAAGTGATTGGCTTCATGGACAATTTCACTAAGCAGTGGCCTTCCAAATACGTTCCAAACCTTCTGGGGAAAGCAGGGGAAAACTCCGGTGTCCTGTCCCTGCCAGAAACCTTCTATTTCGTTGCGACAGGGGACAACGCACTTCGTCGTGAGATAACGGGAAATATCGTGTCCCTCACGAGAAAGTTTCCTACCATTGCTATTCATCCATGCGCGGTAATTTCCCGGTTCGCGTCTCTCGGTATGGGAAGTATATGCGGGGCCAATGCGATTGTTGGGGTGTCTTCGAAAATCGGTCACGGTGTGATCGTCAATGAATCGGTCGTCATTTCCCATGACTGCGAGATTGGTCACTACGCTCAAGTCTCTCCTGGGGCCGTGCTGTGCGGCTACGTTACGGTTGGAGACCTAGCTTTCATCGGCGCTGGGGCTAAGGTCATTCCACACGTAGAGATTGGAGAGGGCGCCGTGGTCGCCGCAGGCGCGGCAGTCACCAAGGACGTGGAACCCTACACGATGGTTGCGGGAGTTCCCGCGGTGTTCAAGAAGGGTCTGCGATGAGAACCGTCCCACGCTTCAAGCTGGAATTCGACGAGAAGTTCAAAGAGGAGTTCGCTCAGGGCTGCAAACAGATTCTTTCGTCTGACCACCTGACGAATGGACCGTGGGTAGAGAAGTTTGAGCAGGAGTTCGCCAAGTTCGTAGGGGCCAAGTACGCCGTGGCTGTCGGTTCGGGAACGGATGCTCTTGAGGCCGCACTGCTTACCGTAAACGTAAAGGGTAAGCGCGTCATCCTGCCGAGCAACACGTTCATTGCGACGGCGGTTGCGGTTCTGCGGGCGGGCGGGGAACCGTGGATTATGGACATCGAGCCTGACACGTTCTCGCTGGACCCCGATGCCCTAGACAGGAGCATCGACCGAAGCGTTGGGGCGGTAATTGTGGTGCATGTGGGAGGATTGATTTCTGCTCACATTGAGCGCATCCGTTACCTCTGCACTACATTCAACGTTCCGCTGATCGAGGACGCAGCGCACGCTCACGGCTCATGCTCGGCACTCTCCAGCCGGGCCGGGGTCATCGGGAACATGGGTTGCTTCAGCTTTTTCCCGACCAAGGTGATGACCACGGGAGAAGGCGGGATTGTGACAACGAACGATGACATCTCCAGGAGTTGGCTGAGAATACTTCGCCAATTCGGAGCCTTGAAAAATGGTTGGTTGCCCACCACCAAAATCTCTGGGAACCTCAAGATGACTGAGTTTCAAGGGCTTCTCGGATGCCTGGAGTTGAAGCGCGTTGAGGAGAGGACAGCCAAGAGGAACGCACTGGCTGCCATTTATCTTCGCAGGCTGAGCCATACAGAATATCAAGTCGTATGGCCCAATCAGCTAAGGGCATCCTGGTACAAGCTGATTGTCAGAATTCCCACGCGCCTAAGCCATTGCGATGCGCTGCGGAAATTCTGTCAGGAGCGTGGCGTCGATCTGGCCGGCGAAGTCTACCGATACCCACTGCACAAGCAGCAGGCGTTGAACGTAACCTGTGAATGTCCGGTAGCCGACGAGTTCTCCCGAACCCACATCTGCCCGCCGCTCTACCCTGAGATGACCGAAGACGATGTGAACTACGTCTGCGATGTTCTTCTGGAGGCGATGGAAGCATGAGTTTTTCCATATACCCCAACCGCGGCGCGATGCTGATGGGAAAACGGGATATCTCCGTTTTGGATGTTCACACGCTTCTTAGTTATCCCGACTCTGTGTTGGTGGATGTGGCGTATTGTGGACTTTGCGGGTCCGACCTCCAGCAGTGGCTATGGGGAGGAGTGGGGAATCGGATAATTAACTTTCCGAAGTCTATCGGGCACGAGGCGTCAGGGACAATCGAACTAGACGGCGAGAGTGTCCGAGTGGCCATCAGCCCATCTTCCAGGGCTTGTGGGACGTGTTCCTATTGCATGTCGGGTCGCTCAAATCTCTGCTCCTTCGCAATCTATATGGGTGCAAGCGATGCCGGCGCGATGAGGCAAAAGGCTGGAGTCTCTGAGCGCCAGCTTTTCCCTATTCCCGACAGCATATCCCTAAAAGACGCCGTGCTGATTGAGCCCCTGGCGGTGGCGATCCATGCGGTTCGTCTGGTGCATTCTTTTGCGCCGTCCATTCTGGTGGTCGGATTGGGAGGAATTGGGAGACTCATCATCGAAGCGGCACATGCGGAGATGACAACGGAAATCTGGGCGTCCGATATATTGGACTACCGAGTTAGGATGCTCCCGCCGTATGCCACGCGCTACAACGGCCAAGCCCAGGTAGACGTAGCCTTTGACGCCGCAGGAACCGACCGAAGCCTAGCGGAGTGCTTGAGCGCCGTGAAGCCGGGCGGGACCGTGGTGGTGGTAGGAATCCCGGCGTCCGAGAACATCTGCTACAATCCCCACCAAGCCCGAATCAAGGAAGTAAACATCATCCATTCGCGGCGATTCTGTGACGAGTTCCCCAAAGCTATTCAGATGGTTGCGTCTGGACGGGCGAATCTCTCGGGGATTGTGACTCACACGTTCCCACTGGAGAAAGTTCAGGAAGCATTCGAGACGGCGGCGCACTACCGGGATGGAGTGTTGCGGGCCGTGATCGAGATGCCGGGAGTCCACAATGGCTGAAGAAAGGCAGACTGGATGGATAGACTTCGACCTCACCCTGCACCAGCAGCCGAAACAGGGTGACGGATTCGGGGCCCCAATCCAGAAGGGAATTCAACTTCTGGAATTGGCCAAGAAGAAGGGTTACCGCATGGTGGTGCTTACCGCGCGCACCGACTTGGACGCTGTGAGGAAGTGGCTCAAGGAGTACGACATCAAGGTCGATGGAGTCACGAACAAAAAGCCCCCGGCCGCATTCGGGATTGACGATCGCGTGGTGACATTCTCCGAAGAGAAGTCCGTCCCTCAAATGTTTCAAGAGATCACCAACATGCTGACGGAGCACAAAGAGTCTCACCCCCAACCCAAGAGAGGAAAGCGCAGGAAGTTCGCGGCAGCCGCTTAATATGGCCGAATTCAAACTCTTCACAGAACCGAAGTTCCACGACGAAGCCTTTTATAAAGACCGGCCAGTGTCCGATCATATTCAAGAGCCAAGCCATCAACCCCGCCTGATGCAAGTCCTGCGCGAGATCCAGTACCTGACGCAAGAATTCCCCGTCCACGACCTGGCCGACTACGGCGCCGGGAATGGCGGGTTACTCCACGAGATCAAGTCCCGGTCCCTGCTCAAGCACCTGGACGCAATCGGCTACGACATGCAGCCGTCGAACATCCAGTGGGCCAAAGACGTTTATCAGGTGCCCGTGGAGTCCTTCGACTTCACCCAGGGCGAACTACCCCCGCGGCGAGACATCGTGATTCTGGCCGAAGTCCTCGAACACTTGGTCGAGCCGAGAGACGCGCTCATGCGGATTCGCTTGCAGGGCACCAAGTACGTGATCGCCAGCTCGCCAGCCAACGAGAACCCCGACATCCACTATGAGTTTCATTTGTGGGCCTGGACAGAGAACAGCTACGCCAAGATGTTTCAAGAGTGCGGCTGGACAATCGAGAAAGCGTATGTCCAGGGAGCCACACAGTTCGTTGTCGCCTCGAACGCAACCCGCACCCTCCAGCAAGAGGAAGGTACGCGAGCAAGAGTGGCGGAAGAGGTTATCAGAATCCAAGCTGGCGGATACAAACCTCTGACAATCCTCGAGTGCCACGGCTGGAATGTGGCCGCATTCTTCGCCATGAACCACCACTGCTTTGCCCAGGTGGACGATCCCGAGGAAGCCATAGCCGCCGCGCAACGGTTCCCTTGGCTCAAGGTGAGCACCCGAGAATGGAACATTGATGCTGACATCATCGTGGAGGATACTAAGGTTTTAGCACGCGAGACGGAGACCGATATTGAAAAGACCGGCGTGAGTGCTTCCGCCAACGAGGGTAGTGTCTCAGTTTGAATTTAGGGGACAGCAAAATGGCAGGGGAATTGCGTCAGACGGCCTTTGGCTCTTTGATCGTTGGGGTTTTTCGCTTTTTCGACTTTTTGGGTTTCTTCGCCTTGGGTGATCTCCAGTCAGATCAAATAAACATCTGGCTTCTCCATGATGTTGCGGAGGTTCTGAAGGCGCGCCATTAACTGTGCGACATCAAAAGGTCTTGCCACACCGCCAAGGTGACTGGGCGCTGGAGCATTAGAAATATCCCTAAAACACGCTAGGGCTAGGGGTGAGTACGATCCTACCAAGGCTTCTGTTTCCTGAGTCCATTTCATGACCTCTTGACACCATAGTTCAATTTTGGGATCACCTGCCGAAAGCACCGAGCGTTGAAG
>Ga0335082_10009084_pt1 | contig 10821 bp, 8 predicted proteins | sample Lox_Sample_41_FD_206718 | JGI IMG/M metagenome (GOLD analysis project Ga0335082, IMG submission 206718) | Soil microbial communities from Loxahatchee National Wildlife Refuge, Florida, United States - Lox_Sample_4.1 | ecosystem: Environmental > Terrestrial > Soil > Wetlands | place: USA: Florida... | reverse complement strand
CGCGGAAGAAGCCCGCGGTGTAGACCATGCGGTCGCCGAGGAACGCCTCGAAGAAGTCGTCGCCGCGGTCGTAGTGCTCGCGGACGATGCGCGTGTCCTGCTTCTTCGAGTGGATGGCCACCTCGGGGATGAGGTGGAGGAAGAGCTGCTTCACGTGATCCATCGTGAGGGTGTACGTGACGATGCCGTCACGCGCGTCGAGGAAGGCATCCATGTCCGGGATGTCGAGGTCCCCGGCGAGGTACGCCTCGAACAGCGTCGTCATGGGAATGCGGCCACGCTCGTAACGGCTGGCGAGCTTCTGGTCGTTGAACACCACGTAGTCGGTCAGATTGCTCACGGACACCCTCTTCCTGCAGTGATTCGCGTATCGCCCCCTAGAAAGGGGCGCCTGAAAGGACCACAGGAGGGGTCCGGCAGCAACACATTGCTCGCGATCAACCGTCGAAAGAGACGAATGTGCTACGAAGTGCGTCAGCAGCTACGCATGAGGATTTCGACGTTCGCAGTAGTCATGGTTTTGTCATGCATGCTGGGGCAGGCGGCATTCGCCCAGGAATCCCAGGTGTCGGGCCTCCAGGCGACGGCCAAGAGCAGCCCCACGGACCCGTCGGCGGCGCTGGCCCTCGGACGTGCCCTCAGGCGCGCGGGTCACCCGGTGCAGGCGCTCGCGGAGCTCCGGCGGGGGATCGGCGTGTCGGCAGCGCACGCCAACCTCGTCGAGCTGCTGGTGCAGCTCCACTGGGAGGTCGCGCGCACCCAGGTCGACCGCCGTGACTTCGCGCAGGCGATGACCGCGTGTCAGGTGCTCGGGAAGCTCCCCGCGGCGGTGGCCGAGGGGCACGCGTGCGCGGCGGAGGCCCATCTCGTGTGGCAGCGGTCGACCGAGGCCCTCAACGAGACCGCGCTCGCGCTCGCGAAGGATCCGAAGTGCTACGAGGCCAAGCTCGCCGAGGGCAGGGCGTACGAGTTCGCCGTGGACCCCTCCAAGGCGGAGGCATCGCTTCGCGCGGCCATCGCGCTGAAGAGCGACGCCGTCGACGCCCACGTCGCGCTCGGGCGCTTGCTCGTGAGGAATGGCCGGCACGACGAAGGCGTCTCGGAGCTGCGTCGGGCGCTGCAGATGGACCCGAACGGGCCGGAAGCGCTCTACGAGCTCGGCGTGGCCGTGGCGCCCAGCGCCGAGAGCGTCGCCTCGCTGGATCACGCGACGCGCGAGCGGCCGTCGTTCTCGGATGCGTGGCTCGCGCTCGGGAACCAGCAGCTCGCTTCCGGTCGCCTCATCGAGGCACGCAGATCGGGAGATGCGGCTCTGCATGCCGACTCGTCGAGCGTGGGGCCCTACATCCTGCTCGGGAAGGTGGCGCTCGCGGACAGCCGTCCGGAGGATGCGATCCACGCCGGGGAAGCGGCGCTCAAGCTGGTCGCCAACTCGGCGCCGGCGAAGCTCCTCATCGCCGACGGCAACGCGAACAAGGGCGAGCTCGATCTGGCCCTCGAGGCGTACCAGGCGGCGTGGGGCCTCGATCACGGGGATCCCACGCCTCTCGTGCACGCGGCCGAGGCGTGTCACGCGGGAGGACGCGACACGAGCGCGCGCGCATTCGGCATGAAGGCGGCGCAGGAGTTTCCCAGGTGGGGTCCGGCGTGGGCCGTGCTGGGGGACGCGCTCGCGGCGCAGGGGGAGAAGGCGAGCGCGAAGGATGCGTACCAGAAGGCCCTCGCGGGCGAGGGCCCCGTGGACAAGGACGCCGTACAGCGCAAGCTGAGCAAGCTGTGACCGGGGCGGATCTCGCGCAGCGGGTGATGTCCGGTGACACGCGGGCCGTCGCGCGTGCGATGCGGCTCGTCGACGACCGGGCGCCCGGCTCGCTCGAGCTGCTGAAGACGCTCTGGCCGCACACCGGCAAGGCGTTCGTCCTCGGCGTGACGGGCAACCCGGGGGCGGGGAAGTCGACGCTCGTCGATCGCCTCATCGAGGCGTATCGCGGGCGCGGCGTGCGGGTGGGGGTCGTCGCCGTCGATCCGTCGAGCCCCTACTCGGGCGGGGCGATCCTCGGCGACCGCATCCGGATGCAGCGGCACGCCCTCGACGAGGGGGTCTTCATCCGTTCGCTCGCCACGCGAGGCCACCTCGGTGGTCTCTCGCGCAGCGCGCGCGACGTGGTGCGCGTGCTCGACGCGTGCGGTTACGGCGTGGTGCTCGTCGAGACCGTCGGGGTGGGGCAGGACGAGCTCGAGATCACGCGCACGGCGCACACGACGCTCGTCGTCATGGCGCCGGGGATGGGAGACGAGGTGCAGGCCATCAAGGCGGGCCTGCTCGAGTGCGCCGACGTCTTCGCCGTGAACAAGGCGGACCGTGAGGGCGCCGATTCGACCGTGCGCGACCTGCAGCTCATGATCGCCCTCGGCAACGAGAGCATCCGCGCGCTCTCGAGGAATCGCGGACACAAGACGCACACGGCGTCGGATGCGCACGTCGGAGCCGGCGGGGCAGGGGAGCAGGAAGGCCGCTGGACGCCGCCCATCGTGAAGTGCGTGGCGACGCGCGGCGAGGGCCTCGTGGACCTCGTGAGGGCGCTCGACGAGCACCGCGCGTGGGTGGAGGGAACGGCGACCGGACGCGCGAGGCGCGAGGCGCGGCTGGCGGAGGAGCTGCGCGAAGGGCTGCGCGAGGCGCTCATCGAGGCTGCGGTGCACGATCTGGGGCCGCGCGTGGACGAGGCCCTGCGCGACGTGGAGGCGCGCACGGTCGACCCCTACACCGCCACCGAGCGGCTCGTGGAAGCGTTCAAGGCGCGACCGTGAGCGACGCGACGCATCTGCTGGTCGGCAATCCGACGGCCCAGAGCGGAGCCAACGCGGCGCGCATCGATCGCGCCGTGAAGTGGCTCGCAAGCGCGGGCATCGTTTGCGACGTGCTCCCCACGCTGCCGGGTGGAAAGACGATCGGGGCCGTCGCCGACGCCCTGCGTGCTCGCCCTTACGCCTGCGTGATCTCGATGGGCGGCGACGGCACCTTCCGCGAGGTCGCCTCGGGGCTCATCGACAGCGGACGCGCCGAGCACGTCGCCATGGGCATGCTCCCCACCGGTACGGCGAACGACCAGGGCCGCAGCTTCGGGCTCGATGCGGGCGATGCGGCGCTCGAGCCGAACCTGGCGGTCGTCGCCGAGGGCCACGAGACGCGCCTCGATGCGGGCAAGATGCTCGTACCGGGTCAGGCCCCCGCATGGTTCTTCGACTCGGCGGGATGGGGCATCAGCGCCCGCGTCCTTCGCGCCCGCAACGAGGACCGCGCCCTCGTGGAGACACACGCCCCGCTGCTCAAGATGTTCTACCGCGACCACCTCGTGTACGCGGGCGCCCTCCTGCGCGTCTTCCTCGACTCCTTCGTGGTGGACGACGCCTTCACGGCCACGGTGGAGGCCGATGGGCGCAGCGTCGTCCTCGAGGGACTGACGGACCTCGTCGTCAAGGGCACGCGCGTCTACGGCGGTGCGTGGGTCTTCGACCGCAACAGCCGGCACGACGACGGCCGCTTCGAGGTGGTCCCGTTCCGTGGGAAGCTCGACTGGACGAGCAAGGCCATCGTGGACCTCGACGGAAACCCGATCACCGAGGAGATGCTCAACACGATCGGCGTCGAGCACTCCCACCCTTTCAGCGCCTCGCGCATGACCATCCGGTTCACGTGGCACCAGGACGGCCCAGCGCCTGCGGCGCAGATCGACGGCGAGGAATACGAGGCGAGCAAGGAGGCGACCATCGAGGTCGTCCCCCGCGTCATCCGGCTGATCGTCCCCTAGGACCTCAGTGCTCGACCGTGCGGTCGCAGGTCATCATGCCGCGCGCGTTGTTCGCCGTGCGGAAGCACATCGAGTCGATGAGGTGGATGTGCTTCGCGCAGTCTTCGACCCACGCGCCCGACTCGTTGCTCGCGACGACGTCGTTGCACCAGCCTTCGACCTGCGCGGAACGCGCGTGAATGTCGCGGCACGCGTCGGAAACGAGTCCGCCGAGCTGGACGCACTCGTCGTGCGTCAGCAAGCGGGCGGGGTTGTCGCCGGGCTGCGAATTGGCGGCGCCGGGTTCAGTCGAATCGCCGTCGGCGTTGGAGGGCGAGGCGGGCGTGGAGTGACTCGAGCCACAGGCCGTCGCGCCCATCCCGATGGCGATGGCCAGGATCAGGGCGGAGCTATTCATCAAGTAACACGTAGCACTTCCTCGACCGTGGTGACACCGGCCTGGATCTTCGTGAGACCAGCCCTGCGGAGGCTCGGGATGCGGCGCCGCAGGTAGATCTCGCGGTAGGCGCGGGCCGGGGCCTTGGCCTTCACGAGATCGCGCAGGTCGTCGTCGAGCTCGACGATCTCGAAGATCCCCGTTCTTCCGCGGTACCCGGTGCGCATGCACTGGGCGCAGCCCTGGGGACGGACGACGTCGCTTCCGGCGGGCAGGAGAAGCTCGTCTCCGTCCCACAGGTCGCGCTCGAGCTTCGCCGGGCGCTTGCAGTGCGGGCAGGCGACGCGAACGAGACGCTGCGCGAGGACCGCGGAGAGGGCGTTCGCCACGATCCATGGCTCCACCCCGAGGTCCACGAGACGCACGATCGTCTCGACGGTGTCCGACGTGTGCAGCGTCGAGAACACGAGGTGCCCCGTGAGCGCCGCCTGCATCGCGATGCCTGCCGTCTCGGCGTCGCGCATCTCGCCCACGAGGATCACGTCGGGGTCCTGACGGAGGATCGCGCGCAGCCCGGTGGCGAAGGTGAAGCCCGTGCGCACGTTCACCTGGCCCTGCGTGAGCCCGGAGATCTCCACCTCGATGGGATCCTCGAGGGTCATCACGTTGACCTCGGTGGGGTCGATGAGCTGCATCAACGCATAGAGCGTCGACGTCTTGCCCGCGCCGGTGGGCCCGCTGGTGACGACGAACCCCTGGGGGCGCTGCGCGGCGTCGCGCAGGATCCGCTGCATCGCCGGCTCCACCCCGAGGTCCTGGAACGCGATGATCTGCTGACTCGAGAGGATCCGGAGCACGACCTTCTCGCCCTGGGACGCGGGGAAGGTCGAGCAGCGCAGGTGTACCCGCCGGCCGCCGTCCAGGTCGATCGCGATCTGTCCGTCTTGCGGCAGGCGTCGCTCCGCGATGTCCATGCGGGCGAGCACCTTCACGCGCGAGACCACGTTGGGTGCCACGACGTTGGCGATCGGCTGCACGTCGACCAGGGCGCCATCGACCCGGAAGCGCACGTGCAACATGTCGTGCTTGGGCTCGAGGTGGATGTCGCTGGCCCGCTGGGACACGGCGAGGCGCACCAGCTCGTTCACGATGGCGACGGCGTCGCCGGAGATGGGATCCATGCGCGCGGGGGACACGTCGGGGACCAGATTACGCCGGGATGGCAGAATAGGACGAGCCGATGGTTGCAAAGCGACGACGCCGGCGGCCCTCGCTCGACAAAGAGCTTCGCCCGCCGCGCGAGGTCACTCGGGATCTCTATCTCGTGTGGCGCTCGCCCCGAATCGGGCAGGGCAACCCCCATCGCCTGACCAACGCAGTCTGGTCGTGGCTCGCGCGCGCGAGCGAGCTCTCCGGGTACCAGGCGAATCAGCACTTCGAGGGCCCCTCGTCGCTGCTGGTCGGCCCCGCCTGGTGCTGCCAGCGCTTCGGACAGTCGCGGACGACCCTGGCCGACGGGCGGACCGTGCGCATCGCGGGCGAGCACGAGGATCACTACGACCCCGACTTCTTCATCTACAACGACGTGATCGTCGAGGACGGATCGGGGGGCATCCAGATCTACGGCTACCCGTACGACGTCTTCGAGCCGACCGATTTCCACTCGGCGACCCTGGTGAGCGACGACGTCGTCGTCATCGGCAACCTCAGCTACGCGGAGCGGCGCCGCCCCGCAGAGACTCCGGTCGTACGGCTCGACACGCGGACCTTCCAGATGCACTCCGTGAAGACCGAGGGAACGCCGCCGGGATGGCTCCACGGCCACGAGGCGACCGTGTCGGAGGATGGGCGCGCCATCGTCGTGTCGGGCGGGAAGCTCTCGATCGAGCAGGACGGCCAGCGGACGCTGATCGACAGCCCCGACGACTGGTCGCTCGACGTCCAGTCATTCCGGTGGACGCGCCTCACCGAGCGGCGGTGGGAGCAGTGGGAGCTTCGGCGGGAGGACGGCCGCGGCAACGAGCTGTGGAGGCTCGACATGGCGCTGCGATTCAGTGGCAAGCACGACCGCCTCGATCGGTCGCTCTTCAAAGGTCTGGGGGATCCAAGGGCCGTGCTCGAAAAGCGGCCCCTGCACGAGTCGCGCTACTCGCCGCCCGTGCCGCACGACAAGCTGCCGGACAGCGAGGACTTCCCCCTGGTACTGCGGCGAATCGTGGAGGGTGTCGTCGTGAGGTACGTCGAGGAGTCGTTCGACGTCTCGATCGTCGTGGAGGGAACCCTGCCGCGGGAGATCGTCGACACCATCGTCGACGACGCGTGCCGGAAGCTGGGTGCACTCGAAGGCATTCGCTACGCGAAGCAGCGGGTGACCTGAACTATCGCGATCGATCCCGCTTGGGCTTCCTTCCCACGTGGTCTGCCGCGAATGCAGACGGGCAGACATCGTTGACGAAGCACTTCTCGCACTCTGGCTTCCTCGCGAAGCACACACGCCTCCCGTGGAAGATCAGGACATGGCTCGCGTGGTCCCACTCCTTGCGCGGGAGGACTTCGCATAGATCCTTCTCGATCTTCTCGGGCTCCTTGTTCTTCGACCATCCCAGGCGCTGGGAGAGCCGCATGACGTGGGTATCGACCACGACCCCTTCGGGCTTGTTCCACAACACCCCGAGGACCACGTTCGCAGTCTTCCGCCCCACACCGGGGAGCTTCACGAGCTCCTCCATGGTCTGAGGCACCTCGCCTCCGTGCCTCTCGACGAGGGCTCGCGACAGACCCGAGAGGGATTTGGACTTCATGCGGAAGAAACCGAGGGAGGAGACGAGGGGCTCCAGATCCTTCGGCTCCGCCTTGGCCATGGCCTTCGCGTCGGGATACTTGGCGAAGAGGGCGGGAGTCGCCTTGTTCACGTTCACATCCGTGGTCTGGGCGCTCAGGACCACGGACACGATGAGCTCGAACGGGGAACGATGGTCGAGCTCACAGTGAGCCGTCGGGTGTTGCTTCGCGAGCTTCGCCAGGGTCTTCGGAGCGATCGAGGGCGCCTTCTTCAGGCGATCGCGTCGCTCCTTGGCCGTGAGCTTCGGAGGATTCAATTGAGCTCGTCGGAGGGAGGCGGCGGGATGCTCCCACCGCCGCCACCATCGCCGTCACCGTTCGGGGGCGGGGGCATGCTCTCGCCGCCCGAGCCCTCGAAGCCCGACCCGCTCTCGGCCAGGCGCTCGAGAGCGACGATGCGCTCGCCCTCGCCGGTCGTCATGATCTTCACGCCCTGCGCGTTGCGGCCCGTCTCGCGGATCTCGTCGACGCGGGTGCGGAGCGTCTGCCCCTTGTCGGTGATGAGCATGACCTCGTCGCCGTCCTTCACGAGCTTGATGCCCACGACGGGGCCGTTCCGCTCGCTCGCGTCGATGAGGATGATGCCCTTGCCGCCGCGGTTCTGCTGGCGGAACTCGTCGATGTGCGTCCGCTTGCCGTAGCCGTTGGCGCACACCGCGAGCACGTGCGGCCGCTGCGGATCGCTCACCTCGAGCCCCACGACCTCGTCGCCCTCGCCGATCTCGATGCCCTTCACGCCGTACGCCGCTCGGCCCATGGCGCGCACCTGGTCCTCGGAGAACCGGATGCTCTGCCCGAGCTTCGTCGCGATGAGGAGCTCGCGCGTCCCGTCGGTCAGCGACGCGTTGAGGAGCTGGTCCCCGTCGTCGACCTTGACGCCGATGATGCCCTTCTCGCGGAAGTTCTCGTACGCGTCGAGCTCGGTCTTCTTGATCTGCCCGTTCTTCGTCAGGGTGACGACGAACTTGCCCTTCTCGATCGTCGGCACCTCGACGATCGCCGCGATCTTCTCGCCCGCCTCGATGCCGATGAAGTTCACGATCGCCCGGCCCTTGCTCGTGCGCGCGGCCTGCGGGATCTCGTAGACCTTCTTGACGTACACCTTGCCCTTGTCGCTGAAGAAGAAGACGTAGGCGTGCGTCGACGCGACGAAGAGCTGGGTGACCCAGTCCTCCTCTCGCGCCTCCATGCCGATGCGACCCTTGCCGCCGCGCTTCTGCGCCCGGTAGTCCTTGGGCGTCGTGCGCTTGATGTACCCGGCGTGCGAGATCGTGACGACCATGTCCTCCTGCTGGATCAGGTCTTCGTCCTGGATCTCGCCGTCGTTCTCGACGATCTCGGTGCGCCGCTTGTCGGCGTACTTGCTCCGGATCTCCTCGAGCTCCATCACGATGACGTCGTCGAGGAGCTTGGGGCTCGCGAGGATCGCCCTGTAGCGCGCGATCGCTTCGCACAGCTCGGCGTACTCCTTGGCGAGCTTCTCCTGCTCGAGCCCCGTGAGGCGCGAGAGGCGCATCTCGAGGATCGCCTTCGCCTGCCGCTCGCTCAGGTGGTACGGCTTGCGCTTCTTGGCCTCGTCGATCTCGCTCTGCGGGCGGCCGGCTCGCTTGACGAACGCCTCGAGCCCCTCGAGCGGCAGCTCCATGAGGGCCTTCTTGGCGACGTCGGGATCGGCGCTCTGGCGGATCGTCTTCACGACGAGGTCCACGTCGGTGATGGCGACCCCGAGGCCCTCGACGATCTCGCGCTGCGCCTCGGCCTGCCGCAGCTCGTAACGCGTGCGTCGGGTGACGACGTCGCGCCGGTGGCCGATGAAGGCCTCGAGCGTCTCCTTGAGGTTGAGGACCGCGGGCCGGCCCTGGGCGATTGCGAGATTGATGACCCCGAACGACGTCTGCAGGTCCGTCTGGCGATAGAGCTGGTTGATGACGATCTGCGGGATCACGTCCTTCTTCAGCTCGATGACGAGCCGGATCCCGTCGCGATCGCTCTCGTCGCGCACCTCGCCGATGCCTTCGAGCTTCTTGTCGCGAACGAGCTCCGCGATGTGCGCCGCCGTCTTGGCCTTGTTCACCTGATACGGGAACTCGGTGACGACGATCTGCTCCTTCTCGCCGCGTCCTGGGGACTTCTCGACGTCGAGGCGAGCGCGCATCACGATGGTGCCGCGGCCGGTGCGATACGCCGCCTCGATTCCCGAACGGCCGAAGATGAGCCCCGCGGTGGGGAAGTCCGGGCCCGGAATGATCCGGATCAGGTCGTCGATCGACGCATCCGGTTGCCGCATCAGGTGGATCGTCGCGTCGATCGTCTCGCCGAGGTTGTGCGGCGGGATGTTCGTGGCCATGCCGACGGCGATGCCGCCGCTGCCGTTGACCAGGAGGTTCGGCACGCGAGAGGGAAGGACGGTGGGCTCCTGCAGCCGGTCGTCGAAGTTCCCGACGAAGTCGACGCACTCCTTCTCGATGTCCGTGAGGAGCTCGGCGCCGACCTTGGCGAGGCGAGCCTCGGTGTAGCGGTAGGCGGCGGCGGCGTCGCCGTCGATCGAGCCGTAGTTGCCCTGGCCGTCGATGAGCGGGTAGCGCATCGAGAAGTCCTGGGCGAGGCGGACCATCGCGTCGTAGACCGACTGGTCCCCGTGCGGGTGGTACTTGCCGAGCACGTCGCCGACGATGGTGGCGCTCTTGCGGTACCCGCTGGTGGGCAGCAGCCCCTGCTCGTAGGCGCTGTAGAGGATGCGCCTGTGGACCGGCTTGAGGCCGTCACGGACGTCCGGGATGGCGCGTCCGATGATGACGCTCATCGCGTAGTCCAGGTACGAGGTGCGCATCTCGTCCTGGATCGAGACCGGGACCTTCTGGTTCGACGGCGGCGAGGGCGGAGCCGGCGGATTCGGGGGTGTAGGCGGAGTCGGCGGTTGAGCCATCTAGCGACCTTTTGGGAGTCGCCTGTTTAGCCTTTTCGGGCACCCCGGTCGAGGTCGAGCGGACACCTCCAGAAGAGCCGTGAATGCGATGCGAGTCGCACGAAGGTGGGGCATCCCCTTGCGCGCCGTCGTCGCTCCGGTCGTCACGCCGCATGCAGACGAGGCACGGCCGGCTCGAACGCGCATGCGGCGTGCCGCTTCCTCGCTCCTAGGCGCGCTGCGGGGACACCCCACCTTCGTGCTCGGCTCTCGAGCGGTTCGAGCACGAAGGTGGGGCGTTCCTTGCACGACGCGTAGCGAGGAAGCGGCACGCCGCATGCTCGCCGGAGCCCGCCGAGTCCCATCTGCATGCGGCGTGACGACCGGAGCGGAGCGTCGGGCGAGGAATGCCCCGCCTTCGTGCGCTGCATCGCATCGCGCGATCAGAAGAAGTTGCCGATCGTGAACTCGAAGTCGCTGTGATTCTCGTAAGGCAGCGGCTCCAGCGGGAATCCCCACTCGAACCTGAGCGGCCCGAGTGGCGAGAACCAGCGGATGCCGAAGCCCGTGGACGTACGCACGTGGGTCATCGGGTCCGGGAAGTTGAAGCACGGCTGCACCACGCGGGCGAACTGCGGCGCCGGCGTCGTCGAGCAGAACTGCCCCTCGGTGTTCCACGAGTTGCCCGCGTCGAAGAAGACGACGCCGCGGATGCCCACCTTGTCGATGATCGGGAACTCGAGCTCGAGGTTCTCGTACGCCTCGAGGTTGCCGCCGATGTTCGCGCCGTTCGTGATGGGCGGCGAGTTCGGATCCAGCGTCGAATTGAGCGGCAGACGCGGGCCGATGCTGCGCAGATAGAAGCCGCGGATGTCGAGGATGCCGCC
>Ga0335082_10009082_pt1 | contig 10821 bp, 7 predicted proteins | sample Lox_Sample_41_FD_206718 | JGI IMG/M metagenome (GOLD analysis project Ga0335082, IMG submission 206718) | Soil microbial communities from Loxahatchee National Wildlife Refuge, Florida, United States - Lox_Sample_4.1 | ecosystem: Environmental > Terrestrial > Soil > Wetlands | place: USA: Florida... | reverse complement strand
TCGCTCCACTGAAATGTGTTTGCAGAGAAATAGTGGAGTCGTTCGGGAATGATCGGTCCGGAAAAGGTCAGCTCGGTTTCCGTCTGCTTGTTCGTCTGCTGGTCCATGGAAATCGGGAGGAGCTCATCTTTTTCACCGCGGACGAGAATCGTGTGCTTGTCTCCGCCCCGACGTGTAACGATATTGACGACGCCGGAAAGTGCGTTGCCGTATTCTGCATCGAATCCGCCCGACTGCATGGAGAATTCGGTGATGGCACTCTTCGGCAGCGAGCCGCCCAGGCCGCCGCCGACCTGGTCCTGCAAGGGAAGGCCGTCGACCATGTAGACCACTTCGGTTGATTTCCCGCCACGGACGTTCCCTTCCTGGGTGACACTTGGGAAGAGCGTAATAAGATCCTGCACATCCCGTACCGGCAGCTTGTCGACCTGCGAATTCCCGATCGAATAATCGGTTCCGGTCACATCTTTTTCGATCAGGGGACGTTCAGCAGTAATGTCCATTTCCATAAGCTGTACCGCCGACTGGAGAAGCTCGATCGAAATCCGCGTGCGAAGATCCTGACGCACCGTCACTTTTCTGTAGATGAGTGACTGATACCCGACGATTGAAAACCGTACATCATACGTGCCTGCCTCAAGGTTGTCGATCTGGAAAAATCCTTCCGAATTTGTTGCCGCACCCTGGGTCGTCCCGGAAATCAGGACCGTCACACCAATGAGCGGTTCTTTCGTATCCTTATCAATAACCGTTCCCTCGAGAATGCCGCTTGTTCCGGCCAACGCGAACGTACAGGTTCCCCAACAGCACAACCACACGATCAGCATCCTTCGCATCGTCACTTCTCCGGTTTCATCTGGGGGAAGAAGATGACGTCACGAATCGACTCCTGATTCGTCATGATCATGGTGAGGCGATCCATCCCAATACCAAGTCCGGCGGTGGGAGGCATGCCGTATTCCAGGGCGCGCAGATAATCTTCATCGAGCGGCTGGGCTTCCTCGTTTCCCCGGGCACGAAGCTTCATCTGCTCTTCGAATCGCCGTCGCTGATCGATTGGATCATTGAGTTCGCTGAACGCATTGCACAATTCCTGGCCATTGACGATGACCTCGAAGCGTTCGACGAGTCCCGGCTCACTCCGGTGCCGTTTCGCCAGTGGCGACATCTCCACGGGGTAGTCGGTGATGAATGTCGGTTGGATGAGATGCGGTTCCACTTTTTCACTAAAAATCTCGTCTATTATAGTACCGGTTCCGGCTCCCGGTTCGAGCTCAATGTGGAGGGCTTTTGCGAATTTCTTCAATTCTTCTTCCGGCATCCCGCGAAGATCTTTCCCGGTGTGCTCCTTAATCGCTTCGAACATCGTCAAACGCTTCCATGGGGGAGTGAAATCGATCTGATGTTCACCAACACTCCATCGGGCAGATCCATTTACCTCACTCCCAACCGTGCTGACAAGCTGCTCGACAAATTCCATCATCCAACGATAATCCTTATACGCCACATAGATCTCGAGCATCGTAAATTCCGGATTGTGGGATTTATCCATCCCTTCATTCCGGAAGTCCTTTGCAAATTCATACACCCCGTCGAACCCGCCCACGATCAGCCGTTTGAGGTAGAGTTCATCTGCAATGCGAAGGTACAGGTCAGTATCGAGTGTATTATGATGTGTGATGAACGGCCGCGCAAAGGCACCTCCGTACATCGGCTGAAGAATTGGTGTTTCCACTTCGATGTATCCTCGCACATCGAAGAATTTCCTGATCGATTGATAGATTTTGCTGCGCTTGAGAAAGACTTCCCGGACCGACGGGTTCACGACAAGGTCGACGTACCGTTGACGGTACCGGAGTTCCTTGTCGGCAAACGGATCATACACGGTTTTCTTCCCGCTCTCATCCGTTTTCTCCTTGACAATTGGCAACGGGCGCAACGATTTGGCAAGAAGGGTCAGCTCCTTCACGTGAACCGAGACCTCTCCCATCTTCGTTTTGAATACAAATCCCCTGACGCCGATGCTGTCCCCGATGTCGAGGAGTTTGAATGCGTCATACATTGGTCCCAGATCATCGCCGCGCAAATAGAGCTGGATTTTTCCCTCCGAATCGAGGAGGTGACAAAAGGAGGCCTTTCCCATACGCCGGAGAGAGATGATCCGGCCGGCTAGGGCTACCGTCCTGGGCGGACCGCTTTCGGAGAAATCACGAATGACGGACGCTGAAAAATCTGTCCGCGCAAATTCATACGGATACGGATTAATGCCGCGGTTGAGGAGCTCCTGTAGCTCATCGCGTCTCCGCGCCATCAGCGAGTTCAGCTCTTGAACGTGGGATTCTTCGGGAGAATGTTCCTGATTGGATTCCATCATGAGACTATTAGGTAGATCACTTCGGGTCAAAAAAAATGATAGCAAAAACCTCTTAGAGAATCAAGATTCTATCGGACAAGAAGCATCTTTTTCACTTCGACCGAAGAAGGTGTCGAGAGCTGGTAATAGTATGTACCGGACGCTGCCCGCGAGCCGTCCCACTTCACGGTATATCGTCCGGGAATCAGTGTGCGATGCAGGAGCGTCGCGATTTCGTTGCCCAGCACATCATAAATCGTGAGTAAGACCGGACCGCGCTTCGCAAGATTAAACTCGACCGTCGTCGTTGGATTGAACGGATTCGGATAGTTCTGGAACAGCGTAAACGATCGGGGCAGGTCCGATTTCTTCTCGCTCACATTGGTAATCTGCTGGGCACTTTGGACCAAACCGCCCTGATAGATCCCCGCAAACAGTCGATTCTGGGAATCGAAGGAGAGGCTCAGAACGGTGTAACCCGAGAGGCCGGCACTGACAAACGAACTACCGTCGATGGAGGAGTAGACTCCGTTGTACGTTCCTGCATAGACCTGGTCGAACTTGCTGACCGCGAGCGAGTAGACATAATCCGGTGCGATCGGCACCATCCCCCACCCTCCGGGGATATCGGTTGACTTGAAGACGCCGCCATATACTCCGGCGAAGAGCTGCCCTGTACTGCTGACTGCAAGACATTGGATATCATTCCGAATAAGCCCGCGGCTCGTCCACGTACTGCCGCTATCCGTCGACTCAAAGATCCCGTCCGTGGATGTCGCGGCGTACAGCGTCCCCGAAGGATCCATCACGAGCGAGATCACGTGCGAAGAGGAGAGGCCGGAAGAAGTCCAGGTCTTGCCGCTGTCACCCGACATATAGACCCCGTAGTTCGTTGCGATGAACAGCCTGCCCCCCGGCGACGACACTACAGCATACGACGCGCCAGCTATCTGAGGGTTGGTGACATTTTTCCAGTGCTGACCTTCATCGCCGGAAGAATAGAGTCCCTCATCGGTGCACGCAAGTACTGCCTGCCCATAAAGAAGAAATTCATAAATGTAGTCCGCAACAGCTCCTTCCGCGGCTTGTTGCCAGCTGTCACCGGAGTTCACAGAAGCAAAGGTTCTTCCACCAAGTGAGCCGGCAAGAAATGTTCCTGAGGGAAGCGTGATCGATGCGCTCACATCCTGATTGCGCGGACCGTTCAATGACCACGATTGCCCGCGGTCGGTGGAACGATAGACACCGTCGCCGGAACTCGATGCGAGGAGCACACCTGAACGCGTGATAAACACCGAGGAGAGCGATCTTGCCACGGGGCCGACATAGCTCCACGACTGGTCATCGACGTTGTAATAGTAGTTACCCAGGAATGTGGATGCGAGAATATTGCCTGCAGAATCCGCGTCAATCGCGGTGAAATGGGTTTCGGGAAGACCAATGTTGTTCCATGTGGCACCATGGTCGGTCGAAACAAAGACGCCGCCGTCCAGAACCGGGGTCGAATCTGCGGCAACGACCATCACATTCCCCGGCTTTTGAAGAATGGAATTGACGGCGTACGGGAGTGCGAGCGTCCACGTTGTACCAAAATCGGTCGTGCGGTAGAGTCCACTCACCGGATCTCCGGCATAAATGACATTTGCATGGTCAATTGCATAGACGGACGGGAAGCTCTGAACGGGATTTCCAATCGGGATGAAGCTGCTTGCTTGCAGGCGGTAGAGACGCGAGGATACCGACGTCGCGGTATGGAATGCATACACCGTCCCCGAATCAGAAAGGAAGAAATCCGTAAAGAGAGGTGCAAACACCGGCGTCGATTCGTAGAAGACGAGGCGCCAGGAGGATCCATCGTCCGTTGACACAGACACCTGGTGGGAATTCGGCCCGCCGGCAAACCGGCTCACGACAAGCTCGCTGCCATTGGAATAAAGATCTTCAATTCCACCCGCAACAGGAGCAGGACGATTCCACACAACACCGTTGTCCGTTGAAGTGTAGATCCGGGTTCCCGAAACTCCGTAACATCTGCCGTCTGATGTCTGGTCAAGGAAGGTCACCCCCGGAACACCGTTCAGATCGTTCCAGGTCAGCTGCTGAGCCGCACCGATGAGCGGAAGAAACATCAGAGCCCCGAGGAGAACAATCCTCCGGGGAGCGATCATGAAGGAAGATCTCGACACGGAATTACAGGTTCTCCTGAATGAATTCGAGCAATGTGCGATAATAGTCGAGGCGCTGGCGGATCCCATGCTTGCTGCCGGGATAGAGCGCCGTCTGGAACACTTTGTTCTGCTTCACAAGCTGGTCGATCATGACGATGGAGTTTTGCATATGAACGTTATCATCATCGGTCCCATGGATGATGAGCAACTTTCCTTTGAGTTTATCCGCGTACGTCATCGGCGAACTTTCTTCATAACCGGCGGGATTTTCAGCAGGAGTCTCCATGTACCGTTCGGTATAAATCGTATCGTAATATTTCCAGTTCGTAACAGAGGAAACAGCGATTCCGGCCTTGAAGACATCCGCTCCCTGCAAAATGCACATGAGTGTCATGTAGCCGCCGTAACTTCCTCCTGTGATCCCGATCCGGGATGGATCCACATAGGTGAGTGAGGCGAGATACTTCGCTCCTTCAATCTGATCGTGTGTCTCCCACTTGCCGAGATTTTTGTACGTGATCGTCTCAAACTCTCGCCCGCGTCCTCCGGTACCGCGCCCATCGACGCTCACAATGATGTACCCCTTTTCGGCAAGCAACTGATCCCAGAGCAATCCCCCTCCGCCCCAGGAGTTCCTCACGGTCTGCGAGCCGGGTCCGCCGTAGACCATCATCAGGACGGGATACTTTTTTGTCGAATCGAACTGCGGCGGTTTCAGCATCCAGCCGTTCAAGCTCACTCCATCTGAAGTCTTGAAGGTGAAGAATGATTGCCGCCCCATTTCGACTCCGGAGAGCGCCGGGACTTTTCCGTCCTCGATGACGCGAATGAGTGAACCGTTACCCGAAAACAGCGACATCCGCGTGGGAGTCCATGCATCGGAATACGAATCGATAAAGTACCTCATCCCGGGGGAAGGATCGATCGTGTGCGTACCCGAACCTTTCGTCACCCGTGCGAATCCGGTACCACTGAGCGTCACCGAATAGAGATCACGGTCAAGGGGTGAAGTAACATCGGCGGTAAAGTAGACAATGCCTTTTTCCTCGTTTACGCCCACGACATGATCGACGTCCCAATGGCCCTGGGTTAGTTGCCGCACGAGCTTCCCGTCGCCATCATATAAATAGAGGTGATTATATCCGTCACGCGGAGATACCCAGATGAACTGCTTACTTTCCTTAAGGAAAATGTCATCATTCTCAACATTGACCCATGTGGTCGCCGACTCGGTCAGGAGTATTTTCGATTTTCCGGAAGCGGGATCGGCAAGGAGGTAATCAAGCTCATTCTGATGGCGGTTCAGCCGCTGGATGAGTAATTGGTTATCGGGAGTCCAGCGGATGCGCGGGACGTAGATGTCCTGCGTCGAATCGTACGGCACGCCAAGATCCATCCAGACTGTCTGTTTTGATTCAACGGAGACGACGCCGATGCGGACCATTGAATTCGGATCGCCCGCAACCGGATATCGCTGGCGCGTGATTTCCTGATGGAGGGGAATGAAGTTCATGATAGGAAATTCCGGCACGCGATTCTCGTCGAGATGCCAGTACGCGATCGACCTGCTGTCGGGAGACCACTGCCAGCCATCGATGATACCGAATTCCTCTTCATAGACCCAGTCGAAGTGCCCGTTCATTACGTGGTCCGCCACATCATTCGTCAGCGCTGTTTCAGTTCTCCGGTCGAGATCCATCACTACGAGATTATTGGATCGAACAAAGCCGATCATTCTTCCGTCGGGTGAGAACTTCACATTCATCTGCTGCGCTTCCGTGCTCGTCAGCTGTTCAAAAACCTCTTTTTTCAGGTCGTACAGATAGAAATTTCCACCCGACTTCAGCGAACGGGCCGGTAGAGTTCCTGTAAAGAGAATCCTCGTTTCATCTGGCGACCAGAGGTAATTCTGGATGACAAACGGACGTTCTCCTTTCTTCAGTACAAGGTTGGATGCGTCGACGAGCAGTGTTTTCTTCCCCGAACGAACATCGTACCGCCAGATGTTAAGTTGTTTTGTGGCAGTATCGGTCTCGAGGTACGAATACGCTTCACCCTTTTCGATCCATTGCGATCCACGCACTCCCCGACCGGAAAATCTGGATCCCCCGGTCAGGTCTTCGAGCGTTAATTGTTTTTTCTCTCCTCCCAACAGGAACATCGGAAGCACCAGCGAGAGCGCAAGGAAAATCAGACCTCTTGTGGGGGAAAAACATTTCGTCATAACCGTTCCCAGTTTGTTGACCATGCTTGATGGATCAGTGAGCGTAGAAGTCGATGACCCGCAAAATGGCATCGGAGCAGACAGGATCGAACCCCACCAGACTCAATGAGAACATCCGGCAATCGAGCGAGGGGCGATACAATCCTGTCGCCGAATACCCGGCGCCTTCGAATGCTCCGACCTTTCCGGCAAGATCAGCATTTTTCAATATCTGTTCTTCTGCCTGGTAGAGCGGCTCGCGCTTCTGGTAGTAATCCGAGGCGAGACGATCCAACTTTCGCTGCTCATTGGTGAGACTGTCGTAGGCCGATTTATTCCACGGGGTCGGCAGGGCGATGCCGCCGGTAACGAATTTCTTCCACTTCAGATTCTGTTTGTCCGTCAGCGTCGTGAGATTCGGTTCCCAGGGTTCAATTCCCTTCTGGTAGAAATCGTTAAGCGAGACCTGGGAGCTGTAGTATTCGTCGCCGAGGCCGCCAAATGAATGGCCGAATTCATGGACGTAAACGTAATCCATTTCCCATGCCTGGGAAGGATTATCGGGTATTGCATAGCAGGTGGAATAGAGATTGTAGATTCCCCCGCCTCCGTAGCGGTTGTCATTGACGAGGATGATGATGAAATCGTACGGCGCGGCATCGGCGATATCGCGGAGCGTCCGGTTTTCATCCGTGAGGATATAGCGTGCAGAGCCGAACGTATTATACTGTGTCCCGAGAGCCGATCGCTTCCAGATGTTCTTGTCGGGTTTATCGATTCCGGAATCAGGTGAGGCGACCTCGATGGTCCAGACGTTAAAATCATCTTTCCGTTCCTTAAACGGACTTGTAGAAAACATAATATCGTTAAAGTGTTTCGCATCGTTCCTGAATTTTTGGAGATCCTCTTTGCGATAACCATCGCCAAGGATGAGGATATCGACCTTCTCATGGGGTGATCCTTTCTCCACGAGAGGTACGACTTTGAATTCAGGGGCCATTTTTTCACGATGAATATCCGTAGGGGAATTCGGATCGATAACGGTTGAGAAGATTTCGTGAAAATCCATGAACTTGTCCCGTTTGTTGATCGTCACCTGCACCGCTCGATCGGGATACGGGATGCGGACTGTTTCATGAAACGTGCGGTACACACCCGCGAGCGCTTCATCCGTAGATTGCCATTCGTTGAACATGCACGAGTAACCGCGTGAGTAGATCAGCGAGGCGGTTGATTGGTCAAAGACGCGCAGATAGTATTCTCCGAGATTCAGCGTATCGATGAGATTGACCACGCTTCCGGGCCACGGTCCCTCGGCATAGACCTTGTCGAGACTTATCGTCTCGGTACCCTTGGTACCGGTATGGTAGAGATCAATGCGCATGGTCTTATCGTGAAAGTATTTCTCAAAAGTCTGTGCGGAAACTGAAGTGAGCAGAAAAGAGATCGTACTACAGGCGAGAATGAAGTAGTTAATGCAACGGTTCATAGTCGACTCCTTCCGAACGGGATTCGGATGAAGAAAAACGGTTGTTCACAATGTCAGAGATAGTGGACTGCGATGTATATGAGGGCGGCCAGTATGAGCACCATGAAAATAAACGCGAGCGCTTTGGACACAAACCAGAGGACTTTGATCGGAAACCAAAGAGGGAAAGTCAAAATCTTCAGCAGTGTCAGCATGCGGTACTCTTGGAGACTCTGGAATGAATATACGAACATTTTACGCAGATTCCAATCGGAATTCTGCGTTTTTTTCCTTATCTTGGAGCATGTTTCACTTTCTTCCAGACCATTCCCATGAACATCCTCGTCTTAAATTGTGGCTCCTCCTCAGTAAAATTTCAGATCATTCAAACGGATTTAGACCTTATCGAGAAAGATGCGGACGTACGGCTCGCGGGCGGACTCATCGAACGGGTTATCGGACAGGCAATCATCACGCTCCAGGTTGAGGGACATCCGAAGATTCGTCTCGCCGAGCCGCTGAAGGATCACCGCTCCGCCATCGATTATATCCTGCGATGGATCATCTCTCCCGAGTCCAAAATCAATCACATCAATGCGCTTTCCGACATTCACGCCGTAGGGCACCGTGTTGTCCACGGTGGAGAGAAATTCACGACCTCCGTTCTTCTGAGCGATGCAGTCGTAAGAGAGATTGAAGACAGTATTGAGCTCGCACCTCTTCACAACCCCGCGAATCTCAAAGGCATTCAGGCAGCCCGGGAGCTCCTCGGACCCGGCGTTCCGCAGGTCGCCGTCTTTGACACGGCATTCCACTCCACGATGCCGGAAACATCGTACCTCTACGCTATCCCGTACCAGCTTTACCGTCGGCACCGGATCCGCAGATACGGTTTCCACGGAACATCTCACCGGTATGTCGCCTACCGGTACCGTCAAATTCTCCACTTGAAACGGGAAGAGACGAACATCATCACTCTCCATCTCGGCAATGGCTGTTCTGCGTGTGCGATCAAGAATGGCGATTCCTATGATACCTCGATGGGATTCACCCCACTCGAAGGACTGGTCATGGGCACCCGTGGGGGAGACATGGATCCTTCCATTATTGAGTTCATCCGCCAAAAGGAAGGAATGAGCGTGCGTGAAATCGATACCATGCTGAACAAACAGTCTGGCCTTCTCGGCATTTCTGGTCTCACAAACGACATGAGAGAACTTCTCGCCGAAGAGCAGGAAAAGCAGGACCGGCGTGCAAAACTCGCTATCGATATATTCTGTACCCGGGCAAAAAAGTACATCGGGGCTTATCTTGCGGAGATGGGATGCGCCAAGGCAATCGCCTTTACCGGCGGCATCGGCGAGAACAGTCCAGCAATCCGCGAGCGCATTCTCACAGGGCTCGAATGTATGGGCATCAAAATCGACAGGGATAAGAACAATGCCATGACGTCGGGAAAAGAAGGGCTCATTTCAACGGATGATTCAAAGTTGCAGATCTATGTCATCCCGACGAATGAAGAGCTTCTGATTGCACGGGATACGGTACGTACTGTTAAAAATGTTCCGCGTCGATGGTGAAACCACCATCTGCATTTTTTTGTTGACACTGTCGGGAAATTTTTACACATTCGCGGAGTGCAATCTGTTCGATATTTCAGAAATGAAAAATTCTTCATATCACTCTCAAATCTTCTTCATTTTACCACTACCGAGGATAACGACTCTATAGTCGCTTGGTACCACGGAATCTTCGTTTTTTCGTTCATTTTCCAGATATTTGCTGTGTGCTGAAGCACAATCGTGATTGAACTCCATAGAGAGTTTTTTACATTTGTTGTGCCATATTGGGCAGTGTTCTTAAGCACGCAAAATAAGAGAGAATGAAGGAATCATCGCACTCGGTATTTGTCATTTTTCTGATTTTCATCGGCGCTCTCGCCGTCGTCTCCCTTTCCGTCCGCGGTTGGAACTACTACCTCACTCCACTCGACCAGCGTCCCTTTCGTCCTGATTACAGTGATATGCGACCATCGGGCAACTTCAGCCACTCGCTGGGAATATTCGGCAGTCTCATGATCATTGTCGGAGTGGCAACGTACTCAACGCGAAAGCGTGTGCGCTCACTCTGGAATCTCGGCCGGCTTTCGGGCTGGCTCAATTTTCACATCTTCCTCTGCCTGGTCGGACCGATCCTTGTCGTCTTTCACACAACCTTTAAAGAAGGCGGGATTGCGGCGATCAGCTTATGGACGATGCTCTCCGTCGTGGGAAGCGGTGTGGTGGGAAGATTCCTCTACGTGCAAATTCCGCGCAACAGAATGGGGACAGAGCTCACGGCCGACGAGATCAATAAGGAAATTGACCGGCTGGCAAGCGTCCTCCTCGCAAACCCCATTGGCATCTCTCTGGTTCGGATGATCGACGGAACGATGCAGGCCGTGGAACGTCCTCGATCGCTCTTTGAAATGACCCGTACCCTGCTTGTCCTGGAACGCATGAAGGGTACGGTCCGGCGGAGAATACATGCCATGGTGAAGCAAAGCAATCTGTCCCGGGTGGTCGCACAGGACCTGAGCAATGCGGCAATGGCGCGGGCCTCACTCCTGCAGAAATCCGTCGCACTCACA
>Ga0335082_10009080_pt1 | contig 10824 bp, 9 predicted proteins | sample Lox_Sample_41_FD_206718 | JGI IMG/M metagenome (GOLD analysis project Ga0335082, IMG submission 206718) | Soil microbial communities from Loxahatchee National Wildlife Refuge, Florida, United States - Lox_Sample_4.1 | ecosystem: Environmental > Terrestrial > Soil > Wetlands | place: USA: Florida... | reverse complement strand
GAACGTGCCTGCCTCGCCGGACGCGAGCCCGGGAGCGATCGCCCTGGGCCGCGCGGTGGGCGAGTGGAAGGCCGTCTACAACTCCGGCTTGTGTCCCGTCCTCTGCTGCGACGACCAGGGCGATCGAATCGATTTCTTCGACACGCGCCCGTGCGCGCCGGTGCGTCGCAGCTCGATCTCCGGGCTTGATGCCGAGGTGTACCGGATGGCCGATGCCGCGCTCGCCCCGAGGGAATTCGCCGCGAGGCTTTCCCGTGACGAACGGGAGGTGAGGGAGGCGCTGTCGCGACTCGTTGAAAGGAAGCTCGTGCTTGCGTTGGGCGACAAGTACCTCGCCCTCGCCCTCGCCGGCGAGGTGCCGACAATTCCCGAGCTTGAAACGCTCCCCGGGGGCTGGGTGGAGTTCTTCGATTCCCGCAAGGCGGCTCACTTGCCCGAGGCTTGGCACAACCTCGTCCGGCAGGCACGCGAAGCAAAGGCTCTCGCCCAGGCCGCGAAGGACGCGCGGGAGGCCAGGGCCGAGGCCGCGGTCTAGCGATGAATGCACGCGACGCGAGCAGCGACGTTCCGTCCGCGACGCCCGTGGTGCTGGTGCTCATGCCCTATGCCGATATCGCGCGGCCATCCATCGCGCTGGGAACGCTCAAGGCGTGCCTTGCGCAAGCCGGGATCGGATGCGCGTTGGAGTACGCGAACCTGAGTTTTGCGGAAAAGCTGGGCTCGGGAATGCCGGAGGCGCCGTACCTCGCGCGGCTCCTGGGCGAGTGGACATTTTCGGCCGCCGCGTTTCCCGATCATGCCGGCACGAGCGCGAAAGAGGCGCTCGCGAGCGCCGGGCAGCAGTTCTCGTTCATGCCTCCAGCCGCGTTCAACGATCCGCGTTTCGTCGGCAGTCTCGAACGGCTGCGCGCTTATGCGCCCCGATTCGTCGACGACGTCGCCCGTGCCGTGCTTGCGCGGCGCCCGCGGATCGTGGGTTGCAGCTCGACGTTCGAGCAGCACTGCGCTTCCCTTGCGCTGCTGCGGCGCATCCGCGAGCTCGACCCCGGCGTGATCACGATGATCGGCGGCGCCAACTGCGAGGCCGAGATGGGTTGGGGGACGATCCGCAGCTTCCCGTGGGTCGACGTGGTGGTCTCGGGGGAGGCCGACGAGTTGTTCGCGCCGTTGTGCCAGCTGTTGCTCGACCACGGCATGGACGTTCCCGCTTCGATGTTGCCCAACGGCGTGCTTACCCAGCAGCACGTTCGCAATGGCACGTTCGGCCCCGGCGCGCTTCCCGTCCCGCGGGCGGTGGTCGAAGACGTGAATTCGAATCCGGTGCCCGACTACTCGGACTACATGGATGCGCTCGCGGCCTCGCCGCTGCGCGGCCGCGTGGCCCCGGGGATGCTGGTCGAGTTCTCCCGCGGCTGCTGGTGGGGCCAGAAGCACCACTGCACCTTCTGCGGCCTCAATGGCGGCGGCATGCACTATCGCGCCAAGTCGCCGGAACGCGCGATGGAGGAGCTGGACGCCCTGTCTTCGCAAAGCGGCGTCGATGGATTCATGGTCGTGGACAACATCCTCGACATGAGCTACCTGCGCACGCTGCTGCCGGAGCTCGCGGCGCGCGGCGCGCCTTACCGGCTCTTCTTCGAGACGAAGGCCAACCTCAAGCGCGAGCACGTGGCGATGCTCGCGCGCTCCGGGGTAGTGTGGATCCAGCCGGGGATCGAGGCGTTCCACGACAGCCTGCTCAAGCTCATGGACAAGGGTGCGACCGCGGCCATCAACCTGCAGGTGCTCAAGTATTGCCGCGAGTTCGGCGTCTACGCGACGTGGAACCTGCTCTATGGATTCCCGGGCGAGGACGATGCCTGGCACGCCGAGGTTGCCGAGTGGCTTCCACTTTGCTTCCACCTGCAGCCGCCGAAGTGCATAGGGCGCGTGCTCTACGACCGCTTCAGCATGTACCACCAGTCGCCGGCGCGCTACGGGCTCACGCTCGAGCCCTCGCAGTCCTATGCTTCGGTATATCCGCTGCCCGAAGGCCAGATCGCGGACCTCGCCTACTTCTTCGCCGACCAGTCGCCCCAGGCCGCCGTCACGGGGCCCGGCGTGCGTGCGCTCGCATCGAAAGTGATCGAGTGGTTCGCATTGTTCGAGCGCGGCCTCAACCCCGTGCTCAGCATGACGGTTCGCGGCGAATCGATCGACATCTTCGACACGCGGCCCTGCGCGCCCTCACGGCGAGTCACGCTCGTGGGACTCGATGCCCGGGTCTACCTCGCGTGCGAGCCCGCCGCGGACTGCCGCGAGGTCTGCCGGCGCCTCGAGGCGGACGGATCCGATCCGGTCGCGGTGCAAGGCGCGCTCGAGCGCCTCTCGGCGATCAAGCTGCTGGCCAACCTGCACGGCAAGTACCTCGCGCTCGCGGTGCCGGGAGAATCCCCGCCTTTGCTGGACGAAGCCGAGTTTCCCGGAGGCAGCAGCCAGGGCTTCGAGACCTTCACGTCCGAAGTGCTCGACGCATTCGAGCGGCGCACGCGCGCGCTTGCCGGCGAAGCCAATGACAGAAGCGAGCGTACCCCGGCGGAGATAGGCCATGGCTGAGGACTTCGAATTCAACGAAGGTGTGGCGAGCATCTTCGACGACATGCTCTTGCGCAGCATTCCGCACTACGCCGAGATCCAGCGGATGAACGTGGAGCTCGCGCAACGCTTCGCCCAACCCGGCAGCGTGGTGGTCGACCTCGGCTGCTCGCTGGGCACGACGCTGATCTCGATCGCGCGGGGCATCAAGGATCCCTCGGTGAGGTTCCTGGGCGTGGACAATTCGCAGCCGATGCTCGAGCGCGCGCGCCGCAACCTGGAGGAGGCGGGAATCGCCGAGCGCTGCGAGCTGCGGGCCGCCGACCTGAACGACGAGATCGACCTGGGCAACGCGAGCGTGGTGACAATGAACTGGACGCTGCAGTTCGTGCGCCCGCTCAATCGCGACCGCGTCATCCGCAGGATCCACGACGGCCTCAACGACCACGGCTGCCTCATCGTGTTCGAGAAGGTGCTGGGCGACGAGTCGTTGCTCAACCGCATGTACATCGACCTCTACTACGACTTCAAGCGCCGCAACGGCTACTCGGACCTCGAGATCGCGGAGAAGCGCGAGCGCCTGGAGAACGTGCTCATTCCCTACCGCATCGACGACAACCTGCAGTTGCTGAAGCGCAACGGCTTCGCCGTGCACGACGTCGTGTTCCGCTGGTACAACTGGGCCGGATTCCTCGCCGTGAAGATGGAGACGCGCCAATAGCGCGGCGCGGCGTGGCCGGCGGCGCGCAGGACGCGGCGGGCCTCGTCGTCTGGCGGGCGCTGCCGCCGCTTCGCGCGCGCCTGCTCGAGCACTGGATCACCGGCGGCACCCGCCTCGGCGCCGGCGGCCGGTGGCTGTTCACGGGCCTGTCCCACGCGCTCGACGCCGAGTACTACGGCGCCGCCACGACCACGCGGCGGCGCGAGGCCATCAAGGCGCTGTGCATGGGCGAGGACTCCGGCGTCCGGTGGGCGAAGGAGTATCTCAAGCGCGGCTTTCCGGACCCCTTCACGCCGCTCATCGCCATGTTCGGCGAGCTCGAGGCGCGGCTCGCGGCGGGCGCCGTCGCGCGCGTGCACCAGGTCGCCTGCTGTTCGGGGCGCGAGATCGCCCACTTCGCGCGCCGCTATCCGCGCGTCGCCTTCACCGGCTCGGACGCCGATCCCTCCATCGTCGAATTCCTGCGCGACACATGGCGCGAGCTGCCCAACCTTTCCTTCGCGGTGGTGAAGCTGGACGAGCCGGGCGAAGCGGGCATGGAGTCGATGCGCGGCGACGTGGTGTACGCGAGCGGCGGACTGCACTACCTGGATCCCGATTCGCTGAGGCGCCTTTTCGCGGGCACGCGGTCCGTGGCGGGCGCGTTCCTGCTGTCGCAGCCGCTCGCGCGCGACTATGCGCCGGACGGTCCGCACGGCAGCTCCCCGCGCGGACAGCTCAGCTGGAACCATCCATACCCGAGGTATCTTCGCGAGGCCGGATGGAAGCGCGTGAGCTGCTCGGAGGGCAAGAGCGAGGAGCTGCTCCACGTGAAGAACGTCTCCGTGTCAGCCGACGCCGTCTAGGCGCTTGGCCGAGCCGCGCGTCTCGGTAAGCGACGTCGCGTAGGGCACCAGGTGGCGCCGGGAGAACGCGATCATGCGCGGGAATTGGACCGGGATCGCCCAGATCGCCTTCGTGATGCCCGCGGCGCGGCAGCGGTTGATCGATTCGGCGTAGGCGGCGACGAGCAGCGCGCGCCCCTGGAGCTCGCCATACATGTAGCTGCAGGTAAAGCGCACCGTGTCCGCGTCGTAAGGATGGTTCACGACCCACCCCACCACTTCGCCCCCGCGGCGCACGCCCACGCTCGAATGGGGCTCGATGGGGGCGCTCGAGGAAAACGGCCACACGTCGTGAGCGATCGGGTCCCTCGCTTGCCGCTCGAAGAGCGCTTCGCGCTCGGCGGCCGTGAGCTCGGTCCAGGAAAAGATCTCGAAGCCCGGCTCGGGCTTCACGCGAGAAAGCCAGCGCGACTTGTCGATCGATTCGAGGTCGCTCGTGAGCACGTGCATCCGCAGGTGCGACGGCTCCCATCCTTGCCTGTCCAGCATGTGCTCGAATGCGTCGCTCGTTTCCAGTCCCGACATCCACACCGCGGAGAGTTTCGCGAGGCCCGCTTCCCGCGCGCATCTTTCGACCGCCGCGAGGAGCGCCGCGCCGTGGCCTCGCCGCCGAAGGGGCGCGGCGACGTAGATCGAGCGGACGGCGACCTCGCCGCCGTCGATGATCTCGGCGAGGCCGAGGCCCGCGGGCTTGCCTTCCTCCATGAGGCCGATCGCGATGCGCGTCGACGGGGCGCCTCGCAGCAACGGGCGATACGCAGGGAACGTGAGCAGCTCGTAGTAACGCGCCCGAAAGAGGTCGACCGGAACGATGCTCGTCGTCATCGGGGATCCGCCGGTCTCGCACGGCCCGACCATGCGATCCAGATGCAGAACGCGCCCAGCGGGAGCCACCCCAGGATGCCCTGGACGCCCACCCACACCGGGTCCGCGCCGTAGAACCACATCACCGTGAGGCTCCCTCCGACCGCATTGGTCGAGGCGTGGCCGAGGCAAGGGACCCAGATGCTGCCGCTTCTTTCCCGCAACCAGCCGAGGACGATCGACTGGAGGACCGTGGTGACCGGAAAGATGAGAGCTCCGAGCCACGGTTGATCCCCGTAGTTGAATCCGCGAAAGATCAGGGGGTAGTGCCAGGCTCCCCAGATGATCCCCGTGGCCAACGCGGCGAGCAGGGGCTTTCCCGGGAAGAGGCGCGGCTGCAGGTAGCCTCTCCAGCCGAACTCCTCGCCCCACAGGATCGGCGTGGCGATGAGCGCCTGCACCAGCACCTGCGCCACGACGATGTATCCCAGGTAAGGGCGCATCCCGGCGGGAGGCTCGCGGCCCATGGCCTTCAGCGCGCTTTGCCCGGAGAAATCCACGCTCGCGAGCGAGGACAATTGCGCCTCCGCGGCCAGGGCGCAGACGATCGCGAGCGGATAGAGCCACGCCACGACGAAGTAGCGCCAATCGCCGATGTCGAGCGTGAGGCCGGCATCTGCGAATCCCTCGCGCGTGATCCACTTGCGTACGACGATGGCGGCGATCGCCGGCGCGAACGCACCGGGCAATGTGTAGAGCTGGAAGTTGTGCGGCGTGATGCTCGCTCCCAGCAAGACGGGCAGCTCCCATGCGAACCATGCGAGGCCGAACGCGAGCGCGAGGAACCAGGCGATTCCCTTCGGCGCGCGCTCCATCCGGCCGCTAGTCCCGCGCGCCGAATTCCGGGTAGAGCACGTCCCTCACGCGGAAATCGAAGGCCTCGCCGTCCCTGCGCACGAGGGTCCCCGTCTCGAAGCGCAGCTGCGCGATGGCGTTGGCGTACGCCTGCCTGAGCTGGGTCTCGCTGAATTGCGCCGAGACCAGGCGGTCCTGCATGTTCACCACGTCGAGCAGGGTCGCGTTTCCGAGCCTGCGCTTGGTGAGCTCGTTCTGCACGGAGATGCCGTAGCGCCGCACCGACTCGATGCCCTCCTTGAGCTGCGCCACGCTGTGCAACAGCGCGCGGACCTGCGTCGTCACGTTGCTCGCGATCGTCGCTTCCAGGTCGTGCACCGTGATCGCCGCCGTTTGCTCCTGGGCCAATTGCACCGCCAGCTGGCCCTGCGCCTGGGAGTTGCCCACCGGCCACTGCAGGCTCAGCGACACATTGAACGAAGGCCCGTATCGGTTCGAGTAGAAGCTCTTCTCGAAGGAAGTGAACTGCGATCCTTCGGAAAGGCCGGCGTAGCTGAAGCCGGCCGACAGATCGAGCTCGGGCTTGAGGTTGTTGCGCGCGGCGACGACGAGATAGCCGGCGGCCCGCTGCAGGGTGCGGTCGGCCTGGAGGTCCGCGCGCTGGTCCAGCGCGAGATTCACCAGGCGATCGGTGTCCCGCCCGATGTCGAGGTTGACCGTCGCGAGATCGGGGTAGTCGTCCGCGGCCGGCGGCAGGTGCGTCATCTGCTCCACGGAAAGCCCCAGCTGGCGCGCGAGCACGCGCCGCGCATCCACGAGCGCCTGCTCGGCGGAGATGCGGCTCGACGAACGGTCCGACCGGTTCGCGACGGCGAAATCGATTTCCGAGGCCGGCATCTCGTCGGCGATCACGAGCTTGCGCACCTGCTCGAGCAGCGTATCGGCGTTCTTCTCCGCGGCGCGGGCGATCTCCACGTTCTTTTGCGCGCTCACGTAGGCCCAGTAGGACAGGGTGGTGGCGAGCACGGTCTGCGAGTTGGTGAACAGCAGGGTCGACTGCGAGGCCTCGGCCTGCGCCTTCGCCGCATCGAGCCCGGCCTCGACGGTATCGCGGCCCGCATTCTTCAGCAGCGGCGCGGTGAGCGTGAAGCTCAGCTTGCCGCTCGTCTCGCGCCCGCCGTTCTGGATGTTGTAGAGCAGGTCGTTGATGTTGTCCTGGGTGGAAGTCACGCCGTAGCTCGCGCCGACCGTCATGCCGTTGGACAACAGCTTGTTGATCCCGAACAGGTTGGTGTTGGCGATTGTCTTCTGCTGGAAGACGTTCGTGACGCCGCCGGCGATGATCTGGTCTTCTTCCCAGCCGGGCAGCGTGGTCGAGATGCGCTGGCGTCCGAACATAACGCTGGCGATGGGATCGAACGCTCCCTGTTGCGTGAGCACCTGTCCCTGGCTCGACACGACCTGCTGCTGCTGCAGGAGCGTGTTCGCGTTCTGCTTGAGCGCCTGGCGCACCGCGTCGATCAGCAGCAGGCCGCCGGGGGCTGGCGCAGGCGACTGGGCGAGCGCCATGGGCGCGGCGGCGAGGCCGCCGAGAAAGAAAATTACACTTCGCAACAATATCCCGGAACAGGATCGGAGCGGCGATCGCGCTGGCATGGAAGAAAATCCTTGAACGGACCATCCAGGATGTGGTCGCATAATACATAGAATCGGCCCGCCACCGGGGGAAAATCAATATGAACACTTCATCGATCATGCTGATTGTGTGCGGCTTCATTGCGGCGATGAGCCTGCCGCTGATCCTGAGATGGGTCCCGCCGAATCGCGTGTACGGCTTCCGTACGCGCAAGACCCTGTCGGACCCCAAGATCTGGTTTCGCGCCAACAGCTTCGCGGGCTGGGCGATGTTCATCGCGGCGGTCGTGGCCGCGGCCCTGATCAGCGTGCCCGTCGAGCTCGTGCACGGGCCGCTATCGGGAGTGGTCGACCTCGTGGTGCCCCTTACCATCGCGGTCATAGCCTGCGGGTTCTACCTTCGGGGCCTCGGCGGCAGCGGCGGCTGAAGCGGGGCGATCTGGTAGAATCGCGTCCATCCGATCGGGAGAGGGCCGGTGAACCGGCCGCCGAAGGGGTAGCGCCCGCAAACTCTCAGGCAAAAGGACCGTTCGGACCCGGATGATTCCGGTCTCTGGAGAGCGACGGCGAAGGTAGCCGTCCACCGAAGGGGTCAATCTCTCAGGTGCCAAGGACAGAGGGGCGATGCAAGCGGCAAGGCTTGCATCGCCCCTTTTTCATTTGCGCTTCGGAGATCGCGAACTTGCTCAAGACGACACCGCTTCACGAGCTGCACAAGGCCGCGGGCGCCCGCATGGTGGACTTCGGCGGCTGGGAAATGCCGGTGAACTACGGCTCGCAGATCGAGGAGCACAACGCGGTTCGCGACGGTGCGGGCATCTTCGACGTCTCGCACATGCTCGCGGTCGAGATCGAGGGCGAGGGCGCCCGCGATTTCCTTCGGCGAGCGGTGGCCAACAACGCCGACAAGCTCAAGGCGCCGGGCAAGGCGCTCTACACCTGCATGCTCAACGAAGCGGGCGGCGTCGTCGATGACCTCATCGTCTACTTCCTCGGTGAATCGCATTTCCGCATCGTGGTGAACGCGGGCACCGCCGAGAAGGATCTCGCGTGGCTCGCGACCCTTCGAGACACGTGGAACGCGAAGATCCACATCAAGCCGCGCCGCGACCTGTGCATCATCGCGGTCCAGGGCCCTCGCGCTCGCGAAATCTTCTGGTCCGTGCGCCCCTCGACGCGCGCCGCTACCGAGAACCTCGTTGCCTTCAGCGCCGCACAAGTTGATGGTCTCCTCGTGGCGCGAACGGGCTATACCGGTGAAGACGGCTTCGAGGTGATGGCGCCCGCGACCGATGCGCCCGCGATGTGGCAGAAGCTCGTGGCGGCCGGCGCGCGACCCTGCGGCCTCGGCGCGCGCGACACGCTGCGCCTCGAAGCGGGCATGAACCTCTACGGCCAGGACATGGACGAGAAGGTCTCGCCGCTCGATGCGGGGCTCGCATGGACCGTGGACCTCAGGAGCGAGCGCGATTTCGTCGGCAGGAAAGCGCTGCAGCAGCACGGCATGCGCCGGCAGTTCCTGGGCCTCGTGCTGGTCGATACCGGCGGCGTCCTGCGCGCCCATCAGGTGGTCCACACCGCGAAAGGCGAGGGCGAAATCACGAGCGGAACGTTCTCGCCAACGATGTCCAAGTCCATCGCGCTCGCCCGGTTGCCTCTCGGTGTCGCAGTCGGCGACACGGTCCACGTCCAGGTCCGCGACAAGCGCCTCGCCGCGCGCGTCGTGAAGCCACCCTTCGTCCGCAACGGCAAGATCCTCGTCAACTGACAACAACACAAGGAAGAGCCATGAAGCTCCCGCACGACCTTCGCTACACCGCCTCGCACGAATGGGTGCGCCGCGAATCCGACGGCACTGTCTCGGTCGGCATCACCGACCACGCGCAGGAGCAGCTCGGCGACATCGTCTTCGTCGAGGCGCCGCAGGTGGGGCGCAAGGTCTCTGCCGGCGAATCCGTGGGTGTCGTCGAGTCGGTGAAGGCCGCCTCCGACATCTATGCGCCGGTCGCGGGCGAGGTCGTCGCCGCCAACGCCGCGCTCGCCGATGCGCCCGAGAAGGTGAACGAGGACGCCTTCGCCGCATGGATGTATCGCATCAAGCCCGCCAATCCGGGCGACGTCGACAAGCTCCTCGATGCCGCCGCCTACGAGAAAGCCGCCGCGGCCTGAAGCCGCTTCGAGGAAGCCATGCCCGACACGCCCGTCCTGAATTCTTCCCGCCTCGCGCTCGCCGAGCTCGAGGACCGCGCTGCGTTCTCACGCCGCCACATCGGCCCCGATCCCGGCGAGCAGGCCGCGATGCTCTCGGCGCTCGGCTTCGCTTCGCGCGCCGCGTTGATCGACGCCGTCGTCCCGAAAACGATCCGCCGCAAGAGCGCGATGGGCCTTCCGGAGCCGCGAACCGAGGGAGACGCGCTGCAGGCGCTGCGCCGCATCGCCGAGAAGAACGAGCTCTTCAAGTCGTTCATCGGGCAGGGCTACTACGACACGCTCACGCCCGGAGTGATCCTCAGGAACATCTTCCAGAATCCCGCGTGGTACACGGCCTACACGCCGTACCAGCCCGAGATCTCCCAGGGGCGCCTGGAGGCGTTGCTCAACTACCAGACGATGGTGACGGATCTCACGGGGCTCGCCATCGCCAACGCCTCGATGCTGGACGAGGCCACTGCCGCGGCTGAAGCGATGACGCTCTGCCAGCGTTCGACGAAGAGCAAGTCGAGCGTCTTCGCGGTTGCCGACGACGTATTGCCGCAGACGATCGACGTCGTGAAGACGCGGGCCGAGCCGCTCGGAATCGAGATTCGCGTGATGCCGGCCGCGTCGCTCGCCGGTGAAGATGCGTTCGGAGTGCTCGTCCAGTATCCCGGCGTGAATGGCGACATTCGCGACTACGCGGCGATCGCGCAGGCCGTGCACGCGCGCGGCGGCCTCGTGGTAGCCGCGGCCGACATCCTCGCGCTGGCGCTCCTCAAGCCGCCGGGCGAGTGGGGCGCGGACGTTGCGGTCGGCAGCTCCCAGCGCTTCGGCGTTCCCGTGGGATTCGGCGGCCCGCACGCGGCGTACATGGCCACGCGCGATGAGTTGAAGCGCAACATGCCGGGCCGCCTCGTGGGCGTCACCGTCGATGCGCAGGGGCATACGGCCTATCGCCTCGCGCTGCAGACGCGCGAGCAGCACATCCGCCGCGAGAAGGCGACCTCCAACATCTGCACCGCGCAGGTGCTGCTCGCCGTGATGGCGTCGATGTACGCGGTCTACTACGGCCCGCACGGCATCGAGCGCATCGCGCGGCGCGTGCACCGGCTCACGGCGATTCTCAAGGCGGGTCTCGCGAAGGCGGGCTTCAAC
>Ga0335082_10009079_pt1 | contig 10824 bp, 12 predicted proteins | sample Lox_Sample_41_FD_206718 | JGI IMG/M metagenome (GOLD analysis project Ga0335082, IMG submission 206718) | Soil microbial communities from Loxahatchee National Wildlife Refuge, Florida, United States - Lox_Sample_4.1 | ecosystem: Environmental > Terrestrial > Soil > Wetlands | place: USA... | reverse complement strand
CTGTCGATCCCGCAGCCCGCGATTAAAAAAATACCGATGGCCAACCATCGGAGCTTCCCGCCCGGCCAGCCGTCGAGCCGGAGGATTCCGGACCCGGCTTTATTTAAGCCTCGGTTCGAATCAAGGTGCGTCATTGTAAATCAAACGATAAATTCCTTTGGGCGTCGTGAAATAGAGCAGTCCGTCCGGACCCATTTTAAGATCGACCACCCCGCCCCGGTGACGGAAGAGATCATCCTGCACGCTGGCCGTGACGACCGAATCGCGACCGGTCAGGGTCACCATCCGAATCCCCCCTTCGTTCCAGTCCGCAAAGAACAGCTTTCCCCGGTACGGTTCCGGATAACGCGTTCCGGTGTAGAAGACGATCCCGGTCGGCGCGATGGTCCGGTGGTAAACCAGGATCGGGTCGACATAGCCCGGTTTATTCCGGACCCCGCTGATCCGGTCGTCATCCCAGCCGTAATTCTTTCCCGGCTCGATGATGTCCAATTCATCATTGGTCGCGGGGCCGTTCTCGGTGACGAACAAGCGGGCTTTTCCAGCCGGGCCGGGTTCGAACGTCAACCCAAAGCTGTTCCGCAGACCGAACGCGTAAACGTAGGACCGGGCCGCAGTCGGACGCTTGGAATCATAAAAAGGATTGTCGTTCGGGGCCGTGCCGTCCGGATTCAGCCGCAGGATCTTTCCGGCAAAGGTGTCCAGATCCTGCGAGTTTCGGGGCGTGGCGAGATCTCCGATGCTGAGGTACAGCTTCCCGTCCGGCCCAAAGACCAGTATGCCGCCGTTGTGATTGCCGGCTCCGGACTCGGAGGGGCTTCCGATCGGAAGAGGATCCAGAAGGGCGACCGGCGACCCTCCCCGATCGTTCTTTACCGTGATCCGCATCAAACGGTGGCGGTAGGGATCGGTCGTGGCGTTCCGGCCGCGATGCGAATAATAGACGTAGAGATAGCCGTTGTTCCGAAAATCGGGGTCCAGCGCCAGCCCGAGCAGCCCCCTTTCAAAAAAGGTGGAGACGGGGCCGAAGCGGTAGACCGCATCGGGAAGGAGACGGGGGCTTGCGGAGGTGGGGTCCGTAATCACCCGGACTTGGCCGGAAAAACGTTCGGTGAAGAAAAGACGGCCGTCGGGAGCAAAGGCCATCGCCACCGGGAAATCGAGGGCGGTCACAACCGGCTGCTCGGAAAAACCGGCCCGGCATTCTGAACCGGACCAGGCCGACCCGAACAGGACGACCAGGGCGAGAAGAGGGAGGGAACGGATCGGCTTCATCAGAAATTGTACCGCTTCCGGTAATGGGCCAGCGCCGCTTGAAGGTCCGGTCCTTTTAAACCCAGGTGGATCGCGGCAAAGTCGATCGCGAGTTTATCGGCGACGATCCGGCAGACCCCGCCGTCATCCCAGTAATGCGCGTGGCTCAAGGGGTTCCACCGGGTCAGGAAATCCCCGACCGTCACGGTGAGATCCGCCGTCACGGCCTCGCGATAGAACCGGTTGACCGGCTTGATCGGGTAGCCGATGATATCGTCATCGTCGAAGAGGTTCAGCCAGTAACCCGTTTCGGATTCGACCCGCACCGGCCGGTCAAAATGGTCCAGCAGCCTGGCCGGGGTGAACGCCTCCCCGTTGGCGGACCGCATGGCATAAAGAACCAGCGGGGCCCCCAAGGTGAAAAAATTCGAGAAGGAGACGCCGAAGCCGTCCTGAAAGGTCTTGCCGATCTTGATCGTGTGATCGTACACGAAATCGGAGGCGATCATGCTTCCGAGGCTGTGGGCGAGGATCGTGAGATGTCCGCTTCCCGTTTTAAGATTCGCGCGAAGCGCTTCGGCCAGACACCGGTGGATCTCGTTGTAAACGGGCTCGCCCTGATACGCAACCACATCCCCCATGAAGCTCATCCCGAATTTTCGAAGAAAGGGAATCTTCTTCTTATCATTATAAATTCTTCTTTCCAGCTCCTTCTGAGTCGCATCCATCACCGGCGCCCACCATCCCGGAATGAAATTGAGCGGCTCGGATCGGGAAGGCTTTGAGATCGAATAGTCCTTGGTCAAATAGTCCAAGGACGTATTGAATTTCGAAAGGAGCTCTTTTTGAAACCCGATCGAAAAATCCTTGGGCTGATCACCCATCCCATGGATGATCAGGATATTCAACGGATCATGCGGCATCAGCTTAGGCAACCTTACATCCCTCCTTTTGAACCGAACAACTGTTCGGTGAGAGGCGTCCAGTCGCCTTTGGACGAGCCTTTATACAAATGCTGCGCCGTCCCGGCATAGAGATGACCCTCCTCGTCGATCACCATCGATTGGACGTTGAGATCCTCCAGCTCCCCGTTGATCGAGTTCCAGCGGATGTCTTTCGGAGAACGCGCGAAGATTCCCCGGCCGGTGCCGAGATACAACATGCCGTCTTTTCCGATGAGAATCGCCCGGATGGATTGATTGACCAGCCCCTGGTTCAGGTCGTTCCAGCTTTTCCCTCCGTCCCGCGACGTGTACACCCCGCCGTCGAAGGTACCGGCGTATACGGTTCCGTCCGCCCCGAGCGTCAGGACGCGGATGAAATTTTCTATCAGTCCCCGCTCGCCCTCAAACCCGCGTGACAGCCGTTCCCAGTTCCCCTGGCTGGATTTACGCTTGTAGAGGCCCTTCCCGCCGGTTCCGGCATACAGCGATCCGTCGCGATCGATGATCAACGACCGGACCAGGACGTCGCTCAGACCGGTGTTGTGAGGGGTCCAGTGATCGCCGTGATCGTCGCTTCGGAACACGCCGTCTCCCGTCGCGGCGTAGAGCTTGTTCTTCGAATCATAGAGAAGGGCCGAGACCTGGGTATTGGCGAGGCCGGTATTGACATGCTCCCAGTGCAGGCCCTCGTCCCGACTCCGGAAAACGCCGAACCGGGCCGTCCCGGCAAAAATGACCGACTTCGATGCCCCCGGTTTTTTATCGGGAGACGGCCGGATCAGCAAGGTCATGATGTAAGGATCGCTCAATCCTTCCGAGATCGCCTCCCAATGAAGACCGCCGTCTCGACTCTTAAAAATGCCGTTTCCAAACGTCCCCATGAACAGCGTCCCGTCCGGGCCCAGCGCCAGCGCCTGCACGCTGTGCCGGGGATCCGGCATCGGCGTCTGGCCTTTCACGCTCGGAGAAATGCACAGCGCGATCAATACCAAGAGGATGCTCATCGTCAGCCATCGGTATCGTCGTTTGAAGAACCTCGGACTTCCGGCCGGGGGTTCTTCGATCCGGGTGGACAAAATCTTTATTTTAATTCGCTCGCTATGCGGATTCAAATCCTCCTCCTTTCCATCAGGCCTCGCCCTTGGCCTCCTCGGCCAGTCCGGATCGGATCGGTTTCCGTCCGAAGAATCGTGCGCCCCAGATCCCCAGCTCATAGAAGATCAGCAGCGGGACCATCATCAGCATCATGTTGAAAACGTCCGTCGTGGGCGTGAGAATCGCGGCCAGGATCGCGTTGACCAGGATCGCATACCGCCGGTTGCGCGACAGGAACCGCGGGGTCACGAGTCCCAGCTTGGCCAGGATGGTGAGCACCAGGGGCAGTTCGAAAACCAGTCCGAAGGCCAGCAAGAATTTGAGCAGAAAGTCGATATAAAGCCCGATCGAAAAGACCGGCTTCAAACCCTGCTGCGTCCCGAACCCCACGAGAAAATTCAACGCAAACGGCGCGACGACAAAATAACAGAAAGCCAATCCCAAGGCGAAAAACAGACAGCCGATCGACACGAACGGCGCGGCCAGCCGCCGTTCATGGGGAAGAAGGCCGGGCGATACAAACCGCCAGATCTGGTAGAGCGCCACCGGGAGGGACAGAAACAGTCCGGCGAAAAACGAGACCTTGATCGTCACCCAGAAGGCCTCCATCGGTGAAAAAAAGTACAGATCCGCGGCCAGCGGCCGTTTCAGCCATCCGATCAGGACATCCGAGAACGCATACGCCAACACCATGCCGCCCAGAACGGTCCAGACCACCTTGATCAGCCGGCTTCGAAGCTCCTCCAGATGGCCGGTGATGGGCATCCGTGACGCGTCGGCGGAAGTCGAGCGGCGGGTCGTCATGATGGTTTCTCCTCGGAGGGAGGACCGGATTTACCGGATTCCGGAGACGGCAGAGCTCTCCCGTCCGGAGACAATTTCTCGTGGGACTTGGCCTCGATCGGCTCATCCATCTTTCGAACCTCGGCGTCGATCTCGTCCTTGAGGTCCTGTGTGGCTCGCTTTAACTCCGCCATGCCCCGGCCGAGGGCGCGCGCCAGTTCCGGCAGGCGCTGGGGGCCCAGGACCAGCAGGGCGATCACCAAAATCACGATCAGTTCCGGAAGTCCGATTCCAAACATCTTCGTGCCTCGTCAAGGGGTCGTGTGTTGCTTCAGATAGTTGCGGAGGATCGCTTCCATATGGTCTTTGAGATGCAACTTCTCGACCTGGATCTGTTTTTTGTGCGACTCCTCCTGCGGCGTCAGGGACTTGTGACGGGTCAATTTGTTCAACTCCCGTTCCAAACGATGATGCTCTTCCTCCAATTTTTGAAATTCCGAATTCCGTTGGCGCAATGCTTCTCGAAACTCCACCCGTTCGTTCAACATAGCCAACCTCCTTCTTGGTTTGTTCACCCTTCGGACCAATTCATGATCAAGGCATCCTCGCGCGGATCGCGGTAATAATTGCGCCGCACCGCCACGAGCTTAAAACCCAGTTTCTCATACAGTCGTTTCGCGGCCTCGTTGGAGGCTCTCACTTCCAGCGTGATCAGAGAAACGGCGTTCTCCTTGGCCCACGACAGGGTCCAACGCGCCAGTTCTTCTCCGATCCCCAAACGCCGCCGGCCCGGATGGACCGACAGATTCATGAGATGCAGCTCGGAAAACACCTTCCAAAAACAGACATAACCGACCACCGGACCCGGATCCGGATCATGCGCCACGAAAAACCGCGCAAACGGGTTCCCGTGAAGGTCCGCCTCGAACATCGATCGCTTCCAGGGCGTGGTGTAGGATGCTTCCTCGATCGGCATCACTTCGTCCAGGTCCGCCGAGGTCATCGGCCGAATCGATATTTTCCGATCCTGACTCACCTCCTCGCGTTTCATCACCGGCCCGATTTGTAGGGGCTCGCGTCGCCCCCTCCACTGGCAAAGCCAGATGGAGCCTTCCCCTCTCGCTCGCCGTGCTCGCTGGGTTGATTCCTGTTCCGTTTCAGGCTCAATTTTTTAGGGACGACCCCTTTTTCCCAGTTCACTTCCGCATCCGCACGCCGGAGATAGGCCGGGACAAGGGTCCGCGCATCGGACGTCTCGCCGCGTTCGATGCGTTGGAGACCCAAGCGGGCCACCATCGAAGGAAGCACACCCGACAACGGCGCGGGCGCAAAGACGGACCGAGGACCGAGGCGTTTCTCCAATATCTCCCGGTATCGGGAAGCTCCGTCTCCCAGAAAAACGGCCGGAGGGCTCGACGACTTGGAAAGATGCTCACACAGGGCCTCGGGAGAAATGATCCGATCCTCCATCATCCGCTTGAGTCCCCCCCGGGCCTCGTTCGAATAGAGAGCCGCATACACCTCCCCCTTTTTGGCATCGATCATCGGACAAACGACGCAGCCCCCCGCCGAGGCATTCCAGGCCATGGCTTCGAGCGTCGGAACCGCCGCGACCGGGATCGGTTTTCCGATCACCAGACCCTTCACGGTATTGACCGCGACACGCAATCCGGTGAAAGAACCCGGCCCGATCGAGACGGCCAGGGCATCCAGATCCTCCAGGCTTCGGCCGCTGTCCCCGAGAACCCGATCGATCAGGACCATCAGCCGCTCGGCATGCATCATCGTCATCTCGATCCGGTACTCGGCCCGAACCGTTTCACCCTCGATCAGGGCGACGCCCCCCAGGCCGGTCGCGGTCTCTATTCCTATTACCCTCATCGTTCTTCCTTCACGGAATCCTGTACTCCTCCGGAGAGATCGTCGCGTTGGGATGGACCTCAAGGAATTTCAGTTCGAGACGGTGTTCCTCCCCGGTTCCGGCTCGCGGTTTTGTAATCACCAGCCGGTCGGGCCACTCGATTTCCGCCCCCGCCGGAACGGATCGAGGCTGATAATCCAGGTATTCCACAACGGTCGCTTCGTCTTCACTCACCGCCGCAATATTCGAGCCAACCCTTGGACTGGCCTGTTCAAATATTTCTTCTCGCACCAATCGAAACTGGCTGCGTTCGATCCAGAGCCGCTTCGTGAGTTGTCCCCCCCCGCCCGTAACACGAATCACATGGATCAGATAGTTCGACCCCACCTGCTCCAAAACCGGGATGTCCTCGGCCTCCATAAACGGGCCGACAATCGCCGAAACGGCAAGCCGCAACTCGGCGACTTCCAACCCGAGCTCGGCCGGCAGTGAAGGCACCCCCCGCTTGTCCGGGGCGCTCTCCAGCACGCGTCCTTGACTCGGAATCGTCAACCAGACCCGGTTGTTCGACCAAATCAGGTCGAACAGCGTCCCCCCGAAGGGATCGAACCCTTTCAATCGAAGGGACGGCGCGACGCCTTCGGTCGAACGGGAGAAGAGCAGGCTCGACGTAACGCCGGCCTGCTTTTCCGAGCTAACCTTCATCAGGGCCTTGAGGGTCTGGATCGACTGCGTCCGGCGGTCCAGGCGGTCCAGGAGATCCCGAAGGGACGCGGAACGCGGCGGCGGCTCGGGCGCGACGGAATAACGTGGGCCGCATCCGGCGATCAGTACGATCATGAGACATACGATCAACCGAAGCCAGTTGCACCGCCCTCTAATCACTCTTAAGAACCCCGGACTTTTTCAGCAGCCTGCTATTTCCCAAACAGAACCTCCAGCGCCTGACGGATGTGCCCCACGCCGATCGCGTCGATTCCGTCCACACCGTCGAGCCTCATCCGGTTGCGCTCCGGCAACAGGCATTGCTTAAAACCCATCTTGGCCGCTTCCCGGAGCCGAGCGTCGGCTTGATGGATCGCGCGCACCTCTCCCCCCAGTCCCACCTCCCCCAACACCAGTATTTTCGGATCCAGAGGCCGCTCCCGAAACCCCGAAGCGACGGCCGCCACGATCCCCAGGTCGACCGCGGGCTCGTCGATTTGCATCCCGCCCACCACGTTGATGAAGACGTCCTGTCCCTGGAGCTGCAAGCCGGCACGTTTCTCCAGAACGGCGAGAAGGAGCGAGACTCGATTCGGGTCCACGCCGATCGCCATCCGTCGGGGCAGGCCGAAATTGGTCGGGCTGATCAGCGCTTGCAGCTCCACCAGGATCGGTCGCGTCCCCTCGATGCTGGAGACCACGACCGAGCCGGCCACATTCGACGGACGTTCGCTCAAAAACAGCTCGGAGGGATTCGAGACCTCTTCCAATCCGAGAGACTTCATCTCGAAAACACCGATCTCGTTCGTGGAACCGAAACGATTCTTCACGGCCCGTAGGATCCGGTAAGGATGGCCCTTGTCGCCCTCAAAGTAGAGCACCGTATCGACCATATGTTCCAGAATACGCGGACCGGCAATCGAGCCATCCTTTGTGACATGGCCGACCAGGAAGGTCGGCGTGTTGGTCTGTTTCGCATGGATCATCAACTGGGCCGCCGACTCCCGGATCTGGCTGACGCTTCCGGGCGCGGAGGTGATCTGGCCGGTGTAGACCGTCTGAATCGAATCGATCACCATCGCCCGGGGTCTCAACGATTGGGCGGTTTTCAAAATTTCTTCCAGCGAGGTCTCGGACAGGATCAACAGGTTCTTGGAATCGACCCCCAGCCGCTCTCCCCGGATCTTGATCTGGTGCGGCGACTCTTCACCGGAGACGTAGAGAACCGGCCGATCCTGGCTGATCTTTTGAAACGCCTGGAGCAACAGGGTAGACTTCCCGATGCCCGGGTCGCCTCCGATCAGCACCATCGAACCGGCCACGACCCCGCCGCCCAAGACCCGGTCCAGCTCGCTCATTCCGGTGCTGAAACGATCCTCCGAAGATCGGACGATCTCCACGATCGGCTCGGGTTTCTGAGGCGCTTGATCCGACACCATCCAGCGGGACGGTGCGGAGGCCTGCGCCGATTCCTCTTGAAGGCTGTTCCATTGATTGCAGTCCGGGCATTTTCCAAGCCACTTGGGGGAAGAATAGCCGCAATTCTGGCAAACAAATGACGTTTTGGGACGGGGCATAATTCACCGGTTAATAGCACAGGTAAGAAGGTTTATCATAATCCATCGGTGGGTGAAAATCAACCGGGGTTCCGAGGATCTTGACAGTCTCTCGACCCCGATGGTATAGCAGAGCCAGGACCGGTCTTCGGCAGGGGTCGGACACATTTGGAGCCAAACCAATTGGAACAAAACGGTTTAAACTTCCCGGACGCTTACATTCAGGGAACTCTTCTGCTCCACCGGGGGGATTTGGAAGGGGCGCGGCGGTGTTTTGAGACCGCACGGGAGGAGATCCGCGGATCGAACGACCCGCGGCTGCTTGCGGCCGTGCTGGGAAACCTTGGGAATGTTTATGCCGCGTTAAACGAAAAGGAGAAGGCCCGATCCCTCTACCGGGAAATTTTAGAACATCTGCGCAAATATCCGGACGCGCGCATCGCGGGCCAAACGCTGGTCAACCTCGGAAACCTGTCGAGGGAGTTGGGGGAGATCGAGCGGTCACGCGCCTATTATCTTGAGGCCGAAGCGTTGCTCGAATCCATACGGGACGACTTTTCGCTCGGCTCATTGTACGCCAACCTGGGCCTGCTCGAACTGGATGGCCGGCGCCCGGGCAAAGCGGTTCCATTCTTCAAACGGGCGATCGAGCTCCATAAAAAAACCGGCCACGAAGAAGGACTGGCCGCCGCGTGGGGCCAGCTCGGCCGCGCCTACCGACAACTGGGAAAGGACCGGAGGGCCGAGACCTGCTTCAACTACGCATACACCCATTTCGGCCAGGTCGGAAATCCGGCGGGGGAGGCCGAGGCCATGAGGGGTCTGGCGGATATCTATGAGGACCGCAACGAACCGGAGCTGGCCCTCCGCTGCCTGACGCGCATACGGGAGATTTTTACGCGAATCGGTCTCCGCCTTCCCGAATTCGATTCCGATCGGGAAGAACGGCTCCGCCGCGTCGTCCGTCCGGGAGGAAAATAGGCGAGTTCCTTACGGCAGGGGCTGCGTCACCCCGATCAGATCGTTTCCAAGCAGTCCGATATAGCCGACCGAAGGGGGCTCGGCCCCCTGGGCCGCATTGAATTGAATCGGTCCGACGGCGTTAAACTCCGCCCCAGGACGATCGTCCACAAAGATCCGCTGATTTTTTCCCTGCGTCGCGTAGTAGACGATGTGGCGGCTGTCGGGGCTGAAACCGGCGGGATAAACATCATCGAACGTGGGACCGGGAACGCCGTCGACCACAACGAATCTTCGTTTATCTTTTTGCGCGGCATACACGAAACGCTTTCCGTCGGGACTGAAGGAGAGATGGCCGACCAGCTCGTATTCCGGGCTCGGGGTTCCGTCGAATATAACGCGGTATTTGTCCTGAAGCGCCGCCGCGTAGGCGATATGACGGCTGTCCGAACTGAAAATCAGCGTCCCGGGAAGTATTTTATCAAACGCCGGTCCGATCGCTCCGTCGCTGACCACGGACAGTCGGCCCTCTTTTTTATTTTCCACGACGTACGCCGCACGACGGCCGTCCGGACTCACGACGACGGGAGGCCTATAGGTTCCGTCAAATAAGGGACCGGGGGTTCCATCCACCAGAACTTGATACTGATCCTTGGAGCGAATTAGCCAGAGGACATGCCGCCCGTCCGAGGTGAAAGCGAGCGATTTCGGGACGAACGTATCCGGGTCGAGCTTCCCCATATTCTTCCCGTTGGGCTTGGCCTCTTTGGACTCCTCCGCAAGCACCGCAGTCGAAGGCATTTCGCCTGCCCACACTATTATAATGAGCGCCAGGATCCAAGAAAGCTTATTCCCTTTTCGTTCGATGCTCTTTTTGCGAGACATTTTTTATCTCCTTGGGATTCTAAGCCGTCCACACACGGCGGATTATACTGTTTCAGATCGAATGGATCAATAGATCCAAGGAAAGGTATTAAGTTATTTCTGTATCTATAAAAGGGAATGCTACAAATCGCACAGCGTTGTCCCTGGGACGGATAAACTTTTGCAACGAAATGCTGAAATCGCGCAACCGGTACGAGGCCAATGTGTTTATATGTTTTAAGGCCCGGGCGGACCACGATCGCGACCTAGGATCATCATTGAGGCGAGTATTTAATTACTGCTAGGGAGACTATGCCCCATTTTAGGGCACGGATTCCTACATCAGGCATGCAGCAATCAACAGGTTGCTTAAAACCATGGTACGGCGTTTGCAGTAATTAACACGGTTCCGGCTTTGTGCGCGAAGGCCGTGTCTTCATGATTGTGAATCGAACCGAATACTTACGGAGATGACGGAAATGATCCGCAAAGCAAACGATCTATTCCGGCTTAACTTGATCGCTATTTTAATCGCGGCGATCACTTCTGCAATAATCTTATCGAGCTGCGGAACCTCGAGTAACAGCTCGAGTAACAGCCCGAGCAGCACCGGTTCGGGCAGCCTCTCGGGAACCGTAACCGATTCCAGCGGCGCGCCGATCGAGGGCGCGACGGTCGTCGCCGGAAGCAGTTCTCCGACGGCACTGACCGACCAGGACGGAAAATTTACCCTTTCCAATATTCCGGCCGGGACGGTGACGCTGAACACGATTACGCCGGGCTACGAAACAAACAGCATTAA
>Ga0335082_10009078_pt1 | contig 10824 bp, 10 predicted proteins | sample Lox_Sample_41_FD_206718 | JGI IMG/M metagenome (GOLD analysis project Ga0335082, IMG submission 206718) | Soil microbial communities from Loxahatchee National Wildlife Refuge, Florida, United States - Lox_Sample_4.1 | ecosystem: Environmental > Terrestrial > Soil > Wetlands | place: USA... | reverse complement strand
TCGTCGGTCGGCATGTACTTCAGCAGCTCCAGCAGGTAGGCGGCGTTGAACCCGATCTCCAGCGCGTCGCCCTCGTAGGTGACCGCCATCTCGTCCTGGGCCTCGCCCAGGTCGGGCGTCTGCACGCTGAACTTCAGCGTCCCGCTGCCGAAGGCGAGACGAATGCGGTGCGTCTGGTCGCTCGCCACGATGCTCATCCGCCGCAAGGCGGCCGCCATGGCCACCTTGTCCACCGTCGCGAACTTGTCGTTCTCCCGCGGGATCACCTGCTCGTAGTTGGGATACGGGCCCTCGATCAGCCGGGTGTACACCTGGGTGCCAGCGCTGCGGAACCCGAGGTGGTTCTCGCTCTTGCCGATCTCGACCTCCACCTCCTCGGCGAACAGCCGGCGGATCTGCTCCAGCGCCTTCGGCGGCACGATGAGGTCCGCCTGCGACGCCGCCGCACCCGACAGCGGGACCTCCATCCGGGCGAGCCGGTGTCCGTTGGTCGCCACCATCCGCATCCGGTCCTTGCGCAGCTCCCACAGCACGCCGTTGAGGATCGGCCGGCTCTCCTCGGTCGACACCGCGAACGCGACGTGGCCGATGAGCTTGTGGAGATCCTTCGCCGGCGCCTTCCAGGCTCCGTCGAACTTGACGGCCGGGAAGGACGGGAACTCGTCCCGCGGCAGCCCGAGCAGCCGGAACTTGCTCTTGCCGCACTCGACCTGCGCTCGCTGCTCGCCGGCCGAGGTCACCCGGACCGGCGAGCCCGGCAACTCGCGGGCGATCTCCGAGAGCTTCTTCGCCGGCAGCGTCAGCGCGCCTTCCTCGTCCACGTCCGCCGGCACGGTGGTCGACACGGCAATGTCGAGGTCGGTGCCCGAGAGACGGATGCCGTCCTTCGTGGCCTCGATGAGGATGTTCGACAGCACGGGCAGCGTCGTCTTCGCGGGAATGCTGGAGACGACGGCCAACAGTCCTTCCTGGAGCTTCTCCCGCGTGATCGTGAACTTCATCCAATCCTCATCGGATGCGGGTCGGAAAGCCTGCTAAACCACTCTATTAGAAAAGAACAGTAGTAACCGTAGAGCATGTGGAACTGTTGGCTTCGCGCCCATGCGCCGCCGGGGCAACGCTTTGCCGCCGGGCCGCGCGCACGTTCATGTGGGAAGTCGCGCGGCTTCGCGACGGCCTTCGGTCCCCATCCACAGCTTCCAACACGGGTCGCACATCGTGGTTCACTTACCCACGGCTAGACTGCGGACAACTCGGTGCGTGCCTGGGTCACCCGGTCGCGGAAGTTGTGGTCGCGCGCGAGCTGTCGTGACACCTTGTCGAGACTGTGAATCACCGTCGAGTGGTCGCGCCCTCCGAATGCCTGGCCGATCTCGACCAATTGCATGCCCAGCATGTCGCGGGCCAGGTACATCGCGACCTGGCGGGGAATGGTGAGCCGCTTGGTGCGCGCCTTGGAGCGCAGCCCTTCGGGCGTGACGCCCCAGCGCCGCGCGACCACCTCCTGCACCCGGTCGATGGTCGGACCGCCGCGCCGGGCCATCTGGTCGGCGCCGGCCTCGTCGGCGGGCTTGATCTTGTCCGACAGGGCCTCGCGGGCGAGGTCGATCGTGATCTCCCGGTGCTTCAGGGAGGCGAACAGGAGCAGCTTGATGATACAGCCCTCGAGCTCGCGCACCGAGCTCCGGACGTGCTCGGCGATGAATTGCAGCACGTCGTCCGGGATCGTCAACTCGAGATGGTCCTGCTCCGCCTTCTTGCGGAGGATGGCGGTGCGATGCTCGAGATCGGGCTGGCCGATGTCCGCGACCATGCCCCAGTCGAACCGTGACACCAGCCGCACCTCGAGACCGGGCAGTTCCTTCGGTGAGCGGTCGCTGGTGAGGACGATCTGCTTGCCGGCCTCGTACAGCGCGTTGAAGGTGTGGAAGAACTCCTCCTGGGTGGACTCCTTCCGCTCCAGGAAGTGCACGTCGTCCAGCAGGAGCAGATCCAGATCGTTGCGATAGCGGCGCCGGAACTCCGGCATCTTCTGGCCGTGGATGTGCTCGATGACCTCGTTGGTGAACTGCTCGCCGCTCATGTACACGGCGCGCGTCTGCGGCGAGCGCTCGAGGACGGCGTGGGCGATCGCCTGCATCAGGTGCGTCTTCCCGAGGCCCGTGGCGCCGTAGATGAACAGTGGATTGTACGCCTTGCCGGGCACCTCCGCGACCGCGTGGGCGGCCGCGGCGGCCAGCTCGTTGGACTTGCCGATCACGAAGGTGGAGAAGGTGTACCGCTCGTTGAGCGGCATCGACCAGACGGGCGCCTTGGCGGCAGCCGCAGCGGCGGGGCCCGTGCCCGGCGTCGCGACGAAGAAGTCCATCTGCGGGCGGCGCGTGCGCTCCTCCATCACCCGGAACGACATCTCCAGGCGCCGGCCCACGACCTGGGTCGAGAGGTCGGAGAGCAACGCGGCGTAGTTGGACTTGTTCCAGTCCGCGGCGAACTCGTCGGGCGCGGCGAGAACCAGGGTGGCGTTCTCGAGTCCAATGGGCTCGACCGGCTCCAACCAGGATCGGATCGTGGGTTCCGGCAGACGACCACGAGCCTGGTCGAGGAGGCGAGTCCAGGTTTCCTTTACTGAAAGCTCCATCAACGCAGGTCGGAGTTACGCGGACGGTCTCAAAGGGCGAGCGAACCTACGACCGCCATGTGGAAAAGTCAACCTTGACCCGCGGCGCCGCGCGCGTGTACGTTTCGCGGCTTTCTGGAGGCTCGACCCGTGGGACCGACGTATCGTCCGCACAACCGCAAACGCCTGAACAAACACGGCTTCCGGACCCGCATGAAGACCCGGTGGGGCCGCGCCGTTCTGTCGCGGCGCCGCAAGAAGGGGCGCAAGCGTCTCACTGTCCGGATACCGTCCAAGCATCGGGGCGGTTGACGGCCCAGCGGCTGCCGAGGTCGTACCGGATTGGGCGCGCGGCGGAGTTGCGCGCGCTGATGAGCGAGGGGAAGCGCCACCGAACGGATCATCTCGATCTGTTCATTCGGCCTTCCCCTCTCGTGCATTCACGCTTGGCGGTGATCGTGGCGCGATTCGGACATACGGCACCTCAGCGCAACCGGCTCCGCCGGCGGCTGCGGGAGATCTGCCGCCGAGCGATTCTGCCGTTCCTGCCGGCACCGGCCGATCTGGCGGTGCGGGCCCGGGCAACGGCCTACGCAGCCACGTTCGACCGTTTGCACGCCGAGCTCGTAGGGACACTGTGTCCATCCTCGCCCGCGCAGCCGTTCTGATGATCCGCGGCTACCAGGTGACGCTCTCGCCGCTGCTGCCGGCGGCGTGTCGCTACCAGCCGAGCTGCTCGGCGTACACCATCGAGGCCGTCGAGCGCTACGGCGCCCTGCGCGGCGCGTGGCTGGGTGCCCGGCGCATCCTGCGCTGCCATCCGTTCGCGCGCGGCGGCTACGACCCGGTGCCCTGACAATGGAACGTCGCCTCGTCGTCGCCATCCTGCTGATGATCGCGGTGGCCGTGCTCCCGTCGCTGTTCACCAAGCCGGCGCCGCGGCGCGCGCGCGCGCCCGGAGACACGACCAGGGTGAGCGCCGCCGCGCCGGAGTCGGCGCGGGCCGCTCCGCCGCCGCCCGCTCCGGCCCGGCCCAGGCCCGCGGTCGCGCCGGCGGCCGCGCCCGAGACGGTGGTCGTGGCCACGACCGCGGCGCGGTACCGGTTGAGCAGCCTGGGCGCCTCGCTCGTGGGCGCCGAGATGTCGACCTACCGCTCCTACGCCTCCGCCACGCGGGGCCAGCCGGTCGAGCTGCTGCGCCCGGACGCCCCGATGCTGACCCAGCGTCTGGTCGTCGGCCGCGACACCGTGGCGCTGGACAGCGTGCAGTTCGCGGTTCAGGGCGGCGCCGAGCGCGCGACGTTTCGAGGCCGGGCGGGCCAGCTCGACGTGCTCGTGTCGGTCACGCCGCGGGAGGGGCAGCCGTACCGACTCGAGGTCGCCGGCCAGGTGGACGGACTGGGCGGCCAGGGGGCACTGCTGCTGGTGGGACTGGGCTCGGGGTTCGCGAACGTCGAGGCCGACAGCGCCAGCAACTACCGGAGCTACGGCGTCGTCGGGCGGCGCACCGGTCCGGTGAGCCTGGCGTTCGGCAAGCTCAAGCCCGGCGAGACGGCGGCGCTCGACGGTCCGTTCGACTGGGTCGCGGTCAAGTCGAAGTACTTCATCGGTGCACTGCTCTCGGCCGACAGCAGCCAGCCGTCGTTCGGCGGAGCGGTGGCCACCGGGGAGCCGCGCGCCAGCCGGTACGCGGTGTCGGCCGACGCGTGGGCCACGCTGCCGGTGGGTCCGGACGGCCGGTTCGGCTACAGCCTGTACCTCGGCCCGCAGGAGTACCGCCAGCTGCGGTCCTTGGGCCGTCAGTTGGACAAGGCCTCACCGTACGGCTGGATCTTCAAGCCCATCGTCATGCCGGTATCGGTGTGGATCACCGAGCTGCTGCTGTGGATGCACCAGCGGCTGTCGCTCGCCTACGGATGGGTGCTGATCCTGTTCGGCATCGCGATCCGACTGGTGCTGTGGCCGCTGAACCAGAAGGCGATGATGAGCTCCGTCGCCATGCAGGCCGTGCAGCCGCTCATGAAGGACATCCAGACGCGCTACAAGGACGATCCGCAGCGCCTGCAGCAGGAGATGATGAAGCTGTACCGGGAGCACAAGGTGAATCCGTTCGGCAGCTGTCTGCCGATGCTCATTCCGTTCCCGATCCTGCTCGCGCTGTTCTTCGTGTTCGCGAACACCATCGCGTTCCGGGGCGCCTCGTTCCTGTGGCTCCCGGACCTGTCGTTGCGCGATCCCACCTACGTGATCCCCGTCGTCATGGGGGCCTCGATGTGGGCGCTGTCGAAGCTGGGGCAGATGGGGATGCCGCCGAACCCGCAGGCGAAGATGATGACCACCATCATGCCGATCATGATGACGGTGCTGTTCCTGAACTTCGCGTCGGGGCTGAATCTCTACTATGCGGTGTCGAACCTGGTGAGCCTGCCGCAGCAGTACCTGATCAACAAGGCGCGCGTCCGGGAGATGGCGCGTCGGAAGGCGTCGTCCTAGCCGCGCGCCTCCATCGCCTCGGTGGCCGCCCGCCACACCTCGTCGGCGAGCCACTCCAGCCGCTCCTCGGCGTACTCCAGATCCTGCTGGCTCATGGTCTTCACGTTGCGGGCGACGTAGCGCACGTGCTCGACCAGCTCGTCGAGGACCTCGCGCAGCTCGCGGTTGACCCGGCGCTCGGGGCCCTTGAAGGTCACGCGCCCATCGCGCGGCCGGCGGACACCCGCGCGCTCGCGGCCTCGAAGTCCGCCGCCGGGGCCCGCACCGCGGCGGCAATGCCGCGCTCCGTCACGAGCGGCTCCGCCATCCGGGCGCCGAGGTAGTACCCGCAGCGCTCCGGGAGCACGCGCCCCTGGACCAGCCGGGCGGCCGGGCTCATGCCGCCGCTCAGGTAGCGCAGGCGCAGGCCGAGGCCGGCCCGGTCGAGATCGGGCTCCACCGCCCGGAACAGGAACGACTCCAGCTCCCGCAGGCGGCGGTACTGCCGGCGGGTGAAGCCGAAATACTCCTCGTCGGCGAAGCCGGGCGCGGCGGCGCGCGCCGCGTGCACGGCCAGGCCCTCGTTGAGCAGCAGCTCCCGCAACGAGGCGCGGCTGCCGGTCTCCCAGTAGTCGTAGGTCCCGCCCGCATCGGCCACGAGCCGCCGCAGCTCGGAGCCGCTGGTGGGCGCCGTGTAGCGCACCGTGTGGGCCAGCTCGTGCGCGATCCACAGCGGGATCAACTGGGGCGAGAGGCCGAGCCCGTAGGTGTCGGGATTGGGCTGGCCGGTGAAGTGCTCCACGCACACGATGACCGCGCCGCGGCCGCCGACGACCAGCTCCGCGGCGTTGGCGGCACCCACGCCCACCGTCAGGTAGACATCGACCTCCTGCTCGAGCTCGAGCACGCCGGCCGCGCGGTCGAGGACGTCGGCGGCCATCTGCTCGAGGTTCACCGAGGCGAGCAACCGGCGCACGTCGTCGCGGTCGGCCGCGAGGGCACGCGCCACGACCTCCGCGGTGTGCGGCGAGTCGAGGTCGAGCACGTAGTTGTGCCAGTACGCCTCGAGCACCGGGCGGTGCCGCTCGAGGTAGGCGCGGTAGGCGGACTCGCGCCCGGACGACGCGTGGACGGCGAGGAATTCGGGAACGAGGTTGATGATCATCGCGGCCGCCCCAATTTGGAGCGTGAAGCCGCCGCGGACAAGAGCGCGTCAGCGGAGATCGAACTCGAGCTGCGCGCTCGCGGCTTGCGCGCCGCGCACGGCGTCCCTGACGCGCAGCGTGAGCACGTAGTGGCCGCGCGGCAGCCGGCCGGGATCGACGACCAGGGTCTCGATCTCGGGGTCGGCGGACGGCGCGACGCGGCGGAAGGCGACGCTGGTCACGTGCTCGTGCGACAGGAACCGCAACAGGCCCCCGCGGGCGCGGGTGAACCGGTACACGGCGTCGTAGCGCATGGCACCCGCGTCGTCCGCCAGGCCGTAGATCTCGGCGTAGACGCGTATCGCCTGCCCGCCCGGGAGCCGCAGCGCGGGCGGGGCGGCCGCCTCGATCTCCGCGCGGGACGGCGGCGTCGCGCCGGGCGCGACCAGCAGGCCGGAGACGGCGAGCGAATCGGCCGGGAACCGCGTCACGAGGATGTCGCCGCGGTAGCGGCCGACCTCGCCGCCGCGGTGGGCGTCGATGGCGAGGACGTACCGGCCCGGCGGCGCCGGGAGGTGGAGCGGGCCGCCGGTGGCGGAGTCGCGCGCGGCCTCCCGTCCGTCGCCGTCGTAGAGCACGGCGGTGGCGGCGACGCGCTCGGGAAACAGCACGAGGTCCGTGGTCTGGCCGCTGCCGCGGCGGAACTCCGCGTTCCAGACGGCGAAGCTCAGGGTGGACGGCAGCGACGGACGGTCGGTGCGCAACAGGTACTCGGCCGCCTCGGCCTCGCCCGCGACCACGGGGGTGAGCACCTGTTCGCCGCCGCCGTCGGCCGTGCGGCGCACGAACGTCACCTGCAGCTGGCCCTGTGGCAGATCGTACCGCCACGTCTCGGCGTCGCTGCTCCAGAAGTAGCGCTCATCGGGCCTGCCGTAGCGCACCAGGATCCGGCCGCGGTCGTCCAGTCCGTCCTCGAGGTTCACGGTCTCCTGGGTCGTGTCGTCGAGGCGTGGTCCGATGCCGGCCGCCACGACGGCGTCGCCCGCGCGCGGCTGCCGCAGCGAGCCGATCGCCACCCGCACGTCGCTGAGCTGCGCCGAGTCGGAGAGGCCGACGCCGCCCTGCAGCGTCCGCCACAGCCGGGAATGGTGCCAGCGCGAGAGCGGGTGCAACAGCGCGAACGTCCGCCGGGCTTCCGCCAGCCGGCGGAAGTGCTCGCCCATCCGCCGGTTGACGGTGTCGCCCACGTCGGGATTGCGCGCCACCCAGAACACCCGCAGGAAGGCCGCGCGACGGCCGGGGGCCACGCCGTGGTACGCGGCACGCTCGGCGGGCGACGCGACGCTGCGGATCTGCTGCCACAGCACGTCGCCCGTGTCGTCCGCCGCGCGCTCGAGGGCCTCGGCATAGGCGCGGGCGCCGTCGGCGTCCTGCCCCTGCTCGAAGCGCGCGCGGGCCAGCCAAGCCCACGGGACCGGATCGCCGGGGTGGGCGGCGGCGAGGGAATCGAGCAGCGGCTCCGCCTCCGGGTAGCGGCGCCGCTCCACCAGCAGCTGGGCGCGCCACAGGTCCGCCGGGAAGGTGCCGCCGTGCGCGGCCAGCGCCGTCACCATCGCTGCACGCTCGTCGTCGCCGCGGTAAAGCGCGCTCCACAGCGCCCAGGCGTCACGGTAGTCGGGGTCGAGCGCCAGGACGCGCAGCAGGGCGTCGCGGGCGATCGCCTCGCCGTCGTCGCCGGCGAGGCGCAGGCCCACCCGAGCGAGGTAGTAGAAGGGCTCGGGGTTCCGGGGCGCGAGCGAGCCCGCCAGGGCCAGCAGCGACTCCGCGCGGTAGCGGCCGAAGACGGGCCATGCGAGCCAGATCCGGCCGAGCAGCGTCAGCGCGGCCGGATCGCGCGGCCGGGAGCGCAGCACGCCCTCGGCGAGAACGCGCGCCTGCGCCAAGCGGCCGGCGGCGAGCAGCGACTCTGCGTGCGCGAGGGCCGGTGCGTCGGGCGCCTGCTGCAACGCGAGGAGCACGGCCGCTAGGGCGAACGTGCCAGCACCTCCTCGATGACCGCGGCGTCATCGGGCGTGTAGCCGTAGAGCACGCACTCCACGCGGAGGCCACCGCGCTCCGCCTCGCGCACCGCCGCCACCATGATCTCCACCGCCCGCCGGAAGGGAAAGCCGGCCACGCCCGTGCCGAGGATCGGGAAGGCCACGTCCGGGATGCGGTGGCGGGCCACGAGCCGGAGGGCGGCCATGGTCGCGTCGTGGATGGTGCGCTCGCTCACCGGCTCGTCCCCCATCGCGGCGGCGTGGATGACGTAGCGGCACGGCAACTCGCCGGCCCCCGTGAGCGCGGCCCCGCCGACCCGGATCGGACCGTGGCGGTCGCACTCGTCCTGGACCGTCGGGCCGCCGCGCCGCGCGATGGCGCCGGCGACGCCCGCGCCGAGCACGAGATGGTTGTTCGCCGCGTTCACGATGGCGCTGCCGGCGTAGGTGGTGATGTCGCCCCGCGCCGCCCGCAGCATGTCAGGGATCCTGCTTGAACCGCTCGCTCATCTCGTCGAGGAAGCGGCGCTCCTCCGGCGTGAGGCTGGAGAGGCCGCCGGCGGAGATCTTGTCGAGCACGCGATCGATCTCCTTGAGGGCCTTCGGATCGGCCCCGCGGCGGCGCACGCCGAACGGCGCCGAGCGGCGGCCGCTCTGCACGGCGGACGGATGCACCAGCACCGCGGAGGTCGCCGTGACCGGCGCGCGGCGGCGCACGCCGCCCACCAGCCGGCCGCCCCGCAGGTACAGGAACGCGGCCGCGAAGCCGCCGAGGTGGGCGAGGTGCGCGATGCCGTCGTGCACCTGCAGGGCGACGGGCAGGACGTTCACCGCCGCGAAGAACAGGATCAGCCACTTCGCCTTGACCGGCACCGGCAGCGGGAAGACGAAGATCGGCGCATCGGGCCACTCGAACACGAAGGCGAGCATCACGCCGAACACGGCCGCCGAGGCTCCGATGATCACGGCGTCGCCCGCCAGCGGCAGGAGCGCGAGGCTCAAGAGCGCGCCGCCGAGCGCCGAGACGAGGTACAGCCGCACGAAGCGCGCGCCGCCGAGCCGATCCTCGACCATCGGCCCGAACATGAACAGCGCCAGCAGGTTGAAGAAGATGTGGAGGAAATCGTGGTGCAGGAACGCGTAGCTGAGCAGGCTCCAGGGATGGGCCAGGGCCGCCGAGGGCCGGAAGCCGAACGCGTCCACCAGCCACGGGCTCGTGAAAACGGTCAACTGAAGGAGATACACGACCCCGTTGGCGACCAGCAGTCGCCGGACCCAGCGGGTCAGGAGAAAGGGCGTGCCGTCGTAGCGCATGCGGTCCAAGGGACAGGTATCCCCGGCGCCTACGGCTTTGTTCCGCGGCGTGCGAGCGCCAGCCGGCAAACGGTCTCGGCGAAGGCCGGGAACCCCATCCCGGCGGCCCGCGCGGCTTTCGGGATCAGACTGTTCCCGGTCATGCCGGGCGCCGTATTCGCCTCGAGGAACAGCGGCTGGCCGCCGGCGTCGACGCGGAAATCGATCCGGCTGTATCCGGTGAGCTTGAGCGCCCGGTGGCTTCGGCGCGCCGCCTCCTGGGTCCGGGCGGCCAGGTCCGGATCGATGGGCGCCGGGCAGATCTCCTGGGCCATCCCGGGCTGGTACTTGCACTCGTAGTCGAACATCTCGTGCTGGGAGCGGATCTCGATGACGGGCAGGGCCGCGTCGCCGAGGATGCCCACCGTGAGCTCCGTTCCGCCGATGTATTGCTCGATCATCACCTCGTCGTCGTAGCGGGTCGCCAGGGCGACGGCCGCCGCCAGGTCCGCGTCCCGCTTGACCAGCGACAGGCCGACCGACGAGCCCTGCTTGGACGGCTTCACCACGCAGGGGAATCCCACGCTCTCCCGGACCTCGCCGGCCGTCGCCGGCGCCATCCTCCACGCGGGGACGCCGAGGCCGGAATCGCGCACCACCCGCTTCGCGAGATCCTTGTCCATGGCGAGCGCGCAGGCCAGGTGCCCGCTGCCGGTGTACGGCACGCCGACGACGTCGAGCACGGCCTGCACCGTCCCGTCCTCGCCCTGGCCGCCGTGCAGGGCGATGAATACGACCTCCGCCTCGCGGATGGCCGGCAGCTCGCCGAGGCCCGCCGACAGCATGCCACGCTCCAGCGCCTTGAGCCGGTCCATGGCCGGCGGCTCACGGCCGACGCCCTGCGGCAGCAGGGCGGCTTCGTGCTCTGCGGGCACGTACCCCGTCGCGAGGTCGACCACGTGGACGGCGTGGCCGAGCGAGCGCAGCGCCGCCGTGATCTGGAGGCCGGAGGCCAGCGCGACGTCGCGCTCGGCGGAGGTGCCGCCCGTCAGGACCGCGACCCTCATTGGATGCCCGCGACCTGGCGCAGCACGTCGTAGCGGGTCACGAGCCCCACCAGCCGGCCGTCCTTGCGCACCAGCGCCGCCTGCGTTTCGTGCGACAGCAGCGTGCTCAGCCGCTCGAACGGGAGGGCGGCGTCCACCACCGGGAACGGCGGCTGCATGACATCGCCCACCGAGCGCTCGAGGAGCTGCGC
>Ga0335082_10009077_pt1 | contig 10826 bp, 6 predicted proteins | sample Lox_Sample_41_FD_206718 | JGI IMG/M metagenome (GOLD analysis project Ga0335082, IMG submission 206718) | Soil microbial communities from Loxahatchee National Wildlife Refuge, Florida, United States - Lox_Sample_4.1 | ecosystem: Environmental > Terrestrial > Soil > Wetlands | place: USA: Florida... | reverse complement strand
CGCTCGAGTATCTTTCCAGCGTGCTGCCTAAGTTGCCGCAGGGCGTCAATACCGAGCTCGGTCCCGATGCCACCGGCGTCGGCTGGGTCTTCCAATACGCCTTGATCGACACCTCAGGCAAACACAACCTCGCCGAACTTCGCTCCCTCCAGGACTGGTTTCTGCGCTATCAGCTTCGCTCCGTCCCGGGCGTCGCCGAGGTTGCGCCGCTCGGTGGATTCGTCCGCCAATACCAGGTCAACGTCGATCCCCAGAAGCTCCAGGCCTACAACATCCCCATCTCTCGTGTCGTCGATTCCGTCCGTCAGGGCAATAACGACGTCGGCGGCCGCCTGCTGGAGATGGGCGGTGCTGAGTACATGGTGCGCGGCCGCGGCTATGCGCGCTCGGAAGCGGACATCGGCAACATCCCGCTCATGACCACTCCCAACGGCGTCCCCGTGCGCGTCCGCGACGTTGGCACCGTCATGCTCGGCCCTGACCTTCGCCGCGGCGTGGCTGACTGGAACGGAACTGGCGACACTGTCTCCGGCATCGTCGTGATGCGCCAGGGTGAAAACGCCCTCGCCGTCATTGACCGCGTCAAGGAAAAGTTGAAGGAGATCGAACCCGGCCTCCCAGGAGGGGTGAAAGTCGTGTCTGCCTATGACCGCTCCGAGCTGATCCACCGCTCCATCGACAACCTAGAGGACACCCTGACCGAAGAGATCATCATCGTCTCGCTCGTCATCCTCATCTTCCTGTGGCACGTCCCCAGCGCCATCATCCCCGTCGTTACCATTCCGGTCGCCATCGTTCTCAGCTTCATCCCCATGCAGATGATGGGGCTCACGTCGAACATCATGTCTCTCGGCGGCATCGCCATCGCCATCGGCGCGATGGTCGACGCGGCCATCGTCGTCGTCGAACAAACCCACAAACAACTCGAGGAGTGGGAGCGCGGCGGCCACAGGGAAGACTACCACCGCGTCGTCATCGACGCCGTGAAATCCGTCGGTGGACCCAGCTTCTTCGCGCTCCTCGTCATCGCCGTCTCCTTCCTGCCCGTCCTCACCCTCGAAGCGCAGGAAGGCCGCCTCTTCAAACCCCTCGCCTACACCAAGACGTTCTCCATGATCGTGGCCGCGCTGCTGGCCATCACGCTCGACCCCGCCATGCGCCTGCTCTTCACACACATGCAGAACTTCAATTTCCGCCCGCGCTGGCTCGCCCGCGCCACCAGCGCCGTGCTCGTCGGCAAAATCCACTCCGAAGAGAACCACCCCATCAGCCGCATCCTCATTCGCCTCTACGAACCGATATGCGCCTGGTGCCTGCGCTGGAAGTGGGCCGTCATCGTCGGCGCCATTGCGCTCGTCGCCGTCACGGTACCCGTCTACGAGAAACTCGGCTCTGAGTTCATGCCGCCGCTCGACGAAGGCTCGCTTCTCTACATGCCGTCCACCCTCCCCGGCATTTCGCTCGACGAAGCGCAGCGCCTGATGCAGGTGCAGGACCGCATCATCCGCCAGTTCCCCGAAGTCGAAACCGTCCTCGGCAAGGCCGGGCGCGCCGAAACCTCTACCGATCCCGCGCCGCTCTCCATGATGGAGACCGTCATCGTTCTCAAGCCGCAATCCGACTGGCCAAAGACCGGAACTTGGTACACGAACTGGGCGCCGCACTGGCTGCTGCCTGCGTTGCGCCGCATCACGCCTGATCACATTTCCACCGACGCTCTCATCAGCCAGATGGATGAGGAGCTGCGCCTCCCCGGCACGTCGAATGCATGGACCATGCCCGTGCGCAACCGCATCGACATGCTTACCACTGGCATTCGCACTCCCGTGGGTATCAAGATCTTCGGCGCTGACATCAACACCATCGAACGCATCGGCACCCGGATCGAACACACCCTCCCCTCGGTACGTGGCACGCGCAACGTCTTCGCGGAGCGCACCGGAGGCGGCTACTTCCTCGATTTCGACTGGAACCGCGACGCGCTCGCCCGCTACGGCCTCACCATCGACGACGCCCAGGGCGTGCTCACGAGTGCCGTGGGCGGCGAAAACGTCACCACCACCGTCGAAGGCCGCGAGCGCTACCCCGTCAACGTGCGTTACATGCGTGATTACCGCAGCGACATCGCCCGCCTCAATCGCATGCTCGTGCCGGTCATGAACGGCCAGACGCAGGTGCCTGTCTCGGAGCTGGCCTCCATCAAAGTCCGCTCCGGCCCCGGCATGTTGCGCGACGAGAACGGCATGCTCGCCGGATATGTGTACGTGGATGTCGCCGGCCGCGACGTCGGCAGTTACGTCGAGGAAGCGAAGCGCATTGTGCGCCGCGACATCGCTCTGCCCCCAGGTTACACGCTCGCGTGGAGCGGCCAGTACGAATCGATGCAGCGAGTGAAAGAGCGCCTGAAAGTCGTCCTCCCGCTCACGCTCTTCCTCATCCTCATGCTGCTCTACATGAACACGAAGTCGGCGGTGAAGACAGCTCTGATCGTCCTCGCCGTCCCCTTTTCAGCCGTAGGAGCGATCTGGCTTCTCTACCTCCTCGGCTACAACGTCAGCATCGGCGTGTGGGTCGGCCTGATCGCGCTCATGGGCGTGGACGCGGAAACCGGCGTCTTCATGCTCCTTTATCTCGATCTTGCGTATCAACGCGCTAAATCTGAGGGCCGCCTCAAAACCCTTCGCGACCTGCAGGACGCAATCCTCCACGGCGCAGTCAAGCGCATCCGCCCGAAGTTCATGACCGTGGCCTGTATGTTCATGGGGCTGGTGCCCATCATGTGGTCCGCCGGCTCCGGTGCGGACGTCATGAAGCGCATCGCCGCGCCCATGATCGGCGGCATCTTCACTTCCTTTGTTCTTGAGCTGATGGTTTATCCCGCAATCTACGAGGTCTGGAAATGGCATTTCGAATTGAAGCGCTCTGTCTCGCATTCTTAATCGTCTCGGCGCAGCCGGCGACGGTCACCGCCCGCAAGCACGCCGTAACTGCGGACGATACCGGAGTGACTCTCGACCAGCAACACTGGAGTTACTCCGACATACAGCGACTTACCCTGTCGGCTGATCGACTAACTCTGCTGACTTACCAGGATCGTAAGTGGCAGCCCGGCCGCGAGCGCAGGTTCACCTTCGATCACTTACCCGAAGGCGCGGCCCTCCAGCTCTATCCCGTCCTCCGCGCCCACATGGACCAGCGCCTCATCGCCGAGCTCGCCGAGCCCGGCCTCCAGCCCGTATGGAAATCGCCCGCGAAGATGGAACGCGGCCTCCACGGCTCCAACGGCACCCTCATCGTCGGCACTGATCGCATCGTCTTCGACACTGCCGATAGCGAAGGCGCGCGCACCTGGCGCTATGCCGACATCTCCAACATCAGCCACGCGGGCCTCTTCGATCTCTCGCTGGCCATGCAGCTCGGCACGGAGGTCCGGTTCACGCTGAAGCAGCCGCTCGACGAGAGCGCTTACCATGCGCTCTGGCTGCAACTCGAGGCGGGGAACGGTCTCAAGCCTTATGAATCGCGCCTTGGCCACCACTGACTTATAATCGGGCCGATGGACAATCCGTCGAACCCGTACCTGGCGATTCGCGCGGTCAATATCTATGTGCGCGACCAGGAGCGCAGCCTTCGCTTCTTCGTCGATCAGCTCGGGTTCTCCATCGCCTACGATGCCCGCGTGCAGTCGGGTATGCGATGGGTAGCGGTCGCGCCGCCGGACGGCAGTACGGTGCTGTCGCTCATCGCGCCGCGCCCGGCGTCGTTCGAGCACAAGCTGATCGGCCGCGTCACCCAGGTGGTCTTTTTCACTGACGACGTGCCCGCGCGGTTCCGTGAGTGGAGCCGCCGCGGCGTTCGCTTCGTCCAGTCGCCCAGGCTGCGGCGCATCGCGTTTGAGGGCTCCACGAGTCAGTCGGTGTGGGGCGCGGCATCGGCAAAGTTCAAGGACGTGGACGGGAATGTTTTCGCTCTCGCCAGCTTCGACGCCGCCACCCAGGCCATCGAGGAGCAGCGGCGGATAGCGGCCGAGAAGCTGGAGTTGGAGCGCCGGGCCGCCCAGGAGCTGGAGATTGCGAAACAAGTCCAGGCTCGCCTGTTCCCGCAAACCCTGCCCGCCCTGGCATCGCTCGAATACGCCGGCGCGTGCGTCCAGGCGCGGCAGGTCGGCGGCGACTACTACGATTTCCTCGACCTCGGCCGCCGGCGGCTCGGCCTGGTGATTGGCGATATCGCAGGCAAGGGGATCGCCGCGGCACTGCTAATGGCAAACCTGCAGGCCAGCCTCCGCAGCCAGTGCGCCATCGCGTGCGATCGCCCCCAGCTCTTCCTCGAATCCGTCAACCGCCTCTTCTACGAGAACAGCACCGACGCCGCCTACGCCACCCTATTCTTCGCCGAGTACGACGACGAAGCCTGCCGCATCCGTTACGCCAATTGCGGCCACCTCTGCGCGCTCCTGTTGCGTCACAACGGCGCGGTGGAACGGCTGCATGCCACCGGCACCGTCCTGGGTCTTTTCCCTGAGTGGAGCTGCTCCGTGGCTGAGACCTCCCTCGAGCCCGGCGACACCGTGGCCCTCTACACCGATGGCATCACCGAGGCGTTCGACCGCGCGGGCGACGAGTTCGGCGAGCCGCGGCTGGTCGAGGCGCTCCTCCGCCATCGCGAGCGCGCCCCAGCCGATCTTCTCAATGCGGTGTTCGACGACGTGCGCGCGTTCCGTCACGGCGAACAGCACGACGACATCACCATGATCGTCGCCCGCTGCCGTGGGTAGGGCGGGCGCCCCCGCCCGCCGCCGACGCCCCCGTCGGTTCTCATTACAGTAGCCACGCCCGCGCGGTCCCCGTCGGCAACGGCAGTGGCCACGAGAGCAGGGCCAGGTGATCGAACGCCCAGAAATTCACCAGCGCCACCGCGTTGGTCGCGAACTGATACTCCCGTGTCCATGGGCATCCTCCGTTGAACCACGCAATCAGCCACGCCACCGAATCGCGCGGCCACCGATTCGGCGCAGTCATCGGAAACGTAATCGACGCCTTCTGTTTGTCGAAGTTCCGCTCCTGACTGGTGAACGAGAGTGCTTCCATCTTGAGCCGGTCGAGCCCGGAGCCGTCCTTCGCCTCGAACTCCGCCGGAAAGTTCACGTAGTGGTTCAGCCGCCCGCCGATCCCGAACGCATTCGTCACCGGATACGTCACATCGTTTGGGTACAGCAGCTCGAACTTCGCGCCCGGCGCAGCCGCCCGCAGCCCATCGATATGCGCCTTGATCCGCCCACGCAAAAAGTCCGCATCCGCCCCGCCGTTGACCGACGGGTCGTCGTTGATCGTATCGAAGTGCGCGAGTGGCCGGCCCAGCGCCACAGCCGCCTGCGCGGTCGTGTACGCGTCGTAGAACGCCATCCCCGCATGCTGTTTCCCCGAAGCCGTCGCATACCAGTCGAAAAACCACCACAGAAACTCGCCGAACTGAATCCACGGTTGCAGTCCCGCGACCGATTGCAGCGCCACAAGCTGCTGGCACACCGCCGCCTGATACGCCTCCACTGCTGGCAAAAAGCTGCACTGCGTCGATTTCAGACTCTGGAACCCCGTATCGGTCAGCACCGGTGTGCCATCGTGAAAGCACTGCGCAAACCCCGCGGGCGGATTCACCAGCTCCATCGAAATCGCGCTCACCACCTCAAACCCGTGCGTGGCCGCCTCGGCGAACAAATCGGCATGCCAGTCCGCCGCCGCCCGGTTCACCGGTGGTGTCACCGCATCGTCAATGAACCACTGCCCCTCATCCCCCGCCGCCAGATCCCCGCTCGTCGCCACCGTCCCACCCGCGCTCACGCAATGCGCCTCGAATGCGAATCCCCAGATCGGCGTCCGAGTCGTCGCCGTAAGCACCGGCCCATCCGCCGCCGCCCAAACACCCACATAAGTCTCGTTCACAAACGCAGCGAAGTGCCGCGCGATAGTCTCCGACGTGTCCGCAGGAAACACCGTCTTGCCCATCGTCCCCGTCACCGGATCGCCGATCGCCACAAAAACCGAATCCTGATCCGCCCACGTGCCCCCGAACGTCACCGTCCACGAGTGAAACGCCTGCTGCCCTTCGGCGAGCACGCGCTTGCGCTGATTCCACCAGAAGACGCCGATGTATTCATCAATCGACCCGCGAAACCCCAGCGTCCACAAATTCCACAGCAGCCGCTGCGGGCTCAGCTTGTACCCATGGTCGGTGTCGTAGTCGATCGCCGGCGCAACCGCGCCGTACGTCTGCGCGCTCGCCTGCGCGTCACCGGCAACCACCGCCTCCAGAAAATCGAAATAGAAGAACGTCCCGGTCGAGTTGACGTTCTGCCCGCCCAGCGTGATCGTGACCGTGTGATTTCCCGCCTCGACCCCGCTCCGCGCCTTGCGCCGCGTCTGGATGGCTGGCTCGCAGTTGAGATAGCAGTCAAGCGGCGTCGTTGCATCGCCATCCAGCGATACCGAGACCGTCCCGCGGTCCTTGTATAACGACGTGCCGACGTAGACGTCGTGCGTCTGCTGGCAGGAATACTTCACAGTGACCGCGCTCCCCGCCGCCTGCGCAACGCGACAGAACCCGCGATGAAAGAACCCAGCCTGAATAAGCCACCCATCGTCACTGTCCGCCGCATACTTCGCCGCCGAATCGGCGCTGCCAATGCGTACACTCCCCGGCCCCGCCACCTTCAGCGCTCGACGCCCCTGCGGATCCGCGACACTCCAATTCGTGAACACAGCCGACCATTCCGCATCCACGAAAGCGCCCGAATCCGTCAACGCCGGCGCGAACGTCAGCCACGCCTGCCGAAGCTGATCGATTCCCAACCCCGTGAAATCCACCGACACGCGCCACGTCGCATCGGAGCTCCCACCCGCCAGCTTCACGAACGGCTCCGTGGTGGTCAGCGTTGCCGTCTTGCTGGAAACGAGCACCGTGATCATGTTCCCGTCGCTACCGCCCCGCGGCGCAAGATAACCAGCGTCCGTCTGCATGCCCGCCGAAGCCGTCAGCGTCACCTGTATCGGCGAATCCACCGACGCGATCGCGTAAGCTGTGCCCGCGATCCACATCATGTCGCCCGCCTGCAATCCCGGAAAGCGCGTTCCGCTGACCCACGTCACAACCGCGCCATTCACATCGACCGTCCCCGCCCGAGCAGCCGTCACCGTCAGCGTCGCATCCGATCCCGCTGACGCCATGATCGAATTCACCAGCCCCGCGCCGGCCCATTCGTATTGATTGATCTGCCGCGCGAGTTCCGCCGCCACCGTCGCCGCCGTCACTCCGCTCGCATCCCCCGGCACTATATAGTCGAACGCGATATTCTGCAGCCATAGCGTCAGCCGATCCCACGGCTGCACGCCTTCCGCGCCGCTGTGAATGTGAAACACCCCCGTCGCCGGCGTGAATGTCCCACCCGCTAACATCGCGTGATCGAACAACCGCGCGTACCGCGGCCCCCCCGCCGTATCGATGCAGTCCAGCGTCGCCCAGTCGATCCAGTTGTATTTTGGCGAGTCGATCGGCTGCAGGCCCTCATAGTGCAGGTCGAACGTCAGCACCATGCCCGTGAAATCGAAATCAGGCAGGTACTTCATTGAGTAGTGCTCGAAGAAGTCGTCGGCGTCCCACAGCATCACCACCGCGAAATCGGCCTGGTCGCGGAAAACGCCGGTGACCTGGAACCCGCCAGGGCTGGCGTGGTGAAGCGCGGCGGCGGAGCCGCGGCGGTCGAATCCCCGCAGATGGATCGTGCGGTCGGGCTGGAGTTTCTGGATTGCTTCGCTCATGGATGCCGCGATTATAGGGGGCGGCATCGGCCCGCAGACCCTAAGAGGCTGCAAAGACAAGGCTTCTCGAACGAATCAGACCGCGGCGGGTAATCGCTTAATCGGGGAGGTTACGCTTTTTATTGCTTCGTGTCCAGCGGGTGGCGCATCTTCTCAAAGAACTCGCGCTGCAGACGTGGAGCTGCCTCGTCGGCCTTGACGGCGCGAATTGCTTCCACAAGATCGGCGATCCAGTTCTTCATGTCATACTCGCCCAGCGCTTTCGTCGCGATGGCGCCGTCGCCGGAGTAGTGATCGGGAAAGCGCGCGTACCACCAGATTCCGGTATAGACGTTCGAGGGCAGCTTGAGCGCTCCGTGGTCGGCACCCGACTCGTTGGAGGCGCGATCCATGTGCACCAGATCGGGATGCGTCACCATCGTCACCGAGGTCTCCGACTGGCCCGCGTGCATGTCGAGCTTGTCGGTCATGGGCGGTCCACCGCGATGCCGATCAGGCAAACCAAAGACGTAGACGACGTAATCGCGCGGCGAGGCAAGCTGCGTCTGGGCGAAGTAAGGCAGCAGGCTGTTGTTGCCGCCGTGGCCGTTCACAATGAGGACCTTCTTGCAGCCGTTGCGCGCCATCTCGTTTACAGTTTCCTGGAGGAGCTCAAGCTGCATGTGCGGGCTGTAGGCGATGGTACCCGGTTCCTGCTGCGCCTCGAAGATCTGGCCGAAGTAGTATTCGGGAAACACCACCGTGTACTCTTCAGCGGCGGCGTGCAGGGCGGCGTAGCGGACATTGAGCAGATCCGTGCCGATGGGCAGGTGCGGGCCGTGCTTTTCGAGAATGCCGATGGGGAGCAGACAGACGCCGTTGGACTGGCCGATAGCCTTAACGAAGTCGCTGGCGGTGAGTTCCTCCCAGTGGGTGGACGGGGTTTGCGCGCCGGCAAACGGGGCCAGCAGCAACGACGCGGCGCAGAGCCAGGCGCGGCATGATGAAGAGATAGCCATGGGTGCATTTTACTCGCACGGGAGGACGGATGAAGCTGGATATCGTTCAGGTGGGTGAAGCGGTGTTGCGGCGGCGGGCGCGGCCGTTATCGCGCGATGAGATTCTAAGCCCCGCCATCGAAGAGCTGATCGCGAGCATGCGCGAGACGATGCACGTCGCACCGGGCGTGGGCCTGGCTGCGCCGCAGGTGGGTGTGCCGCTGCAACTGGCCGTGATCGAAGATCGCGCAGAGTATATCGAGCGGCTGACGGAGGAACAGGCTCGCGAACGCGACCGCAGGCCGGTGCCGTTTCAGGTGATTGTGAATCCGGTGTGCGTTATTGAAGATCCGGCTCCGCGGGAGTTTTTCGAAGGCTGCCTGAGCCTGGCGGGTTTCACGGCCATAGTTCCGCGGGCACGGCGGGTGCGCGTGGAATGCCTCAATGAAAAGGCCGAACGCATCACCATCGAAGCCGAGGGCTGGTACGCGCGCATCATGCAGCACGAGATCGATCACCTGAACGGGATCGTCTACATCGACCGCATGCACTCGCGCTCGTTCTGCGGGGCGGCGAATTTCGAGCGGTTGTGGAAGGATCGCAGCGTTGCGGACCTCTGGAACGAAGTCCCGTTCGAGCCGTGATCAGGAGTGGCGCAGGCGGTTGAGATCGTGGCGGGCGCGCTCGAAGGCGGGATCGAGATTCAGCGCAGCCTGCAACTCGCGCACGGCGTCGGAGCGGCGGCCCTCGTGCTCATATAACTCGGCGAGCAGCCAGCAGGCCTCGGCGAGCGACGGCTCGCGGCCCTCCACGCGCTGCGCGAGATAGTGCTGCAGATATTCTTCAGCGTGGTTGAAATCCTGACCGGTCTCGAAGAGGGTCTGGGCAGCGGCGTAGTAAGGTGTGAGGTCGTCGGGCACCGCCCCTTCGGCGTGCGCGAGCGTCTCGGTAAGATCGGAACCGCGCCTCTGGGCCGCGTAGACACGCGCGAGGATTTCCCATCCACCCTCGCTGGACGGGTCCGCGGCAACGGCGTCGCGGGCGAGTTGCTCGGCCTGCGCATATCGTTTCTGCTGCGCCGTGCAGCAATAGAACCGGGCCAGAGCGATGCGCGCGCGGTAGAACGACGGGTCGGCATCCACCGCTTTGCGCAACGCAGTCTCGACGGCCTTGTCATCGCCGACTTCCTGCGACAGACGCGCCTTCGCGAGGTAGCCCCAGGCCGGAGAGATCTGGCCGATGCGCGCGGTGATCTGCCAGGAACGACTGCGGTCGCCGCCTGCCATGGACGGCGCTTTCCAGTCGTACATCATCTCAACGAGCAGGGTGTCGATTTGATTCGGGTCGATGGCGAGGGCTGCCGCGATTTCCTTCTTCATGCGGCGCGCGTAGAGCAACCCCTTGACGATGGAGGAGCGCTCCGCCATGAGCGCGTTGGCCTCGGCGAGCTGGCCGTGAAACGCCGCGCTGTTGGGGTTGAGGGAAACGGCGCGCTCGGCTTCCACAATTGCGCCTTCGATGTCGCCGAAGCTCGACTTGATCTTGGAGAGCCAGGAGTGGGCCTGGGAATCATTGGGGTTAGCCTTCAGGCGCTCTTCAACGGTTTGGCGGGCGCGCTTCCAGTGACCCGCTTCAATGAGCGCATCGACGGAATCGCCTGCAAATGCAGGCAAAGCACTCGCGGCTGCGTAGAGACACAGTATCCCTGCGAGGGTTGTTGAACGGAAAGACCCCACTTGTAGTTATTGTATCGTGTCACACGTTTGAAACGCGAGAAAGTGAAATTGTGTTAATGACGCCCGAAATGGAGGCGGCGTCCGAGGATCATTTTGATCAGTAAATGGTCGGTACTGCCGGTCATGCCGACACCTACGCCGAAGTTGAACTCCCAGTTGGGGCTGAGGTTCAGGTCGATGGCCGGGACGATCTGCTGTTCCTGGTCGCGCAAGGGATCGAAGCCGGTGATAGGACCGAGCGAGCCGTAGTACTCGATGCCGGCGTTGATTTTCTTCGTGAAATCGAACCCGGCCTTGAA
>Ga0335082_10009076_pt1 | contig 10827 bp, 8 predicted proteins | sample Lox_Sample_41_FD_206718 | JGI IMG/M metagenome (GOLD analysis project Ga0335082, IMG submission 206718) | Soil microbial communities from Loxahatchee National Wildlife Refuge, Florida, United States - Lox_Sample_4.1 | ecosystem: Environmental > Terrestrial > Soil > Wetlands | place: USA: Florida... | reverse complement strand
CCGCGTTGTCGAAAGTCTCGACCGTCCGCTCGACAAATCATTTTCCGAGCCCGACGCCGGGCCCATTGATGTACCCGCAAAATCCAATACGACGCCTGATGAATTCAAGGCCATGGTGCGCAAAGCAAAGGAGTACATTGCCGCGGGCGACGCGTTCCAGATCGTGCTGGCGCAACGCTTCGAGGCGCCGTTTACTCTGCCGCCGTTCTCCCTCTATCGCGCACTTCGGCGGACAAATCCGTCTCCGTATCTGTATTTCCTTGATTTCGGCGAATTCGCTGTCGCGGGATCGAGTCCGGAAATTCTCGTGAAAGTGTCTGGTGATCTCGTCACGATCCGGCCAATCGCGGGCACGCGCCACCGTGGCGCGACGCCACACGAAGACAAAGCGCTGGAAGACGAACTGCTTGCAGATCCGAAGGAGCGGGCCGAACACCTTATGCTGCTCGATCTTGGACGCAACGATGTTGGCCGGGTTGCAGCGATCGGGACCGTAACGGTCACCGATCAGTTTTTCATCGAACGCTACAGCCACGTGATGCACATCGTCTCCAACGTCGAAGGCCGGCTCGCCGCCAATCGCGACGCGCTTGATGCGCTGTCGGCCGGATTTCCGGCAGGCACCGTATCAGGCGCGCCAAAAGTACGAGCAATGCAGATCATCGACGAATTGGAAAAAGAAAAGCGCGGGCTCTATGCCGGCTGTGTTGGTTATTTCTCCGCGGCCGGCGAAATGGATACTTGCATCGTATTGCGCACCGCGCTGGTAAAAGACGGCAAGATGTACGTCCAGGCGGGTGCCGGTATCGTGGCCGACAGCACTCCGGATTTCGAACAGCAGGAATGCATCAACAAGGCGAAAGCCTTGTTTCGGGCCGCCGAAGAAGCCCGTCGCTTCGCCAGCGCCGCCAAACGCGGGCAGTAACCACCGCCGGTTCGGGCTGCTTGACCCTCCATTGGGGGGCCCTTACACCCTTGGCAAAGCGGTGAACCATGATCGTCCTGATCGACAACTATGACAGCTTCACCTTCAACCTGTTCCACTACCTGGGCGGGCTGGGGGCGGATGTCGTCGTACATCGCAACGACAAGATTTCGGTTGCCGACGTAATCGCGCTGGAACCGGATGCGATCGTGCTTTCGCCAGGCCCCTGTACGCCCACTGAAGCGGGCATTTGTCTCGAGCTCATCAACCAAGCCGCGCCGAGCATTCCGATCCTCGGCGTCTGCCTCGGTCACCAGGCGATCGGGCAAGCGTTCGGTGGCAAGGTCGTGCGCACGGCGCCTGTGCACGGCAAGGTGTCCGAGATCAAGCATGCCGGCACTGGTATCTTTCGCGGCATCAACGGTCCCCCGAAAGCGACCCGCTACCATTCACTTGTCGTCGAACGTAGCAGCATGCCGCGCGAACTGACCGTCAACGCCGAAACGGACGACCACCTGGTGATGGGGCTGATGCATACGAGCCTGCCGGTGCATGGTGTGCAATTTCATCCCGAAAGCATCGCATCCGAACACGGCCACCTGATGTTGAAGAATTTTCTGGAGCTGGCTGCCGTCTGGAATGCGCAGCGCGGAAAACGCAAAGCGCCGCCGCACGCGACCGCCGCGTTGCACGCGGTGACGTGAGATAGTCCCTATGGCCGACGATTTCAAAGCGCTCATCGCCAAGGTAGCGACCGGCGCGAGCCTCACGCGCGAGGAAGCGGCCAGTGCTTTCGACCGCATGATGTCGGGCGAAGCTACCCCCTCGCAAATGGGGGGATTGTTGATGGCGTTGCGCGTCCGCGGTGAAACCGTCGACGAGATCACCGGTGCCGTCACCATCATGCGTGCCAAGATGCTCGGCGTGAAAGCGCCGCCTGGCGCAGTAGATGTTGTCGGCACTGGCGGCGATGCATCCGGCTCATTCAATATTTCGACCTGCGCGGCCTTCATCGTGGCCGGCGCCGGCGTTCCGGTCGCCAAACACGGCAATCGCGCGCTGTCGTCGAAATCAGGTGCGGCCGATGTGTTGCAGGCCCTCGGCGTGAAAATCGAAATGGATCCAAACCAGGTCGGCGTGTGCATACGTGACGCCGGCATCGGATTTATGTTTGCGCCGGCACATCACCCGGCCATGAAAAATGTCGGCCCAACGCGGGTCGAACTCGGGACCCGCACGATTTTCAATTTGCTGGGGCCACTGTCGAACCCGGCGAGCGTCAAGCGACAGATGATTGGCACCTTCTCAAAACATTGGGTCGAGCCAATGGCGCAGGTCCTGAAGAATCTCGGCTCTGAAAGCATCTGGGTGGTCCATGGTTCCGACGGCCTTGATGAAATCACAACATCTGGACCTACCAGCGTCGCGGCCCTGGAGAACGGCAAAATCCGGACTTTCGAGGTAACCCCGGAGGATGCCGGGTTGTCGCGATCGAAACCCGAAGCCTTGCGCGGTGGTAACGCCGAATTTAACGCAAAGGCACTACTCGATGTTCTTAAGGGCAAGCCCGGCCCCTTTCGTGATGTCTCGATCCTCAATGCTGCAGCAGCGCTCGTCGTTGCCGGCAACGCGAAAGACCTCAAGCAAGGCGCGATGCTTGCCGCAAAATCGATAGAAACCGGTGAGGCGGAAGGCCGTCTCGACCGGCTGATTGCGGTATCAAACGCCGTGGAGGCGTAGTGCGTGATCCCGAAAAGCTTGTCCTCGACTTGATCGGGGATGGGAACCGGTTTTCGGATATGATCAGGCGCAGGAAGATATGAATGTCGGACATTCTGGCCAGGATTGAAGCTTATAAGCGCGAGGAGATTGCCGCGGCCAAACGGACGCGCCCGCTCGTCGAACTCGAAAAACTGGCGAAGGCGGCGCCGCCACCGCGGGGCTTTGTCGCTGCGATCGAGCGCCGTATCGCCGCGGGCGATTACGCGTTGATCGCAGAGATCAAGAAGGCCAGCCCTTCGAAAGGGCTGATCCGCGCCAATTTCGACCCGCCGTCCCTCGCCAGGGCCTATGAGGCCGGCGGCGCGACTTGCCTTTCGGTACTGACCGATGCGCCATCGTTCCAGGGCAAACCGGAGTTTCTTGCCGCTGCGCGAAATGCCACGGCCTTGCCGGCCTTACGCAAAGACTTCATCTACGAACCTTACCAGGTGGTGGAATCCCGCGCGCTTGGCGCCGATTGCGTGCTTATCATTATGGCCGCGGTCGATGATGCGGCGGCACACGCAATTGAAGATGCCGCCATCGCGTTGGGCATGGACGTTCTTGTTGAAGTTCATCATGAAGATGAACTTGGCCGCGCCCTCAACCTGAAATCTCGGCTCATCGGCATCAACAATCGGGATTTGCATACATTCAAGACCTCGCTAACGGTCAGTGAGCGGCTGGCGCCGAAAATCCCGCGCGATCGTATCGTTGTTGCCGAGAGTGGGCTCAACACCCCTGCCGACCTTGTGCAGCTCAAGCGTATAGGCATTTCGACGTTTTTGATCGGCGAAAGCCTGATGCGGCAAGGCGATGTTGCTGCCGCCACACGTGCCCTTATTGCGCGCGAGCCGCGCCGAACCGCAGCGGAGTAAAGCCATGGCGCGACGCAAGAAAACAATCGCGCGCGGGCCTAAAAGAAAAAGCGACCTCCGTCGCCCCGAGAAGCCCAAGGAAAACCCGGGCCACCGGACGAAACCAAGACCCGAACCGACACCGGAAACGACGCCAGCGCCGCCGCCGGCAAGCCCGTTGACCCATATCGACCAGCGTGGCGAAGCTCGAATGGTCGACATCTCTGAGAAAGGCGTGACCGAACGGATCGCAGTCGCGGAAGGGCGCGTGCTTATGAGCAAGGCAACGCTCGACCTGGTACTTGAAGGTAACGCGATGAAAGGCGATGTGCTGGGGGCGGCGCGGCTTGCCGGCATCATGGCAGCCAAGCGGACCCACGGCCTCATCCCGCTCTGTCATCCGCTCCCCCTCACAAAGGTCGAGATCGATATCAATCCGGAACACTCGCTGCCCGGATTTCTTGTCCAGGCGACGGTCAAGGTCACCGCCAAGACCGGCGTCGAGATGGAGGCGCTGACCGCGGTCTCGATCGCGTGTCTGACGATCTACGATATGGTCAAGGCCGCCGAACGCGGCATGCGGATCGAGGGCATACGCTTGTTGCAGAAAAGCGGCGGAAAATCCGGCGAGTGGCGCGCGGAGGCTTAACCTTGACGTTGATGCCGGTTGCCGAGGCATTGCAGCGGGTGCTGGCCGACGCACAGCCGCTGCCAGCAGAGATGGCGCCCCTCGCCGACGCCCTTGGCCGCGTGCTGACCGAAGACGTGGTCGCGCTGCGCACACAGCCGCCTGCGGCTGTTTCAGCTATGGATGGCTATGCCGTTCGCGCGAGCGACGTCGCGCATGCGCCTGTCACTCTTAAACTGATAGGTGAAGTCGCTGCCGGGCACCCCTTTGCAGGCGAGGTTGGTCCAGGCGAAACCGCCAGAATTTTTACCGGCGGAGTCATGCCCAAGGGCAGCGATACCGTGGTCATTCAAGAGCTGACGAGCAGTGACGGCAAGACCGTCACCATCCAGAAAATGACCGCCAAGGGCCGCAATGTGCGAACCCAGGGCATTGATTTTGCGCAGGGCCACCTTCTCTTGCGCAAAGGCGCTCGGCTGAGTGACCGAGACCTGATGTTGGCCGCCGCCATGAACCACCCGCGCCTGAGTGTGCACCGTCAGCCCAAGGTGGCTGTCCTCGGGACCGGCGATGAGCTGGTGCCACCTGGCAGCAAACCCAATCCCGGTGAAATCGTCTATTCGAACGGCTTTGCTCTCACTGCACTCGCGCGGAGCGAGGGCGCTACCGTGCTTGACCTTGGCATCGCGCGCGATCGCATCGCGGCCATCACCGCGGCAGTGCGCCGTGCCCGCGATTGGGGCGCCGATATCCTGGTGACTTCAGGTGGCGCCTCGGTTGGTGAGCACGATCTGGTTCAAAGGGCGCTTGCATCCGAAGGCCTCGATTTATCGTTTTGGCGGGTGGCACTGCGGCCCGGACGCCCAATGATGCACGGCCGACTGGACGGTATGCAGGTATTGGGCGTTCCGGGAAACCCGGTGTCCTCTTACGTCTGCGCGTTCCTGTTTCTCGTGCCCCTGATCAGGCGCCTGTGCGGCCGGCAGGACATTGAGCATGTGCCTACCCGCGCGCGTCTGGGGCGGGACCTGCCCGCTAACGATGAGCGGGCCGACTATATGCGGGCAACGCTTGAGCATGGGCCTGACGGCCCATTGGCGACACCTCTTCCCGATCAGGACAGTTCGCTGATGGCCCCGTTGGCCAGAGCGGCCTGCTTGGTGATTCGGCCACCAGGCGCTCCGGCGGCAGCGGCCGGTTCAGACTGTGTCATCCTTAAGCTAGGCCTTTAGGCGTCTTTCGAGTTTTTCACCCCAAATTAAACAGTTGCGGAACACATATCGAACAGATAGTGTCCGTTCATGATTTGTTTCTGGCCTGTCCCATAGGGGCGGCCTGACGGGGAGAGACAGATGCTGACCCGCAAACAGTTCGAGCTCCTGCGTTTCATCCACGAGCGGCTGACCGAAGCCGGGGTTCCGCCCTCTTTTGACGAGATGAAGGACGCCCTCGACCTGCGTTCAAAATCGGGCATCCATCGGCTTATCACGGCCCTCGAGGAGCGCGGCTTCATTCGACGCCTGCCCAATCGAGCCCGGGCCATCGAAGTGATCAAATTGCCGGATTCGGTCGGGCACGGACTTGGATCGTCTAGGTCGCGCGGCTTTACCCCGAGCGTCATCGAGGGCGACCTTGGTCGGGTCCGCACCAGTTCCGAGGATGACGGCGGTCGTCCGGTCGCAGTGCCGGTCATGGGCCGCATCGCCGCTGGCACGCCGATCGAGGCCATCCAGACCCGTAGCCATGTCATCAACATGCCCCCCGACCTGCTTTCGGCCGGCGACCATTTCGCCCTGGAAGTGCGCGGCGACAGCATGATCGAGGCTGGCATCCTCGATGGCGACATCGCGCTGATCAGAAAATCCGAAGCTGCCGATACAGGCGATATCGTCGTCGCCCTGATTGACGATGAAGAGGCTACCCTTAAACGCTTCCGTCGCCGCGGCGCCTCGATCGCGCTTGAGCCCGCAAACACCGCTTACGAGGTGCGCATCCTGCCGCCGAACCGTGTTCGCATCCAGGGCAAGCTCGTCGGGCTGTTCCGGCGGTATTAATCTTCTGTCTCGAGATCGTCGGCGCGCGGCGCCGCATCGGTCGCGCCTGACTGAGTTGATGCTTGTATTCGCAATGCGGTGCGCGCTGGCGTGCCCGTCCATGGGCGCTCCAGGCCCGAGGGGCGAGCGGTCGTTTGCTCGAAGCGGTCACCCGTCCAGCGCAGCGCGACTGCACCGTAGGTTCGCCAGACTTTTCGATCGACAAGAGTGGCCGCGCAGACGGACGACGGCGCCTCGCGCGCGCTAACCACCACGGCAGCGCGCGCGCAGTCCTCGGAGAAAGCCTCGGTCCCCAGCACCATAGACACGATACGGCCATCGCCAAGCTTGCCCGTGCAACCGACGGCATCGCACATCACGCCATTGGCCAAGGTCGGATCTTTCGGTGTGCGCGCGTCGGCATCAGCGGCAAGCCACTCCTTGATTGCGAAGGTATCGCGGCTGCTGTGCAGGACCGCAAGTCGTCCATCGGATTGGCGGAAAGCAGCCGTCTGTCCATCTCCCGCGAACAGCACGTCCGGCTGTGGCGCTATAACGGCCCAAAGGCTGGCGCCGATTGCCAAGACTACACCCGTCCAGCGCAACGGAGTCCGCAGCAGGCAGACCAGCAAAATGCCCGCCGTCCCCACCAGCAGCGGACCGGTTCCAAAGGCGTGTATTCGTCCCACTGCGCCAGGAAGACTTGTCACCCATAGCGCCACCCAGTTCATCCAATCGATGCCGGCGCCCATCAACCGCCAGAAGACCGCATCGAAGCCGAACGGCATCGCGATCACGCCCAGAATGCCCATTGGCATCACCAATGCCGATACCACTGGCATGGCGAGCAAATTCGCCAAAGCCCCGTAGGGTGCGAGACGATGAAAGTGGAAAGCGGCGTAAGGCGTGGTAGCGAGGCCCGCAACCAGCGAGGCCAGGAGCAATCCTGCGACCTCTCGCGCGCCCCAAAGCGCCACGCGCATTCCAATCGAACTGTCGGTATCGGCGCGCAGCGGCAGCCCATGCTGGTATACCGCGACAAGCGCCAGCGTCGCCGCAAACGACATCTGAAAACTCGGATGTATGACTGCCTGCGGAGCCAGCAGCAACACGCCAATGGCCGCGACGGCGAGCGTGCGAAAGGTCAGCGTCGGCCGGTCCAGCATAACGCCAATCAGCACGATTGCGATCATGATAAAGGAGCGCTGTGTCGCCACCTCGGCGCCTGAAAGAAACAGATAAAAACCTGCCGCGACGAGCGCGGCGAGCGCCGCCCATTTCTTTATCGGATGACGGTTCGCCAGTGATGGAATCAAGGCAAGGCCGGCACGGATGAAAAAGAACACGATCCCTGCCACCACGGCCATGTGGTAGCCCGAAATCGACAGAACGTGGGCAAGACTTGAAACATACATCGCATCGTTAACCGGTGTAGAAATAGCGTCGCGTTTCCCGGTGATCAAAGCCGAAGCGATTGAACCATTGTCGCCGGGCATCACTGCGCGGATGCGCTTGTCGATAGCTTCACGCACATCGTCAATGATCGCCGCATATCGCAACCAGAAACCGCGCGCGACCGGCGGGGTTTTTGTCCTGATTGCGCCAAGCGCGTAGCCGGACGCCCCGATGCGTTGGAAATACATGTCGCGGGCAAAATCGTAACCACCGGGCCGCAGTGGCTGCAGCGGCGGCGACAGGTGACCCTTGAATTCGACAAAACTTCCGACCGCCGGAGCGCTACCTTTGCGAACCGCAACCCGAACGCGCTCTGGCACAGCCTGCTCGTGCGACCCCTCGAAGCCCCGGACCTGGACAACGATACGGTCGCTGCGCTCCCGTTCCTCACGAACTTCAACAAAACCCGAGACCTGCACGCTCGCGATCGATGCCTGCAAGATCGGGTGTGCGATGCGTTCGGTTTGCAACACCGCCGTGGCAAACCCGGCGGCCGCCGCAGCAAGCCCGAGCGCGACGGGAAAACCAATCGGACGATGGCATGTCAGAAACGCTATCAGGACGCCCGCAACTACTAATGCCGTAGCCGCCCACCACGCTGGCTCACGATCGGCGCTGAAATAGGCAACGATGCCGAAGCCGAACGCGACCGGAATCCAGGGCATCAAACGGCCGGGCGCAACCTCAGCCGCCACCCAGTCCGATAGCAGACCATGCAGCCAACCGGCTGCATTGGCGATGCCATCCGGCAGCAATAACCCGGCCGGACGCCGGGCCACATCGGCCTGTGGGACCCAGGCTTTGGCACGAGCACGCGGTCGATCGTTATGGATACTTTGCCGACCCACGGCGCGGGGCGCCTCCCTGACGCTTCCCACTACAACCGCGGCTATAATAACTCATCCACAGGTTGTGGCTACTGGGCGCGCTCAGCCTGTGGCTTTTTCCTTGGCCCAGGTGTCGCGCAAGCCGATTGTCCGGCTGAACACGGGCTGGCCGGATTTTGAATTCTGATCAAGACAGAAATAGCCCAGGCGCTCGAACTGCACTGGTTGCTCGAGCTTGGCATCGGCGAGCGCCGGCTCGAGCCGAGCCTGCCCAAGCACCTCTAACGAGGTTGGATTAAGATCGGCGGTAAAGTTTTCACCACCGGCAGGATCGGGTTTTGTGAACAACGGATTGTACAACCTTACTTCGGCTGCGATGGAATGCGCCGCCGACACCCAATGGATTGTTGCTTTCACCTTGCGTCCATCCGGTGCATTACCGCCCCGGGTCGCCGGATCATAGGTGCAGCGCAGTTCGATCACCTCGCCTTTCGCGTTCTTGATCACGTCTCGGCAAGTGATGAAATAGGCATATCGCAAACGCACTTCGGCTCCGGGCGAAAGTCTAAAAAATTTCTTCGGTGGGTTCTCCATGAAATCTTCGTGCTCGATATAGAGCTCTCGTCCGAATTTTATCTTGCGCGCGCCTGCCGCAGGATTGTCGGGATGATTGACGGCCTCCAATTCCTCGGTCTGCCCGTCCGGATAATTCTCGATCACGACTTTGAGGGGACGAAGTACGGCCATCCGGCGCAATGCGGTCTTGTTGAGAACTTCGCGAACCGCAAAATCAAACATCCCAACATCAACGACGCTGTTGGCTTTGGCAACGCCGATGCGTTTTACGAAATCTCGAATGGCCTCTGGCGGCACACCACGACGGCGCAAACCCGCCAGTGTCGGCATGCGAGGGTCGTCCCATCCATTAACATGTCCGCCGCGCACCAACTCGGTCAGCACGCGCTTGGATAGCACCGTATAGGTCAGATTGAGGCGCGCGAACTCGTACTGGTGGGGCTGCGACGGAACATTCAAATTGGCAATGAACCAATCATAGAGCGGACGGTGATCCTCGAACTCCAGCGTGCAAATCGAATGGGTGACCTGCTCGATGGCATCCGACTGACCATGGGCATAGTCATAGCTCGGATAGATCTTCCATTCCGTGCCGGTCCGTGGGTGATTGGCGTGAAGGATACGATACATCACAGGATCGCGCAGATTGATATTGCCTGAGGTCATGTCGATTTTTGCCCTCAGTACACGCGCACCATTCGGGAATTCACCCGCACGCATACGCCGGAACAGGTCAAGATTTTCTTCAACACTGCGATCACGGAACGGACTGTTTTTTCCCGGTTCGGTCAGTGTGCCTCGATTGGTTCGCATGTCGTGCGGACTTTGATCGTCCACATAGGCCTTGCCGGCACGAATCAGGTCTTCCGCCCATCCATAGAGCCGCTCGAAATAATCCGAGGCGTGGTAAAGGTGTTTACCCCAATCAAATCCAAGCCAGCGAACGTCACGTTCAATGGCGTCGATATATTCCTGTTCTTCTTTGGTCGGATTGGTGTCGTCAAAACGAAGATGGCAGCTTCCGCCGAATTCTTCCGCAATTCCGAAATTCAGGCAGATTGATTTAGCGTGCCCAATATGGAGATACCCGTTCGGTTCGGGCGGAAAGCGCGTGACCACACTCTTGGTGCGATTCGCGTCCAGGTCGGCTTTAACGATGTCGCGGATGAAATCGCGGCCAGCCTCCGCTACCGCCACGTCGCCTGATGCCATACCTCAACGCCTCACTGGTTGCGCACTCGCCCGGAACGGGCAGCGCACGGCCTATCTGCCAAATCCCGCTCTGCGCCTCAAGCCGAGTTTTGGTGGGAGATCCTCGGTATTGTATAAAAGAAAAGCCCGGCGCGCGCCGGGCTTTAGCGATCCCCGATGCGGCTAAAATCAATCAATTCGCCGAATGCTTGCCGCCGCTGCCGCCCGCACCGGGGGTTACCCTGAAGGTTGATATCACCCCAGTCGGACTACTCACTGTGTAAGATGTCGCGCCGGTCCTTGGGTTTGTATCTCGAACATCACCGCTACCGTCGGAATAGCGATTGAACTGGTAGGAGTGGCCATTGGAGCCAGTTTGAGAAGCGGACCATGTCGTAGTCTTTACTCCATCCCGTCTCAGATCACCTTCCTTGTCCTGGATATTATCGGTCGGCCGCGTGAGGCATTGGGTTTGTCCGACCGAGCCTTTGGTCATGTCCCTTATTTTTGAACAATTCGATCCGCCCACGACCTGCGCGGAAGCCGACATGCTGATTATGGCGCTTAGGGTCGC
>Ga0335082_10009074_pt1 | contig 10827 bp, 11 predicted proteins | sample Lox_Sample_41_FD_206718 | JGI IMG/M metagenome (GOLD analysis project Ga0335082, IMG submission 206718) | Soil microbial communities from Loxahatchee National Wildlife Refuge, Florida, United States - Lox_Sample_4.1 | ecosystem: Environmental > Terrestrial > Soil > Wetlands | place: USA... | reverse complement strand
ATAAGTTGCTTTGAGTTCCTCGAACCTGCTCTTTCTTTTTAAATAGTTGAGTTATGGGTGGGGGAGGGGAGGGAGGGGTGGTACAGAGGTGGTACGGACCGGGCGGATGGCTGACAGAATAGAGCCCATGCAATTCGCCGAGTGCTACGATGTCAGTCCTGAATGACAGTGCAGACGCATAGGCCTCAGACCCTGACCGTCGCTGTCACCGGCGCCAGCGGATCCATCTTCGCCAAACATCTGCTCGATACGCTGGAGCGCGACGAACGGGTCGCGACCGTCAACCTCATTCTCTCCGACAGTGGACTGCGCGTGATGGCCGAAGAGCTACAAGTGTCCGGTCGCAACGAGCTGGTGCAAAAGCTGCTGGGACGGGCCTCGCAGAAAATCCGGCAGCAGAGCAACACCGACATCGGCGCCAACGTGGCCAGCGGTTCCTACCAGACCGACGCCATGATCGTGTTGCCGTGTAGCGTGGGAACGCTGGCGCGTATCGCCAACGGCATGGCGATTCAGCTCATCGAGCGCGCCGCTGACGTCTGCCTGAAGGAGCGACGGCCGCTGATTCTATGCGTACGCGAGACGCCCTTCAATCTCATCCACCTGCGCAACATGACGCTGGCCGCCGAAGCAGGCGCGACCATCTTCCCGGTCATCCCGGCCTTTTATTTCCGCCCGGCTTCCACCGACGAGATTGCACGCGAGTTCGTCAATCGCATCCTGGCGCATGTCGGCTTGCTGCAGCCTGACGCCTATCAATGGAAGGGCGAATAGCGCCGAACCCGCGCCGGCTCGCTTGTGACGCGCGGCTCAACTTCGTCCTTGAACCGCCTGCTTTTGGCGATGAAATGGCAACCGCTGAGCCGACCGCGGGCATATCATTGTGGAGAGCCACTCGCTGGGAGCGATGCGCATGAATCGTCGGGACTTCCTCGTTCAGACCGCCTGCGGAGTGGGAACGGCCCTGCTCGCGCGCAAGTCGCTCGCCCTGGGCCTCGCACCGGCAACCTCGAAGTTCAGCGCCAGTGACACGGTCGAGATCGGCAGGACGGGAATTAAGACCAGCCGGCTGGCCATGGGAACCGGGACGTTTGGCTTCGCCGGCCGCTCCAACCAGACTGCGCTCGGCAGCAAAGAGCTGATCAACCTGCTGCTGAACGGCTACGACAACGGGCTGCGCTTCTTCGACACGTCGGACTCTTACGGCAGCCATCCGCACATCGCCGGCGCGCTCAAACAGGTGCAGCGCGACAAAGTCACGGTCTTGACGAAGACGGACACGCGCGATGCCAAGGGCGTCCGCGCAGACCTCGACCGCTATCGGCGCGAACTCGGAACGGATTACATTGACATCGTTCTGCTCCACTGCCTCACCGAAGGCGACTGGACCGAGCGCTTTAAAGGAGCGATGGATGTTCTGTCGGAGGCGAAGCAGAAGGGCATCATTCGCGCCCACGGCTGCTCCTGCCATACGCTGGGAGCGTTGCGCGCTGCCGCCACGTCACCCTGGGTGGACGTGGATCTTGCCCGCATCAATCCCATCGGGGCGCACATGGATGCCGGCCCTGCAACCGTGACCGGAGTGCTGCGCGAGATGCGGGCTGCGGGCAAGGGCGTTATCGGGATGAAGATTCTGGGCCAGGGAGAGATGCGGAACCGGCCTGACGAAGCACTGCGCTACGCCCTCTCGCTCAACGTCCTGGACGCGTTCACTATTGGCGCGGAAAACAAGGCCCAGCAGAACGACCTCATCCGGCGGATCGCGGCTGCATAGGATTTTTCGTGCCCGGCAGACAGCCGGGCGCTTGCTATCATGTGTTCACCATGAGCAAGCAGCACTTCTACTTCAAGCTGATCGCGCCCCGGCCGACGTTTCCCATGGACATCACGGAACAGGAGAAGGCGCTGATGGACGAGCACGGCGCTTACTTTGCACGAGAGTTCGAGGCGGGCAAGCTTCTGCTCTACGGACCGGTGATGGCGCCGCAGGGCGCCTTCGGGATTGGGATACTCGAGGTGGCGGATGCGGACGAAGCACGGCGGTTCGGCGAAAATGATCCCTCCGTCCGCGCGGGGATGAATCGCTTCGAGATCTATCCCATGCGCGTATCCAACGTGCGCGCCAAGAGTTAGGATTCGCCTCGCCGCCCGTAATATCTTCGGTATTGTGGGGTGCCTAAGCGGCATCTGCGGCAGTCTGAACAACCCATCGCGTTCTGACCCAAGACTGTTATCATACTGACGTTGAACCACGGAGAGAATTCATGAAGAAGCTGTTAACTGCTGTGGCGGTTGCCGCTCTGGCAATTGGTCTTGCGCTTTATGCCCAGGACGTCGCCACCGATACCAAGAAGGCGGCAGACAAGACCGCCGACGTGACTAAGGATGCCGGCAAGGATGTGGCGCATGGCACGAAGACGGCTGCCACAAAAACGGCGGACGTCACCAAAGACACCAGCAAAGACGTAGCCCACGGCACGACCAAGGCCGCCAAAGCTACCGGAAAGGGCGTTGAAAAAGGCGCCAAGGCAACCGGAGATGCTGTAAAGACCGGCGCCGACAAGGCTGTTGACGCGGTGAAGTAGCCAAGGTGCGCAAGTTGGAATCGTGGCTGGAGCGGGTTCCCGCTACTAAACCATCCATTCGCCGCTGCGTTTTCCCAGCCTACACGCAAGTCTGCTGGAGATCTACGCGAACGGCCAAATCGAACTTCGAATAGTACCTCTTTACATCTTCAGCACCGTATTTCGCACGAAACGCCTCGACGACATGCTTAACGACGGCGGGCTCTGTAGTCGGCATCGCTTGAAACGACCCTTCCTTCCCGCGCGCTGAGATCCCTATTTCGGGGTTGTGCAGGACGTTCTTGTACCACTGTGTGTCAGAACCCTGCACCGGCAAGAGCCAAAGTGTCGTGCAATCCTCCAAAACGAACCACACGGGAACCGAGATATTCCGTCCTGACTTTCTCCCGATCACGTTAATCGTGATCTGTCGGTATCGGGCAAGGCGATCCTTAAGAGAATCTTTTGCGGTTGGCATGATGGTCCTGCCTCCGACGAACTGCGCCATTTTAGGACACATTTATCCCGCAGACTACAACCGGCCCACAAACTCGAGGTGGCCCCGGTTGCACATAACGCAGGGTTGCTTGAAAACGTTCTTGCGGCATCGCGGAGTGTGAAATCAGATTCACATCGTGTCTTACTGCGTCGGCAGTTGCATGAAGTCCAGCGCGCGGGAGATGTAGCGCCGCAAGTCGCGGCGATGCACGACGGCGTCGAGCATCCCGTGCTTCAGCAGGAATTCACTGCGCTGGAAGCCTTCGGGCAGCTTCTGGCGGATGGTCTGCTCGATGACACGCGGGCCGGCAAAGCCGATGAGCGCGCCCGGTTCGGCGATGTTCAAGTCGCCCAGCATGGCGAAGGAAGCTGTGGTGCCGCCGGTTGTGGGATCGGTCATCAGGGAAATGTAGGGCACGCGGGCATCGTCCATGCGGGCCAGGGCGGCGGAAGTCTTGGCCAGTTGCATGAGGCTGACGACCCCCTCCATCATGCGCGCGCCGCCCGACGCCGAGACAACGATCAGGGGCAGCTTTTCGGCGGTGGCCCGCTCAATCGCGCGGGTAATGGTCTCGCCCACAACGGCGCCCATGGAGCCGCCGATGAACGAGTATTCCATCACGCTGGCGATGACCGGCTTGCCCTCCAGCTTGCCGCGCGCATTGATGATGGCGTCGTTGAGGCCGGTGTCGGTTTGGGCCTTCTTCAGACGTCCCGCGTAGGGCTTCAGGTCGGTGAACTTCAGCGGATCGGTGGAGACGATGTTGCCGTCTTCCGTCTGGTACTGGCCGTCGTCGAGCAGTTGGGAGAGACGGGTGCGGGCGTCTATTCGAAAATGCCGGTCACACTTGGGGCAGACGTTAAGGTTCTGGTCGAGGTCCTTCTTCCAGATAATCTGCCGGCACTGGTCACATTTCACCCACAGGCCTTCGGTCTTAACGCGCTTCTCGCCCGAGATGTCCAGTTGCTCCGCTGGTTCCCGCTTAAACCACGCCATAAGATTAGCCCATTCAGTGTAGCCGAGTGGGAGAGATGTTGTCGCCCGCGATCAATATTCGATCCCGCGCTGCGCCTCGATGCCCTTGGTGTAGGCGTGCTTCACCTCGCGCATCTCGGTAACGGTATCCGCGATCGCGATGATGTCGGGATGGGCGTTGCGGCCGGTGAGAATGACATGTACCATCTCGGGCTTCTTGTTCAGCGTCGCGACGACCTTCTGCGGGTCGAGCATTTTGTAGCTGATGGCGTAGTTGATCTCGTCGAGAACGACCAGGTCCCACTGTCCGGAGAGGATTTCCTCCTCGGCTTCCGCCCATGCTTGTTCGACCATGCGGATGTCTTCGGGATCGGTCTCGGCGCCGCCGACCTTCACAAAACCGCGGCCCATCTGCTTCATGATGAAGTTGTCACCGAAGGCCTTCACCGCATCGAGTTCGCCGTAATGCCATGAGCCCTTCAGGAATTGCAGCATCAGCACGCGCATGCCGTTGCCGACGGCACGCAAGGCCGTGCCCATGGCAGCCGTGGTCTTGCCTTTGCCCGGGCCGGTGTTGACGATGATCAAGCCGCGACGCACATCGGGCATATACAGGAATCCCCACGGCACGGCCACGGAAAGCAGCGGCCCGGGCCACGCCACATACTAAACTACGCCCGGCGGCTGTAAGTTTGCGGCGCGGCGCCCCCCTTCCATGCGACTATAAAATCTCCCAAGGCCCGCATAGAAAGCGTGCCACCTCAGTGCCGGGAGGCAGCCTGACCGGTTGCACGAACGTTACTTCTACTACCTTGGACGGTCGGAAGTCACACTGTGGTGCCTTGACGAAAGTTCCAGGGCCGCGGGGAACTGGCTTACCCTGTTGCATGCGGGTTGCGCCCGAATTGCAGCGTGAGAAATATGGCACGTGGTCCTTGGCAACTTCACGGAAAGGCAAACGAATCAGGATGTCGGACTCGCCATAACGGTCTATCGCGTGTCGTCCGGGCTTGATTGGCTTATCCGGCCAACCTGACCAAAAGAAAACGCGCCTGTGCAGCTCTCTGAGAAAATCGGCCATCGAGGAACCCGGTTCGAACGCAATGCATTGTTCGTGGAGAAGGTCTTGATCCCTGAGGACAGGAATAACAGGGATTATCTGCCGACCGTGACGAGGGCCATCCGGCGTCGTAGATGTCAAATGCTCAGCGGACATGAGGACGCGCGACTTCCTGATGGAGTCGAAATTTTGACTATGCGTAAGATGCCAAAGCGTCGGCCGCAGCCGTTCGTATTGCACAATCGAAAACCCCACGTTTCTCCTCCAGCAGAAGCGATGCGTAATATGCAGGAACAGGGAGAATATTTTATCGGGGGATGCGGCCCTCATCGTTGTTGCAGTGACAGCGATTCGATCGCGACAGGCGCCACCGCATTCGCCGCCTCCATGCCGGAGCGGATGCAATCGGGGACACCGATGCCGTGGTAGGCGTTCCCAGCAAGGGCGAGTCCAGAGATTTCCGCCACGCGTTTCTCAATGCGCTCGACGCGGGCGATGTGGCCCGACTCGTACTGTGCCATGGCGCCGCGCCAGCGGTACACGCGAGCGAACATCGGCCGGGCGTCAAGGTGCACGATGTCGTGAAGTTCGCGATGGACCTCTTCCAGTATTTCGTCGTCGGTGAGCGCCAGCACGGCTTCATCGCGCGCGCCTCCCAGGAAGCACCGCAGAATGCCTTTGCCCTCAGGCGCGCGATGGGGAAACTTGTTGTGGACGAAGGTGCAGGCCAGCATGCGTGCGCCTTCACTGCGCGGCACCAGGAAGCCGAAACCGGGAGGCAGTCCTCTGAGCTGGTCGAGATAGTAGCCGAGCGTGACCGTGACCGACGAGCTGTAGGTGATATCGAGAAGATTGCGAGCCAGGCCGCGGTCCACGCCGTCAAGCAACGTGCCTGCGACGTTGGCGGGAGTCGCGAGAATGACCGCATCGAAACGCTCGTCGCCGTTGTGCTCGATGGAAACCCGCCATCCGCCATCCTCGGGGTAGATGCGCCGGATGTGGTTACGCAGCCGGATCGACTCAGGATCGAGGCGGTCGAGGATGGCGTCCACCATCTGCTGCATGCCGTCCTTCAGCGACGTGAACAGTGGACGTGGCGGTTGTTTGCCGGCCGTCTGCGCCATCTTCTTGTGCGCGGCCAGCATCGCCCGGCTCAGGCTGCCGTACTTCTCTTCCATCTCGACGAAGCGCGGCAAAACGGCGCGCGCGCTGAGCCTGGCTGCGTCACCGCCATACACGCCCGAGAGCAGCGGATCGGCGAGCCGGTTGACGACTTCTACGCCAAAGTGGCGCTCCACCAGTTCAGCAACGGTCTCATCGTCGTGCATGGGGCGCGGGGGATGCAGCAGCTCGCGCGCCATGCGAATTTTTGTGCTCCATGAGAACAGCGGCGAAAAAGCCGTTGGCATCAGCTTCGTGGGCACCATGAACATCAGGCCATCAGGCATGACGACCAGCTTGCCGTTGACCACGATATACGTCTTACGCTGTGCGTCATTGGAACCGATGAGCTGATCGGCGATGCCTAATTCTTTGCAGAGCGTCAAAGCCCACGGCTTTTCGGTGAGAAAGGAGTCTGGACCGGCCTCGACCAGGCAGCCGTCCACGCGATCGGTACACAAGGAGCCGCCCAGGCGCTGGCCGCTTTCGAAGATTGTGTACAGCAGGTCAGCGCCGGAGCTGCGCGCCTTCTCCAGGTAGAAGGCAGCGCTCAGGCCGGAGATGCCCGCACCGATGATGGCGATCCGCTTCATGGAGATTTGCTTCTTAAGAAATTTTCTCAGTGTGGGCAGCGGCTTTGCAATCCGCGGGAAAGGCGTTGAATCGCGCCCGTGCCAAATCGGCAACGGCGCGCACAAATAGCGGAGAATCGTTCAGCGATTCAGCACGGTAGAGCTTCATGCCGCGCTCCGCGGCGAAGTTGCGAAACAAAATGTCAACGTCGAATAGGATCTCCACGTGGTCGCAGACGAAGCCGATGGGCTGCACGAACACGGCGGTGTGTCCTGCGTCCCGCAAGCCTGTGATGGTGTCTTCCACGGTTGGGCCAAGCCACTCCCCGCCCGACATGCCCTGGCTCTGGAACGCGAAATGCCAGTCACCGATCTCGGGAACCCGCGCTGCGACCAATGCCGCCGTCTCGCGCGTCTGTTTTTCGTAGGGATCGCCCTCGGCGATGGTGCGTTGCGGAACGCTGTGGGCGGTAAACAATACGGGCATTTGTGAGCCGTGTTCGGCGCAGGCCTTCGCCCAGCCTGCACGAAGCTTGTCGGCGAAAGCTTCGATGAGCATTGGATGGTCATGCCACTCTTCGACGAAATCAATGGCGAAGGGCACGTCGTTTCCGAACAGTACCTGCTTGTAGAGGCCGACGCTGGTGCGCGAGTTGTGCGGCGCCAGACAAATCGCAACGGCACGTTCTACGCCGTCGGCAGCCATTTGTTGCAGTGCTTCAGCAATGAACGGATGCCAGTTGCGCATGCCGACGTAGGCCGGTACGCCGAGCTCCCGGGCGACGCCCCCAGCCTGCGCCCGGGTGATGCGGGTCAGCGGCGAGCTGCCGATGAGCGAGTAACGATGCTGCACCTCGCGCACCACGGCCTCCGGCATGGGACGGCCGCGCGAAATGTTCTGCAGAAAGTCCGGGATGTCCTCCACCCGCTCCGGACTGCCGTGAGCGATCAGCAACACTGCGTCTTTGCTCATTGCGCCCTCGTGGTCGCAGCCGTCAAACTGAACTCGTGCACGAATTGCGCCAGGTCCTTCACGTTGTCGACCGAAGTATGTGGAAGAATTCCGTGGCCAAGGTTGAATATATGACCGGGGCGCCCGTCGGCCAGGCGCAGAATGTGCTCGGCACGCTGCTTCACTTCACGCCACGAAGCGAACAGCAGCACGGGATCGAGATTGCCCTGTACGGCATGACTATGTCCGACGGTGCGCCAGCCCTCATCGAGCGGAATCCGCCAGTCCAGGCCGATGACCTCCGCTCCGGTCTCCGACATCGATGGCAGCAGGGTGGCGCTGTCGGTGCCGAAGTAGATGATGGGCACGCCGGTTTCTTTCTGCAGCCGCTGAACAAGTTGCGTGGTGGGCACCAGCGCATAACGGCGGTAGTCTTCCACGCTCAGGCAGCCGACCCAACTGTCGAAGATCTGCAGCGCGTCCGCGCCGGCACGCACCTGCTCGACGGAATATTCCACGAGAACGTCCACCAGCTTGCCGACCAGCTCTTCCCAGACCTCGGGTGAGTTGTACATCAGCTTCTTCACTTCCACGTAATGCCGCGACCCGCCGCCTTCAACCATGTAGCTGGCCAGCGTGAAAGGCGCGCCGCAGAAGCCGATTACCGGCAGTTTGGCGCCAAAGTATTTGACCACTTGAGCGACGGCCTCGGCTACATAGCCGAGTTCGGAGGCGCGATCGGCGCGGAGCAGCTTGATGTCCTGTGCGGAGCGGACCGGCTTCTCGATAACCGGGCCCTCGCCCGCGGCGAAGTGGAACGGAAGCCCCATGACCTCCAACGGCAGGAGCAGGTCGGCGAAGATGATGGCGGCGTCAACGTTCAGAAATTCTGCGGCAGTGATGGTGACATCAGCGGCGAGTCCCGGCTTCTTGCAGATTTCAACCAGGGAGTGATGTTTGCGCACGTCGCGATACTGCTGCATATAGCGGCCGGCCTGGCGCATGAACCAGACCGGCGTGGCCTCGACCGGCATGCGGCGGCAGGCCCGCACAAAGCGGGAATCGGGAGCAGACATAAGCAATTATCGTAGCATTCCTCTTCACATGTCCTTGTGGTGCGAATCAAAGTGAAAAACGAGGCGGTAGCTCGCCCCGATGTCTAAGACTGTGGGATTTCGAGTTGCTTGCAGATCGCCCGGACGGTGCGCCTCTTTAATTTATCCATGACGAGGAACGCTGGCAATCCAGCACGAGCCGAAGCGCGTCGCGCAGGTTGGCCTTCGCCTCTTCCAGAGTGTCTCCCTGCGAAATAGCGGCAGGAATCTCCTCCACGAAACAGGTGTATCCACCCTCTTTGCGGGTTCAAACACGACGGTGAGTTTCACGGCGCCAGATTAGCACGGCACAAGCGCTCGCACTTTCTCCTGTGTTTGTCGTCACATCTTTCTGTGACTCTGGCTTCCTACAATTGACGAAGCGAGATGCCGGAAAACGCACTCAAAACCGTCAACCCCTGGATCGTGACCATCGCCGTCATGCTGGGCACGTTCATGGAGATCCTGGACACCACGGTGGTGAACGTCTCCATTCCGCACATTGCGGGGAACATGGGCGCGACCGTTGAGGAGGGCACGTGGGTAGTCACGTCGTATCTCGTGTCGAACGCCATCATCCTGCCGATGTCCGGCTGGCTGGCCAACCGCTTCGGCCGCCGCCGGGTACTGATGACCTGCGTCACAGGGTTCACCCTGACCTCGCTGCTGTGCGGGCTGGCTACCAGCCTGGACTGGCTCATCTTCTTTCGCGTGCTGCAAGGGCTGACCGGCGGCGGCCTGCAGCCTTTGTCGCAAGCAGTGCTGTTGGAGACCTTCCCACCCAAGAAGCACGGAACGGCGATGGCGGCATTCGGCTTGGGCATCATCTTTGCCCCCATCCTGGGGCCCACACTCGGCGGCTGGATCACCGACAACTACACCTGGCGCTGGATCTTCTACCTCAACCTGCCAGTGGGAGCAATCTCGTTGATGATGATCAGCGCCTTCGTGCGTGACCCGCATTACATCGGCAAGCACAGGACCGGCGGAGTTGACCTGTGGGGCATCGGGTTCCTCGCGCTCGGCTTCGGCATGTTGCAGGTCGTGCTCGACACCGGCCAGCGAAAAGACTGGTTCGGCAGCACCAAGATACGCGTGTGGACGGCGCTGTGCGTCTTCGGGCTCGTGGCCTTGGTAATCCGCGAGCTAAAGACCAGCCACCCAGTCATGGACTTGCGCGCGCTCAAGGACCGCACCTTCAGTGCGGGCACCTTCCTCATGACGATGCTCGGCTTCGTGCTTTATGCCAGCCTCGTCCTGCTGCCCATCTTCCTGCAAACTCTGCTGGGCTATCCGGCTTTGCAGGCAGGGCTGGCACTCTCGCCGCGCGGCGTAGGGTCGCTGGTAATGATGCCCATCACTGGCCAGCTCACCAATAGGTACGATCCACGCAAGTTGATCTTCATCGGGCTGGCGGTCGGCGCCTGGAGCATGTTCGCACTTTCGCACCTGAACCTCAACGCCGGCTATTGGGACATCTTCTGGCCGCAGGTCATCCAGGGAAGCGCCATGGCGTTTCTGTTCATTCCGCTGATGACGGTCAGTATGTCGAACATTGCCAGGGAGAAGATGGGCAACGCCACCAGCATCTACAACCTGATGCGTAATATCGGCGGGAGCTTCGGTATCGCCACCATGACGACATTTCTGGCCCGTCGCAATCAGGTGCACCAGAATCAGCTCATCAGCCACATCTCGACCTTCGACCCGCGCATGCGCATGATGTGGCGTGGAATGCAAAGCTGGTTCCATATCCATGGCTCCAGTTCGGTGGATGCAGGCCGCAAGGCCTTGGGCGCGATTTACGGCATGGTGCAGCAGCAGGCCGCCATGCTTTCATTCGTCGAGGCGTTCTGGGTCATGGGAGTCATTTTCCTCTGCATGGCGCCGCTGCTCCTGCTGCTGCGCAACGTGCGCAAGTTGTATCCGCACGTCCCGAAGTCGGTGGGC
>Ga0335082_10009073_pt1 | contig 10828 bp, 11 predicted proteins | sample Lox_Sample_41_FD_206718 | JGI IMG/M metagenome (GOLD analysis project Ga0335082, IMG submission 206718) | Soil microbial communities from Loxahatchee National Wildlife Refuge, Florida, United States - Lox_Sample_4.1 | ecosystem: Environmental > Terrestrial > Soil > Wetlands | place: USA... | reverse complement strand
ACCCGGAATGATCGGCCAGGAACTCAGCGACACCTCGGTACAGGCGATCGGCGACAGCGGCGTCCTCTATCTGCGCCCGCGGCGGCGCCCGATGCTCCTCATCTCCATCGCGGGGCTGGTCGTCGCCGCGATCGGCGTGGCCACGACGACGGTGTTCGTGATCACGCTCGGCGTGATCGCCGCGGTCGGGGCGGGCCTCAGCCTCGTTCCCGGTCTTGCCTACCTGAAGCTCGACGAGCAGGGCTTTGCGGTGAAGAAGATCGGCAAGCGCTGGGGCGCGGCATGGCTCGAGGTCGAGCGCTTCGAGGCGACCAAGGTGCTCCTCGGTCGCTATCCGACGCCGCTCGTCGAGGTGCACTACCGCGAGGGCTTCGGCGGGCGGCACCTCCCCACAAGCACGCTCGGCAAGACGGTCGGCTTCAGCCAGCAGTACATCGAGCTCGGCTACGGACTGAGCGCCGACGCCCAGGCTGCGCTGCTGAACGAGTGGCGCGGGCGATACGGCAGCTGAGCCGCACCTGAAACACGCGTAATCTCCGCGCGTGAGCGCAGAGCTGGATCATCCACCCGTTCGACTGGCGGAGCTCGTCGCCGCACTCTCGCTCGGGATCGACCTCGGCTTCGGGCAGCCGATGGAGCACGTGCTGCGCCAGTGCCTGATCGCGCTGCGGCTCGCCGAGCAGCTCGGGCTCGACGAGGAGAGCAGGGCCGCCGTCTACTACACCGCGCTGCTCGTCAACGTCGGCTGCCACACGGACGCCCACGAGCAGGCGAAGTGGTTCGGCGACGACATCGGGATGAAGTCGGACAAGTACGACCACGAGATCCGAAGCCTCGGCGCAGCGGCCGCCGGCCTCCGGCGCCTCGGCGCGGGCAGCCCGCCGCTGCACCGCTTCCGGATCGGTCTCGAGTTCGTCGTGTCCGGACACCGGGACTTCGACGGGATGATCGCGGAGCACGCGGCTCGGGCCCGGGCGCTGGGCGAGCAGCTCGGGCTGCCCGACGAGGTGCTCGACGCGCTTGCCGCCTCGTACGAGACGTGGGACGGGCGCGGGTGGCCGGGGAAGCTGAAGGGCGGGCAGATCCCGGTCGCCGCGCGGATCGCGCAGCTCGCGGAGTTCGTCGAGGTGGCAAACCGCGTCGGCGGAGCCGGGGCTGCCACCGCGCTGGCCCGGAAGCGGAGCGGCAGGCAGTTCGACCCCGCGCTGGCGGGGCTCCTGTGCGCCGAGCCCGAAGAGATCCTCGGCGGCCTCGACTCGATCGTCACCTGGGATGCCGTGATCGAGGCCGAGCCGGCGCTCATGCCGGCACTCTCGGGCGAGCGGCTCGACGCCGCCCTCGAGGCGATCGCGAGCTTCGTCGACCTCAAGTCGCCGTACACCCTCGGCCACTCGAGAGCCGTTGCGGACCTGGCCGCGGAGGCGGCCGCGCAACTCGGGCTGACGGAGACGGAGGTGCGGTCGCTCCGCCGCGCGGGTCTCGTGCACGACTTCGGTCGCCTGGGCGTGTCGAACGCGATCTGGGACAAGCAGGGGCCGCTCGGGGCAGGCGAGTGGGAGCGCGTCCGCACGCACCCGTACCTGACCGAGCGCATGCTTCACGGGTCGCAGGCGCTGGCGCCGCTCGGCGCGATCGCCGTCCAGCACTGCGAGCGGCTGGACGGCTCGGGCTATCCGCGCGGGCTATCCGGCACCGCCGTCTCCCGCAACGCGCGGATCCTCGGCGCGACCGACGCCTACCAGGCGATGCGGGAGCCGCGCGCGTACCGCCCGCGGCGAACCGCCGACGAGGCGGCGGCGGAGCTGCGCGCAGAGGTACGGGCCGGCCGGCTCGAGGCCGAGGCGGTCGCCGCCGTCCTCGCCGCCGCCGGGCACCGGGTGCCGCGCCGGCGCGAAGGGCCCGCGGGGCTCACTCCCCGCGAGGTCGAGGTGCTGCGGCTGCTCGCGCAGGGCCTCTCGAACAAGGAGATCGCGGCACGGCTCACGATCTCGCCGAAGACCGCCGGCAACCACATCGAGCACATCTACGCGAAGATCGACGCCTCGAGCCGCGCGACCGCGAGCCTGTTCGCGATGCAGCACGGACTCCTCCCCGAGGAGCAGTTCGCCGCCGCCGAAAGATGAGGCGAACGCCCCATGCGCCGGACCGGCGCCCTTCGTAGCCTCCGTTCATCGACCGAGGAGGCAGCCCGATGAACACACCAATGCTCGCCGAGCTCGCGAAGCTCAAGCAGGGCGCCCGCCGAACCTGGGCCGCCGGGGACTATCCGGCGATCGCGGAGCGCCAGCTCTGGGAGGCCGGGCCGCGGATCGTCGCCGCCGCCGGGGTCCGCCCCGGCGAGGACGTGCTCGACGTCGCGTGCGGAACAGGCAACGCGGCTCTCCGCGCCGCGCAGGCGGGCGCGACCGTCGTCGGCGTCGACCTGACGCCTGAGCTGTTCGAGGCCGGGCGGCGGCTGGCCGCCGAGGCCGAGGTCGCGATCGACTGGGTGCACGCCGATGCCGAAGAGCTGCCGTTCGAGGACGAGACCTTCGACGTCGTGCTCTCGACGTTCGGCTGCATGTTCGCGCCGCGCCACGGAGTCACGGCCAACGAGCTCGCGCGCGTGCTGCGCCCCGGCGGCCGCCTGGGCATCACGAGCTGGACGCCGGAGGGCGGGACGGGGCTGCTCTTCAAGACGGTGGGCAAGTACCTGCCGCCTCCGTCGCCGCTTGCCGAGCCGCCGTTGCTCTGGGGATCGGAGCCGCATGTCCAGGACCTGTTCGACGGCGTCGGAGTCGAGCTCGAATTCCGGCGCGACTTCCTGGAGCAGGTGCCGTTCGACTCGACCGACGAGGCGATCGAGTTCGTCTCCACCAAGTTCGGGCCGATGATGATGGCCCGCCAGCTGACCGAGGCGTCGGGCCGCTGGAGCGAGCTGCGCGCCGAGCTCGCCGAGCTGTTCGAGCGCGAGGAGCCGCTCGAGTACCTCGTCACCCTGGGACGGAAGGAGGAGCGATGAGCCTCGGAAACCGGTTCTTCGCGGCGATGTACGACCGGATGAGCAAGGCGACCGAGGAAGCGGGCCTCGGAGCCCACCGCGAGGCTCTCCTCTCGCAGGCCTCGGGCCGGGTGCTCGAGATCGGCGCCGGCACGGGACGGAACCTCCCGTACTACGGCGAGAGCGTCGAGCTCACGCTCGTCGAGCCCTCGGACCCGATGGCGCGCCGCCTCGAGCGGCGCCTCGAGGAGCACCCGCGGCCCGTGACGGTGGTGCGCGCGCCGGCCGAGGCGCTGCCGTTCGAGGACGGGCGGTTCGACGTCGTCGTCTCGACGCTCGTCCTCTGCGCGGTCAGCGACCAGGCGTGCGCGCTTGCGGAGGCCCGCCGGGTGCTGAAGCCGGGCGGGACGCTGCTCTTCATCGAGCACCTGCGCTCCGAAGAGCCGAAGCTCGCGCGGCTGCAGGACCGGATGAACCGCCTGAACCGCGTGGTCGCGCGCTGCGACTGCAACCGCGCGACGCTCGACGCGATCCGGGCGGCCGGCTTCACGATCGAGGGCGTCGAGCACGACGAGCTGAAGAAGGCGCCGAGGTTCGTGCGCCCGCTCGCCGTTGGAACCGCCTCACCGAGTGGAGGCTGACCGTCCGCCTGGACTACGCTTGACCCTTGGCCTCAGCCCTGCGAGACGAGATCTTCGCCCTCGGGCCGCACATCCGCTACGTCGCGTCCGGCAGCGGCCAGGACGTGGAGCTGTCCCAGCGTGACGGCGTGCTCGGCGCGTCCGGTCCGGGCTCCGACTTCTTCGAGGAGCTGCTCGTCAACCCGGCCCTGCTGACCCTCGCCCGACAGCGGGGCGAGCTCGACTGCGGCGGCCTGCGATTCGTGATCGTCGGCTACGGGAACTTCAACCAGGTCGTCGTCGCGACGCGAGAAGGCCACGTCTCCGTGTGCGTCGACCGCGATGCCGACCCGGTCCGGGTTGCCGCCCAGGTCGCAGCTCTGCTCGAGGGCGCCGGGCGGTAAGGCCGTCTGACGCCCGCCCTATCGTCGGGCGGGTGAAGCTGTATCCGGACGTCCCCGCCAAGCGCAGGTCGACGATCGTCCGCGACCTGATCCTGCTCGGCCTCGTCGTGCTCTTCGCGTGGATGGGCGTCAAGGTGCACGACGTCGTCAACGAGCTGGCGGTGCTCGGCTTCGGCGTGAAGGACGCCGGCACCTCGGTGCAGAACGGCTTCAACTCGGCGGCCGGGGCGGTCGGAGGGATTCCGTTCGTCGGCGACAGGCTCGCCGGGGCGCTCGAGAGCGCGGGACAGGGCAGCGGTGGGAACGTCGCCGCGCTCGGTCAATCAGGGGTCGACAAGGTGCACCGGCTGGCCCTGCTGCTCGGTTTCATCGTGTTCGCGCTCCCGACGGCCATCGTGCTCCTGATCATGGTGCCTCCCCGGATCCGGCAGATCCGCCAGCTCGGCGCTGCGAATGCCGCCCTCGTCGACACGCACGACCCAGAGCGGCGCCGCCTGCTCGCGATGCGCGCCGCGTTCGGGCTCTCGTACCTGACTCTTCTCGGCTACACCAAGGACCCGCTGGGCGACCTCGCGGCCGGGCGCTACGACCCGCTCGTAGCCGCCGCGCTCGACGATGTCGGGATCCGGCGACCGCCGCCTGCCTGACGATAGGCTTGTCCCGTGATAGCGAAGGCTCCCTTCGGCAGCACGGACCACGAGAGCAGCCGCACGATCTTCGGCGCGGCGGCGGTGGGAGAGGTCTCGCACGCCGACTCCGGGCGTACGCTCGAGCTCCTGCTCGAGCACGGCGTCAACCACATCGACACGGCCGCGTCCTACGGCGACTCCGAGCTGCGCATCGCCTCGTGGCTGAAGCGCGAGCCGGGCCGCTTCTTCGTCGCCACGAAAACCGGTCAGCGGGACTACGCCGGGGCGAAGGAGGAGATCCACCGCTCGCTCGACCGGCTCGGCGTCGACCACGTCGACCTGATCCAGCTGCACAACCTCGTCGACGTGATCGACTGGGAGATCGCGCTGGCGGCCGGCGGCGCGCTCGAAGCGGCCGTCGAGGCGCGCGAGGAGGGCCTCGTGCGCTTCATCGGCGTCACGGGCCACGGCCTCTCGGTCGCCGCGATGCACCGCCGCAGCCTCGAGCGCTTTCCGTTCGACTCCGTGCTGCTCCCGTACAACGTTCGCCAGCTGCGGGACCCGCGCTACGCGGAGGAGTTCGAGGCGCTCGCGCAGGTCTGCGCCGAGCGCGGCGTCGCGATGCAGACCATCAAGGCGATCGCGCTCGCACCCTGGGAAGGCCGGCCGAAGACCGCCTCGACCTGGTACGAGCCGCTCACCGACCCCGCGGACATCGAGACCGCCGTCCACTGGGTGCTGGGGCGGCCGGGGATCTTCCTCAACACCGTGGGCAGCGTCGAGCTGCTGCCGCACGTGCTCGCCGCCGCCGAGGGCTTCGAGGGCGGGCGGCCCTCCGACGAGACGATCGACGCGCTGCTCGGACGCAACGCCTTCTCGCCGCTGTTCGTCTAGCCCTGCGGCCAGCCGAGCGGCGTCTTGATCGGCTCTCGCCAGAGCGCGTGGAACGCGGGGCCGAGCGGCGCGAGGCCGGCGACGCGCGTGTTGACCGGGTCGGGCCCGTGGAAGTAGTTCACCTCGCCCCACGTGCCGGGGAACTGCATCCACTGGGGCTTCGCAGCGGTCACGACGGTGATCGGCTGCCGTCGCTGGCGCCCCCGGCCGGTCTCGTCGAACACGCCGGCCGGGAAGTACGCGTTGAGGAGGGTCGCGCCGAGCGCGGGATAGCACTGGGGACGGAGGTCGAGCGGCAGGTGGCCCGGAGCGTAGTAGTTGGCATGGGTGCCGAGGGCGACGTAGACGAGGGGATGGGTCTTCTGAGTCTTCGGCACCCGCGCCCACACCCGCCGCTTGCCGCAGCTGTGCTGGCTGTACCCCGTGAAGAGCGGCTGCTCGGCCTTCGTGAGAACGACGGTGACGGCTTCCCAATCCCCCTCGTGCGCCTGCCAGACGTAGTCGGTGAACGGATACTGGCCGCTCCAGAAGTCGTCCAGGTACCAGTACCAGTACTGGAGCGCGATCCGGTCGCCGCGCCGGAAGACAGCGCCGTAGACCGCGCTCGCCGGCTGCTCGGCCGACTCGAGGCCGGCGAAGCAGTCGATCGACGCGAGACCGGCCGCGGCGGAGCAGCGCGCGTCCCGCAGCCGCCAGCACGTCGAGTCGGCGGTGCTCATGCAGCCCGCAGGGTCGGCGGTCGGCAGGCTCGGCGGCGTCGGCGTGACGGCCGTCCAGGCCGACGCGACATGCTGCTCGAGCTGCGCTGCGCTCAGGAACCCGTCGACCGCGACGGGTGCGAACCACTCGTTTGGGTGGAGCACCGTGACCGGCTCGTAGCGCGCGAGCAGCTGTGCGGACGTGAGCGCGTGCGCGGGCGCCGCCGGCAGGAGGACGAATGCGGCGAGCGCGCTGATGAGCAGGCCCCGCTTCGACACGAGGCAAGTGTCACATCTGCGACGGCCGAACGTCGAACGGGACGACGACGGGCTCGAGCACGTCCGGATACCCCTTGGCGCTGAAGCCGAGGATGATCCCGCCGACGCTGGACGGGCCGAGCGGCCAGGGCTCGAGGGTGATCCCGCCGTACCCGTCGACGGCGTAGTCGATGCCCGCGGCGCGGCCGCTCGCGGGCTCCTCGACGCAGAAGTCGAACGCGACCCGGTCGCACAGGTTCGTGATCCGGTCGGCCTCGGCCGCGTCGCTCTCTTCCACGCCCGCGGCCCGACGAAGCTCCGGCAGCGCGGCCGTCATCCCGGCGTCGCGGCCGCCGACGAGCCGGTGGACGTGGAGCGCGACGACCAGGTCGACGACCGGCTCCTCGCCCCGCGGCGCGAAGCCGGCCCACTGGATCTCGAGCCAGCGAGCGGGCGACACTTCCCCGATCCCGTCCGCGTCGAGCTGACCGTAGCCGCGATCGTGGAGCGTGACCCCGCGCACGAACGCGTCGAACGGCACCGGCGGCCGGGCGAACCGCTCGTTCCCCCACGCGAGCGCGATCGCACCGGCAAGGCGCGCATGCTCGGCCTGCGGGAAGACCACGTCGCGACGGCTCGAGCGGAACATCCGAGACTCCTATCACGCCCCCGGGTCGGGCTGCGGCGGGCGACGGGTGCGCACACCGAAGTAGATCGCCACGCCGCTGCCCACGGCGACGAGCGCGCCCGCGCCGAGCAGGCCGACGCCGAGCCACAGGATGAACGGGACCTTCGCGCCCACGCTGACGTCGGCCTGAACACCGCGGGCCGCGTCCGCGTTCATGACCACCACGGCCCACGCGCCCTTCTGGACCGGCCAGGTCACGGTCCGGCTCCCGCTCCCGACGGCCTGAGCCGCCCAGAACGTCTGGGTCGTCGGCGCGGCAGGGGTCGCTTCGCCCGGCCGGCGCGAGTACGTGACCGAGAACGGATCGAGCTCGAAGTCGGTGACCGCGTCGTGCTCGACCCCCCGAAGGTACGAGTCGACGTCGGACCGGCGCCCGATCCCGACGAAGACCGGGTGCGATGCGGCACCGTTTGCCGACACCCGCACCGTCCCGAGCCGACCGCGACGGAAGAGCCAGTCGGGGCCGTCCGTCCCCACGTCCAGCCCATCCGAGACGAGAGCGTAGGTCGGCGTCGCAAGCGGCTTGAAGCCGGTCGCGTAGTAGCCCTGGGCGTCTCGCTGCGTGCTGTGACCCCACACGAGCGCGCCGCCTCCGGCCAGCAGCGCGAGCGCGAGCAGCGCGGCGAGCACTCCGGCCACGATCAGGACGATCTGTCCGGTGCTGCGGCCCCGGCTCGACGCTGTGCCAGGCGAGGTCACGACGTCACGCCGCGTACGCGAAGGGATGGTAGAAGGCGTCGAGCGCGCGGTCGCGGTCGACCGCGAGCTCGAAGCTGCGCCCTGCGCGGGAATCGTCCACGGTGACGGTCACCGCGTCGTCGTCCGGATGCCAGAGCAGCAGGACGAGGACTCCGTCGCTCTCACGGGAGGCCAGCTCGCGGCCGGTGCTCGGTTCGCGTGCTCCCGATTCCATTGCAGTCATGACGCCTCCTTCGTGCTCTCGGCTGGGCTCGAAATGACTCCCTCACCGTCGCACGCACGGCGTCGACCCGGAAGGCGGGATACCAGTGATCGATGGTGCGGTTAACCGGTGTCTTTGCAGACCGCGGCCGCGCGGGTCAGGTCCGCGTCAGACTGGGCTCGGCACGATCCGGATGTAGGGCTTCGGCTCCTCCCAGCCGTCCGGATACGTTTCCCTCGCCTCGTCGTTCGAGACCGAGCCGGCGATGATCACGTCCTCGCCGCGCTGCCAGTTCACAGGCGTGGCGACCTTGTACTTCGCGGTGAGCTGCAGCGAGTCGATCACGCGCAGCACCTCGTCGAAGTTGCGGCCCGTCGTCATCGGGTAGACGAGCACGAGCTTGACCTTCTTGTCGGGGCCGATCACGAACACGTTGCGAACGGTCTGGTTGTCGGCCGGCGTGCGGTCGGCCGGGTCGCCCGAGACTGCGGCGGGAAGCATCCCGTAGAGCTTCGAGACGTTGAAGTCGCTGTCGGCGATGATCGGGTAGTTGGGCGCGTAGCCCTGCGTCTCCTCGATGTCCTTCGCCCAGTCCCCGTGCTTCTCCACCGGGTCGACGGAGAGGCCGATCACCTTCACGCCGCGGCGGTCGAACTCCGGCTTGATCTTCGCCATGTAGCCGAGCTCGGTGGTGCAGATCGGGGTGAAGTCCTTCGGGTGCGAGAAGAGGACGGCCCACGAGTCGCCGATCCAGTCGTAGAAGCTGATCGGGCCTTCCGAGGTCTCCGCCTGGAAGTCCGGTGCGGTGTCGCCGATCGTCAGTGCCATTTATTCCTCCAATCAGTCGCTGCAATAAATATAGCGGTACCGGCTGGAGGCGACGAGCGGCGGCTCAGCAGGGGATCGACGCCCTGATCCCGGTCGCGTCCGCGACGAGCCCGGCAGCGACCGGCGGCGGGATCCCCCGCCCGGCGAGCGCGCGGATCTCGATCGTGAACAGCGACGCCCAGGCGCAGGCCGCCGCGGGGTGCCGCTGGGCGAGCGCCTGCTTCACTCCCAGCAGCTCGACGAGCAGCGAGGCCTTCGCGAGCGGGCCGAGGCCCAAACCGCTCACTCGTGCGATCAGCGCGTCGAGCTGGACCGCGACCGGCAGTCGGGTGCCGAGGTTCCACACGCTCGCGTGCGACGTGTTCACCGTGAGCAGCACGTCGCCGCCGGCGAGCGCGACCCGGCTGCTGACGCACGGGTCCGGCACGGCCTGCGCCGAGCCCGGGCAGTCCGCGATCACGACGCCGTTCCGGAACAGCTGCAGCGTCGCGGCGGTCGCGCCGCTGAGGATCGCCTGGTCGACGTCGAACGTGATCCTCAGCGGGCTCGCCGCGGTGGCGACCGGCGCGGTGATGTCGACCTCCTGCCCGAGGAAGCTGTAGCCCGCCGGGGCCGCTCCCGCCGCCGTCTCGCTGATCGAGGCGTCCCCGGCGACCGGCGTCGTCAACGAGACCTCCACCGGGCTTCCGGGCTGAGCCCCGAACCCCAGCGGATCGGTGGTGAGCGTGCCGCCCGCGGGAAGGCTCCCGCTCGGGTTGTTGAGATCCTCGATCCAGCTGTGCTGGAAGGTGGAGGAGTTGCCGGCGGTGTCCGTGACCACGAGCGTGAACGTGTGGACGCCGTCGCTGAAGCCGGACGCCGTCCACGGGCTCGTGCACGGGACGAGCCCTCTGCTGTCGACCTCGCATTGCGCGGTCGCCGGCTCGTCCGTCGTCCATTCGAACGCGAACGTCTGCAGGTCGACACCGTCGCCGGGCACCCTCACGGTCGGGATGCTCGGCGGCGTCGTGTCGACCGCGGTGCCCCACGACGGATCCTCCGGGCTGCCCGCGCTCACCAGCGCGTGCTCGTCCGAGCCGTCGGCCGCGATCACGCCGACCTCCGTCGAGAACGTCCCGTCGAAACGCGGGTCGCCGGTGTCGAACGCGAGCCATTGCCCGTCGGGAGACCACGCGGGGCGGCCTGCGTTCGCGGCGGTCGTCGCCAGCTCGGTCGCCGCGCCGCCCGCGGCCGGAACGGTGTAGAGGCTGCTGCCGGCCGACGAGTAGCGGTCGAAGGCGATCGTCGACCCGTCGGGCGACCAGGCGGGATGGTCGTCGGTTGTGCCGCTCTCGAGGACGCGGTCGCCGGTGCCGTCGGCGCCGATCACGTGGAGGACGCCGTAGGTCTCGTATGCGATCTTCGTCCCGTCCGGGGACCAGCTCGGCTGCCCGCCGCCCGTCGTCGTGACGCGCGTCTGCGCCGATCCGTCGGCGTTCATCACGTAGACCTCCGGCACGAAGCTCCCGTCGTACGTCGGATGGTCGCGGTCGGAGGCGAACGCGATCCTCGTCCCGTCCGGCGACCAGGCGGGATCGCCATCGTGAAACGCGTTGTCCGTCAGGCGCTGAAGGTGCGAGCCGTCGACGTCCATCACGTAGATCTGGCTCCCACCCGCATCGCGAGTCGACACAAAGGCGATCTTCGTCCCGTCGGGAGAGAGCGACGGATCGCCGTCCCACGCGGGGTGATCGGTCAACCGGACGGCGTTCGTGCCGTCGGCGTTGATCGAATAGACGTCCTGGTTCGAGCCGACGCACGCGCAGTCGAACACGATCCGGCCGCCGGCCGGGGCAGGGGTGGCGCCGACGACGCGAGCTCCGCCGCCCAGCGCGAGCAGCGCGAGCGCCGCCGAGACGACCAGCAGCCTGAGGCCTCGTCCTTGCCTT
>Ga0335082_10009072_pt1 | contig 10828 bp, 5 predicted proteins | sample Lox_Sample_41_FD_206718 | JGI IMG/M metagenome (GOLD analysis project Ga0335082, IMG submission 206718) | Soil microbial communities from Loxahatchee National Wildlife Refuge, Florida, United States - Lox_Sample_4.1 | ecosystem: Environmental > Terrestrial > Soil > Wetlands | place: USA: Florida... | reverse complement strand
TAGGATCACATCCGACCTGCAGACACACTCCCGAAACTTAGACCATTCCCTTCCTCAATTCTTCCAGCGGATACTTCGTCCCTCGCCACACGATCCCGTCGTTCCACAGCGTGAGGAACATCGACCGCAATAGCGTATAGATAAAGAGCGTGGTGCTTGCCGGGTGCAGCACGAAATAATACGGCGGCACGCCCGACCGCAACCCCATACCGATGTAGATCAGCAGCATGGATCCGAGTGCCGCGGCATAGGGCACACGGGCATAGCCGTGCGCGAGGAACGTCCCAAGGAACGGCCCGTAGTTCAGATACGCGAGGCCGAAAACCGACAACAGAGTACGCCACCACTGGAACGACAGCACGGCAAAGAAATTCTTCGTGAGATTGTTGACCACTCCGAGAGCCCCATGAGCCCAGCGGATCGAAATCAGATCTCCGCCAAAGACGTTCCTCTGAGCGAAGCCAGCCTTCTTCACGACCTTGCCCAGTTTCATGTCATCGAGCACTTCCATGCGCAGGGCTTCATAGGTTCCGACCGCATCGTAGACGCGCCGCCGCACCAGATTGAATGCGCCCACACCCATGTGATCGTCCGTAGTCGGATCGGCAACCTTCCAGGGCCGATGCCCGAACATGAACATCGTCTGGAAAAAGGCAATCATCATGTACTCACCCGGACGCTTCATTACCATGCGCGGGAACAGCACCACGTGATCCGCCGGTTCCGCCTCGGCATAAGCCAGCGCCCGGCGCAGAGAATCGGGCTTGAACATCACATCCGCATCCGTGAACAGAATCCAGTCGCCCGTCGCCTGGTTCGCCGCTGTCCACATCGCATGCGTCTTGCCAAGCCATCCAGGAGGCAATTCGGTGTGATGAATCACGCGAAGAACAGCGGGTGGCCCACCCAACGCGGTTTTCGTTGAGTGGGACTGCGCCACCCGCTCCATAATTTCGCCGGTTCTGTCGGTGGAGCGATCATTCACGGCGATGACTTCATAGTTGTCGTAGTCGAGGGATTGCAGCGTCTTGAGAGCGCGTTCGATGTCCGCTTCCTCGTTGCGCGCCGGAACAATAATCGAAACCCGCGGATTCCCCGACGGCAAGACGGGATTGCGGTCCCACTCGGGGCGGGAAACATCCGCCACGGACGGCATGCCCAGGGCGGCATCCACAATGCGGGAAATCCAGGCCAGCGCCAGAAAGGTGCCTGCGATCCAATGAAAATAGTTCATTCGGAGTATTCAGTCCCTACTCTATATGAACTCGCCGGATCCCGGCGCTAACGCTTTCAACTTGTAGCCGATTCCCTGCACCGTCACCGCCAATCCCGGCTGTTCGGATCCGCCCGCATCCGGGCGGACGACGAAAAACAGCCAACCTACCGGCTCTTTCCGCGTGTTTCGCTCGATGGGAAGAAGCGTTTGCGTGAGCTTCAACGTACAATCGCACTCGGAACAGCGTCAAAGACCGCATGGACTATCAGGACGCGCGCATTGCCGAACTCTATGATCTCGCAAATCCGCGGGCGCAGGATTGTCACTTTTATCTTTCTCTCGCTGGGACACGGCCATGCAGCGTTCTCGATTTGGGCTGCGGCACCGGCGCGCTCTGCTGTGCGCTCGCGGAACGCGGCCATCGAGTGACGGGAGTCGATCCTGCAGCAACGATGCTCGCCGTGGCACGAGGCAAACCTCGTGCCGAAAAAGTGGAGTGGGTTGAATCCCCGGCACAGAGGTACCAGTCGGAACGACGCTTCGACCTGATCGTCATGACCGGACACGCCTTCCAGGTCTTGCTTACCGACGCCAATGTGCTGGCAGTGCTCAAGACCATGCGTACCCATCTCGCGCCAACTGGCAAGGTGGCGTTTGAGACGCGCAATTCGCACGTCAATTGGGCTGGCCAGTGGGCGACACGGCCCTTGCGCACCCTACCCGGACCAGTTGTCGAGACGCTCGAAGTGCTCGCGGCAAGCGGCGAATTCATCTCATTTCAGACTCAATACCGCTTCCCGCACGAAACGCTGACGACACGCAGCATGCTGCGGTTTCCCTCGCGCGAGAACGTGGAAAGGCTGATCGCCCGCTCGGGTCTAGCCATCCACAACGTCTTCGGCGACTGGGATGCCCACCCGTTCGATGCGGAGCGCTCCCGAGAGATCATCTTCGTCGCGGAACTCGCACATTCAGCATCGCGTACCGTCAGTAGATCCTGAAGTTGCCGCCGCAGTGCATCATGCTCAGTTCAGGTTCAATCATTTTCCTCTTGGAATTGATCCATGTACGATAGACGCGCGGCAAATGGGGCGCCAGCCGTCTTCTGACCATGCAACCCGAAGTCGCAGAATCCGCGGAACCCAAACCGGTAGCCCTAGCCGGTCACGACTCGGCCAGGGTGAAACGCCGGCTGAAGGGCGATCTCGACAATATCGTTCTGAAAACTCTGCGGAAGGAGCCGGCGCGCCGCTATGCCTCGGTCGAGCAACTGGCAGAGGATATTCGCCGGCACCTGCAAGGCCTCCCGGTCACGGCAACACCGGATTCCGCCACTTATCGCATCGGCAAGTTCGTCCGCCGCCACAAGGCGGGAGTAGCTGCGACAGCCCTGATCGCGCTGGCGGTGGCGGGCGGCGTGGCAGCGACCTGGAGGGAAGCGCGCATTGCCGTCCAGCAGAAAGCGCGCGCCGAGCGCCGGTTCAATGACGTTCGTAAACTGGCCAATTCTTTTCTCTTCGAGTTCGACGACTCCATCCGGAACCTTCCCGGCTCCACGCCCGCGCGTTCCCTGGTCGTGAAGCGTGCTCTCGAATACCTGGACGGACTCGCCGCAGAAGCGCGCGGAGACCGCTCCCTTCAGTTGGAGATCGCCGACGCCTATCAGAAGGTCGCCGAGGTTCAGGGCAATCCCGCTTTCCCGAACCTGGGGGACTCCAAAGGCGCGCTGGAAAGCTCGAGAAAAGCTCTGACCATCCTGGAAGGGCTGTCCCGCGCCGAATCCGATAACCAGCAGGTGCTGTTGGCTCTTGCGTCGACTCACCAGCAGATCAGCGACATACTCTACTTCACCAGCGACACGGCCGGCACGGTCGAGCATTCCCGAGAAGCGCTAAAGATGTACGAAAACCTCGCCGCAAACAGGCCGAATGACCCGACGGTTCAATCGGAACTGCTGACCCAGACCTATCACTACGCCAATATGCTGAAATCCGTCGGAAAGCTAGACGAAGCGGTCGCGGAGTACCAACACGCTGCCGACCTCAGCGAGAAAATGATCGCGGCCAATCCCTCCGATCAGGAAGGCAGCTTTCATCTGGCAACGAGTCTCGATGGACTTGGAAACGTTCTTCAGGAAAAAGGAGATACTGCGGGAGCGCTCGCGAACCGCCGCCGGGGACTGGCGATCCGCGAGGAATTGACCCGGCTTGACCCGAATAACGCGCACTACCGCCGGCAACTCGCCTTCTCGCATCACAATGTCGGCTTGTCACTCGTGGAAGCAGGCGATCTCGACTCCGCGCTGGCGCACTTCCGCGAAGAGCTCGCATTGTTTGAATCACTCAGTGCCGCGGATCCCAAGGACGTTCAAGGCCGACGAAATCGCTCCCTCGCTTACAAACAGATTGGCGACGTTTTGATGCGCGAGGCTGACGTACGTGGCGCGCTCGTCCAGTACCGTGCCGCGTTGGATATTGATCGCGGCCTCATTTCTTCCGATCCCGATAACTCTCAGGCGATTCTCGATCTATCGTTCAGTGAGAGCAAAGTCGGCTCGGCCCTGGGAAAACTCGACCAGACAAAAGAAGCCCTCGCCATTATTCGCAGTGGAATCGCAAGGCAGGAATCCCTGGCTACCAAGGATCCGCATCACGTCCTTCTCTACAATCATCTGGCGAACAGCTACACGCGGCTTGCGAATTGTTTGCTGGATAGCGGGGATCGCAGAGATGCCGCTGAGTACTACAGAAAAGCCGTCGCCGCCCGGATTGCGTTATCGGAGCGCAGCCCCAACAGCAGTACAAACCGAGCGGCGCTCGCGGAATGCTATACGAACCTTGCGAAAGTATTGACGGATCGTACCGATGCGCTGAAGCAGTACCGCAACGCCATCGAACTGTTGGAACACCTCACCACCGCCGATGCGAACAATGCCCAATATCGGATTGCCCTCGCGGACGCGCTGTCGAGCACGGCTCGTCTCTATGTGCGCATGGCCGGACAGGACACGCAGCCTTCGTCGCGCCTCGAGGATTGGACCAACGCCCAATCGCTCTACCAGCGCAGCCAGGATTTGTGGCTGGAACTGAGCAAGGCAGGCAAGCTTCCGGCGGCACGAGATCGCGCGATGCGTGAGGTCAGCGCCGAACTTGTACGATGCAACGACTCAGTGGCAAAGCTGCAACCGGTACACTGACTCCTGGCCTCCAGCGTGACTGAATATCGCTGCCGCGCATTACCCTACGAGTGGCGGGCAGGAATAGAATGATGGCCAGGCGTCTGCCCCTGCACAGATGCGTGCTCGAGACCCGCTGCCCGATCGGGTCTATCGCTTAGGTGAAATGAATGCGCACGAATTGTTCTGCATTGTCCTTACGAATTCCGTCCACTCGCGGCCAGACCGCCGGGTCAGCAGCTCTCCTCTGCTTCGTGCTTCTCGGGATGCTGTTTCAAACCGCGGGAACTGCCCGTGCGCAACAAGACAAGCCCGCCAGCAAAGCGGCAACCCCGGCAAGCACTGATTCCAGTTCCGCTGGAAAGTCCAATCAGACCTCGAAAGAGGAAATCCTGACCTTCACCAAGCGAGTCAACCTGGTCGTTGTTCCAGTTGTCGTGCGAGACAAACAGGGAAAAGCGGTTGGCTCTCTGAGGCGAGAAGATTTCCAGATCTTCGACAACGGCAAACCGCAGACAATCACTACTTTTAACCTGGAAGCAAACGGTGCCGCGAGTGAGCGCGCGCACCGGGAATCCGTCCTAGCCAATGTGCCGATCGATAAAGCACTCGGCACGCACCCCTCGCATTTCTTTGCTTATCTCTTCGACGATGTGCATTTGCTGGCAGGCGATTTGATGCAAGTCCGCGCCGCCGCCAAGAAGCACCTGGAATCGGGCATCGGACCCGACGACCGGGCCGCGGTGTTCACCACCTCAGGCGACGTCACGCAAGGGTTTACGACCGACCGGTCTGAGCTCACACACGCGATGGACCAGATCAAGCCGGGATTCACCACCGGCGGCGCGCAGTGTCCGTACATGAATGCCTACTTGGGACAAAAGATAGTCGAGGAGTCCGAAGGCTCGTCCATAACTCCGACGTGGGACGGCGCCACCGACGATACGTGGGAGTGCATGTTTAATAAGGCGCAGTATCTGCAGCCGAAGGCGCGAGAAGTCGCCCTAGACGCGGCTCGCCGGCAGGTCCTGGACACCCATGCCAATACGCAAAGGGCTATGCTTATGGTGGAAGGCGTCGTGCGCCGCCTGGCCGCGATGCCGGGAGCACGAACGCTGATTCTGGTTTCACCGGGATTCCTGACTACCGACGACCATATCGAGCAGAGCACCACCATAACACTGGCCACGGAGCGGAATATCGTCATCAACGCTCTCGACGCCCGCGGACTCTACACGGGGATCGCCGGCGCCGACACCGGCACGGGCCCAAGTACCATGCTGGCCGTCCAATTGGAGGAGCCCATCAATCGCCAGGGCCTGTTTATGCAGACCAACGTCCTGGCCGAACTAGCGGAAGGCACCGGCGGCAAGTTCTTTCGCGACAACAATGACTTGCTCGGCGGCTTCAACCAACTCGCCACACCGCCCGAGTATGTATACGTTCTTGCGTTCCGGCCCGAAGTCCTGAAGCAGGGCGGCCACTATCACCAATTGAAAGTCACGCTGGGCAAGAATCGTGCCTTCACGGTGCAGGCTCGACACGGCTATTACGAACCCGCGGGCGCGGGCGATCCTCAAAAGCTTCTGTCCGAGGAGTTGGAAAAGGCCCTGTTCTCCCGCGACGAAATGCGCACCATGCCCATCACGCTGAAGTCGGAGTACGCGAAGAAGGAAGGGTTGAATCGCGAACTCTCCGTCACCACGCATGTCGACGTCAGCGGAATCCATTTTCAAAAAGCGGACGACAGGAATGTCGACAACCTCACGCTGGTGTGCGGCCTGTTCGACATCAACGGCAACTACCTGCAAGGCAAGAAGCAGGAAATCTCCCTGCGCCTCGAGGACGACGTCCTCAAGAAACTGACAGACGGCATGAACATCAAGACCACGTTCAACGTCGAACCCGGAGCGTATCTGATCCGTGTGTTGCTGCGCGATTCCAGAGACGAGCTTCTCTCGGCAGTGAACGGCTCCGGGATTATCCAATAGAATCTCGCCACATTGCTGAACGCGACACCAAGACAAACGTAAGGCGGCCGCACCACGCGGCCGCCCTGCGCTTGCGCTGCCTTACTCGACTACGACCGCCAGCACGCGGTCGGCTTTGACCTTCTCCTCCTCGGTCTCCGCCATCAGAGTATGTGCAGGAGCCGGGACGAGCCTGGCCTTAACGTCAATGACTCCCTTGATCGGCTCCGTCCAGACGCCGAACAGGAACCGCTCCGCCGTCGCGCCTTCGTCCAGCAGATTCACGAAAAGGGAGACGGGTTTCGCGGAGGTGTAGGCGTCGGTAACCGCATCGATTAGGGCATCGAAGTCCGAATCGGCCCGGCGAATCCACCAGCCACGATCCGCATCCTTTTCGACTGCAGGATCGAGATGCAGCCGGACGTAGGTATCGCCCGCCTGCCGCCGGTGCTCGATGTAGGTGACGCCTCCGTGGACCCACGCCGGACCCGCAATCCTGGCCGATCCGAAGTACGGGATGTAGCCCTCCTTCGAAATGGTGATCTCCAGGTCGCCCAACTGCGTCGGATTGATGTCGAACGTGGCGAAGTTGGTGGTGCCGGTGTTGGCCACCCGCTCGAAGTTCCCTTGGCGGATGTGAACCGTGGCTCCCGTGACGGGAATCATCAGCGGAGTGCCGCTCAACGGCGACACCACGCTGATTTTCAGCGGGACACGCCGGTCGAGCGCACTGGTAAACTCCGCACGCAGCCGCGCCGGACTCCCCAGCCAAACCGGCATTTCGGGGTCACCGAGCAGGTTCTGGGTGAACAGCGTCCACTTGTAGAGAGCCCATCCGGACGATGCCACCAGCGCGCAGCGGGAATCATTCAGCAGACCCACGTGCCGGCTGCTGACCAACCGGTGGACAAACGCCTTTTGGAAGTCGTCGCCCAGTCCGATCCAGCCGAAACGCGTGTTTCCGACGTACGCCACGGCGCCTCCGTTCGGGTTCGTGATCAGGTATTCGCCCATCGCATCCTCATAGTCGAATTGGTTCGTGAGACAGGAGTTCGCGTAGGCGATGAACGTGTTAAAGCCGTTGGTCAACGACCTTGCCATCGCGCTATCAAGCCAGCAGCATCCGTTGCTGCTGCCGTGCCCTTCCAGGCAGACAATGTGCTGTCCGTCGTTCAGAGCGGTGCGCAGTCGCTGTTGTGTCAGATGGTCTAAGGCCGGAGGCGGTGGATCGACGTCACAATCATCCTCGTAGAGCCTCGAGACCAAGCTAATCTGCGGCAGTTCGGTCTGCATCTGCTTCCGGCAGCTCTCTTCTCCCGCCACCGACCCATCCGGTTGGCCGTTGTCCCAGATGAACTGCTGCGGCGCAAGTTCCGCCGCAGGCCCATAAACCGCTACCCAGGCGGACGGTACTGCCTTCTTGATTGTGGCGCCGAAGATGTTAATTGTGATCTCATTCGGCGTGAGATCGGTCGCGCTCTTCGCGAAGTACCAGCCGCGTCCCGCGGACGCGGCGGACGTCGTGAATGGAAGTAGACGCAAGTCAGCCGGCGTCACTTGCGCGATCAGGTTCCAATCCAGCTGGGTTGGTGCGGTTCCCAGATGAATGAGGGTCGAGTTCGCGCCCGCCGCATGGTAGAAGTGGTCGTCGGCTGGCGGAGTGATCGAGCTAGCATTAATCGAGGTCCGCTCCGAAGAGAAGTTCGTCGACACCATCAGCATCCGCCGTGGCCAGGTCGTCTCGAGCGGCGTGCCGTCAGGACGACGGAACTGCTCGTAGGCGATGAGTTTGTTCACGAATGCGATGGTCTCCGCCTCGGTCGAGACCGGGACTCGGCCAACACTTACGTCCGCGTACCACGACACGCCGTCCAGATTGACGGAGTCGGTCTGCTGTCCATAAATGCCGTTGTCCACTTTGTCCCAATCGTGTTTGCCCGCCACGCTGTAATCCGGACCGATCAGGCTGGCGTAGTAGAAGTCAGTCGGGATCGTGTTCCAGTCGTACATCCAGCGCATTGGTCCATCCACCACGGCCGCCGGACCGTTCACTTTTACAAAATTCGTCGGTGTGGTCGTGCGGACCGAGTAAGTGTTGTCGGTTGTGAAGTACCAGCCCGGCGAGGTTGGTGAGGAGACTCCGGCCGCATCATACGGAATCAACGCGCCCGTGTCGCTTCGTAACAGCCGCTGGTCGGCATAGTTGCCCGGCCACCATACACCCGGATTGTTCATCTTCATCTTCAGGTACGTGCCGGTCCAGAACGAGCAGTTGTCTGGCGGTGGATCGGTGGTCTGCAGGTAAATGTCACCCAGCGCTGCGCCGGCAACGAGCCGTACCGGGATGGTGTCTACATCGCCGCCCAGCACAACCCATGCGACGCCCCAGGTTTGATGCGCCCACTTCAGGAAATTCCGGATGATCTCCTGAAGGTCGCGCGAGCCCGTAACGAAATCGCCGTAAGTGCCGTTGACGATCTCACTCACGGTCACAACTTTGCTGTTGAGCCCCCGGCTTCTCTTCCAATCGGTGAGCCTCTTGAAAACCGAGACCAGGTCACCATGCGTGGCCTTCGGCTGCACGGTCTGCGCATCCCACGCGACGTTATCGGTGATGACCAAATAATCGACGCTGACCAGGAAGGCGGGCAGATAACCGGTGATATCCATGATCTCGGCGGGATTGAGTACGAGAGATCGCGCGAGTTCCATCTGGCGTTCCGCTTGCGCACGCGAATGGAACGCGCGCGTGAAGCGTGGACCGGCATCGGACTGGTCGGTGATCCGTTGAAATGTCACGGTCAGCTCGATATCCGGCACGAAGTCGATCGTGCCTTTCGGGTTGACACGCACGGGCGAGATTTCGATCACGGCCATCGGGGCCGCTGCAATCTCTTCCATCGCAATGAAGCGAGCCAGAGGCCGCTCCACGGCAGCGGTGTACAACTCCGCCCGGTGTGGAACAAACGCCTGGGGCGGCATCGGCTCCACAAAAGGCATCTCGCGCGCACGCAGAGTGGACTTTTTGATGGGATCAGCCGGCACGCCACTACGCATGGGCCGCGGCGGCTGAATGGGAGCGACAAGGGTAGGTTCATTGGCGATGGGAACCGTCCGCACCGCCTTTGCCTCCACGTGCGGGTCCGTGGCTCCGATAGGCAGAGCTACCCGTACGAGTTTGACCGGCAGCGCCGGACCTCCCGGCTCTCCCGGATAGCGGCAGCCTTCGAGTTCCACCACCAGGCCGGAAGGTGTCATCCGAGTCTGAATTTCGGATTCGCTGAACTGCAGGAGCAGTGTCGTCGATAGAGAGGATGTCGAACTCTTCAGTTGTTCCGACTTCATAGTGATTCTCCTTACAGGAACAGATCTAGGTTGAAGATTGGCTCCGCGCGTCCGACGGGCAGCTCAAGAAAGGAGTTGTCTCAGCGCGCTCTGCGACGCGCGATCGCGCTGACTTCAGCAAAAAAGGAAAAGCCGACTCACCATCGGCGGCGTAACGTCCCGCCTGCGGCAACTCGGCTGTCTTTAAGTCCACGTAGGGCCCGATTACCAGTACTCAAAGACCCGTGGCTTTCCGTCTCTCACTCGCGTGAGATTTGGTTTTTTGGGGGATGCGAGCCCATCAAAATCCAAGTCGCTCACTATGTCAGTGATACCCGTCACTGCCCTTCACGCTTGTTCGGATTCCGTAACAACTGCGAATTTGTCTTTGACCCGGCTTAGTAATCTGAGTTAACCTCCGCCCAAAATGCGGGAGGCCTCATGCAAGCATTCCGGCTCGGCATCAATATGGCGGGTGCAGTCTCGGCGGGAGCGTATACCGCCGGCGTGCTGGACTTCCTGATGGAAGCACTCGACAGCTGGCACGACGCCAGGAATCGGCGTGAGGCCGTCCCCATGCACGAGATTTCACTGGACGTCTTCTCCGGCGCCTCGGCCGGCGGGATGTGCGCCGCCATCGCAGCGGCCATGGTGCAAGGCGAATTTGAACACATTCACGACACTACCCGCACCAACACTACGAATCGTTTCTATGAGAGCTGGGTGAATAAGATCGATATTCGGGAACTCCTGAAGAAGCAAGATCTCGCGGATGGGAACCCGGTGTATTCCCTGCTCGACTGCACCATCATCGACCAGATTGCGGAGTACGCCATCGTCCCCGGCCCACCGAAACGCCGGACCTACATTTCACCGGGCCTCACGCTCTTCCTGACGCTGACGAATCTGGTCGGGATCCCGTATTCGTTGAATGATCAGGGAGGATCGGCGGAGGAGTCGACGTTGTATCACGCGGATTGGCTACGCTTTGAAACCGTGCTCCCGGGTGCAAGACCTCTGGCGATGACGGCGAAACCACTTCCCCTGCAGCATCCCACCGACGGCGCATGGCCACTGCTGCAGGAGGCCGCGAAAGCGACTGGAGCTTTTCCCATATTTCTGAAGCCCCGGAAGATCACACGC